>Ga0210407_10000307_pt1 | contig 58705 bp, 45 predicted proteins | sample IncBWC27MmetaG_FD_150860 | JGI IMG/M metagenome (GOLD analysis project Ga0210407, IMG submission 150860) | Forest soil microbial communities from Barre Woods Harvard Forest LTER site, Petersham, Massachusetts, United States - Inc-BW-C-27-M | ecosystem: Environmental > Terrestrial > Soil >...
CGTCTTTTCGTAGTGCAACGCAAGACCGGTTTGCCGGCCAACTGTGGGAATATACCAGTCGAGAGTGCTTTCCAAGCCTGCTTCTTCGAGCAACACCGGATGAAGAGCCTGTGAAAGCGTGCGGATATTGTTTAGCGTCGATTGCGCAATTTCCTGCACTTCTTTCAAATCCTCGCGCAGAGGCGAACCTTCCGGAGCGTGTTTGTCTGCGCGGCCGAGCATCGAACCGATCGCCGTCAGAACCTGGCCGAACTCATCGTGCAGTTCGCGGGAAATGTGCCGCAGTGTCGATTCCTGCGTCGAAATCAGCTTCTGCGCCAAATCGCTGCGCTGCTCGGAGAGTTCTGCAAGGCGCGCAAAAATCTGGCGGTTGCTGCGAATCAGATACAAGCTCGTCAGAACAATCGCGATCAACGTTGCTGCCAGGAAAAGATAAAGTTGCCGCTGCACGCCATTGTAAATCTGAGCGATGCTCGCCGCGGCTTGCTCCTCGCCTTCGTTGTTTTCCACTAGCAGCCGCGAAACAGCCGTACTAAGCGCCTGCTGGCGCGCCTGCAGCGAGAGCCGAATCTGCTCTCGCGCTTCCGGCTCTTTGCCGCCTTGTGCGAGCGCGAACATCCGGTTTACGGCGTCCCAGAACTGCGCCATCGATTGAGAGAGATAACGGCGCTGGTCCGGCGTGCGGTTCGCAACCGCCAGACTTTCTTCCAGCTTCAAGCCGGAGTCCAGATCCTGGTGAATGCGTTCGAACTGCGCCGTCCAAGCCGTCAAAGGATAAGGTTCCGTGGTGTCCAGCATGTCGCGCATGGCCAGCGCGATGGAATTGAGATCGTTCTGGACGCGCAACAATTGAAGCGAATCTTTCCGGTTGCGATCCACCATCTCGCTCTGAAGTTTTCGCAAGCCCGTGAGCTGAACGGTGATGTAGGACGCGTAAGCCAGCACTGCAGCCAGCGTGATCACCAGCCCCAGCAGCAGTCCGTTCGTGGGCGAGCGTTGCGACGATGCGGCATTCGGCACAGCCTAAGAATACCTCAGGCCGCGGTTTGCCGGCGCAGCAGCAGCACCAGACAAATCAGACTCGCCGCGCAGGCCAGCGGCACGAGCAATCCAACGCGCAAGCTGCCGGAGAATTTGGAGACCGCTCCGATCAACCCTGTGCCCGCGGATCCACCCAGGGAAGCGAGTGCAAAAAGGATTCCCCCGATTTTTTTCGCGCTCGCTCCGTACCATCGGGAGAGCCACGCAATGAAAATGGGATAGACACTCGCGCAGCCGAGTCCAACCAGAAAAATCGCCACGATTGCGACAGGCAGCAATCTGGATGTGATTAGCAAGACCGTTGCCGCTGCCTCCAAGATTAGAGCGCTCAGCACTAATTTTCTTTCGTGCACGTGTTTTAGAACGAAGGATGCGGAGGCGCGACCAAGAGTGAGGCCGGCGTAAAAAAACATCGGCGCCAACGTAGTCATGCTAGTAATGCCATTTGCAATCCGCTTGGCATATTCCGCGGACCAGATGCCGATGCCGTTTTCCATCGCCACATAAATAAAAAACATGGCAGCCATCGCAATTGTAATTCCTACACCGATCACCGGCGATGCTGTTTCCGCTCTATTTATATCCTTTTCGCGCTTCTGCACGCTAAAGGATGCGAACGACAGGCCAACGACAAGAATCCCTCCGAAGATGGCCGTTGCCGCCAGCAGAATTGGGATTGCGTTGTGTTTCAACGCGAATGCGATCAATACGGAACAAACTGTTGCTCCTGCGCCCCACGCAAAATTGAGCTGGTTCAAGAGTGATGCGTTCTTTGCGCCTCCCAATTCCGCAACTGACAAATTTGTTCCTGGAGTGGTCAATCCATAGCCCAAGCCGAAAGATGCGGTAGCCGCTAGAGCGACAGCGTGCGTGTTTGCGTTCAGACAGGCAAGACCTCCACCCATCAGCGCATAACCTAAAACCAAAGCCGGCTTATATCCGCGCCAGGTGGCAATCGCGCTCGATGCCAGAGTGCCTCCCAACGCACCGAGGAATTGAATCGTCGAGAAAAGGCCGGCTTGGCCGTCATCGAGTGACCATCTCTTGATGAAAATGGGCAGCATCGGCCCGATGATCGTCGTCGATATTCCACTCAGCACGAAGCCCGCGAAGAGCAGGATGAGCAGGTTGCGGTGGCTGGGCGCTCCTGCGATGGCTGGGTTTTGTGCGCTCATAGGCAAGCTGCCATTCTGAGGGACGCAGCCTTTTCAGGCAACTTTGCGTTTCCCCAAAATCGTTCAGCCTGGAATTCAAAAGTTCGATACTCTTTAGCGTTCGCTTTACTGGAAAGATGATCAGTCATGATTGAAGTTGGGCTCGTGGGATTCGGTCTCGCCGGGCGCGCGTTTCATGCGCCGGTAATTCGCGCCGTGCCTGGTTTGCATCTCGCCGCCATCGTGCAACGCAGCGGCAACGAAGCGGCGGAAAAATATCCCGGTGTCCGAATCGTGCGAAATGTGGACGAATTACTGTCCATGCCGGAGATTCGCCTCGTGGTGATTGCCACTCCGAACGAGACGCACTATCCCTTCGCGCGGCAATGCCTCGAAGCCGGCCGCGACGTCGTCGTCGACAAACCGTTTACGACTACTCTAGAAGAGGCTGTTTCGCTGGTGCAGCTTGCGAAGGAAACAGGCCGCCTGCTCACCGTCTATCAGAATCGGCGCTATGACGGAGATTTCCAGGCGATCCGGCAACTCGTCGAGGCTGGCAAGCTGGGCCGCATTGTCCGGTTCGAAAGCGCCTATGATCGTTTTCGTCCACAGCTCAAGCCCGGCGCCTGGCGCGAAACCGCGCGGCCCGGCGGCGGAATCCTGTTTGATATCGCCCCGCACTTGATCGATCACGCATTGGTTCTTTTCGGTTTGCCAGAAGCGGTCACTGCGGATGTTCGAATCGAGCGCGAAAACGCCGTTGCTGACGATGCGTTCGACATCATGCTGCATTATTCAGGAGGCATGCGCGCGGTTCTTCGCTCCAGCATTCTCGCGGCCGCGCCGCGCCCACGATTCGTTTTGTTCGGCACGCAGGGCAGTTTTGTGAAGCAAACATTTGATCCACAAGAAATGAATCTTCGACAGGGCACCATTTCCGAGGGCAAACCCTGGGGATATGAGCCGGAAGAAAGTTGGGGCGTTCTCACCGTTCCCAGAGGAGATTCGTTCGAACAGCGGCGCATTCCTTCGGCCACCTGCGACTACCGCGATTACTATGCGAACGTTCGCGACGCCCTTCTGGGACGCGCCACGCCGGCCGTAACTCCCGAATACGCGTTGAATGTGATGCGCGTGCTCGAGCTGGCGCGCGCGAGCAGCGAGAAACAGTGCACGATTCCGTGGTAATGCGCGGACTCTCGTTTGAATTACACTTTTCAACGAGCTTCGCAGAAGTTCCGCGTATAATCTGTTTTCTCCAAGGAAGGGAAGGAGCGGCCCGCAGCTCATGACAGTTGAATTGGCACCCTCGATTCTCTCCGCAAATTTCGCCCGGCTGGGCGAAGATGCGAAGGCCGCGCTCGACGGCGGCGGCACGGTGATCCATTGCGACGTGATGGACGGGCATTTCGTACCGAACCTCACGATTGGGCCGCTGGTTGTGAAGTCTTTGCGGAAGGCCCTTCCCAACGCCATCCTCGATTGTCACCTGATGATTGAAAATCCTGATGAGTTTATCCCTGCGTTCGCGGAGGCTGGAGCGAGCTGGATCTCCGTGCACCAGGAAGCGTGCGTGCATCTTCATCGCACGCTGCAACTGATCGAATCACACGGATGCAAGTCCGGCGTGGTCTTGAATCCGGCGACGCCCGTGCACATGGTGGATGAAGTCCTGGACATGGTTCACCACGTTTTGATCATGTCCGTGAACCCGGGATTTGGCGCGCAAAAATTCATTCCCGGCGCGCTCCACAAGGTCAAAACTCTCGTCGAAGTCCGCGAATCGCTTGGCTTGTCTTTCCGAATCGAAATTGACGGTGGCGTGGCGCTTGATACCGTGGGCGAAATTGTGCGTGCCGGAGCCGAGTTGCTGGTTGCCGGCAACGCGGTATTCGGCAAAGGTGACATCCGCGAAAACGCGAAGAAATTATTGGAAGCGGCGCGCGCCGCGACGCTTACCCGGGCCTGATCACTCTGTCGAGGCGGACGACCGTCCGACAATGTCGGAATCTCGATACTGCCTGGTTTTTGCCCCCTACCCCCCGGCATGAAATTGCATGAATATCAAAAGAAAGGACTTACAAAAAAAGCATTTCGTAAGCTGTTGATTCTAAAGGATGCGACTTCGGGTTGTTTTGGGCTGGCAAAGGACGAAATGGCTGCCGTAAAAATAAAAAGCGGGAGCAAGCTCCCGCAATCCAGATGGAATTATCTACAGCGTTAATTGTATCACGGATCCCTCAAAAGTCAAGAAAAGATTTTAAGAACGCCCGCCGCGTGGAACCGCGAGATTATGTTCCAGCCGCGCCCTTACTTCGCGGCGGCAATGGGAATCATGGCGTGTTCGTAGGGAGTGCCGGCCCACATCATGTAGGGTTTATTGTGATCCGGGTCCTTGGCTTGGGTATAGCCCAACGACTTGCTGGGAGGACCGAAAACCATGATATGAGGGCCCGTGACGAGCCAATGATTGTCAGCGGTCTTGCCGGTGGCGTACGGATCCGTATTGCTCGCGCCCTCGTCTCCGGCCAGCATGTAGGAAATTCCGACTTTGTCCGGCGGCGGCACATGTTTCACCAGCGCATCGATGAATTCCATGCTGTTGTGGTCGTTACACATCTTGTCGATGCCGACGATCATGCAGGTGAATCCGTTATTGCCTGGGCGAAGGGTGCGCATGGTCCCGTTTGCTTCCACGCGAACGACGGCTGCTCCCTTGGCGACAGCTTCGGGAGCAGCGGAGAGAGCCTGGGCGACGTAGTCGGAGTCCGAGGCTTGCTTCTGCCGAGAATGTGCCGCAGCCGCAACAAAGAAAGCCATCAAGGCGATCGCGAAAACAATCTTTAACGCACGCATGTCCCCCTCCTTGAGTATTCAGACGGAATTTCTGCGCAGACTGCCCGTTGACGGATAATCTACAAGCAAACCTGACTGGATGCAATGCTCCGCGAACGTGACGCAGGCCCAACCTTCGCTGGCGATTCGGCGTGCGACAGCTCACGCCGAGGAAAAAGGCTGGGTTGCGTCTTCTTGGTCAATACTGGCCGTTGGGCCAGTAGATTCCAGGCAAGTTACCCGCCTAAATTAGTTTGTGGCCGATTTTCTGTAGCTGAGGACTTCCATGAATATCATCTCTGCCAAGCAAGATGCCGGGGGCACGGTTGACATCAATCCCATGACGGAGTTCAGGGAAGGCGTTGAACTACTCAAGAACGAATATCCCCAAAAGGCCGTGGTGAAGTTGCGACGGGCGTACGAATGCGACAAGCACAATCCCTACTTCATGTCGTTTTTGGGGTTGTCGATTGCGCGCGCGCAGCGGAAGTGGGAACTGGCTTCCGAACTCTGCGAAACCGCGGTACGGCTAAACCCCAAAGAAATCCAGTTTTACCTGAATCTTGGAGAAGTGTACGCAGCTTCAGGGATGCGCGCGAGAGCCTTGGATAAGCTGGACGACGCCGTGCAATTATTCGGCGAAGATGCACGATTGAAACAGGCTCGCAGCAAAGTGCAGAATCGCCGCAATCCCATATTGCCTTTTTTCGGGCGCACGCATTTTTTGAACCGCGAACTCGGCAAATTGCGGCACAGCGCACTGAAGTATCTGGTGAAAGACGCGAGATAAGAGGCTGCGCTCGTCCAGAAAAAGTTTCCAGCGGGTCCGCTCCCCACACGCGCTTGATCTCCTCCGACGAACTTGGAAGTTGTATCCCCATTTCGTTCGCCGCCATTGGGAACTTACAAGAGGCAAGGATACTGCCCCGCTCCAGGAAGCGGTGCTTCAGAATTGAGGGCCTGTCACGCGACCGTGACGTCGGGGCTTAGGTAGACGTCCTGGATAGCGTTGAGGAGCTGGACTCCTTCTTTCATGGGGCGCTGGAAGGCTTTGCGGCCGGAGATGAGACCGGTGCCGCCGGCACGTTTGTTGATGACGGCGGTGGCCACGGCTTCCTCGAAGTCGTTGGCACCGGAAGCCCCGCCGCTGTTGATGAGGCCGGCCCGACCCATGTAGCAGTTGGCGACCTGATAGCGAGTCAGGTCAATGGGATGGTCGCTGGTGAGGTCGGTATAGATGCGCTTGTCGAATTTGCCGTAGCTGGAATCGCCCATGTTGAGGGCCTGGTAGCCGCCGTTATTTTCTGGGAGCTTTTGCTTGATGATGTCGGCTTCGATGGTCACGCCGAGATGATTGGCCTGGCCGGTGAGGTCGGCGGAGAGGTGATAGTCCTTGTCCTTTTTGAAGGCGTTGTTGCGGAGATAGCACCAGAGAACGGTGGCCATGCCTAGTTGATGGGCGTGCGCAAAGGCCTGGCTGATTTCGACGATCTGGCGGGTGCTTTGATCGGAGCCGAAATAGATGGTGGCGCCAACGGCGGCGGCACCGAGGTCGTAAGCTTGCTGCACGGTGCCGAAGAGCACCTGGTCGAAGCGATTGGGGAACGTGAGCAGTTCGTTGTGATTCATCTTCACGATGAACGGAATTTTATGGGCGTACTGGCGGGCGACGGAGCCGAGCACGCCAAACGTGGAAGCCACGGCGTTGCAGCCGCCTTCGATGGCTAGCTTAACGATGTTGCCACCGTCGAAGTAATCGGGATTTTTCGCGAAGCTGGCGCCGGCGGAATGCTCGATGCCCTGGTCCACGGGCAGAATGGAGAGATAGCCGGTGCCGCTGAGGCGGCCGTGGTTGAACAGGCGATGGAGATTGGTGAGCACGCGAACGTTGCGGTCGGTCGCGGCGTAGACGCGGTCGATGAAATCCGGGCCGGGAAGATGCAGGCGCTCCTTGGCGATCTTCGGGGACTTGAATCCCAGGAGGGATTCGGCCTTTGTACCAAGATAGGTTTCCATTTTTCCGGAAGTCAACGTTGTAGCCATTTCTCTCTCCTCAACCTATGCGCGGCGGCGAAGTTAGCTATTGTACTGTGACTGCAAGGCCGTCCGCTAATCTCGAATTCCAGATGTGAGCATGCTGCCAGCGGCAGCGTCCACCAGCCAAAGCAATTTTCCGTTTTTTGGCTGGAGCAGTTGCGCGGGCAGCTGCTCCGGCTCAAATGGACCTTCCAGCACGGCTTTCAGCGCCGGGGCCTTGTCCGCGCCGGTCACCATGAAGATGATTTCCGCGCTGTTGCTGGCCGCAGGAGCAGTAAGAGTGATGCGCTCCGTATACAACTTGCCGATCCAGTTTCGCGCCACCAGCCGCCCATCGGCATGCAGCGCCTTCGTTCCCGGGAAAATCGAGAGCGTATGGCCCTCGTTGCCCATCCCGGCGAGAAGCAGGTCAAAGCGCGGATACTCCCCATCCTTCAGCTTGAGATATTCGCGCAGCACCTTTTCGTATTCGAGCGCAGCCTGCTCTGCATCCGGATACTCGCCCTTGATCCGTGTGACCTGCTCCGGCTTCAGCGGCGCCTTCGAAATCATCGTTTCCATGGCCATGCGGAAATTGCTGTCCGGATGATCGGGCGGGACATGGCGCTCGTCACCGAAGAACAGATGCATTTTATCCCAAGGGACCTGCGAGCGCAGCGCCGGATCGTTCACCAGGAGGCCGTAGAGTGCTTTCGGAGTCGATCCACCTGACAGCGCCACGTTGAAGGAGCCCTTCGCGCGTACAGCGGCGGCCGCTGCTTGAACGAACTCCTGAGCTGCACGCTTGGCGATTGCTGCGGCATCCGGCAGGATTCGAATCTCGCGATCCACTCGCGCTCCTCTACGTGATGATGCCCGTGCGCTCCGGCGCGGCGATGCGCCCGCGCTTGTCAACTTCCTCTTCGCCCGGCCGGCGCCACGAGCGGCCCTCCTTTTCGAGCAATTCATCGGCCTCGATGGGCCCCCAGGAGCCGGCCGCGTAGTTGGGGAATCCGCGCGCGGGCAGCGCATGCCACACGTCGAGGATCGGCTGGATGACGCTCCAACCTGCTTCGACCATGTCCGCCCGCTGGAAGAGAGTGGCATCACCGGCCATGCAATCGCGCAAGAGGCGTTCGTAGCCGGTGCTGTGCTCAGCGCCAAAATAAGTGTGGTAGTCGAAATCCATGTTGACGAGGCCGAGTTTCATTACCGAGCCGGGCACCTTGGCGCCGAAGCTGAGGGAAATGCCTTCATCGGGTTGAATGTGAATGACCAGGCGGTTGGTCTCCAGATTTTTTACCGTGGTATTGCGGAAAAGAACGAAAGGGGTGCGGCGAAACTGGATGACGATCTCGGTCATGCGCTGGGCAAGACTTTTGCCGGTTCGAAGATAGAAAGGGACGCCAGCCCAGCGCCAGTTGTCGATCTGCAATTTCAGCGCGACAAAGGTTTCCGTGTTCGAATCGGGAGCCACGTCGGGCTCACTGCGATAGCCCACGACGCGTTGCCCATCAACTATGCCAGCGCCATATTGCCCCCGTACCGTGTTTCTCAAAACGTCTTCAGGGTCGAGAGGCTGAATGGCGTGCAACACTTCGGCTTGCTTGTTGCGAACTTCGTCGGCGCCGAAAGAGATGGGAGGCTCCATCGCAGTCATGGTCAAAAGCTGGAAAAGATGATTGGGCACCATGTCGCGAAGCGCTCCGGCGGTTTCGTAAAAGCCGCCGCGGTGCTCGACACCGACGGTTTCGGCGGCGGTGATTTGCACGTGGTCGACGTAGTTGCGGTTCCATAGCGGCTCGATGATGTTGTTGGAAAAGCGGAAGACCATCACGTTTTGTACGGTCTCTTTGCCAAGGTAGTGATCGATGCGGTAGATCTGTTTTTCGGTCAGGACCTGGTTCAATTCCTGATTCAGCTTCTTCGCCGATTCGAGGTCATGACCAAAAGGCTTTTCGATAATCACGCGCGCCCAATGGCCGCTTTCTTCTTTTGTCAGACAACACTGACCCAGCATCTGGGCGATGGGGGAAAAGAAGCGCGGAGCCACGGCCAGATAGAAGAACCGGTTGCCCAGAGTGTTGTGCCGCTTGTCGGCTTCGCTGATTTGCTGGTCCAGGCGCTTGTACGCTTCCGGATCCAGGAAATCCCCTTTGACATAGTAGATGCGCTCGCACATCCAGTCCCAGAGCTTCGGGTCGATGGGCGTGGAGACGTATTTGGGAATTTCTCCGGACAGCATTTTTCGGAAGCTGGCGGTGTCGAAATCGTTACCGGCGAAGCCCACGATAGCAAATTGCTTGGGCAGAACTTCGTCTTGCGCCAGGTTGCAGAGTGCGGGAATCAGCTTGCGCTTGGTGAGGTCGCCGGTGGCGCCGAAAATAACCATCACGCATGGCGACGCTGTGGGGTTCATGTCCAAATGGTCGAGGCTCATGAGAGAGAATTCCTATCTTCGGGCGCGAAATGGCCCTCGAAATTCCTAATGCCCGGCCTTCTTTTCGATGTGGCCGCCGAACTGAAAGCGCATCGCGGACAATACTTTTGCGGCAAAATCGTCTTCGCCGCGCGACGTAAACCTCTGGAATAGAGAAGCAGTCAGAACGGGCGCAGGCGCAGTGGATTCAATAGCGGCGAGTATGGTCCAGCGGCCTTCGCCGGAATCGGAGACGCGACCGGAAAAGCGTTCCAGAGTTGGCTGCTCGAGAAGAGAAATCGCGGTCAGATCGAGCAACCACGATGCGACCACGCTGCCGCGGCGCCATACTTCCGTAACGTCGGCAAGATTGAAATCGTACTGATAGTGTTCCGGATTGCGCAGCGGCGTGGTTTCCGCATCGGTTTCACGGTGAGATTTTCCCGCGTTGGCGTGCTTGAGAATATTCAGGCCTTCGGCGTAAGCGGCCATCAGGCCGTATTCGATGCCGTTGTGGACCATTTTGACGAAGTGGCCGGCGCCGGAAGGGCCACAGTGAAGGTAACCTTCCTCGGCAGTGCCGGGCACCTTATCGCGGCCGGGAGTGCGGTCCACGTTTCCGCGTCCGGGCGCGAGCGTCTTGAAAATGGGATCGAGACGCTTTACGACGGCCGTCTCGCCGCCGATCATCTGGCAATAGCCGCGTTCGAGGCCCCAGACGCCGCCGCTGGTGCCAACATCGCAATAGTGGATTCCCTTGGCGGAGAGTTCTTTGGCGCGGCGAATGTCATCGATGTAATACGAATTTCCACCATCGATCACGGTGTCGCCGGACTCGAGTTTGCCGACCAAATCGTGTAGCGAGGCGTCGACCACCGCGGCCGGTACCATAAGCCAGATCGCGCGGGGCTTCTGCAGTTTTTTGACGAAATCATCAATCGAGGATGCTCCGGTCGCGCCTTCGCCTTCCAATTGCTTCACGGAATCCGCGCTGCGATCGTAGACGACGCATTTGTGACCATTTTTCTGCAGGCGCCGAACCATGTTGGCGCCCATTCTTCCCAGCCCGATCATCCCCAGTTGCATCGTCTGTGCTCCTCAGCGTTCCGCGAAGTAGAAATCTTTTGCAACTCTAGGCAATTGCTTTTTGCACAGCTTTGGTCAGAATGGCGAGCCCTGACTTCAGATTCTTCCCCAAGTGGACGCGCAAAGCGCGGCGGCCGCGCTCCGCGAGAACGGCGAAATCGCCGCGAGCCTGTGCTGCCTTGACTATGCCGAAGGTGTACTTCTGTCCCGGGACGGGTAGATCCTTGGCATCGTCGCAAGTAATCTGCAAGAAAACGCCGCTATTGGGGCCGCCTTTGTAGGCTTGTCCCGTGGAATGCAGGAAACGGGGGCCGAAGCCCAGGACCGTAGCCACTTTTTTCTTGTCACGCACGGCGTGGCGAATCGTTTGTAAGGATTTTTCATTGGCGGCGTTCATCGTGATGTAGCCGAGGACGGCAAAATAATCGCCGGCCTTGAGCCTCAAAAGATGGGTCTTCAGAACATCAGCAAGAGCCGGGCCGTGCACTGCGACTACATTCTTTTCGTCGGCGAAAAGCTTTATACCGCCTGCTTCGAAAAATGGCACTTCTGGTGGAAGGCTCCCTGTGGCTTCGTACTGACTTGTCAGTTTCTTGGTTTCGATCTTGCTCGCTTCCACGTCGGGCTGGTTGAAAGCATTGATGCCGATGATGGAGCCTGCAACAGCGGTAGCGATTTCCCAGCGAAAGAATTCCTGGCCAAGATTGTAAATATTCGGGAGCGTGATCCGCACCACGGGGTGCCCGGCCTTCTCGAGAGCAGCGACTGCGGCATCCTGGGCCTTGTTGGGCTTCGAAGCCAGGCGCAGATAGGCAAAGACGCGATCGTTGCCATAGGCCGCTGGCTTGGCGAGGCGTTCGCGGTCAACGGGAATAATGCCTTTTCCAATTTTGCCAGTGGATTCGGCAATCAATTGCTCGAGCCACGCGCCGAGATCAGAGATTCCGGGCGAGGTGATGAAGGTGATTTTGTCCCGGCCGTGATTCGCGGCAACGCCCAGAATGTTGCCAAGTATGACGCCGGGATTGGCATCGGCTGCAGCGGAAGCGCCGCAAGCTTGAACCATCTCCTGGGTGTTGTTCAAGAATTTTGCGACGTCGAGGCCCATCACGGCGGCGGGAACCATGCCGAAATTGGAAAGCGCGGAATAGCGGCCGCCGATGCTCGGAATGCCGAAACAAATCTTGCGAAATTTGTCGACCTCCGCCACTTGCTGCATCTTCGAGCCCGGGTCGGTAATGGCGATGAAGCGATTCCCGACTTCTTTTTCGCCCACGTTGGCCTTGATGCGTTCAAAAAAATACTGTTTGTAGATATTTGGCTCCAGCGTGCTTCCCGATTTGCTGGAGACGATGCAAACCGTGCTCTTGAGATCTACTCTCGCTTCGATGGCCGTGATTTGGGCGGGGTCGGTGGAATCAAGGACGTGCAACTCGGGAAACCCTTTGATTTTTCCAAACGTCATGCGCAGGACTTCGGGGCAAAGGCTCGAACCGCCCATGCCGAGTAGCAACGCGTGCTTGAAACGCGCTTTCTTCACGTCTGCGGCAATCTGCTTTAAGGCATCGATGTGCGAAAGCTGCTCCTCGGTGATGGTGAGCCAGCCGAGCCAATTGCTCTCGTCCGTCCCAGTCCATAGCGAAGCGTCCTTTTGCCAGAGACGCGCGACTTTATTGTTCTTTTTCCAATCGTCAATCGACGCGGCTACCGCACCTGCAAGCGGGCCGGGTAACTTGTAGGTCTGGCGGTCTAGGCTCACGCGGGCACACCCGCCGTTTTGCTGACGGCATCCAAGAGGGTCTTGAAAGCGTCGGAGAAAAGCTTGACGCCGTCAACCATCAGCTTGTCCGTCACTTCTTTCATGGAAATTCCGGCCTTAGCCAGATCGGCCATGGTTTTCGCGGCGCCTTCCACGTTTTCGGTGAGGCTGGGACGAACTTTCCCGTGATTCCGGAAGGCGTCAATTGTAGCGGGAGGAATGGTGTCCACGGTGTCCGCGCCAATGAGCTCTTCGACGTAAACCACGTCCCGATATTTCGGATTCTTGGTGCTGGTGCTGGCCCAGAGCAAGCGTTGCGTCTGCGCGCCCTTGGCCGCCAGGGCCTTCCAGCGCGGACCGCCGAAAAGTTCCTGATACTTCTTGTAGGTGAGCCGAGCGTTGGCAATGGCCACCTTGCCGTGCAGGCTTTCGAGCAGCGCCTTCTGCGCGGCGTCCGTCGTGTTCTTCAGTTTTTCATCCAGCTTGCTATCGACAAGCGTATCGATGCGGCTGACGAAGAAGCTGGCGACACTTGCGATGTGGCTGATGTCCTGGCCCTTTGCCGCGCGAGCCTCGAGAGCCGAAAGGAACGCTTCGGCAACTTGCTCGTACGCGGATTGGGCGAAAAGTAGCGTAATATTGATGTTGATGCCGTCTTCGAGGGCCTGGCGTATGGCGGGGAGCCCTTCGGGCGTGCCGGGAATTTTGATCATGACGTTCGGGCGATCCACGGCCTTCCAGAGGCGGCGAGCTTCCGCGAGCGAGGCCTTGGTATCGAAGCCGAGGAACGGTGAAACTTCCAGGCTCACGTAACCGTCGCGCCGTTTCGTTTCCCCATACACCGGCTTGAAGATGTCGCAAGCGTCTTGCACATCGCGAATGGCGATTTTCTCGAAGACGCCGTTGGCGTCGAGCCTCTTCGCATCCGGCGACGTGAGGATATCGTTGTATAGATTGCTGCCAACGATGGCCTTCTCGAAGATGGCCGGGTTGGAGGTCATCCCGCGGAGGCCGTCGTTATCAATGTATTTTTTCAATCCACCGCCGGTCAGCAGGTCTCTGCGAACGTAGTCCATCCAGGGAGATTGCCCCAGAGTCAGGAGTGCTTTGAGCGGATTGGTCCCCGCGCCCGTGGCGATACTAGGAACTGTCGTTGTCGTGGTCATGCTAGTTCTCCTTCACCTCGAAATCCTATTGTACGCCCCAGATGGCAGGGGCGCTTGCAGCTCGGCATACGAGCTTTGTTTCTCGGGCCATTCATCGCACAGCAAACTTTGCTTCCAGAGCTTTAACCTTTCCCAGCCGCCGCACATGCCGCTCTTCGTTCGTGAACTTAGCGCTGAGAAAGGCCTTTACCAACTCTTCGGCAAGCTTTACGCCGATTACCCTTGAGCCGAGGACAAGCACGTTGATATCGTCGTGCTCGACTCCTTGATGCGCCGAGTACGTGTCATGACACATGCCGGCGCGAATTCCGGGTAATTTATTTGCAGCGACGCTGGCGCCGACACCGCTGCCACAGATCAGAACACCTCGCTCAGCCTTGCGGTCCAGTACGGCCCGGCCCACCGCTTCGGCAAAATCCGGATAATCGGAAGGGTTTTCATTGAACGCGCCGACATCCAGAACGTCGTGACCCATGGAGCGAAGCAAATCTCCCATGGCTACCTTCAATTGAAACCCAGCGTGATCGGAGCCAATCACAAGCTTCATTGCCAGCTCACTTTCCGACGAGTTCCCTCGCTGCTGCGACGACCTTGTCCGCCTGGATGCCGAACTTTTTCACTAAATCCTTCAGCGGCGCTGATGCGCCGAAGCTACGCATCCCGATCATTTTGCCTTTGGGTCCAACGTAGCGCTCCCATCCAAACAGGGAAGCCATCTCCACGGAAACCCGTGCCGTCACGTTCGAGGGAAGGACGCTCTCCTTATAAGCGGCATCCTGTTTTTCAAACAGTTCCCAGGACGGCATGCTGACGACCCGGGCCCTGATACCGGCTGCATTCAATGTCTCGCCGGCTTCCACGCAGAGAGAGACTTCGCTGCCGCTGCCCATAAGGATCACATCGGGTTTTCCGCCGGGAGCTTCTGCAAGCACGTAAGCGCCCCTGACAACTCCCGTAGCAGGAGCATATTTCGTTCGATCGAACGTGGGCATGGCCTGTCGCGTCAGAACCAGCGTAGATGGTCCATGTGCGTGCTTCATTATCACCTTGTAGGCTTCCACGACTTCATTAGCATCGCCCGGGCGGAGAACCAGCATATTCGGCATCGCGCGCAAGGAGGCCAGTTGCTCGATGGGTTGGTGCGTCGGCCCGTCTTCTCCCACGCCAATCGAATCGTGCGTGAAGATGTAAATTGCAGGAATTTCCATAAGGGCGCCGAGACGCATGCTGGGGCGCATGTAGTCGCTGAAATTGAAGAATGTCGCGCTAAACGCGCGCAGTTTCGAGAGCGTCATCCCATTTACGATCGCGCCCATGGCGTGTTCCCGCACGCCAAAGTGGATGTTGCGCCCGCGAAACTGATTTGGATAGAAATTGCCAGCGCCTTCGAACGTCAAATTGGTCTTGTTGGATTTTGCCAGGTCCGCCGATCCGCCTATCAGCCAGGGGATATTTTTCGCCAGCACGTTGAGAGTTTTTCCTGAAGATTCGCGAGTGGCCATACCCTTTGGGTCGGCGGGAAAGCTTGGGAGATCCTTGTCCCAGCCGTCCGGCAGTTGGCGAGTCTCCATTTTGTTCAGCTGGTGGGCTTGCTGCGGAAACTGTTTCTTGTACTCCTCGAATTTCGCCTTCCATGCGGCCCGGGCTTCGGCTCCACGCTTTCCGATGCCGTTCTTGAACCGGTCATAGACTCCGTCGGGGACGAGAAACTTGGCATCTTCCGGCCATCCATAATTTTTCTTTACGAGTTTGACTTCCGCTTCACCCAGGGGCTCCCCGTGCGCTTCGTAGGAATCTTGCTTGTGGGGCGATCCGTATCCGATGTGGCTGTCCACAACGATAAGTGTCGGCCGGTCTTTTGACTTGAGAAAGTTATCGTAGCCGCCGGCCAGCATTTCCAAATCGTTCGCATCGGTGACGTGCGTGACGTTCCAGCCGTAGCCCTTGAAACGCGTCATCACATCTTCGCTGAAGGACCACTCGGCAGGACCATCCAGCGTTACGTGGTTATTGTCGTAAATCCAGCAGAGATTGGAGAGCTTCAGATGGCCCGCGAGCGAAGCGGCTTCGCTGGCTACGCCCTCCATCAGGTCGCCATCTCCGCAGATGGCGTAGACATTAAAATTGAAAATGTCGAAGCCGGGGCGATTGAAATTTTCCGCCAGCCATTTACCGGCAATGGCCATTCCCACGCTGTTTCCCGCGCCTTGGCCCAGCGGCCCGGTCGTAGTCTCCACTCCGGTCGTCAAATGGGACTCGGGATGTCCGGGAGTCCGGCTGTCAATCTGCCGGAAGCGCTTGATCTCCTCCATCGGCACGGAGAGCTCATCGGTCACTTCGCCCTTCGAATTGACTGCCCGCACTCCGGTGAGATGCAGCGTCGCATAGAGCAGCATGGAGGCGTGGCCAGCTGATAAAACAAAGCGATCGCGATTCGGCCAGAGCGGATCTGCGGGATCGTAGCGCAAGTATTTTTGCCACAGCTCGTAGACCACCGGCGCAAGGCCCATGGGCGCGCCCGGATGACCTGAATTCGCCTGCTGCACCGCGTCGATCGCCAGAGTTCGGATGGTATTGATGCTTAGCAGGTCGAGGTCCAGCTGACTTTTCGGCTGACTCACATTCGCTCCTGTTGCGGGCAGGAGTGCGCCCGCAGCTCAAGGTCAGGATTTAGATGCACCACGCCACCGGACGGGTTATGGGATTTTACGCCAAAATGAAACGGCTTGCTCGTTTTGGCGTGAAATGTTGGCTCACAGAAGACGCGCGGCCTGGACGAAGACCTGTTAATCCTAGCCCTGGATAATTTTATTGCGAACTGCGTAACGGACGAGCTCGGTGACCGAATGAAAATCGAGCTTGAGCATGATGTTGGCGCGATGGGTCTCCGCCGTTTTCACACTGATTCCCAGGATGCCGGCAACTTCCTTATTGCTCTTACCTTCGGCGAGAAGCTGAAGGACTTCACGCTCCCGCGGAGTCAATCGGCTTCGCGAAGACGGGTTGAACGAGCCGTCCGAGCCTGCTGGGTTGGAGACCGACTCCGACACACGGGAAGACAAGTAAGGTTTGTGGCGGCGAAGGGCGTCAACGGCAGCCACCAAGTTACGATCCGCGTCGTCCTTCAGGATATATCCGTGAGCCCCTGCTCCCAGAACCTCCTGGATGAGCAGTTCGGAGTCGTGCATGGTCAAAATGAGGATTTCCGTGTGTGGAGAGAGTTTACGAATTTGCCGGGTGGCCTCGACTCCGTTTAACAGAGGCATGCCGATGTCGAGCACGGCCACGTCGGGTTTCAGTTGGCCGGCCTTTTCCACGGCTTCGCGCCCATTGGCGGCTTCCGCGCAAACTTGCCAGCCCGTCTTGGACTCGAGGAGAGCACGGAGTCCCGTCCGCACGACTTGATGGTCGTCAGCTACGAGGATGCGAACCGGCATCGGATACCTCGAATCTTATTGGCATGGAAACCCGCACGGTTGTTCCCGACGGGCTGGATTCTATCTCTAATTTTCCGCCAAGCTGCGCCATTCGTTCACGCATGCCGAGGATGCCCACCCCCAGGCGCGTTCCCGTGCCGTTGCCGCGCTCGATGGCTTTCTTGTCCATCCCGTGGCCACGATCACTGACTTCGAGGTTGACGGAAGCGGAATCACCGTGCAAGTGAATCCTGGCCGTTTGCGCGCCAGAGTGCCGCTGAATATTTGTTAGGCTTTCCTGGACGATGCGGAATAGCGCCGTCTCCGCTTCCTGCGGCAGGCGTGCAAATCCGGGCTGAATCTCCAAATTCAATTCGATCCCGCTGCGCTCGCTGAATCCCTCGGCATACTCTTTGATTGCGGAAACCAGTCCCAACTCATCTAGCAGGGGCGGGTGCAGCAGATAGGAGAGTGTTCGAATCTCCCGCGACATCTCCACAAGCACGCGCCTGGCTTCCGCAAGCGCATGGCGCGAGCGTTCGTCGACGGTGGTCAGAGACCGCGCAGCTTGCGCCAAATTTAGATTCACAGCGAGGACGCTTTGCGCCAGGCTGTCGTGGAGTTCCCGGCCGAGCCGCCGCCGCTCTTCGTCCTGAAGCTGCAGCAATCGCGTGGAAAGCTGGTGCAATGCCTCTTCCGCCTGTTTGCGCTCGGTAATGTTGGTAAACGTGTTGATCACGGCGGAAACGGAGCCGTCCGGCGCAAATTGCGGCACCGCATTTCCCAGTGTCCAAAGAATTTCGCTTGAGTCTTTGCGGCGCCAGCCGATCATCTCATCTTGAACTGGCTGCCGCGTCTCAATTACACGTGGACCGGGCCGCCTCGGAAACGGAATCTCGGTTCCGTCTTCGCGAACTGAAATCAAATCAAGTTGCGAAGAGTTCTTTCCCTTAGCTTCCTCAAGACTAATCCCGAACCATTTTTGTGCCATCTGATTTGCGAACTGAATTTTCGCATCTGGTCCAAGCAACACGACCCCGACGTGGAAATCTCGAACGAGGGTGCGAAAACGCTCTTCGCTGGCGCGTAGCGCGTCTTCGCCTTGCCTCTTGGCGGTGACGTCCCGAACGATGGCCAGAGCGCAAGGTTTTCCGTCCAGCTCAATCAGCGTAGCGGAAAATTGCGCGATGCGTGCCTCGCCCGACTTCGTCACACAAATAAACTCCTCGTCACGCACTTCCGATTCCTTTTGGAGCTTGGCCATAACCTCCGCCCGGCGAGCAGGGTCCTTCCATAGGTTCATTTCCACCGGGGTTCTTCCAAGTGTCTCTTCGTGCGAGTATCCGGTGAGCCGCGTGAAGCTGTCATTCACTTCCAGAAAATGGCCTCCCGGGATCGCGCTGATTCCGACAGCGTCGGGGCTGGACCGGAAAGCGGTGAAGAACATGCGCTCCGAATGGCTCAAGGCCTGTTTCGTCAGAAAGAGGTCTTCCGCAATCCGGCGCTGCTTCTCATTGGTCAGCACAAGGCGTGTGGCGGAAAGAATGAAAGATGCCGTAACCGCTATCCACGCGATGGTAATCTGCTCCGCCGCGATGCGCCGACCCATGAAAAGAACCAGCAGCGGTATGAGAATCGGCAACGCCTGAGAAACGATGATGGTGCGAAAGCGCGACTCAACTGCAGGGCGAAGGGGCTCTTCGGGGCAATTCCACGTAGCGGCGATAAAAGCGGCAAACAAATAAGGCGCGCACCAGATGACGTCCGTCCATGTCGCGCCGGTGCGGGATGTGAAGGGAACGATAAGAAAGACGCTTTCAGAGGCGCAAGCCACGAGGAAAAGGGCAGCCATTCTTCCGAAAAAACTCCGAATCGAGCGTTCAAATACTGTTGCCGCACGGATCAGAAAGCCCGCGGCAAGCGCCACATCGCGAAACAACTGCAGACGAATAAGCTTGAGAAACATCTGCTGGCCTTCGGCTTCCCAACGGGAGGAGACATAGAAAAAATAGAGATAGGCGGTGAGGGCCACGACACCGACCTGGGCAAAGTCCAACACCAGCTGCCAATCGATTGTGCCTGGTTCTCTCGTTGGCCGGGGCAACAGCATCATGACTGCAGGCATTACCCAGAGTATGAAAAGGATGTCTGAGGGCCAAGGAGTCAACGATGGCGCGCGAACAAAGCACTGATAGTACGTTTCCAGCGCTTGCGCGGCACTGCCCAGGAAGAGCGCCGCAGCTAGAAGCATCCAGAGTTGGCGCACGTAGCCTGAGGATCGCCTGACCACGTGAAGCGAACAGATAGCGGCCCACAGAACGATCGCAGTCTGCAAGAGATCCGAGAGCAGAAGACTCGTCTCTGGTTGAGAGACCTCTTTAATGACAACGACAAGAAGCGCGGTCAGCAGACCGGCGACTGCAAGGGCGAGCCAGGAGAACTTGCCAGAGGGATGCAAAAGAGACCCCGCGAACTAGCTTCAGTCTATGTCGAGTCAACCTTGTAAACAATCGCCCCGGACGCATTTAACACTACGGGGAAACACTTCCGAAACTTAGATTTCACGCGGACTTTCCTTTAGCCAAGAGGCTATATTTTTCCCTTAGTAGCAATCCCTTATGCAGTGAGCGGCGTGGCGTCTCCAAATTGGGGACGGCGTGGGCCGTATGCTCATTTGTGTGCATGCTGATCGTCTTAAGGGTTGCGTGGCGCAGTGAATTGGAGGGGCAACAATGAAGAAAACAACGTTGGCGGTATTGCTGCTAGGTGCTGCATTCAGTCTCCAAGCGAAAGACCCACCGGCCTATGAAAAAGGCGTATTGGCGCAAATGGACTCTTCGTCTTGCGGCTACGCCGAAAAAGACGGCAAGACGATCGCCGGCCAAATTTTTGGGACCGACGGCCAGCACAAGAACACCAAAGTAGTCCTGTGCCAGGAATACGTGCTGCAGACGGAACGAGTCACGTACCGGATCAGGCCGAAAGACGACAAACATCCTGTTCTTTTGCCGGTTGGCGAAACCGCTCAATTCCGGATTCACAAGGACAAGTTGCTGCTTCGAGTCCCCGAAGCTGACGGCAAGGAACGCGAATATTTCGTTCTTTCCATGACTCCTCGATCGGATGCTGCGGCATCCAGCAAGCTGGCGGCCCGCGGAGAAACTCGCTGATCTCCGAAACTGAAGCTCGGGCAACAGCAGATGATGTGTCCTCGATAAATGAGCAGCGTTGCCCAAGAGTGAGGGATTGCAGGAATTTTCCTTGAGTTTCTTGCAATCCCCACTTGGAACCAGCCTGAATTAGATACGCTTCCTTACGATCCGACTAATTTCGCCTCAGTATTACTAGACTGCAATTTAACGCTCGCTCTCCGCTACGCGCGAGAATTACCTTTGATGAATGGGCTACTAGGTTTGTCTTGTCCATCTCCCATTCCTGCCGCAACATGAATCGAAGCGGGAGGATGGGCGAAAACCGGCCCAGCGCATGGCACCCGTACTTGATATCCAGGATCTGCACGTTTCCTATCAATCGCGCGAGGGCGCGCTATACCCTGCTTTGACCGGAATCAGTTTTGGTTTGATGCCGGGTGAGATCATGGGTGTCCTGGGCGAATCCGGATCCGGCAAAAGCACGCTCGCTGGATCGCTGGTGCGGCTTCTTCCCGCGAACGGCAATATCACGCGCGGAGCTGTTCATTTTGAAGGGAAGGATCTTCTTCGAGCCAAGCCCCGTGAATTGCAGCAAATCCGTGGTGCGCGAATTTCGCTGATTTTCCAGGAACCGTCTCTTGCCCTCCATCCGACCATGCGCGCCGGCGAGCAGGTTCGGCAGGTGTTGGCCGCCCACGGGTCTCCGGGAAGAAGCGCTCTTAACGATCGAGTACATGAAGTTCTCGCACTGCTCTTTTCCGAGGAGGCGGACCGCATTTCGCGTTCTTATCCACACCAGTTGAGCGGGGGGCAAAGGCAGCGTGTGCTTATCGCGCAGGCGATTGCCTGCGGCCCTTCCGTTGTGATTGCCGACGAACCGACGGCGTCGCTCGACTCCGCGACACAAATGGAAATCCTCGGTGTGTTTCGAACGCTCCGGGAAAAATTGGGTCTCGCGATGATCTTCATCACGCACAACCCCGCGTTGCTCTCCGGTTTTGCCGATCGTGTCCTGGTCCTCTACGGCGGCCAGATCGCCGAATGTGGTCCCGCTGAAGCTGTACTCTCTTCACCCCGGCATCCCTACACCAAGGCTCTCTTCCAGTCCATTCCGGAGGTCTCCGAAAAGCGCGGAAATAGTCGTAAGTCAAAACTCCCGGTAATCCTTGGCGACTCAGCACGTTCGTTATTGCCCGCGCGCGGTTGCCCCTTCGAGCCAAGATGCCCGGAAAAAATGGACATCTGCAGAGAGCAGGACCCTGCCGCGGTGGACTTGAGTCCATCTCACACCGTTTGCTGTTTCAAGTATGAAAGTGAAAGCGTCTGACGGCGGCCCGAAAAATGCAGCCACTCTTGAAGGTCGAAAACCTTGTGAAGCGCTATGTGAGGAGGAGTCTAGTTGGCGCTCGTGAAGAGTTGCTGGCTTTGGATGGCGTATCTTTCACAATTCTCCTAGGGACCACGTTTGCGGTTGTCGGGGAATCAGGATCGGGCAAAAGTACGCTTGCGGCATGTCTCGCCTGTCTGGAATTCCCCACTTCCGGAGACATTTGGTTTGAAGGGATAAACATCGCCAAGGGTGGAGAGAATGTTCGCCGTCAAGTTCACCCGCAAATCCAGCTCATATTTCAAGACCCCGCAAGCTCTTTGAACCCAAGATGGAGTGTGCTCGACATACTTATCGAACCGTTGATTCTGCAACGCAAATTCAGTCACAAAGAAATGAGTCTGCGCGCGAGTTCCTTGCTGGAGCGCGTCGGTCTTTCCCCAGGCATGGCCGCGCGTCTTCCCGCTGAGTTGAGCGGCGGACAGCGCCAGAGGCTGGCAATCGCTAGAGCGTTGGCGCTAGAGCCCAAGCTCTTGATTCTGGACGAGGCTCTGTCGGCCCTTGATTGTTCCGTGCAGGCGCAGATCGCCAATCTCCTGATGGATCTACAGAGCTCTCTAGGAATGACCTATTTGTTCATTACGCATGACCTGTCCATGGCAGCTCACCTGGCCGACGAGATTGCCGTCATGAACCGCGGACGGATCGTTGAACAAGCCCCTGCGGAAGCTATCTTGAAGCAGCCCGAGCATGATATTACTCGCCAACTGCTGGCGGCCGTGCCCAAATTCACTCGTGCCGCGCCGTCTGCTCCGGAGCGATGATGCGCTACCTGCTGCGCAGGCTCGGCCACGCTTTGTTCTTGCTGGCCGGTGTTTCCATGCTTGCCTTCCTCTTCACGTCATTGGCTCCAGGAACCTACTTCGACGAAATGCGATTGAACCCACAGATTGCTCCGGAGACGGTGGCGGCGCTGCGTGCCCAGTACGGCGTCGACAAGCCTCTTCCCGTTCGCTATCTATCCTGGCTGAATTCCGTGCTTCACGGCGAGATGGGATTCTCCTTCGCCTATAACAGCCCCGTGGCGCCACTATTGCTGGTGCGGGCACGGAACACGCTGGTCCTTACAATTACATCCACATTGCTCGCCTGGGCAATCGCTCTACCGCTTGGCATATGGAGCGCTGAGCGTCTCGGGCGACTGCCGGACCGCCTGCTCTCTTGGGGAACCGCTATGCTCTTGGTAATCCCCGACTTGGCGCTTGCGCTGGGACTCCTGGTCTTTGCCGTGCGAACCGGATGGTTTCCGACGGGAGGCATGGCTTCCGTTGATTTTGAAACTCTTTCGTCGCTCAATAGGCTGCGCGATCTGGTGTTACACATGATTCTGCCCGTCACGGCACTTGTGCTCTCCTCTCTGCCGCTGCTCATTCGTCACGTGCGTGCTGCCGTGGCGGATGTCCTCAACGCTCCGTTTCTGCTAGCCGCAGTGGGGCATGGCATCCCGAGACGCACTCTACTATATCGACACGCACTTCCAGCCGCGGCAAATCCTCTTATATCCCTGTTTGGCTTCAGCATCGGTGTACTGCTGAGCGGATCGCTGCTCATCGAAGTCGTGATGAGCTGGCCAGGCCTCGGGCCGCTGTTATTGGAGTCCATTCTGGCGCGCGATCTGTACGTAGTGGTCGGAGGAGTCCTGTTCTCGACGCTTTTCCTTGTCGGAGGGAATTTCCTAGCGGACTTGCTTCTTTACTGGGCTGATCCCCGAATCCGGACAGAAGGCAGCACGCAATGAAAGCGCGCCGCACCATCGTGAAATGGCTCATCACCCTCGCTGTTCTGCACGGAATTGTGCTGTGTGCAGGTTTCTTCGCGCCCTACGATCCCGGCGAACAGGATCGCAAGAGTCCGTATCTGCCGCCCATGCGGCTCCACTTGCTAGATTCAAACGGCCATGTCCACGCGCGGCCTTTTGTGTATTCGTTGAAACTGCGTGAAGGCTCGTTCGACCAATATGAGGAAGACACGGCGGAGCCTCGTCCCCTAAAGTTTTTTTCGAGAGGAACCTATTACCGATTGTTGGGATTCCTGCCGAGCCGATGGCATTTTTTCGGCGCCGAGAACGCGCGAGTCTATCTTCTCGGCACCGATGCCTATGGCCGCGACCAGCTTTCGAGGCTCCTCTTCGGCGGCCAGGTGTCGCTGCTCGCCGGCCTTCTAGGCGCGGGAATCACATTGCTCATCGGTTTGTGCGTAGGCGCCGTCGCGGGCTATTACGCCGGTTGGACTGATAGCCTGCTCATGCGTCTCGCCGAGCTCTTTCTGGCGTTGCCGTGGCTGTACTTGCTCTTCGCAATTCGCGCTTTCTTGCCGCTGGCGGTTAGCCCGCTCAAAGCCTTCTTCTTAATCATCGCCGTCATCGGACTGGTGGGCTGGGCCCGCCCCGCGCGGCTCGTTCGTGGCGTGGTCCTTAGCGCCAAGGAACGGGACTTCGTCCGCGCCGCACGGGGGTTCGGAGCAACCAATGGGTACTTGCTCCGGCGCCACATTCTGCCGGAAACTTCCAGTGTGCTTTTGACACAGGCGGCCATTCTGATACCACAATATGTGTTGGCCGAGATGACCTTGTCGTTTCTCGGCCTGGGGGTGCCCGAGCCGGTGCCAAGCTGGGGCAATCTTCTCTCAAGCCTGCAGCAATACAGCGTTTTGGTCTCCTATTGGTGGATGTACTTACCCGCTTTGGCGATGGCGCCGTTCTTCCTGGGATACTTGGGGTTGGCGAGCTCGTTGCAAGAGCGAGGAGAGGCGTACAGAATAGAGACGCGGAGCCTAGGGAATCTGACGTGAAGAATAGACGAGCAACCTCCTACTCCCGCACGATTCTCCCGGGTTTGCTCCTTTCGCTTTTCGCATTTCCCAGCCACATTGCTGCCGCTTTTCCCCAACAGAAAAGTGCGAAAGAGGAATTGCTCGTACTCCCTGGAGAAGTGGGCCGTTCAGGGGGGCGCCTCGTCGTCTCCCTCCGTGGCGAACCAAAGACGCTGAATCCTTTGATTGCAGCCGATGCGCGATCCCGCGAGGTCATTGGCGTCATGCAGGCGGACCTCATCCATATCAACCGCGCGACGCAATTGACGGAACCCGCGCTGGCCAAGTCCTGGAAGATTTCTCCTGACGGTCTCGCATACACACTTGTGCTCCGGCAGGGATTGAAATTCTCGGACGGGCAGCCCCTGGACGTGGATGACGTGCTTTTCACTTTCCGTGTCTATCTCGACGAAAGCGTGCGCGCTCCGCAGCGCGATCTTTTGATTGTTGGCGGAAAACCGATAAGCGTGCGCAAGGTAGACGCGTATACCGTCGTCTTTCAGTTGGCGAAGACTTACGGCGTGGGCGAAAGGCTGTTCGATGGCTTGGCGATCCTTCCCCGGCATCTCCTGGAGAAACCCTACCAGGAGGGGAAGCTGGGGCAGATTGGATCATTAGCCACTGCCGCGGATCAATGGGCGGGACTCGGCCCATTCCGGCTGAAGGAATATGTCGCGGGGCAACGATTAGTCCTGCAGCGCAATCCTTACTATTGGAAATCGGACATCAAAGGCAAGCGACTGCCTTACGTGGATGAACTCGTATTTCTGTTTGTACCAAACGCTGATGCACAGGTCCTGAAGTTCCAATCGGGCGAAACCGATATGATCAGCCAGTTGGGCGCGGAAAATTTTTCCGTATTGTCGCGGCAGCAGCGTGGTTACACGATGACGGACGCCGGACCGGGCCTCGAGTACAACTTTCTCTTTTTCAATCTGAATGACGCCGGCGAAAAAACAACGCCGGAAATGCAGCGGAAGCAAAAATGGTTCCGCGAAGTGAAGTTCCGGCAGGCGGTTTCGGCAGCAGTAGACCGGGAAGCCATCGTGCGGCTCGTTTACCAGGGGCGCGGCGCCGCTCTGTGGGGCTTGGTCGCCCCAGGCAATCGCCGATGGGGAAATGAAAAACTCCTCCATCCCGCGGGGTCGCTCGATCGTGCACGCACTCTGCTCAAGGATGCTGGTTTTTCCTCGAGCACTGGTCCCAACGGAGAATCAACGCTCTTGGACTCCGACGGGAAACCAGTGGAGTTCTCCATCCTCACGAGTTCTTCGAACGCAGACCGCGCAAAGATGGCGGCGCTCATCCAGGACGACTTGAAGCAGCTCGGGATGCGCGTCCAGGTTGTGCCGCTCGAGTCTCGCTCTCTCCTCGATCGCGTCACCCAGAGCAGGGACTACGATGCCTGTATCATGGGGATAGCCAGCTATGATGCAGACCCGAATTCTGATATCAGCGTCTGGCTATCGAGCGGCGGATTACACTTGTGGAACCCTTCGCAGCCGCGTCCCGCCACTCCGTGGGAAGCGGAAATCGATCGGTTGATCGAAGAACAGATGTCCGCGAGTATCTTCGAAAAGCGGAAGAAACTGTATGACCGCGCGCAAGAGATTCTTGCCGAGAATCAGCCCATGATTTTTCTGGCGAGTCCGGACATTCTTGCCGGCGCCAAGAATTCCGTCGGCAATTTCCGTCCCGCCGTTCTGGAGCCCTACATACTCTGGAATGTGGAGCAGCTGTATATCAAAAATGGGACGGGGAATGCAGCGCGATGAGCCCCGCTTTGACTAAGGCCGGCAAGAAGCCGCCAGCCGCGTGGAATGATACCCGGCTCGTCAAAGCCTGTCTCGCAGGCAGCGAAGAGGCGTGGTCGTTGCTCATCGATAAGTATAAGGCGCTCATCTTCTCGATCCCCGTAAAATACGGCCTGTCGCAGCAGGAAGCAGCGGATGTTTTTCAGGCGACCTGCACGGAACTTCTCGTGCGGCTGCCCGAATTGCGCGAGCCGCGCGCGTTGCCCAAATGGCTGATGCAGGTGGCCCACCACGAAAGTTACCGCTGGAAGCGCCACAACCAGCGCGTGGTGAGCCGCGACGGGGAGAATGACTTTCCGGAGCCGGCCACGCCTCCCATCGCCGAAAATATCGTTCAGCAGACGCAGGAAGAACAGATGTTGCGGGAAGCCATGACAACGCTGACGCCGCAGTGCCGGCGGCTGGTGGAGTTGTTGTTCTTTGAAACTCCCTCGCGGCCTTACGCGGAAGTCGCGGCCGAACTCGGCCTTGCCGTAGGCTCCATCGGATTTACTCGCCAGAAATGCCTCGAGCGGTTGCGCCGGCAACTCGAGGATATGGGATTCCTCTGATGCCCGCGACGCTCAAGAAAAAATCAATCGACATTCTGATCGCCGAGCTGGGGCAATTGTCGAGCGAACCGGCCCGCCGCAAGTTTCTTGCGGAACACAAGATCTTGATCCGCCAGAAAACTGTAGAGCAGTTAGCGCAACTGGTCGTCCAGAAAGTCCGCGTAAGTACCTTAGATGCATTTCACCTGGCTGAAGCCGCCGTGCTTATCGCCAAGCGCTTGCGTGGCAAAGAAGCTTTGGCTCTCGCCTTGCGCGCAAAAGCCAACGCCTTGTATTCATCGGGCGATAATCGCGCCGCCATCGAGCACCATCAACAGTCTTTCCGCCTTTACGAGTCTTTGGGCAATTGGAACGAAGCGGCGCGAACTCTGAGCAGTTCGATCCAGCCGATGATTCTCGCCGGTGAGTACGACATGGCGTTTCAAGCCGCGGATCGCGCCCGGGAGATATTTTCGCGCCTGAACGATCCTCGGCGGCTGGCCCGCTTGGAAATCAACGTTGGCAACATCTATCACCGCCAGGATCGATTCGAGGAATCGATCGCGCACTATGAGCGCGCTTACACGCAACTGATGCCCTACAAGGACACCGAAGGGATTGCCGTCGTCCTCAGCAACATGGCCGTCTGCTTGATCAGTCTGAATGATTTTCCGCGTGCTCTTGCCACCTATCAGGGGGCTCGCTTCTTCTGCCAGCAGAACAAAATGCCCCTTCTCGTGGCGCAGGCGGATTACAACATCGCTTATCTCTATTACCTCCGCGGCGAGTACAGCCGAGCCATCGAGGCCCTCTATGCTGCTCGGCGCGCCTGCGAAGCCATCGGCGATGCCTATCACTTTGCGCTGTGCCATTTGGATCTTTCCGACATCTACCTGGAACTCAATCTGAGTGAAGAAGCCCGGGAAATCGCCCATGAGGGATTCCTCCGGTTCGAAAAGCTCGGGATGGGTTATGAGGCCGCCAAGACACTCGCAAACGAAGCCACGGCTTATGGCCAGCAGGGGAAGACGGTCCAGGCTCTGGAGCGCTTTGCCAAAGCGCGGGAGATTTTTGAACGAGAAAAAAACCTCGTTTGGCCCTGGCTCATCGACTTGTATCAGGCCTTGTTGCTTTTCCACGAAGGCCGGTACTTTGAGGCCCGGCGTCTCTGCATTGCGGCCGCTGCTTTCTTCGATCGATCAGCACTCTCGGGGAAAGCTGTGCTCGCGCATCTGCTGCTCGCGCGCATTGCTCTCCAAGTGGGAGATTCTGCCGCAGCGCAAAAAGAGACGGACGAATCCCTCGCTCGGCTGAAACGCCTTCAGGCGCCGGTTCTTGCCTTCCAGGCTCACTTGCTCGCGGGACAGATTGCTCAGGCTCGCAACGAGCGCACTGCGGCGCACCAGGCGTACCTGGAAGCCAGGAAAGCGCTGGAAGCCTTGCGCAGCCGATTGCAAGGCGAAGAGCTGAAAATTTCCTTTGTCAAAAACAGGATGCAGGTCTACGAAGCCCTCGTGGATTTATATATTTCCGGAGATGGGACCGACACCTCTCCGGAAGAAGCGTTTGCTTGCATGGAAGCCGCGAAATCCCGCAGCATGATTGAATTGATATTTCAGAGCGGCCAGAGTCTTCCGCTAGGCGAGACGGGCCAGAGCGATCTTGTCCGCAGAATCAGGGATCTTCGCGAGGAGCTCAACTGGTATTATCACCGCATCGAACTTGAACAGCTGCGTCCCGAGGACATATCCCACCAAAGACTCGAAACCCTCCAGGAAAAAGCCCAATCGCACGAGAAGGAGCTGCTGCGGACTCTCCGCGAACTCCCGGCACACGAGCGCGAAAACGCAACGCTGGAAGCGCCCGCGGATTTTTCTCTCACCAAGCTGCAGGCCAATCTTCCCGCCGACGCCACTCTTGTTGAATATTTTGTGGCCGGGGACCGCCTCGTGGCCGCCGTCATCACACGCGAAAAAATACAAATTCTCCCCGTGACCGTGCTCTCAAGGGCCGCTCACTTTCTGCAATTGCTGCGATTTCAACTCTCCAAGTTTCGCATGGGCAGCGAATACATCCGGCGATTTGAGGAACCCCTCTTGCGTGCCGCGCAAAGCCATCTGGAATCTCTCTATGACGAACTCATCGCGCCTCTCCGCCCATTTTTTCAGGGCAAACATCTCATTTTCGTGCCGCATGGTCCTCTCCATTTCTTGCCGTTCCACGCCTTGCGCAACGGGGAGGAGTATCTCTGCGATGCTTTCACCATTTCCTACGCCCCCAGCGCGACGGTTTTTTCCTGGTGCCAGGAGAAGCCCACCAGCAAGAACACGAGTTCTCTCGTTTTTGGAATCCCGGACGTGCGGGCGCCGCAAATCCTGCAGGAAGCTCAATCCGTGGCGGCGCTGCTTCCGCAATCGACGCTCCACGTGGGCGACCACGCCACTTCTTCCTTGCTCCGCGAAATGGGTCCTCGGAGCGGGCTCCTTCATCTCGCAACGCACGGCATCTATCGTCAGGACAACCCCATGTTTTCCGGCATTCGGCTGGGCGACGGATATCTGAATCTGTATGACCTCTACCAGATGCGCCTGGACGCCAGACTTGTGGCCCTGAGTGGCTGTGCCACGGGAATGAATTTTGTTGCTGCTGGCGATGAATTGCTTGGGCTGCAGCGCGGTCTATTCTGTGCCGGGGCCACCACATTGTTGCTCTCTTTATGGGATGTTCACGATCAAAGCACCGCGCGCTTGATGCAGCACTTTTATCGGCACTACATTCAAACTGGCGACATGCCGGGCGCGCTCCAACACGCGATGCAGGAAGTTCGGCAGCAGTCCCCTCACCCATACTTCTGGGCGCCCTTCGTCCTCGTCGGAAAACTTACTGATTCCAGAAGACTTAGCTAATTTTTCCACACTCTATATTTTTGAGACCTCCGTCTTCCCTTATGCCATGAGGGTGATTCATCGTCCCGGTACTGGGGAGTGCTGGAGGCGCAGAAAGGAATCTGGGGGGAAGACAATGGAACATTTTACGACCGAATTGTGGATCGATTTCGTGAATCAGACTGTTGACAGCCGCAAGAACCAGTTGATGGCGCAACACCTGAAGCAAGGCTGCAAACGCTGTGAGGAAACAGTTTCGTTGTGGCAGAGAGTTCGGCAATCGGCGGCCTCGGAAGCGAATTACCGGCCTTCTGAGGACGTCGTCAGAGTGGCCAAGGCGACCTTTGCAGGTGCCGGGCTGGCGGGTCAAAGAAAGGGAACAGGCAGCCGCATCAAGGTTCTTTTCGACAGCTTTTTGCAGCCGGTTGTCGAAGGAGCTCGATCTGCAGCCACTGCCACAAGGCAAATGCTCTATCGCGCGGACCCGTTTCAGATTGACATTCAGGTGGAGGCCAAACCTGAGGGGAACCGCATCGTGGTCACTGGCCAGCTCTTGAACTTGAGCAGCCCTGCAATCATTGGCGAGGGCGCCCGCATCGTTCTTTCCAACATGCGGGGACACGTCGTGCACGCGGTTACCAATCAATTTGGCGAGTTTAGTGGAGAGATTGAAAACAGCGGAGACCTGCAGATGACGTTCGCCAGCCCCGGCGCACAGCCAATCGTGATTTCGCTTCGGGATGCGCTCGGTAGTCTGCCTGAGGACGAGCGATGAGCGGCAATCGACTCATGCAATTGCCGCACGTTGCAGCCCTGGTACGAACGTACCAACGCCGCTGGGAATTTTGTTTAGACAGGAAGAAGCACTCGTACTATTGGCGCGGAAAATCTGCCCGGCAAGACTAGAGAGGCACTCGACTGCGCCCGTACCGAGTAATTCATTAGGAGAGCCCCACAAGGGTAGAAACTATGAAACGCATCACCATCATTGTCGCGATGATCGTCCTCATGCTCGGTGCTGCAAATCCCGCTGCAGCGCAAAACCGCTACATCGTGCGCACCACAGGCGGCCTGTCCTCTGTCCTGAATCTGTGCAATCTTCTTGGATGTCAAGTCCAGGGTGGCTTGGACGGCCCGGTCGGCCAGAACTTTCTCGTGACCTCCTCCAACAACATTCTCGTAAATATCGTCAATGGAGCCGTGAACCTCGTCGAATCCTTGTTAGGAATCGTAAGCATTGAGGCCGACCGTCTCATGCCCATCCCGCAGCCGTCGCTCAGCAGCATTCCTTCCGGTCTCTACGACACCGCCCCGGTGAATTACTACGGCGCCACCGTTTGGCACGGCTACGCCGCCCAGCCTGCTGCCCAAATCATCCGGCTCCAGGACGCTCAGAACGGCTTTCGGATCAGTGGCACGGGCGTCGTTGCCGTGATTGACACCGGCGTGGACGTAAACCATCCTGTGCTCCATGCGGTTCTCCTTCCCGGATATGACTTTACGCGCAACCAGCCAGGCGCCTCGGAATGGCTCGATGTCTCCGGCCTGCAAAGCGGCACCAGCAGCTCCCAAGGTCAGCAAAGTCCTGCTTTTGTTCAGCAGTCCACCGCCGCTGTTCTTGATCAGTCCACCGCCGCGGTCCTCGACGGCGGCCCGTACTCCGCATTTGGCCACGGTACGATGACGAGTGGGCTTGTCCACCTGGTAGCGCCGAAAACTCAGATCCTTCCGCTCAAGGCGTTCTCATCGAACGGCACTGGCTACCTGTCCAACATCGTTGCCGCCCTCTACTACGCCGTTCAGCATCATGCGAACGTCGTGAACATGAGCTTCGATCTCACCTCTTCTTCGCCGTCGCTCACTCAGGCGGCTTCTTACGCCAATAAAGCGGGCGTCGTTCTCGTCGCTGCGGCCGGAAACGAAAGCACCAGTGCCCCGGTTTATCCCGCGGCGCTGAACAATTACGTCGTCGGCATTGCCTCCACCACGAACTGGGACAGCCGCTCTTCTTTCTCGAACTATGGCACGACGGATGTCTGGATCGCTGCCCCCGGGGAAAACATCATCAGCACCTTCCCTGGCGGCACCTATGCCAGTGCTTCTGGCACCTCGTTTAGTTCGCCGATCACTGCCGGCACAGTCGCTCTGATGCTCAGTGCAAAGTCGTCATCCTTGAATCAGAGCCAGGCATCCAGTGCGCTTTCCCATGCGATCAAGCTCACTCCGGATCTCAATCGTGGACGCCTCGACGTCTATCAGGCCGTCTCCGCTTGGGTAAATAACTCCGGCTCCACATCCGGCTCCGGCTCTTGCTTCTTGTTTTGCTTATAGCTGCAATGTCGAATAACCAGATTCCAGCGCCCATGGAGGGTTCCCCGTCTTTCGGGGCGCTGGAGTCTCTTCGCATCAAGCAACTCGAAGAACAGTCTGCTGCCCTCCGCAATTCCGTCATCTGCGCCTTCAACCAGCTCCTCGACTTGAAAGATCTCAACACCGGTGTCCACAGCACCCGGCTGGCGGAATGGGGTATGCGCGTTGGGCAGGAACTGGGCCTGGAAGAAGCCGAGCTTCAGAATCTTGAGGTTGCGGCGCTTCTCCACGATATCGGCAAAGTGGGCATCCCGGATTCCATCCTTCGCAAGCCCGGACGTCTTGATCCGGAAGAATATGCCCTCATGAAGAAGCACTCCGAATACGGCTGGGCCGTATTGCGCATGCTCCCAGGCTTCGAGCGCGCGGCTCTCGATATTCTCCATCACCACGAGTCTTTCGACGGAAAGGGCTACCCCGCCGGACTGAAAGGGGCCGAAATCCCCGTCGTTTCGCGCATCGTTTGCGTCATCGATGCCTTCGACGCCATGGTTTCTTCCCGCCCCTACCGCAAGGGCTTGCCGTTTGAAGAGGCTGTGCGTCGGCTTAACGAGTCCAGTGGCACTCAGTTTGATCCTGTAGTCGTCCAGTCCTTCCTCTCCTTCGCCGAAGCAGAAATGTCCCCCGTCTTCGCCGCCGCCGGCACCTCCGTCTCATCCGCTCTCTAGGCACACTCCTGACCCTGCGGAGCATCTCCCTCCCACTGCAGGGCTCTCCATCTTATCCCCCGCCAGCATACAAAGTTCTGCGCCGCCACTTAGACGTGTTGTTGCAGTACGTGTCTGTATTCGCTAGATTTGTATTGCCAGCGCCCGGGTGGCGGAATGGCAGACGCTGAGGACTTAAAATCCTCCGGGGATTTTTCCTCATGTGGGTTCGACTCCCACCCCGGGCACCAGTTTGTTTGCCCCGCCCTCGCGAAAGATTTCCTGGACATTCTCTGCCTGCTTGCTATAATTACTTCAGGTCAAATTATGGCTTGTAGTAAAGCGGCAGCTTCGGTTGCCGCTTTTTTCTTTGCAGCGCAGGGTTTCTCGCCGCACTTCTTTGGATCCCGCAGTTGCGCTCCGCGTTCCAGTGAGTAAATCCTAACTGGCAACGCTGACTGGGCCTCTGCGAGGCGATAATCACCCAAGAACAACCAGAAAAGCGCCCTTTAGAATCAATCACTTACGAAATGAAAATATCATAAGTCCTTTGTTTTGAAAGTCATCCGAATTGGTGGGGGGGGTAGGGGGTAAGTCGCCCTCGCGTTCCCCGGTTGTTCCTCCCCGATCGAGCAGAGCCGCGAAAGACATTTTCCAGCACATCCTGGCGAGAAACTTCGGCAAGGACAGGCCCCTTCTCCTACAATTCTCGAGGATAAGGGCGACCGCATCGTACGCTAGGACTCTATGGGGGTTTGTGACTTCGAGCGACAATTTCGATCTGATCGTCATCGGCTGCGGCCCAGCAGGGGAAAAAGCCGGCGCCCAGGCCGCTTACTTCGGCAAGCGTGTTGCCGTCATTGAGCGCGCCGAACACATGGGCGGCAGTTGCATCAACACCGGCACGGTTCCGAGCAAGACTCTCCGTGAATCGGCCCTTTATTTCTCCGGCCTCAAACAACGCGGCCTCTACGGCATCGACTATTCCCTCAAGGAGAATCTAACCGTCCACGATTTCATGCACCACGAGCGCGAAGTCGTCGAAATGGAGCGCCAGCGCATTCTGAAAAACCTCGCGCTCCATAACATCGAGCTCGTGCGCGGCCAGGCCGCTTTCCTCGATCCTCATACCGTTGCCGTCTCTAGCGCTCAGGGCAAGCGTCAATTAAAAGGAGAAGCCATCATCATTTCCACCGGCTCCAAGCCCCATCGCCCCCCGGAGATCGCCTTCGACGACATTCACACCTTCGATTCCGACACCTTTCTTCAGATGGACCGCATTCCCAAAAGCCTCGCCGTCATTGGCGGCGGTGTCATTGGCTGTGAGTATGCTTCCATCTTCAGAGCCCTCGGCGTGGGCGTTACTCTCGTTGACGGCCGCGACCGTCTGCTTCCGTTTCTCGACAACGAGATTTCCGACCGTCTTCGCGACCGCCTCGCCGCTCTTGGCATGCATTTCCTATTTAACGAGCGCCCGGTCAAAACCGAAAACTCCGTCAGCGGCGTCCGCCTGACGATGAAAAGCGGCAAAATCCTCGAAACCGACGCCGCCCTGTTCGCCGCGGGCCGCCGGGCCGCCGCGGACGGACTCGCTCTCGAAAAAGCAGGTCTTTCCCTCAATGATCGCGGCTATATCCCCGTTGACGAGCATTACCGCACCGCTGTTTCACATATTTATGCTGCCGGCGACGTCATCGGTTTCCCCGCGCTGGCCTCCACTTCCATGGAGCAGGGCCGCGTGGCCGTCTGTCATGCTTTTGGTTTGAAGTACAAAGAGCGTGTTGCCTCTTTGCTTCCTATGGGGATTTACACCATTCCGGAAATTTCCGCTGCCGGCGAAACCGAAGAATCCTGCAAGGGAAAGAAAATCGACTACGTCGTCGGCCGCGCGCTCTACGCCAATAACGCCCGCGGGCACATCACCGGCGACACGGCAGGCATGCTCAAACTCATCTTCGCCCGCGCCGATAAGAAGCTTCTCGGTGTCAGCATCATCGGCGAAAACGCCACCGAGCTCATCCACATCGGCATGATGGTCCTAGACAACGCCCTCACCCTCGACGAATTCATCGAGCAAGTCTTCAACTATCCGACGCTCAGCGAGCTCTACAAGTACGCGGCCTACGACGGCCTCGGCAATCTCGCCGGCCACAAACTCCGCGAAGGCTGACTATGATACCCGCTCGTGCCTCTTCCGCTCTTCTCTGTGGCCTCTGTGCGCTCCGCGCACTCTGTGTTAAGTCTCTTTCTACGATCGTTCTGCTCGCCGCCCCACTTCTCATTGCCCTGATCACCGCCGCTCCCGCGCCCGCCCCACAGGCTGCTGCTTCACGCTCCTATCTAGGTTTCGACCTCAACATTTATCCAGGCGACGCCGCGTTGCCAATTCTCCGCAAGACATTCTCGTTCGCAAGTTACTGGCTCAGCCCGCCCCCGGGCGAGAAAAACAACACCTGGAAAGGGAAGCGCAAACTGCTTCTCTCTCACGGCTTTGGCTTCTTAGTTTTGTACCGCGGGCGCGATAGCCGCGAACTGAAAACTGAAACCAATGCGAAAGCGAAGGGAACTCAGGATGCGAGCGTCGCCTCAGTCACTGCGAAAAAAGAAGGTTTCGTACCGGGAACAATTGTTTTCCTGGACATCGAGGAAGGTGGACGCCTTTCCGCTGCCCACCACAAATATCTCGGCGCATGGTCGGAGGGAGTTAAGCACGCTGGCTTCTTGCCCGGTGTGTATTGTTCAGGGATACCAGTCAATGAAGGCCACGGTGTCACGATAACTACCGCGGACGACATTCGGAGCAATTCGTCCACCAACGATTTTACCTTTTGGATTTACAACGATGCCTGTCCGCCCTCGCCAGGCTGCGCGTTCCCACGCGATCCTCCAGCCCCATCAGCGAGCGGGATCGGCGGCGCCACCATCTGGCAATTCGCGCAGTCGCCGCGCCGCAAAGAATTCACCGCGCATTGCCCAGCGAAGTACGCGCCTGACGGCAACTGTTACGCGCCCGGTGACACCGCCCACAAATGGTTTCTCGACGTAAATACTGCAACTTCGCCCGATCCCTCTGGGGGCGCTAAATAATATGCTTTCTGAAAAAAAAAGAGGCGAGCCCTTGCTCGCCTCTTTTTTCTAACACTGACCACGGCCACTGGCGTTCAGATTTGCCCCATGCCGCCGTCCACATTGATCTCGACGCCCGTGATGTACGAAGCATCTTGGGAAGCCAGGAAGGCCACGGCGCCAGCTACTTCCTCTGGCTGGCCAAACCGCTTCATCGGAACCTTTGTAGCTATTTCCTTGGAGAATTCATCCATGGCCTCTTTCGGCAGCCCGGTCCTCCCAAAGATCGGCGTAACGATCGGCCCCGGCGCAACCGTGTTCACCCGGATGCCTCGGCCTACCAGCTCTGCCGCAGTTGTTCTAGCCAAGGACCGCAGCGCGGCCTTCGTGGCCGAGTACGCACTGGCGCCGGCAGTGCCTTTTCTGTCTGCCACGCTTGTATTCAAAATGATGGATGCTCCGTCGTTCAGTAGCGGGAGCGCCTTCTGAATCGTGAAGTAAGCTCCCTTGATGTTGATGTCAAATTGCTCGTCGTACAAGCTTTCCGAGGTTTCCGCAAATGGCGCGAATTTCGCGACTCCCGCGTTCACGAACAACACGTCAATCTTGCCTAGTTTCTTCGAGACTTCGGCATACAGCTTGTCTATGTCCGCGAGCTTGGCGACGTCCGCCTGCACTGCGACTACGCCGTTGCCAATTGTTTTCACCGCCTCGTCCAGTGTTTTCTTGCTGCGGCCCGCAATGGCCACCCGCGCGCCTTCTTCCTGCAAACGCTTCGCCGCCGCCAGCCCGATGCCGCTATTTCCGCCGGTCACTACCGCGACTTTCCCTTCGAGTCTTTTCATCTTGGTCTCCTGTAATAATCTCTCAAGCCTGGAAAGCCTCTCCGCCCCTTGCGGACTCAGCCCTGCTTCCCCGGTTTTCTAAATTTCGATACTTAGATGACTATCGAAGTAATCGGTTGCATCTATTTTAGGGGCTCGCTCAGGGCTCGAATCTTTGTGGCGGGGAGCTGCTCAGGTCAGCTAAACTGCAGCAAGAACTATGGATCGCTCGCAGATTGAAAAAATATCCAAAGCCCTGGGCGACCAGACCCGGCTCAAAATCTTTGAGGCCATCTCCGCCAGCAGGTGCATAAGCTGCGGGGAAATCGTCTCCATGCGGGGCGTCACCCCGGCGACTGTTTCGCACCACTTGAAAATTCTGAGCGAAGCTGGCCTGATCGCCTGCCGCCGCGAAGGCCAGTTCATTTACAACCAGGCACTTCCCGAAACGATAGGGGCTTATACGCGTGCGCTTACGAAAATCTCCAACCGCAAAAAAGCAGCGCGCGGCGCGCGAGATTGAAATCTAGTTGGTGGGATTCCTGGGGAATTTGAAGTACGGTAGGCGCACACCCTGATCCATGATTTGATCCGCGCGGATATTTGTTGGAGCTTCAAATCCGGCCGTGCCCCCGTTCGTTACATAGTCGTCCTGGTCCACGCCGTCGCCGCTCACTCCCAATCCGCCGGCGAGCGTGCCGTTTCGAAATAAACCCGCACTCCCCGGAAAGAAAACGATTCCGCTCTTGTTTGCGTTCGGAGCGCCGCCTTGAAATCCCTGCGTGCAGGGATTGGCCAAGTCCATTGTAAACAGATTGAAAAATGGCCCTGCACTCGATCCATCAATCCCCGGGGGATAGAGAGGTTGCGCGCCAAAACTAATCGTTCGGTTCGTCACCGCCGTTCCCATCGGCACGCCATTCAAATCCGCGGCCGTCCGACCGGCGCTATTGAAGTAAACCATGTTTCGCGCTTTGGTCGCCGCGACATCAATGCTGAAAACTGTGGAATCTTGCATCCGCCGCAAACCGATGATCGTTCCATCCAGATCCGCCACGGCGATCACCATGCGCGCCCGCGAACCGAGCGGCAATCGAATCGCTGCGCGCGTCATGTTCGCCGTTGCTTCAGCGTTATTCAAGATTTGCGTAACGTCCGACGCGCTGAGCCCGCCGAGCAGGCCCGCCGCAGGCGCAATCAAATCGCCCTCGGGCGGTTGTCCCTGACTGTTCGAAGGCGCGACCACATAGCTTCCCGTTCCAGCGACAGGCCCCGCTGAGAATCCCGATGGCCGCGAAGTCTGATCCACAAACGGCAGCGCAATACCTCCGATAAAGACCACTCCCGGAGCCGCGGGCGTCGGCCCAAACTTGTCGGCCGATCCCCCGCGCGCTGCTGTCGAACCCGCGAACGCCGCGTACTCGGCGACATTCAGATTGCTGGATGCGGTCACGACGCCGATTCCGCCGACCACCACGTTCTTGTAAAAAATTGGCACACCACCGGGATTCACAGCCGTCGCATTTGAATCCATCGCATCGGCTTTGCCCGTGAGCACTCCCGAACCGAATCCGCCACCCAGCGCCAGGGAAGGAGGAATCTTGTTCTGAAAATTGGGGTCGTTGATCAGAGTGCAGCCACGATTGGTGTTCTCAATCCCGTACAAATCCGCGGGCGGCTGGTTCATCACACCTGGAGGAAAATGGATTCCACTGATGAACCGCACGGTTCGCGAAGACAGCGGCGCCTGATCATTACTGAAAAACGCGCCGGTTCGCGCCAGCGCTACGGCCACATCGTTTGCGTTCTGAACTTGCCCAAAATCCGCGATTGTTGTTACCGGCGCGTTCTGCGTTCGAAACACGCCCAAGACGAATCCCGTGCGGTCCACCACGGCTACAGCCATGTCCACATTCACGGAATTGACAGCCGCCTGCACGATATTCTGAACATCGGTTGTCTGCAGTGGTTGCACGATCACCGGGGACGGCGGGATAACGGGTGCGCTACTTCCGCCGCCACATCCAGTAAGCACTGTCACGAACGCTTCCACGATTCCCACGGCCAGCAGAATGCCAATCGGCCGCGTTTGTTTTCGGTGTCGCGGTAGACGCAGGGATGCCGTCGGCTTACGCGGTGTATGAGCTGTTGCCATGGCGCGAGTAACTCTGTTGGTACCACAGTCGCTTACGGCCGCTCAACGGATTTGCCCGGAGCTTGCGCGTACTGGTGAATGGGCGAACGTTCGCGGTGTTATCGAATGTCTCCACACATGTGGGAAAAGTGTTGCCCGCGTCTTCTCGATATTGTTAGCTAGTACGCGATTCCTTTTTTCATGACTCCGTTCAGGCCGAACGCATGATCTTTTTTTCTCCGCGGCAGGTTCGACGCGCGTTCTGCGCGCTGTGCTGCTTTGCCAATTTCGTATTTGCACCAAGCGCGACCGCAAACTTCTCAGGCCAATCTGCGCCACCGGCGCAAGACTCCCCGAAACAATCGAGCGAGCAGGGCCCGCCACAGCGCATCCCCCGCCAACAATCGCAGACCACTGCCGCGCTCGATGGCCTCGTCCGCACGTCGAGCTCTGCCAGCACTCTGCTACCGGTTGCCGCTGCCATCGTTACGTTGCGCAACGCGCAATCCGGTCAAATCTTCAGCGCTACAACTTCAGCCGAAGGCGTCTTCCTGGTTTTTCCGCTGCCGCCGGGGCATTACCAACTCCGCGTCGAAGTGAAGGACTACGCGCCGTTTGTTGTTGACGACCTCGCCCTGCAAGCTAACGAAGTTGTGACCCTTGAAATCTCTCTTGTCACCGTCGCCGTCATGGAAGCGCGCTCGCGCCTTCCTCGTCTTCCCGAACTTGGTCCCGCGCTTTCCGCCGAAGCGCCACCTTCTTTCGGCGCTTATCACGTGTTTCGTCACCGCCTCGATTCCGATCCCAAGTACATTGAGAATATTTCGCCGGACACGCTTCCTCCTGTGGCCGACGTCTACAACACGGTTCCAAACCGCTGGGCCCTCGAGCAGCCCGATTACCGCCGCTACTCGCAACGGGGCGAGTACGTCTACACCAAACACCGCTGGTACGATCCTTTCAACCGCAATCGCCTCAAGGGCGATGAGCCCATCTGGCCGGAGCGCTTCGGCCAGCAAGTTTTTTTGAATACTACCGCTTCGTCCGAGAGCTTTTTTGATGGACGCCGCGTTCCGTCTCCCAGCAACGTCAGCACGGAGCGTCCCGGCAGCTCCGGATTTTTCGGCAAAGGAGAGCAGGCCTTTTTCGATCAAACGATTCGTCTCACTCTTGATTTATTTCATGGCGACGCGGCTTTCAAGCCCGTGGACTGGCGCATTCGCATCACTCCGGAGCTCAGCCTCAACAATTTGAAAGTCCGCGAACTGGGCATCGTAGGTCCCGATCCCCGCAGCGGCACCAACCGCTTCGACGATCATGCAGGCCTCCAGGAAGCTTTCGTCGAGGTAAAGCTTCACGATCTCGGCCCCAATTACGATTTCATTTCCACGCGGGCCGGCATCCAGCAATTCAACGCCGACTTCCGCGGTTTTCTTTTCGTCGACGAGCAACCGGCCCTGCGCATCTTCGGCAATCTTCACAGCGACCGCATCGAATACAACCTGGCGTACTTCCATTTCCTCGAAAAAAACACCAACAGCGGCCTCAATACTTTTGACCGCCGCCACCAACAGGTCGTTCTCGGCAATGTATATCTTCAGGATTTCTTTTTTCCGGGTTACACCGCGGAATTTGTCGCCGCGTGGAACAAGGACGATCCCAGACTGCACTATGACGACAACGGGTTCCTTGTCCGCCCTTCGCCGATCGGAAATGTCATCAACCAGAATCCGGCCGGCGGTCCGATTCTTCACGGCATTCGCGTCGGCTATTTCGGCTGGCTTGGCAGCGGCCACATCCATCGCCTCAATCTCACGCATGCCTTCTACGAAGCGATCGGCGAGGACACATTCAACCCCATCGCCGCGCGCCGCGTCACCGTCAACGCGCAGATGGCCGCTGCTGAAATTTCCTACGACAAAGATTGGATTCGCTATCGGGTTTCCGCTCTTTACACTTCGGGCGACGGCAATCCCCGCGACGGGCGCGCGCGCGGATTTGATTCCATCGTCGATCTTCCCAATTTCGCCGGCGGCCTCTTCAGCTTCTGGAACCGCGAGGGCATTCGCCTACTCGGCTCCGGAATTCTCCTCACCACGCCCGGAAGTCTTATTCCTTCGCTTCGCGCCAGCAAGGAAGAAGGTCAGGCCAATTTCGTCAACCCAGGGATTTTTCTGGCGAATGCCGGCGCAGACTTCGAGCTCACGCCAAAACTTCGCGGCTTTGCCAATTTCAACTTTCTCCGCTTCGAACGAACCGAGCCGCTGGAATTCCTTCTGTTCCAATCGCCGATTCACCACACCATCGGCGAAGACTTCGGCGTCGGCGTCGAGTATCGCCCACCGCTTACAGAGAATATCGTCCTCACCGGCGGCGCTTCCGCGCTGCAGCCCGGCCAGGGTTTCAAAGACATCTACACCGGCCGCACGCTGTTTTCGCTTTTCGGCTCTGTGAAGGTTACTTTCTGAATCGGGAGACATCAGGATGAGCCTTCCATTGAAGCGCCTTCATGGCTATAATAGCCATGAGGAAGGGGTTCCAGAATGCGTAGCGTGAATGTGGCAGAACTAAAGAACAAGCTGAGCAAGTATCTTACATTCGCCAAGGGCGGTGAAGAAGTGGTGATCCGCGACCGTAATTTGCCGGTTGCGAAGCTCGTTCCGTTTTCGGCCGAGGGCGCCGAGGACCAGGATCTAGTCTTGGTTGCCGCCGGGAAACTGCGTCTCCCTAAAGTGCGGCTTGACGTAAAGGAACTTCTAAAGATCCGCACGGGCAGCGTTCCTGGCAACAAGGCGATTCAAGCCGTGCTGGCCGACAGAGAAGAAGAACTGTGAAGAAAACCACGGCCTTCTGGGATGCCAGCGCGCTTGTCCCATTGTGCATTCATGAGGCCGCGAGTCGTCACGCACAGTCTCACCTGAGGAGATTCTCCCCTGTGGTGTGGTGGGGGAGCTTGATAGAAGTTCATAGCGCGATTTGCCGCCTTCACCGCGAGAATGACATTACAGACATCGGCAAGAAAGGCGCAGTTGCTCGCCTGCGATTGCTAAGCCTCGGCTGGAGGGAAATCCTTCCCGGCGACCAGATTCGTGAATTGGCGACGCAATCACTGGATAAGTATTCCTTGCGGGCGGCTGATAGCCTGCAACTCGCTGCGTCCTTGATCTGGTGCGAACAGCGTCCGTCAAAGAGAACCTTCATCTGCGGCGACCACCGATTGTCGGAGGCTGCAGAGTTGGCGGGATTCTCGGTCCTCGAACTTCCGAACGTGCTCTATTCACCATGAAGGCCGTACACCAACCCGTTTCTTCAACTCGGCGGACGCTGTGCGTTCTCGGCGTCTCCACGTTATCTTTTTTCTTCGCCCTTTATGCCGGCTTAAAGCTGCCAGCAAGCGCTTCTCAGGAATCTGCCCCGTTTCGCGGCCAATCGCAGGAAGAGGCTGATCGCAAGTCCTCCGGCTGCATCTCTTGCCACATCTCCACCGATGAGGCGACCATGCATCCCACGAAAACCATTCATCTTGGGTGCACGGATTGCCATGGCGGCAACTCTGCCATTTCGATTTCATCCGGAGCCGCGCCGAATTCTCCCGAATACAATTCCGTGAAAGAAAAAGCCCACGTGCAGCCACGCGATGCGAGCTTTCGCAATCGCTCGAATCTTCCCGAGCGCACTTTTACAAAATGGCTTGCGGAGTCCGCTGAATACATCAAGTTCGTGAATCCAGGCGACCTGCGCGTGGCCCCGGAAACGTGCGGCGCCGCCGGCTGTCATGCCGTGGAGACGCGCGCCGTCTCCACCAGCATGATGACCCACGCAGGAATGCTCTGGGGCGCAGCGCTGTACAACAACGGCGGCTACCCCACAAAAAACACGCGCTTCGGAGAAAGCTACAACCGCGATGGCGTGCCGCAATCGATCAAGACTTCTCCCAAGCCAACGCCCGAAGAGACTCGCGCCAAGGGTGTGATTCCCGAACTCGACCCACTCTTCCGCTGGGAGACTTCTCAGCCCGGCAACGTCCTCCGCGTGTTCGAACGCGGCGGGCGCAAGAAGTCCGAGATTGGCAATCCCAATCGCGAAGAAGATCCCGGCAAACCGGACGACAAACTCAGCGATCGCGGCTTCGGCACTGAGCTGCGCACCGATCCCGTTTTTCTCGGCTTGCAGAAAACGCGATTGCTCGACCCCATCCTGTCGCTTCCCGGCACGAACGATCATCCGGGAGACTACCGCGGCAGCGGATGCACGGCATGCCACGTCATCTACGCGAATGACCGTGATCCGTTACATTCCGGCAGCTACGCGCAATTTGGCCACTCGGGCTTCAGCGCTTCTTCTGATCCGACAATTCCGAAGAACGAGTCCGGCCATCCCATCAAACATGTCTTCACGCGTTCGATTCCTTCGAGTCAGTGCATGATCTGCCACATTCATCCGGGCACGAACATGGTTACGACGTATTTCGGGCTCACCTGGTGGGACAACGAAATGGATGGCGACAAAATGTATCCGAAGCGGCAGCGCCATCCGACGGAAGAGCAGCGCCATCAATCTCTCGAACACAATCCAGAAGGCGCGGCGGTTCGCGGCCTTTGGAGCGAGGAAAAGTTCCTCGAGAATGTGGGCAGTCCCGAATTCAACAAGCAATTGCAGACCACGCAGTTTGCTGATTTTCACGGCCATGGCTGGGTTTTCCGGGCCGTTTTCAATCACGACCGCAAAGGAAATTGGCTTGACAAGGACGGCAAGCAGATTGCGTTTGACGACCCAGATCGTTTCGGCAAAGCGGTCCACCTTGCGGACATCCATCTTGAAAAGGGGATGCAGTGCAATGATTGTCACTTTGCCCAGGACAATCACGGCAATGGAAAAATCTACGGCGAGCCGCGCGCCGCCGTTGAAATCGATTGCGTGGATTGCCACGGCACGATTCGAAAGAAAGCCGCGCTCGTGACGTCGGGTCCAGCGGCGCCGGAGGGCGGCCGCCATCTCGATGCGCTTCGGACTCCCTGGGGATTGCACCGGTTCGAATGGCACGATGGAAAATTATTTCAGCGCTCCATGTCAGAAGAAAACAAAGAGTGGGAGATCGTTCAGACGATGGACAGCATCACGCCCGGCAACGTGCATTTCAGCGAGAAATCAATGCGCGCGAAGCTGATGAACAAAGATGGCGCCGTGTCTTCGCAAGCGCCAAGCGATGATGTTTCTCTTGCGCACGCCAACAGCAACATGACCTGCTACTCCTGCCACACTTCCTGGACGCCTGCCTGTTTCGGCTGCCATCTGCAGATGACTGCCAACGCGCGCAAGCCCATGCTGCACAACGAAGGCTTGCTAACGAAAAATTACACCAGCTACAATTTCCAGATTCTGCGTGACGACATTTACATGCTTGGAGTCGATGGCACCGTCACCGGACATCGCATCGCCCCGGCGCGCTCCTCCTGCGCCGTTCTCGTCAGCTCACAGAACGCCAATCGCGATTGGCTTTATTACACACAGCAAACCGTTTCCGCGCCGGGCTTCTCCGGCCAGGCTTTCTCAACGTTTGTTCCACATACTGTTCGCGCCAAGGAGACCAAACAGTGCAGCGATTGCCACGTCTCCGCGCAGAACGATAACAACGCCTGGATGGCGCAACTGTTGCTTCAGGGAACGAACTTCATGAACTTCATGGGCCGGTACGTTTACGTCGCCACCGGCAACAAGGGATTCGAAGCGATTGCGGTGGCGGAGCACGACGAACCGGAGGCCATTTACGGAAGCGATTTGCAACGTATCGCCTATCCCGACAATTACAATAAATTTGTGAATCACCACCGCGAGCTCAGCGCCGCCGCCGAGCATTCCGGTAACGTTCTCGACATTCAAGCCCGCGGAGAGTACGCCTACGCCGCTCTCGGTCCCGGCGGCCTCCGCGTCTATGACATCGCTAACATTGACAACAAGAATTTCTCCGAGAAAGTCACGACAGCGCCGGTTTCGCCCATCGGCCAGAAATTTTACGTTCCGACGAAAAACGCGCTTGCCGTCGCCTCACCTACGACGCTCGCCGTGGATCCTCTTCGCCAGCAATTGCCGGAAAACGAGGAGCAGACAGTCCACTCGCTCTACGGCTTCCTTTACGTCGCCGACAAAGAAGAAGGGCTTGTCATCGTGGGCGACCCAAATCTCAAATCGAAGAGCCCCGGCGTTGGCACGCTCCTCGACGGCAATCCCGCGAATAATTTCCTGAAGCGCGCCCTGGCGTTTAATCCGGGCGGCGCTCTCACTGGCGCGCGGCGAATCACCATCGCTGGAACGTTTGCATACATCCTCACGGACAAAGCACTCGTGGTCGTCGACCTGGACAATCCGCTCGCTCCTCGGATCACGGCGACCATCGGCGCTCCGCAACTCAACGATCCCCGCGGCATTGCTGTGCAATTCCGCTACGCCTTCGTCGTCGATCATGACGGGCTGAAAGTTCTCGACGTGACCGACCTCGCACAACCAAAACCAGTCCCCAGCACACCCATCCCCCTCGAAGACGCCCGCAACATCTACGTCGCGCGCACTTACGCCTACGTTTCGGCAGGGAAGCAGGGCCTCGCCATCATTGACGTCGAAAAGCCTGGCGCGCCGAAACTCGACCAGCTCTTCACCGCCGAAGGCCAGCTCAACGACGTTAACGACGTGAAGATCGGCATGGTCGCTGCCAGCGCCTTCGCCTTCGTTGCCGACGGCAAGAACGGGCTGCGCGTCCTGCAAATTCTTTCCCCTTGGGACGACGCCGGGCACTTCTCCGGCTTCAGCCCGCGCCCGACTCCCAAACTCATTGCCACTGCTCACACCCGTGGCCCCGCCCTCGCCATTTCGAAGGGTATCGACCGCGACCGCGCTGTCGACGAGTCCGGCAACCAGCTGGCTGTGTTCGGCCGCCGCGGCGCCCGCCCTCTCAACCGCGCCGAAATGCGCAGCCTCTACATCCACCCGCATACCGGACAGCCATACGCCGTCACCGATGATGCCGATGCGGTTGAAAAATTTCGCTCCACGCGGCCTTCATCCCCGGCAAGCTCACTCAATTCATTGTTTTTGCGTGCTCGATCATGGATGCATTTTCTCTATTGAGGTCATTGCCATGAAACGTCGCAGATTTCTTTCCCACGCGATAAAAACTGCATCGGCCACGGCTTGCTCTCAGCTCCTTTCTCCTGCCCTTCGCGCATCTCTTTTCCCGCAAGGGGCCGCGCCAAAAACCTCCCCCGGCAACTCCGCGCGGCCCCAGCTCGCCCTCACCCTCGACGATCCGACGCTCTCCCTCGGATCCGTCCTCAAATGGCAGGAAGCCAATAGCAGGATATTGAAAGCGATCTCCGAGAAAGACATTCGCGCCGCGCTGTTTGTTTGCGGGATTCGCGTGGACGACGCCGACGGGGCCAAACTGCTTTCCGCATGGGATCAGGCGGGGCACCTCATCTGCAATCATTCCTATTCGCATAAGCTCTATGGCGAGCGAACGAGTTACGCGGATTTCGCCGTCGATTTTCTGAAAAACGAAAAGGTGATCGCTCCCTATCACAACCGCACCGCGCTATTCCGCTATCCCTTCCTGAAGGAAGGCGACACGGCAGACAAGCGCGATCGTTTTCGCGTTTTGCTCAAGGAGCGCAGTTACCGCGTCGGCCATGTCACCGTTGACGCTTCCGACTGGTACGTGAGCCAGCGCTTCGTCGACCGGCTCGCCAAGCAGCCCAAAGCTCCCCTTGCTCCCTATCGCGATTATTTAATCGCTCATCTCCTGGATCGTGCGGCATTCTATCGCCAACTTACTATCGACGTTCTCGGCCGCGACATTCGCCATACGTTGTTAATGCATTTCAATCCACTGAATGCTTTCGTGCTTCCCGACGTCATGAATGCTTTCGAGGTTGCCGGATGGCAATGGATCGATGCTTCTCTGGCATTTGAAGACCCCATATTCCGCAGCCAGCCGCAGACCCTTCCCGCAGGAGAAAGCCTGGTCTGGGCTCTTGCCAAGGAAACAGGGCGATTCGAGGATCGTCTTCGATATCCCGGTGAGGATGACGTCTACGAAAAGCCAAAGATGGACGCCCTCGGCTTGTAATTCACTCGGGCACCGATCTCGTTGCCAAACGAAAGACTCAGGCTACTTTTCTATTTTCTCTCTTTCTTCGCCTCCGCTATCTCTTTCAGGGCATGGAATTTGCAGCACTTTGTTGCATTCTGAGACACGCATCTCCTTTCGTTTGACCCTTTTACCCTTACGCAGCATCTAACTGAGCTATAATGAGTTGTTCACGCTTTTAACGCATAGCACCCATCAAAATAATTCGTGGGGCAGTGTGGAGGGAACGCAGTTAAGGTGTATCCAGAGAGGGTGAGGAGGCTTCCCAGAGCGGGCCCACCAAGAAAGGCAGCAACAGGGGTACTAGTACATGAACAAACAATTTCTATTGGCCAGCGATTTTGACCAGACGCTTAGCTTCAACGACTCGGGAGTCGTTCTTAGCGAACTGATCGGCTTCCACGGATTTCATGACAAAGTGAAGGGCCTTGCTGAGATGAACCTCGTCCAGCAGGGCGCGGAGCTCAGCTATCTGATTCTCCATGACCCGGACTTCCGCAAGGTCCGCCGCGAGCACCTCGTCCAAACCGGCAAGCGCATCCGCTTGAAGCATGACGTGGCGCTCTTTGCGCGCGCTTTGGACAATCTCGCCGAGGGCTATAAGTTCCATTTCAACGTCATCTCCGCCGCGCCGCAGGAGATTATCGAGTCGGCGCTCGAAGGCATCGTGCCGCCGGATCATATTTTCGGCACGCGCTTCCGCTACAAGGAAGCGACGGGAGAAGTGGACTCCATCATTCGCGCGTCCGCGGGCTGGGGCAAAATCACCGTGCTTGAAGAGCTCCGCTCCACGCTTGGCATCAGCCATGACAGCATCATCTACATGGGCGACGGCAGCTCCGATCTCCCCGTCATGATGCACGTCAATCAGTATGACGGCCTGACCATCGCGGTGAGCGAAGCCAAGTTCATCACGCGCGTTGCGAAGCGTACCGTGCTCAGCGATAACGCCATGAGCGTCCTCGTCCCCGTATGCGAAAAGGTTCTGCGCTGGGACTCCGCCAAGATCCGGCGCGTGTTCGCCTCTTACGGGCTCACGCTCCTGGAATGGGAGAAGGTGCGCACCGATATGCTCACCATTCAGGACTCTACCGAAGCGGTGGCGGCAGCGTCTGCAAACCAGCTCAACGCTCAGTAAGAGCGTCTCATTTTCTGATCCAGGGAGGGCGGCTTTAGTCCGCCCTTTCTTTTTTGCTATTCTCTTTCTCGTTCGGAGGCCTAAATGTCCAGAAAATCCATCCTCATGATTGTCGGCGATTACGTGGAAGACTATGAAGTGATGGTCCCGTTTCAGGCGTTGCAGATGGTTGGCCACACCGTCCACGCCGTCTGTCCCGGCAAAAAATCAGGCGAGTATGTCCGCACCGCCATCCACGATTTCGAAGGCGACCAGACCTACTCCGAAAAGCGTGGACACAATTTCACGCTCAATGCCACTTTCGACCAAGTCAAGCCCGAAGACTACGATGCCCTGGTCATCCCTGGTGGCCGGGCCCCCGAATACCTCCGGCTCAACCTGCGCGTTATTGAAATTGTCCATCACTTCTCAAAGGCTAATAAACCGATCGCCGCCATCTGCCATGCCGCGCAAATCCTCGCCACGGCTAACGTCATCCAGGGGAAAAAGTGCAGCGCCTATCCCGCTGTCGGTCCTGATGTGGCCCAAGCCGGCGGCACGTACGTCAATCTCGCCATGACCGACGCCATCGCCGACGGCAATCTTGTCACGGCCCCGGCCTGGCCCGCGCATCCAGCCTGGCTCGCCAAGTTTCTCGTTGTCCTCGGCACAAAGATCGAGCTGTAATTTCCGAATCGATTATTTGAATCCGTGCATTCTAAAAAACGAATCCCGTCTTCGGCTCTTCCTAAAAACTCCTCCAAAGAGGATAATTTCCTGTTCGGCATCCAGCGAAAGGGCGACTCGTCATCTCATGGCAAACGTCAACAGCAAAAGAGGCGTCATCGGCATCCTCACCGGAGGTGGTGACGTTCCCGGTCTCAATCCCGCCATCCGCGGCGTCACGCTTCGAGCCATTCGCGAAGGCTATCAGGTCGTTGGCATTCGCCACGGCTGGGCCGGCCTTGTGGACATCATCCGTGACAAGGATTACGACAACTCCGACAATTTCTTCCTTCTCGACGAAGAGACCGTCGATCGCGCCGGGCGCACCGGCGGCACTTTTCTACACTCTTCCCGCACAAATCCCGGCCGCGTCGCCAAGTCCAGCGTCCCTGCGCATCTCAAAGACAAATTCACGGCCGAAAGGAATGACCTCACTCCCGAAGTCCTCAAGAATCTTGCCTGGCTAGGCATTGATACTCTCATCCCTATCGGCGGCGATGACACGCTCAGCTATGGCGTTCGCCTTCACAAGGAAGGCTTCAAGGTCATCGGTATTCCGAAAACCATGGACAACGACGTGCCCGGCACGGATTACTGCATTGGATTCAGCACCTGTGTCACCCGCACGATTCAGATGGTCAACAGCCTCCGCACCTCCGCCGGCTCCCACGAGCGTTTCATGGTCATCGAAGTCTTTGGCCGCTACGCCGGTTTCACTGCCATGCTTCCCACCATGGCTGGCGCCGCCAATCGCTGCGTCATTCCCGAATATAAATTCAATATCGAGCACCTCACCGAGCTGCTCGTCGCCGACCGCCGCAAAAATCCCAGCCGCTACTCGATCGTCCTGGTTTCGGAAGGCGCCATGTTCGAAGGCGGCGAAATGGTTTTCGAAAGTGAAGCCACCGACGCCTATGGCCACAAAAAACTTGGCGGCATCGGCGAAATCGTCGGCGAAAAAATTAAGGAAGTTTCCGCCAAATTCAACGGCGGCAAAAAAATCGACGTCATCAACCAAAAGCTGGGCTATCTCGTCCGCTGCGGCGATCCCGATGCCATTGATTCCATCGCCCCCATGGCCTACGGCAATCTCGCTCTCGATCTCCTCCTGAAAAACATCAGCGGCCGCCTCGTCGTCCTCAAGAACGGCCACTACGACAACATTCCTCTCGAAACTGTCACCGCAACCAAAAAGGTGGTCAACGTCAAGGAGCAATACAATACCGATCGCCTCCGCCCGCAATACGCCAGCTTTGAAATGCGCCCCCTCTTCCTCATGACCAACGAAGTGAGGTAGTCTCTCTCCCCATATCTTGCTCGGACGATGACGGCTGTCGCGGAGGCCTTATCTACGTACTGGGGATTGACGTTGGCACGGGAGGAACGCGCGCCCTCATCATCGATGGCCGCGGCCGCGTCGTCGCCTCCGCCACGGAAGAGCACCAGGCTTTCGCCTCGCCGCAGATTGGCTGGGCCGAACAACATCCGGAAGACTGGTGGCGCGCCTCGTGCATCGCGGTTCGCAAAGCTCTTGCCAGCGCTAGTCTCGGCCCGGAGGAAATCGCCTGCGTCGGCTTTTCCGGGCAGATGCACGGCGCGGTCATGTTGGACGAGCAGGGAATCGTTGTTCGTCCCGCATTGATTTGGTGCGACGTGCGTACCGAAAAGCAGTGCCGCGACCTCACCGCTAAAATCGGCAAGGAGCGCCTGATTCAGCTCACGTGCAATCCGGCGTTAGCCAATTTCACGCTAACAAAGCTGCTTTGGGTTCGCGAGAACGAGCCCGAGAATTGGAAGCGCGTTCGCTCGGTCATGCTCCCGAAGGACTACGTTCGCTTCCGCCTAGCCGGCGAACGCGCCACCGATATGGCCGACGCTTCCGGAACGCTTCTTCTCGATGTGGCCCATCGCCGCTGGTCGCGTGAAATGTTGCAGGCCGCCGAGATCGATGAACGCTTGTTGCCCTCCCTCCACGAATCTCCCGCGGTTTGCGGAAAAACTTCAACCAAAGGTGCAGCGGAAACGGGGCTGCGCGCTGGGACGCCCGTCGTTGCCGGTGCAGGCGATCAAGCCGCCGGAGCCACCGGAATGGGCATCGTCTCAGCCGGGGCGGTCAGCGCCACTATCGGCACTTCCGGCGTTGTTTTTGCGGCCACGGATCGCCCCGCTCTCGATCCTCTTGGCCGCGTTCACACGTTTTGCCACGCCATTCCTGGGCGCTGGCACGTCATGGGCGTCACCCAGGCCGCCGGCCTCTCGCTGCGTTGGTTCCGCGACACTTTTGCAATAAATTCCAGCGGCGCCCGCGAATCCTACGATCAGCTCACCGCCGAAGCCGACAAAATCCCTGCCGGTTCCGACGGCCTCTTGTGGACTCCCTATCTGATGGGCGAGCGCACGCCGCATCTCGATTCGAACGCTCGCGGCGCCCTGGTTGGCCTCACCGCCTCGCACACCCGCGCCCACGTCGTTCGCGCCATCCTCGAAGGCGTCGCCTTCAGCCTTCGCGACACTTTCACCCTCTTTCGCGAAATGAATGTCCCCGTCACCAGCATTCGTCTCGGCGGAGGGGGCGCGCGCTCCCCGCTCTGGCGCCAGATCCAAGCCGATGTCTATGGCCAGGCCGTCGAAATCGTGGAAGCCGAAGAAGGTGCTGCCTACGGAGCCGCCCTTCTCGCTGGAGTCGGTGCTGGCGTGTGGCCGTCCGTCGAAGCGGCTGGTGCCGCCACCGTCCGCGTCGCCTCCCGCGTGACTCCCCAATCCGCTGCCGTCGCCACACTTAAGGCCAGCTATGCCGCCTACCGTCGCGTCTACCCCGCCACAAAAGAGGTTTTCACCGCGCACTGATAGAGGCCATCCCACGCTGTAAGGCGAAGGGAAGTGCGGCCTCGCGTACTAAGCGGGCCACTCGCGGAACAAATCCTGAAACGATAAAGACTTGGGCCGCACTATCCGGCAGAGCCTCAGTCGGTTATATGGACGTCTTCAAGCTTGCATTCGAAACGATCGTCGTGGGCCTCCTGGCCTTTGTCTGGCTGGGAGTTGCGACTTATCCTCTTTCCCCCGACTTCCTAACGGACCTCCTTTCTCGGCGCCTGCCCGTATTTGCAAAGGACAATTCAACCTTGCTGAGTGTGGCTCTCCTAACCCTGGCATACTGTCTCGGCTCGGCTGTTCTCCCCATAGCCAACCAGTTGGTAAACGACGAGCACTGGCCGCTCTCCGAAAGCGCCGTCCGGTGTCAGGTTTTCGTGCAGCATCAAAGACTCCTGCAACGTATTGCATACACCGCATTGCCCAAGGACATTCCATCAAGCGACTTTGCCCCCGTCCACTGCTCCTATTGGGCGCCAGTGTTCGAGGGACGAATCGGAGACCGAATACTGACTTTTCTGAAATTGTGGGCTCCTTCTCTCCTGATAAAACAAGACCATTCAGCGCTAGACGATGAAACCAAAAAAGACAGATTATTGAGTCTCTTTCAGTTGCAAGAGAGCAGACTACTGAACCAAGGTTCCGATACGGCGGTACTCCTCAGGCAATTGCATGAACGAATTGTTGTGCTCCGAGGTGCGGTCTTCAGCGGATTCGCTCTGTCCTTGACTTGGCTTTTTGCCTACTTCGCCCGCGTATATGACCGGCCTGCCCATTGGATTAAGACCATTTGCGGAGCCCTGCTGGCCATTTGTTTCGCGGCTTTCGCCTTTCTCAATGGCTGTCAGGATCTGATGAACCGGAATATTTTCGACATACCGGTACTGGAAGGCTTGGTGGCCGTAATCACCATTTTCGGCGCAGTTCTGATAATTAGGGGCGTAAAGACCCAGCTTTTCATGAAGAAGCGATATCTCTTCGTCATCATTTTCTTTGCTCTCCTTGCCTATGGCGGATGGATTAGTTCCGAGATTCTCTACGACCAGCAGGTCATCGGTTCCATGGCAGTGCAGTAAGCCCCGAAACTCAGCAGCTCTGAGCCCGTGCGCAAGTCGCCAGCCATCAGTCACTTGCGAGGCGGTCGGCGCAACTTCGCATTCCAAATCTACCGGAAATACCGCGTGAACGAATAAAACGCCGCCAGGAAGACGGTTACGAGCACGACTGCGGAGTTTCTCGCCCGGTTCGACTCTCTCTTTTCTTCCAGCAGGTCGCCGATCGCCGAACTCAGAAGAAAAACCTGCAGCCCCGTGATGACGCTCGCCGCAACTTCCACCAGCGCATATTCATGAATCAGCGCGGCGACGAAAATCGTCCCACTGACGACCGCTGCGGCGAAGCACATCACCACGGACAGCACGTGTCGCTTCATCGCACCTCCCTGTTGCTCTACGGCCGCGCTACGCCGCGTTCTTGGCGTGCACGCGCTCCATCACCTGTTCGCGAAGTGTATTCAGGCTGTTCACGATCCGGTCGGCTTCCACGTTCACCAGCGCGTACCGCTCGATCTTCTGATCGCCGGACTGCACCAGCACGTGATGATCCTCGCGCAGGTCCGGAAACTCGTTCAGTTGCACGCGCGCACCGCGAAGTGCGGCCGCAAGCAATGCGAGAGTCTTCTCCACGTCGGCCGCGAGCGTGTGAAACGCCGGCCGAGCCGGAACCGCCGCCGTATGCAGCCATCCCGCATCTAGCGCCATCAACGCATGCACCAAACGGTGCGAGCTTGCCAGCAGCGCATTCAATTGGCCCAGTTGCTCCGCCGTCGTTCCCGGTTCCGCGGCCAGCCGGTCGATCGACGCTTCCAGATTCGTGCGCGCCAGCCGCGCGTTCAGCCGTGCGCGGTCGAGTTCGCCGGCGCTGCCTGCTTCGCCCAGGGCATATTCCGCGAGTGTGTGAAAATATTCCCGGTAAGCATCCAGCATTCCGGCAATCCTCTCCGAAACCTGCGTTCGCTCCCAGGTTGGCCAAACCCAATAAGCCAGCAGCGCCAGCGCGCCTCCGGCCGCCGTGTTGATTCCGCGCGCCCAAATCACTTCCTTCGGAGAGACTCCTGTGATAGCGATCAGATAAACGACCAGGGCGCTGATGGCCACGGCAAAGATCCCATAGTTTGCCGGGCCCACCCAGCGAAGCAAAAGCGTGAACACAAAGATCAGGATGATCTGGATCGTTACGCTGCCCGGAAGAAAACGAAAGAGCGCGGTGGCCAGAAAAAGTCCAGCGATTGTTCCAGCTATCCGCAAAAGGCCACGGCTGAACGTCGTCGTGAATTCCGGCTTCAGTACGAGCACGATGGTCATCGGCAGCCAGTAGGAACGGTGCCAAGGGAGGACGCGTTCCAGGCTATCGCCGAGAGCGACCAGAGTGGCCAGGCGAACGGCGTGGCGAAACACCGAGGATTGCAAATTCAGATTCGCGCGCAGCGTCGCCAGCAAGCCGCTAAAGCGCAGCCGCCAGGGCTGTTGCGCTTCTTGTTTTACGAATGCTGCTTGGCCAACTAGCGTGGCATTGACAGCCAGATCGAGCGCTGCCCGCATCTGGCCGTTCAGCGCGTCCATCTGGAAACGCGCATCCTTTGCGACTGCGGCGAGAAAAGTTGCCGGCATCTTGTCTGTTTCTTCCCGCAGCAGCTCGGTGTAGGCTTCGCAGGCGGCAAGGATTTCCTTGCCCGCTGTAGCAGGTATCCCGGACTGCAAGGAATCCCCGATCGCCTGCAGCGCTTGCGCTGCCTTCTTCAAGTAGTCGTCAAGAATCCGCACGCCAGAGTGTGCGGGGCTCTCGCGCTGCATGCGCAGATGCAACCGCGAAAGCATCAGCAGGCTGAGCCGGATGCGCTCTGCCTGGGTGAGCAAAGCGCGATAACGCACCGCTTCGACGCTCCTCTCACGATCCAGGCCAGAAAGCGCTTCTTGTGCTCGTGCACTTTGAATTGTCGCGGGCGGCGGGGAAGTCGCGTTCAGCGGCTGCTCTGCCGCGCGGACGAGTTCGAGAAACAGGGCGGCGAGGGTTCGCCGTTCTGGTTCATAGCGCTGTACGGGCCACAGCGCCACGGATAGCGCCGTCTGCAGCAGTCCGCCACCAAGAGCGAGCGCTGAGGATATCAAGGCTTGGTCCGTGGTCAGCGGCTGTGCCGAGTAAATCAGCAAGATCACCAGGCTGATCACGCCAAGATCGGCTGCCGTGGTACCCGCCGCTACAAACATTCCTGCCGCGAAAGCCCACAGGGTGGCGATAATTACAGCGGCAATATTGTGATTGCCTGAGAGCGCGCCGCAAAGCACGCCCACCGCGCACAGAACGCTGGAAGAGAGCATGCGTTTGGCACGCTGAGGGTAGGGGTCGCTCCCATCGGAATAGGCGACGTTGAGCGCGCCGCTGGCCACGACCAGCCCGCCGCGCGGCATGTTCATTGCAAATCCAACGATCAGAGGCAGAACCACCCCGGTCGAATTGCGCAGGGCCATGTATGGATTTAGCTTTGAGGAATCGAACCGCGTCAGCGCACGCCAGAACGCGCGCGCGAAGCCTTCGTGCGCCGGAGGCGAAGTGGTCGCCGTGGCCGTCGCCTGCGGAAGCGGCTTCGAGGAGATTTCCTTGGTTTCGATCGACATGTCAAATCGCGAGCGACGCGAATCTTATCCGCGCCTCCATTGTATCGGAGGACGCTCGTTACGGTTGGTTGCAAACGCTTGTATCCTGGCAGTGGCGATTTACATCCAACAGGACGAATCTGGGAGAGGATTTAATGCCACAACGTCAACTTGGAAAAAACGGCCCTCTTGCTTCTGCGATGGGTCTCGGCTGCATGGGAATGTCCGAATTCTATGGACCGCGCGACGACCAGGAGTCCATCGCGACGATTCACCGCTCCATCGAACTCGGCATCACGTTTCTCGATACTGCGAATGTCTATGGTTACGGCGACAACGAAATATTGGTCGGCATGGCGATTCGCGCGTTGCGCGCCAAGACTTTTCTCGCCACTAAGTTCGGAATCGTTCGCGACAAAGCCAATCCTGCCGCTCGCGGCGTCAATGGCCGCCCGGAGTATGTGCGCGAATCTTGTGATGCCAGCCTGAAGCGCCTCGGCGTTGAAACTATCGACTTGTATTATCAGCATCGCGTCGATCCGACCGTGCCCATCGAGGAAACGGTGGGCGCGATGGCGGGACTTGTGCATGCCGGAAAAATCCGCTATCTCGGACTGTCGGAAGCTTCCACGGACACCATCCGCCGCGCTCACAAGGTGCACCCGATTGCTGCGCTGCAAACGGAGTATTCGCTGTGGAGCCGCGATCCGGAAGATGAAATTCTGGCGACTATCCGTGAGTTGGGAATCGCGTTTGTTGCGTATAGCCCGCTTGGCCGTGGCTTTCTGACCGGCCAGATCAAGCGTTTCGAGGATTTTGCGCCCGACGATTATCGCCGGAATTCGCCGCGATTCCAGGGAGAAAATTTTCAGAAGAATCTCGACCTGGTACGCCGCGTCGAGGCCATTGCCAAGGAAAAGAAATGCACTCCCGGCCAGCTCGCTCTTGCCTGGCTGCTTGCCCAAGGCCAGGACATCATTCCGATCCCCGGCACGAAACGGCGCCAATACCTGGAAGAAAATGCCGCCGCACTGAAGGTGAAATTGACTGCCGAAGATTTGCGCCGCATCGACGAAGTAGCCCCGCGTGGCGCCGCCGCAGGCTTGCGCTACCCCGAGTCCATGATGCAATCCGTCGGCCGCTGATGATTCGTGCGCAGTCCGCAAAACAGAAGTTGACTTGGGCGTATAAGACTAGGGATTTCCAAGTTTGACAGCTAAGCCTGCACTGTCGTCAACGCCCTCCAGGACGCAGCGTCGGTAGCATAAACTTCGGCGTGACTTCCTTGCGCTTCGACCAATCGTGATAAGTGTGGCACTCAAAGCACCGCGACTCCGCATGCTCCGGCCCCGGCGCATGGCACTTCTTGCAAGTTTCAATCCCTGGAAGCAAGATGTCGCTCGACTCCGTGCTCGTCAGCGCTTTCGCGTGGCAACTCACGCAAGTGAATCCCTCATGCGCCCCGTGATCAAACTTCGCATGTGGCATCCACCGCGAAGTAATGTTTGCTGGCGCGACGTTTGGCAATTTCGCCGAGACGCCGGGGAGTTTGTCGGCGTCGTTCCCTTGCCCAACCGATAGTTCGACTCTTCCGCGCGAGCTTTTTGCAGAAGATATAAGTGTGTGGCACTGCTTGCAGGTTTTTCGCCAGAGCAGATCTTCGGCCACGGCAGCACGTTCCGTCGCCCATTGCGCGGAAGTAAGGATGCGAACCTCCGGGGGAAGAGGCTTACCCGTGAGGTCGCGTCCCGGATCACGCCGCACCCGCACTTCGCTTGCATGCGCAGCAATGTATTCACGGAATGCCCTGACCAGAAATGTGTGTATGACTTCGGGCTTGTCGTGCGGAACGCCAAAGTCGAAGCGCTTGTCAAACGTCAACAAGTGACACGCAGCGCAAGCATTCGCGAATTTCACCGGCGCCATCAATTCCCGCCCTGTTTCTGAACGAGGGGGCTTCAGAGTTTCGGCATGGACAGGCAAAAACTCGTCGCTATCTTTGTAGCTGACGGCTGCAGCACGGTACTTCGAGTCAGCAAAAGTCAAATCTGGTTCGGCAGCGGTTGAGCGATGGCAGTTGCCACATTCGAGCTGAATGTTGGGTCCGTTCGGACCGCGGCGGATCGGCTTCATATGGACGGCGTGATTTAGCTTGATGGTGCCGGGATCGATCGCAGGAACAACAGCAGTACCCAAGGCTGCGAACTCCGGATGGCCGTCTTCGAAACTACGAATGTTGGCCCAGAACGGTTGGTTGCCGGATCTTGTTATCAGCCGTGCGTGACACTGCCCGCAGCTTTCGTTGCTTGTCGCCACTAAACTGATTCTTCCTCGATGCTCGATGTGGCAAGTCGTGCAGTCCGTGGCATAAATTTGTTCCGCATGATGGATGGGGCCGTCGTGACAGTCGAGGCAAGCGGCGTCAGCCGCTTTCGCGGAAAATGCGCCTTCAGCTCGCAGGTGGCAAGCAGAGCAGTCTTTTTCCAGCACCGCATGTGCTTTGCTCATGCGGCCGCTGGAATAGACGCGATGATCGCCAGAAAATCCGCCCCACACAATCCAAATCAGCGCGAGCAAAGGCACCACGAGGCTGAGCCAGAATTTCGCACGCTTCAGCGGCGTCGGCCTCTTGAAATAGTTGAGGTCGATGCGCTGTGCGAGCTTCTTTGTTGTTCTTGTTCTCGCCACTACTCGTCGCTCACCACTCGCACTTCACTTAATAGCGCAGCGCCATAACCGCGTGAATGGCGCCGAGCAAAATCAGTGCCAGCGAAAGCGGGATATGCAACAACAGCCATCCGTGCAGCAAATTGTGCAAGCGTTCCTGGCGCGTAAGCTGGCGCGCTTCGTCACAAATCTCTTCAAGATCCGCAAGCGTGACGTGCGCTGCGGCCGGCAACAGAGTGCGCAGTCCGGCGAACGCGCTGCTTGCTTTCGCATCGTCGGCGAGGCGCTGGCCGCGTTGCTTCGGCCGCTCCAGAAACGGACGCATTTCGCTCACATAAAAACGGCGAATCGGCGCGCTTTCTTCCTCACTTAACAAAATGATTTCAGTCGCCGCAGCGACCGCCGCACTTGCGCCAGCGCTCACGGCCGCAGAAGTGCGCAGTGGCACGGCGGACGCCGCGATTGTCCGCAACGCCGTAAAGCCGCCCGCGCGCTGACCCTCTTCGTTTGAATGTTTCGTGAGTCCCAAGTTGCCGCAGAGGGATTCCATGGCGCGGTCGGCTTCTTCGCGAAGCAGCCCTCGAACGCGGCCGATTTCGTCGTAAATGGTTTCGAGCGGAACGTCGGATGTCATTGCCGGCGGAATGTAATGTTGCAGCGTCGCACCGAACACGCCGCTGAACACCGTAATCATCATCAGCCACATCAGGACGCGTGTGAGCGTTCCGCCGAAATGAAACCCACCGTGAAAAAAAATCATCGGCAATGCGAGAAATCCGAGCCAGAGATGCCCACGCATCCAGGCTTGCGCACGACCGATTCGCCACGTTGGGACGCGTTTCCGCGCGCCCAGAAGCGCGGCAAAAATCATGAACGTGAAACCAATGACGCCGAACGATAGGCCGACGGCGCTGCCGCCGCGCGGTCCTTGCGGCGATTCGAACGCATAAACGGCGTAAGCCACAGTAGAAATCACCAGGATTGCCAGTGATACGATGGCCCAGCCGCGTTGCGTC
>Ga0210407_10000311_pt1 | contig 58369 bp, 46 predicted proteins | sample IncBWC27MmetaG_FD_150860 | JGI IMG/M metagenome (GOLD analysis project Ga0210407, IMG submission 150860) | Forest soil microbial communities from Barre Woods Harvard Forest LTER site, Petersham, Massachusetts, United States - Inc-BW-C-27-M | ecosystem: Environmental > Terrestrial > Soil >...
TCCCGTTCCACCGAGAAATGTGGAATAGGTAATCGAAAGGGAGGGATCGATTACCAGCGTTGCGCGCGGATCATGCGGGCCGATGCGGAAACCCACCGTGCCGTCGCGCTCGACGATATACCCGCCTTCGACTCCATCTTTCTTTCCTGAATCGGAAAGCGAATAGATCACTGGTTTGCCCATCATGATTTGTCGGTCAGCCATGCCCATCGACAAATCACCGCGTGAATTTACTCGCACAGACTTGGCGACGGAGATGGCCAGGCGGACTCGGTTCAGATTTGCGCCCGGAGATACGCGCAGGTCGTACTCGATCTTGTCCTCGCTTCCGTAGAGCACGACTCCGATACCGGGCAGTACTTCGGTTGATTCAGCGCGCTCAAATTGCGGGACGTGCGTGTGCCAGTGCATCGGGTTGTTCCCCAGAAAATAGTTGCTTTCAGAACGGAGCTGCTGTGAACCTCTCCACACGATTTGTCTCGCCGCGCGGTGCGTTCGGCGGGATCTTCCCTGAAATTCCACGATGCGCAGTTTGATAGCTCCGGCGCTTCCCTTCTCCCGGGGGCCATTCACAGCAAACTCGATCCCTTCGCCGGTCAGAAGTGCGGTCATTCCCTTCGCCCTGGCGATGAATTCCACGCGCGGATCAGCCTGGCCGACATTTTGCTCAAGTGTGATTGGAAGTGAGATCGACGAAGTAGTCCCAGCACGTGGCGGCGCCTTGCTAACATCCGCCGGAGAAATTCCACGCGCAGCCTCGCCGGGGATTTCTCCTTGGTTCGCGCGCGATTCAGGCCAGGAATTCAGGGGCCGACGGTTGGGCAGCCGGCTGACGACAACCAGGGTGGAGGCCGAGACAACGAGACACCCAACACAAATCAGATACTTCCGAGAACACATTAGGCCCTCCAGCGTGACGAGTTCAAATCTCGCCTCCGGTTTGGGCGGCTCAAGTACTGCAGAGCCAACAGCCGTTAGTTTGGTGCAGAGATGACCCCTTACGAGGGGCCCAAAGAATATCAGCTGGCGCAGGGCAATCGTCAATGCGTGGTTATGCTTAGAGAGCGACTGAGCGATGCGTAAAAATACGTACTCAGACTCGATGCGGCACGACATAGTGCTCGAATCCGGAATTGCGGAAATTTACACCGGAATGGTTTATGCTCCGCCAAGCCGGCAAGGCGCGCTGATCTTGGAGGGCTGCACACATGCGACAGATTGCATTCAGTTTGATCATCTTCCTTGCTCTGATTCTTGCTCCGGGCCTGCACGCACAGGCCGTCCCGACCTTCGTCGGCGTGCGCACCTTCCTCGGCGCGCCCTACGTCACGAACCTGAACGACCTCCACGCCGACTTCGCCGTCCTCGGCGTGCCCTTCGACGAAGGCACCTGGGGTCAGCCCGGCGAGCGCTACGGCCCGCGCGACCTGCGCGAGAGTTCGCAGGAGTACAACCACGACCTCACCGAAGGCTTTTACTACATTGACGGCGACCGCACCGTGCTCAAGGGCAAGCACTGGGCGGACGTCGGCGACGTGGAGATATTTCCCACCGTGCCGGCGCAGACGGACGACAAAATCACCAAAGCCGTCACCACCATCCTCTCGAAGAAGGCCTTCCCCATCATTCTCGGCGGCGACCACAGCATCACATTTCCTGCTGTCCGCGCCTTCAGCTCACCGCTCACGGTCGTCCACTTCGACGCGCACCTCGATACCTGGAATGGCGCGCCCGGCAACCTCGACCACGCCTCGTGGGTCAACCGCACCGCGCAGCTCGCGCACGTCAAGAGCATCGTCCAGATCGGCATGCGCGGCCTGGCCAACGATCCCGAAGCCGTGGGCAACGCGCGCAAGCTGCACACCCAGATCATCACCTCCGAACAAATTCACCGCCGCGGCGTCGAGTGGGCCCTCGCGCAAATCCCGCAACTCGGCGACATCTACATCTCCTTCGACGTGGACTCCATGGACCCCACGCTCGCGCCGGGCACCGGCACGCTCGAGCCCGGCGGTTTCAGCTTCACCGAAATTAACGAACTGCTGATGGGCGTGGCCGCGAAGGGCCGCCTGGTGGGTTTCGACGTGGTGGAAGTGAACCCCTACCGCGATCCCAGCGGCCGCACCGCGCAAACCGCCGTGCGCCTGCTGATCGACACGCTCGGCGCCGCTTTTCACTAGCGCCGCGCCTCCCGAATGGTCGAACGGAAGGGCGGGGCTTCAGCCCCGCCGCAAACGGCCTCATGCATAAGGGCTTTAGCCTCTGAAGCCAGAGCCTCCTCTTCAGTCGAGGGGCAACGCCAAAATCTGCATCGCATTCACGCGCGCCTCGCCAATGATCAATCCCCAATGCAGATGCGGCCCGGTGACGCGCCCCGTCGCGCCAACTTTCCCGAGCAGCGCGCCTTTCTCCACCACATCGCCGACCGCGACGCCGATGGATTGCATGTGTGCGTAAAACGTGTACACGCCCAGGCCGTGATCCACCACCACGGCGTTTCCACCGTAAAATAATTCTTCCGCAAGAACCACGCGCCCGCGCTGCGCCGCATGAATCGGCGTCCCAGCCGCAGCGGGCAAATCCACACCGCTATGCGGCGAGCGCGGCTGCCCATTCAGCACCCGGCGGCGCCCAAAATTTTTTGCGTTGCGCGCGCCATCCAGCGGCAGCCGGAATTTCCCCGCCCACAATCGCTCCGGGGTGACCGTCGAATAAATCTCGTGCAGATGCTGGCCCTCTTTTTCCGCGCGCGCAGCCTCTTCCGCGCTCGGCTCCACAAATTCCTTCGCCACGCTCAGCTTTTCGACGGCGAATTTTCCCTCCTGCACCGAAATATTCACGCTGCACGAGAAAGCTCCGCCGTCCGGCAACTGCGCCGCTAATTTCAAATCGTATTTTCCGGGATCTTGGCCGAGGTCCACGCCCACAAGCGCGCGTTCGAGATCCTTGCGCTTGGCGTCCGGCCACAGCGGCAGTTCGTGGCCGCCCCAGTCTGCCTTGAGGTCGGCCAGCGGCGCGGCACTATGGATGGTCGCGAGGAGAAGGCTGCCCTGAGTCGCGGCCCGCGCATCGAGCCGCACGCTCACGCCGTGCCCGCAATCCACGGCAGGCGGAGCGGCCGCTTTTTTGGAAGTTTTTTGCGGCGCGGCAAAAAGAACGGAGGCGTTCGCCATCGCCAGGGCCATCGCCGCAGCGACGCACACACGAACGCCCGTTTTCATCGCCACTAGTTCCCTGCTGCCGCCGTCGCGTAGCGGCGGAAGAAGCTGTCCTGCTTCCACTGCGGCCGCGCCGCATCGTTCGCCACCGCCACCATCAGCCCGCGGATAATTTCCTCGTAGCCCGCCGCGGCGGTCAGGTCAATCGGCTGATACACATCGTCCGACGGCGCGTGGTACCGCTGCGTCAGCCAATCCTTGAACAGCTTTTGCTCCGGCGTCCCGGGATCGTAGCCCACTTTCATCGCCAGCGCGGGAATGCCGTGGCGGATAAAATTGTACTGGTCGCTGCGGATAAACGAATTGCGCAGCGGCTCGGGATCCGCCTGCACGCGCACGCCGCGCGCCTTGGCCACTTCCGTCACCATCTCGCCCAGGTCCGATTCCTGCAAGCCATATACGGTCAGCACCTTCAGCGGCACGATGGGCAGGAACATATCAATATTGATGTTCGCCACCATCGAGCCAGCCGGCACGGTCGGGTGCGCGGTGAAATATTTCGACCCCAGCAGCCCTTTTTCCTCGCCGGTGACGAACACGAACAGCAGCGACCGCTTCATTTTTTCAGGCTGATGCTTCAGCGACCGCGCCACATCCAGCAGCACCGCCGACCCCGAAGCGTTGTCCATCGCCCCGTTGTAGATGCGGTCGCCGTTAATGGGCTCGCCGATTCCCAGGTGGTCAATGTGCGCCGACAGCACCACGTATTCGTTCTTCAGCGCCGCATCCGATCCCGGCAGCTTCGCCACGATGTTGGCCGACTCCAATTCCCTCTTCTCCATCTTCGCGGTGGCCTTCAGCGAAACCAGCAGCGGGAAATGCGGCAGCAGCTTGCGGTCTTTGGCCAGAGCGGCGAGTTCGGCGAAGCTATGCCCGGTCCCGGCCAGCAATTTATCGGCGCTCGCAGGATTGAAGGTCATGGAAATCTTTTCGCCCTCGCTGTCGTCCAGCGCCGGCTCCGCCAACTGCATGCTCACATGCGTGCGGTTGAGCGCCTGCCGCGACCAGGGAATATCCATGGACGCCGGGTTGGGAATCGAGAGGACGCCGATGGCCCCCGCTTTGCGCAAGCTCTTCCATTTTTCGGCCGAGGACTGGTAATGCGAAGCCAGCGCCGTGGGCATCTCCGCGGGAGATCCCTGGATGGTCACCGCGATTTTGCCCTTTAGGTCCAGCCCGGCCAGGTCGTCGTAGTTTTTTTCCGGAATGGACAGCCCGTACCCCACGAATACAAGCCCCGCTTCGACTTCCGGGGCCAGGTCGGTGCGCGTCCCGAAATAGCAATCCTCGCCCAGAACCAGCGGCTCCGCTTTGCCGTCGCGGACCAGAGCGGCGCGCGAATCCTTCTCAATGATCTGGTGGGAGATAAGTTTGACCGGCTGATAGTAGCCGTCCGTTCCGGCCGGCTCGACGCCCGCCGCCTTCAACTGCCCGACCACGTAGGCCTGCGCCAGCCGCAACCCGCCGCTCCCGGTTTCGCGCCCCTCCATCTTGTCGTCCGCCAGGTCCTTCACATAGCCCCACCAGGTCTTGCCGTCGAAATGGCTCTCCGATGCGGCGCGCGCAAGGTCGGCGACGGCGGCCAGAGCGCACAGGCCCAGGAGCGCGGCGCAGGCAGACTTCGTTCCGAATGACTGCTTAGCCATAATTGGAATTCCTCCAGTTCTGATTGCCGCCCCGGGAAAAGGTATCACAGATGCAGCCGTCGGGCATGAATGGACAATCCTGATTTTTACGTGGCGCGGCGGGACCTGTGGCTCGTGACTTGTGAGCCGTGATTCGTGACTTCTGGTTGGTGATCGGTGACTCTTGGCCGCCGTAGCGCCGGCGTCTCGCCGACTCTGTCTGTCCGGCTTTTGCAGTGCGCCTGTCATTCCGAAGGCCGTTTTTGCCGAGGAATCTGCTGTGGCCTTCCTGCCGGGCGCATGGCCGGGTGCACGATGTTGCTCCCGGCAAAAGAGAAGCGAACGCAAACATGCCAATGTGTTGCGATTAGAAATTATTAAGCCATGTGTTTTCATGAGGATGGCGGGAATTCTACTTTCGGGATGTTGCGAGTAGAAATTTGGATGTTGAGGAGCGGGGGTCTGCGGTGTGGGGGTTCGCCGGTGGGCGGCTGGCCTCAGGTGTAATTCCCTTCCCCGGATTTATGGCGCGCCGGCATTGCTGATGTTCCCAGAGGCAGAATGGCACGCCGAAACGCGGAGGGCAATAGTACGAGGCTAGTCATGCGACGTCGGAGCTAGGGCGTCACACGATGATGCGAGGATGATTCGAAGGCGCTCGAGAAAGACGTCAGGCGCCGCGGCCCCAGCGCGCCGCACACACCGCCATCCTCCCCAGCGGCTTCTTCCCCATGTTTGGAATCCCTCCAGTTCTTTTTGGCGCCCCAGGAAAAGGCTTCACAGATGCGGGGGGCGAGCGCGACTGGGCAATCCTGATTTGTGTGTGGCGAGGGGTGAACCGCGACGTGCGACCAGGCGTCCGTGTGCCTAGCTTAGGGCACCCGGTAAATGGTGAGGTTCGAGCCATCAATCCGGGCGGACGCCGTAGCCGGACTTGTTCGAAAGTTCGGCACTGACACCGGTATCGGGTCAGTTCGTGCCCCTATGTGGGAAATCTGGCAGTACGTTTGGGCCACTCTCCAAATATGAGCACGTACTTTATAACTTCGACCCTGTGTCCAGTGATCGGTTCTAATTCCTTGAGAAAGGCTCGAGGAATCCGATTTATGTTCCGGTCGAGTGGCCAAGTCCGTCCGCCTCTGAATCGCACCTGGTAGTGACTACCACCTCGTGGCGGAGTCACGTCCCCACCAAGAATCGCCACTCTCTTATATGCATCATCAAACGTGACTTCTCGCTGATGAAGATCAGGGGGTAGCTCCCAGTCGAACGAGTCCTCTAGTGATTGGATGTCATCTGGTCCGACCAGAGGGAATGCGGGGGCACAACTCGGATTTTGGTATGTACCTTTCGCTTCGCCAGCGAACGCGTGGGTACATGCGACCCCGATAAAAAAGTTACGTTGTCGGTTGCATCTTGAATGCACCACAAATACTCGGCCCAACTCGTCTGACCAAATCGATGCAAACTCAGTGTTCGTTGAGTCCATTGGTAAAGGGTGAGGTCGGAATTCTTCAGTGTTTGAGACGTCAATTGTTTGTACGCCTCGTTTCTGCAGTCCCAAATCACCAAGGATGTTGTAAATGACTTGCAATTGAGGGAACTCTGCCATACGACTCCAATCAAATGTCTCCCCCAATTCGATGATGAATCTACGCAGCGCTTGGGTGAGGACTATCCCAATTTTATCCTGCTCAAGAAAATCTATGATCTTCCCCATTGCTTTTCGCACCAATCGCAATTCCTCGACTGATCGAGGGAATGTTTGGTCCACTACGTTAGGGGAAGTGCAGATGAGAGGTGGCATTCTTCAGTCGATCTTTGGATCCTTTTCTAGTTTGTCTTGGGCTCTAAGCAGTCGAGCGCTGAGGGATAGGGCATCACCGAAAAACTGTCGCGGCCACTCGGGCACGGTTCCGTCGGACTGAATTTCGAGTTGTTTGATACGAGGCATCCCTGACTCCGTGTCCAGGAAAAAAATGCGGCACTTTTTCGCAAGGCTCTTAGTGGGGTCCTCGGCAGTAAGAACGCGGATGGCATTAACGATGTGCTCGCTGTGAGTTTCGATTAGCACACATTTGCCAGCCAACGTCAGCGAGGCAAGGAATTCTGATAGCCTCACCTGAAGGGCCGGATTCAGATGTAACTCAGGTTGTTCAATAATAATGGTACTGGTTACCTCCGCAATTAGCCCTCTTACGACGATTGGCAAGAGTTGTGAGTATCCGAAGCCTGAATCGGCGAGGGCATGGGCTTCTCCCCCGAATGACTTCAATGTGAATTCCAGGAGAACTTCCTTCATTGAGGTCACGTCAATCTCATGCAAATCTTCACCCTGCTCATCCTCGAGATACCTTCCCGTCCGCAAGTAGTACATCCAACTATCTAGTGCGTATTTCAGCGGTTTTTCGGCAACTCCCGCTCCCCGTCCCGGTGGAACGTACGTGACATTTTCATTTCGCTGGTCGCGAAGTACATAAGGCAAGAATTCACCTGCGGCGTCCATCGCCGGAAGGACATCCAGATTGGTCATGTAATATCTCTTGGCAGCTGACCGCAATGGCCCCAAGTAATGTATTCTTTCCAACTCTAGTCGGAGTTGGTTAGAGCAATCCCGAATAAGCGGCGGTAGTGGAAAAAAAGACCAGTCCTTCGGTTTGTCTGCATCCTTAGTCTTCCGAGATTTCGCTTGAGCCCAGACACCTATCGGGAGGAGTCCTCGAATGAAGGCGTCAATCTTCACGTACCCTTCGATCACGTCCTTAGGCACATCCATCATGGTAAAACCGCCGGATTTCCCAAAGTAGTCTAGCGGAATCAATGCGGCATAATCATTTGACGATTCGTTAAGGACGATTTTCCAGACGAGATCAATATTGGTCTCAGTATGGAAGTGAAATGAGGCCTCTTTCAGAAAGGCTTGACCTGCGTGGCTTGTTTCCTGTGCAGTAGCAACGCCTATTATCTCTTCGTCGCTCTGCTGTTCGGCTTTTCGAACGCCACAATAAAAGCGGGAAGAAAGTACGTATTCTTGCCGAATTTGTGAGAAAGAGCCCGAGAGCTCACGAGACGCCTCATCGCGGCCCTTCTGTAGACGACGCAGGTATCGCGATTCGATGGAATTGCGTATCGTGACGCCGATCTCAATATCTTGGTCGATTCTATTGTGGGATACGAAGGATTGATAGCTTCCTAGGTCGACGAGTGTCCCAGCAAATCGGAGCCTCCCCTCCCGTTTTCCAACGTCAGTCTCAGCATTGCTCTGACAAAGCAGCAAAAGCGACTTGAGGATTGTTGATTTTCCAGCGCTGTTTGTGCCGCAAAAGACAGACAAGGGCGCGATCGGGATACGCCATTCATCGGGGCCATCAAAAAGCCGAACATTGCGGATATTGATTTCCTCGATCATTATCTCTCTAATTTTAGTTCATGACCGGAGTGCCGTAATTCATTGCTGGATGCAGGAGCAGGATTGTATACCCGAATCACCTTTCTAAAGAACAGATACTATAGGTTCAACCGCCAATTCAATAGTCCCGAGCCGTGATAATATCCGCATCATCCGGTCTTGGCTCGCGGCAGTACTTTTCGCAATGTGTTTGATCACGATTGGGTGTGAGAGGCAGAGCAAGACTTCTAGCCAAGAGCCGAAGGTGCCTGCAGGGTCCTCCGAATCCCAGTCCGATGTTAACCTCACTCCGCGTCCTGCCAATGACCCCGTGGGTCTGTATTCAGATAAACCCTGCAAACCGGCGACACCGAAAGAGGGAGCGCCACCGTGCCCCGCCAATGACCCTGTAGGTCTCTTTTCCCCACAGCCTTGTACCCCCTTGCCGTCAAAAGCAGAGCCAAGTACACCTCGCTGAATCGGCCTTCCCATTTTGGAACTCTATTTACCAATTGACAAGCTAACCGGAACGTGCTACCCTGAACCGTTTTCTTATGACGAAACGCGCCCAACTACCGGTCCAAGCTTTAAGTCCAATCCCTACAATAACGGTCCGGCGGGGCACGCAGTCCGTGTCCGCCGCGACGGGCTCTGCGTCCCGCCCGCCAACCCCTTTAGAATCAGTCAGACTGATGACTAGTCGGTCAACACCCGCCAGCAGCCGCGGCTATTCTAATCGCAACACCCCGGAAACCGGAATCGCCGTAACCCCTAGAAAACAAACGACGGCGGTACTTTCTAATCGCAACAAAAAGACACCCCCCGGGGGAGTGGCTAACTTGCCAACAAAAAGCCCCATCCCAAAAGGGGATCAGAGGGATCCTTCGGGCCCACTGCGCCCTCAGGATGACGGGCGGGAGAAAGTGAGCCGGCCGGAGCCCTGCACCGGATGGTGCAGGGTGGGCGGTTGGTTTGCTAAGAACTCGCGCGGGGCGCTAGCAGGCGAGTCCAGCCTCGCCGTAACAAAGCGAGGTCGAGCCCTCGCACTCCACAACGGCGAAAGCAAAGAGCCGGCAATCCCACAAGAATGGCGGAGGAGTAGAATCGAGGAATGGAACGAAAAATCTTCTGGTGCAGTTTCACTCTTCTGGGGTTAACCGCCGATCTGGTCCTGCCGTTCTGGTGGGCCGTGGCCGCAACCATTCCGATCGGCTATTTGTGTTGGTGGATTGCCTATCGCAGCGATTGGTTCTAGCGCCGGGCGGCTCAGACATTGGCATCTGGCTTCCCACTTGCAGACGAGGCAGGAGGAAATCCTTAGCCGGGAATAACCTTCACAAGCAGGATGAGGACGCCAACGCCACGTCCCGCTATTCGCCGAACGTGCCGCTAGGGCTTGGCGGCGTCTTTATCCTTCTTCTCGGCGGCCTTGCTTTCCTTCTTCTGGGCGGCCTTGTCCATGCTCACCACTTCGGCGGCAATGGAGTTGGCGAGGCGCGTGTTGTCGGTCAAATCGTTTATGGCTTGCCCGGTCTTGCCGAGCGACCCGCCGCCTTCGACGGCCACGTAGATGCGGCAGCCCTCTTCGCCCTTCTTGTTCTTTTCGCCGAGCGCCTGGATGGTGCGATACACATCACCGGAGGCATTGGCAAGATGACCGGCGCGAATGGAGTGGTTGTCCTCATCTACGGTGGTGTCATTGGCGCGGCGATGCACAATCTCCCGCACATACACCCAGCAGTGCCCGCCATCGACCTTCACAAATACGCTAGCGGTTTGCGCCCCGGCGGGGACCGCCAAAACCAGCAAGATTCCGGCAGCAAGTATGAATTTCATGATCGCCTCCATTTCACGTGCCGCACCACTCTCCATCCATACCTACACCCCGGATTCAATAAAGTCAAAATTAAGACGTGTAACAGCGCGCGCGGAGGGTTCGATCACGGGGACCAAGCGAAATTCTCTTCGCCGAGCGGGACCGACAGCATGCCCTCGAGCGGGAGCAGGTCCACGGGCAGGCCGCCTTCCCACAGCGCGACGCTCAGCAGCAGCTCGCGGCGGTCGTGCAGATCGAAGAGTTCGCGGGCGAGACCGACCTCGATTATTTTTCCGTAGGCCGCTTGCAGCAGCGGCTCGGGGTGCAGCAGGCACATGCCGCTCTGTTCGATGACGGTCTGAACGAGTTTTGATTTTTCGACGCGCAGGGTGATGCGCGTCTCGCGCGAATCCCACAGCGTGAGGCGAAGCTGGAAATCGGGAAAGTCGGCCAGCGCTTCGGGAATCGGATCCACGCGGATGTAGAAATCGTCGGGGGCAAATCCGTAGTAGAGATCGCCGAGCACGTTGCTGCGGCCGTGCATGGTGCTGCCGCGGCGATCGGTCGAATACATTCCCGCGCCGAGCCATTCGAAGTAATTGGATTCGCGGCCGTCCACCTTCACTTGCAGGAATGCGGAGGGCGGTTCGCGGCGGGCGCGTTCCGGTGCGCGCTTGATGGGAATGGCGAGCGCGTCGGGAACATGTTCGCCGAGCGCGGTGTAAATCTCGGTCAGGTGCTTGCGGTAGAGCTCGTCGAATTCGGCGTCGTTGGCTGAGCCGTGTTCGGGGCCGTACCACCAATTCCAGTCGCTGCCTTCGGCGGCGAGGACCGCTTCATAGGCGCGCGCGAGGGCTGTCGCGGATTCGCCCGACTGATTGACGGCGCGCTGCGCGGCGCGGTCGTAGGCTTCGCGCGCGTCGCGGAGCAGGTCCCAGGCGCGCACGTCTTCGGTGTGGCCGATCCACACGTCGAAGTTGGCGCCGATCCAAGAGGCCGGGAAGATTCCGGCGAGATGCGGCGCGTCCGGCGCGGCGGCGATGGCTTCGCTGACAGTGAGAGGCTGGATTTCCGGGTCCTGCTGGATGCGGGCGTAGAAGCGGCGCAGGAAGTCGCGTCCATTGCCCGGGTAGTATTCCCAGGCGTTTTCGCCGTCGAGGATCAAGCTGACGGTGGCGGTTTTGCCGGGCGGCTCGCGATCGCCGATCAGGCGGATGCGGCGATGCAGATCTTCGGCGGCGGCTTCGGCGCCCATGCGGCTGTAGACGAAGCCGACCAGGTCCGAGAGGTAATGGTCGCGGAAGAAGCCGGTCATGGGGCGCGCGGCGCCGTCGAACTTCCAGGGCGAGTAGAGATCCTGGCCATTTTCGGGATAGCCGCCAGCGTCGCGCCAGAAGCCGATGTTGCGAGTGCGGCCGAGCACGCCTTCGTCGGTGGCGAACCACTGGAAGCCGAGATCGGCGGCGATGCGCAGGGCTTCGTCGGAGACGGAGCCTTCCGAAGGCCACAGGCCGGCGGGAGGTGTGCCGAAGATACGTTGATGATAGGCGCGGGCGCGAGACAGTTGCTCACGAGCGTCCTGGGGGTAACGGAACGGAGGATGCGGCAGCGGTGAGTGCGGGTTCGAGACGCGGGCGATGTCCGTATCGCAGAGAAGCGGGAGAATCGGGTGGTAATACGGAGTGGTGGAGATTTCGATCTGGCCGCGCTCGGCGGCTAGGCGATATTCGGGCAAGACGGCGGCGAGGAATTCGAGTTGTTTTGCACGCAGCGCGGCCTTGTCCACTTCGGTGAAGCCGCTTCCCTTCTGCGAAAGTTCGGAGACGATGGGATCCCGTGCGAGATATTCCTCGTCCATCCAGGCGAGCTGCGAGAGCAACTGCAAATCTCGCCATTCGGGCGCGCCAAAGTGCGCGACGGCCGCTTCCACGCCGCCCGAGCGAACCTGGGAGCGGATATCGGCGTAACGCGGCCAGCGGTGCAGGTACGTGTCGTTGACCTGGAAACCGCGCTCGATGATTTCGCGTTTTTGAGTTTGCGTGAGTTGGGCGACGGGCGTGAAGGCGATGTCGAACCACGGCTCGCGAAATTCACCGCCGGCGTACTCTTCGATCTGCGCGGCGAGGAGCGGAACAAAGTTGAAAGTGGCGTGGACCCCCGGAAATTCTCCGAGGATGCGAACCATGCCCCAGTAATCCTTGAGCGCGTGGAGGCGCGTCCAGGGAAGCAGGTAGGAGCCCGTGGCCGGGTCGCGATACTGCGGCTGGTGCATGTGCCAGAGGATGACCAGATTCACGCGGCTCAAAGGGAAGGCCTTTTCCGTGGAAACGCGGCGGCGCGCGTGCGCGTCTGGAATGCAGCGCCCATGCTAGAATCCCACCGCGCAAACATGCGCCTGCTCGATCGATATATTGCCCGCGAAGTTGGTTCGCACGCCCTGCTGGGCCTCGCTGTGTTTACCTTCGTTTTCTTCGTTCCGCAACTGGTGCGGCTGATGGATTTGATTGTCCGGCATTCCGGCGGAATCGGGACCGTGGCGCTGCTGTTCCTGTGCGCGATGCCGCCAGTGCTGAGTTTTACGCTGCCGATGGCCGTGCTGGTGGGCGTGCTCATCGGTCTCGGGAGGTTGTCGGCGGACAGCGAGATCGTGGCGCTGCATGCTTCGGGAATCAGCATGCGGCGGCTGCTGCTGCCGATCGGATTCGTGGCCTCAGGGACGGCGTTCATCACGCTGCTGATGACTTTCTGGCTCAGCCCCGCTTCGCTGCTCGCCTTGCGCGAACTGGAAGACGATTTGCGCACCTCGCAAGCACCGTATGCCGTGCAGCCCCGGGTGTTCGACGAGCGCTTTCCGCATTTCGTATTATACGTGCAAGACGTGGAAGCCGCCGCCACTCACTGGCGCGGAGTGTTTCTTGCTTCCACCGGCGGAGTGCCCGGCTCGGCCATCACCATCGCCGAAAGCGCGACGATCACTTCCGAACCGGGAGGCGCGGAAGGAAAGGAGCGCCTGAACCTGCACCTGGGAAATGGCAGCACTCACGAATATGATCCGCACCAGCCGGCACGGTACAGCGTAACAACTTTCGGTGAGAGCGATATTCCCTTCGACGTTTCTACTCCCACGGCGGGCGTGAAGGCGGCGGTGCTGACGCAATCGGAGAAATCCATTCTGGCGCTGGTGCGGACGAGCGGGACTGGGTGGCGAGAGGCTCGCGTCGAGCTGCACAGGCGGCTGGCGTTTCCGGCGGCGTGCCTGGTGTTTGCTCTGCTGGGCGTGCCTGTGGGAGTGAGGGCGCGGAGAGGCGGACGCGCCACAGGGATGATCCTGACGCTGGTGCTGATCGGCGGGTACTACTTCCTGTTTGTTACCGGAGTGCACATGGCCCAGGGGGGATCGGTCGAGCCGGGGCCGGGCGTGTGGGCCGCGAACATTGCCGGGCTGCTGATCGGAATTTTCTTTTTGCGCCGGATTGAAACCATCCGCAAACCAAATCCCGTTTTCGCCTGGATGGAGCAATGGTTTGCGGGGTCCACGAAAGCGCAGCGGCTGGAATCGGAAGCGGCGCCGGTGCGAATGTCGAACGGGCCGGTGACGCGAACTTCGGCGGCGGTTGAAATCCGGCACGCGGTGGGTGCGGGAAGCGCCGTCGGATTCCCGCTGCTGATTGATATTTATTTACTGCAGCGATTCTTCTATTACTTCGGCGTGCTGCTCGTGGGCTTCATTTTAATTTTTGATGCCTTTACTTTGTTTGATTTGCTGGGGGACATAGCCAAGAACCACATTGCGATTTCGATGATGCTGGGCTATTTCCGCTACCTGGTGCCGTTGATGGTGTATCAACTGGCGCCGCTGGCGACGCTGGTGGCCACGCTGATTACGCTCGGCGTAATGGCGAAAAATAATGAGCTAATTGCGTTCAAGGCCAGCGGTATCAGCATGTACCGCCTGGTATTGCCGCTGACGCTGGCGGGGGCGTTGGTCGCCGGGGCCATGTTTCTGCTGGATGATTCGTTTCTACCGTATGCCAACCAGCGCCAGGACGCGCTGCGGAACCAAATCAAGAGGCGGCCGGCGCAGACGTATTTTCAGCCGGCGCGGCAGTGGATCTTCGGCGAGGGCAACAGGATTTACAACTACGAGCTGTTTGATCCCGACCATCAATTGTTCGGCGGATTGAACGTGTTCGAGCTCGATCCCCAGTCGTTTCAGATTCGCCGGCGGATCTATGCCACGCGCGCCACCTGGGAGCCGTCGCAAAACACCTGGGCGCTGGCGGGAGGATGGGTGCGCGATTTCGAGCGCGGGCAGGTGAAGCGCTACGCGCCGTTCAGCGTGACTTCCCTGCCGGAACTGGTCGAGCCGCCGACGTATTTCCGACGCGAAGTGCGCCAGCATTACCAGATGAACTGGCGCCAATTGGGCGAGTACATCGCCAGCCTGCAAAAGGCGGGATTCGATACTTCGCGGCTGTCGGTGCAATGGGAGAAGAAATTCGCGTTTCCGTTGATTGCAGCGATCATTGTGTTTCTGGGCGCGCCGTTTGCGTTCCTGGTGGGCACGCGCGGGGCCATTGGCGGGCTGGCGCTGGCCGTGGGGATTGGCATCGTGTACTGGGCGACGTCGGCGCTGTTTGAAGCCATGGGGTCTGTGGGACAATTGCCGCCGCTGCTGGCTGGTTGGGCGCCGGATACAATTTTCGCGTTTGTGGCCGTGTACTTTTTCTTGAAGATGCCGACGTGACGATGGTTCAAGGAATGCTTCACCGCTGAGACGCAGAGGACGCAGAGAAAAATCCAGGAGAGGATTGAAGAACTTTCCACACCTAAAGTAATGGTTTAAGCGGAACAAATTGAATTTTTAATTTTCTGCTTCAGTTGTCGGCGTGCCTACCATCAACGCGGGACCAGTGAGCGAATTTTCTGAACCACTAAATCAATTCCCACCTCATTGTGGCCGCCCTCGGGGATGATCACGTCGGCGTAGCGCTTCGAGGGCTCGACGAATTCCATGTGCATGGGGCGGACCGTGGTCATGTACTGGTTCACGACCATCTCCAAAGTGCGGGCGCGCTCACGGATATCGCGTTCCAGGCGGCGGATGAAGCGGAGGTCGGCGTCGGTATCCACGAATATCTTGATGTCCATCAGCTCGCGCAGGGCTTTATTCTCGAAGATCAGGATGCCTTCAATGATGATGGCGGGGCGCGGAGCGATGCGCACGGTTTCCTCCACGCGGCGAAAATTGGCAAAGTCGTAGGAGGGGCGCTCGATGGTCTGGCCCTCACGAAGGCGTCGGACGTGTTCGGCCATCAGCGGCGTATCCATGGAATCGGGATGGTCGAAATTGACTTTGACGCGCTCGGCTAAGGGTAGTTCGGGGAAACCCTTGTAATAATTGTCCTGCTCCAGGACGATGACATTCTTCTCAGAGAGTGCCTCAATAATCCGGCTGGTGATAGTGGTCTTGCCTGAGCCGGTGCCGCCGCAGATGCCGACGATAAGTGGCCGCGAGTCCAGTGGTCTGATGGCCCGCTCCTCTACTTCCTTTTCTGCTTCTTTTCTTCGATTACGGCTTGCGCGGCTGCCAGCCGCGCAACCGGGACGCAGAACGGGGTGGCGCTGACGTAGTCCATGCCCACGCGGTGGCAGAACTTGACGCTTTCCGCTTCCCCGCCGTGTTCGCCGCAGATGCCGACTTCTAGTTTCGGGCGGGTCGAGCGGCCGCGCTTGATGCCCCATTCGACCAGCAGACCCACTCCCGGGATATCAATGGATTGGAAAGGATCGGCCTTGAAGATGGCGGCTTTGCGCTCGTCCACGTATTCAGGGAGGAAGCGCCCGGCATCGTCACGCGAGAGCCCCATGGTGGTTTGCGTGAGGTCGTTGGTGCCGAAGGAAAAGAACTCGGCGACTTCTGCAATCTCGTCGGCCAGAAGCGCGGCGCGAGGAAGCTCAATCATGGTGCCGACAAAGTAGTGAAGCTTTACTTTAGCTTTGGAAATCAGCTCGTCGGCAACCCTGCGGGTGGCGACTTCCAGAATTTTCATTTCTTTTTTGTCCATGGTGAGCGGGTGCATGATTTCAGGTATCACTTTAATGCCGCGCTTCTGACAATTGATGGCCGCTTCAATGATGGCGCGCACCTGCATCTCAAGTATTTCTGGATAAACGATGGCCAGGCGGCAACCGCGCAGCCCGAGCATGGGGTTGGCTTCCTTTAATTGTTCCATGCGCCGCAGGATCACCTCCCGCGTGATTCCCAGATCTTTCGCCAGAGCCTCCTGCTTGGCCGGGTCCTTCGGCAGGAACTCGTGCAGCGGCGGATCGATCAGGCGGATAACCACCGGCAATCCGTTCATCACTTCGAACAGGCCGATGAAGTCGCGGCGCTGGAATGGCAACAGTTTATCGAGCGCCCTGCGGCGGGCCTCCACGTTATCCGCCAGAATCATTTCCTGAATGGCTTGCTGGCGCTCGATGCTCTTCTCGGGATGCTCGAAGTCCTTAAAGAACATGTGCTCGGTGCGGCAAAGGCCGATGCCTTCGGCGCCCATTTCAAGCGCTACTTTTGCATCGTGAGGTGTGTCGGCATTGGTGCGCACGCCTATCTTGCGCACCTGATCGGCCCATTTCAGAAGCGTGGCGAAGGCTTTGGGAGGAACGGGTCGGACCAGCGCGATTTCGCCAGTGTACACCGAGCCGTCGCCGCCATCGAGGGTGATCCATTCGCCTTCGCGGACGACGCGGCCATTCGAGCTCATGCGCTTGTGTTCGGCGTCGATTTCCAGTTTCTCCGCGCCCACGATGCAGCACTTCCCCCATCCTCGGGCGACCACGGCGGCGTGGCTGGTCTTTCCCCCCGTGGCGGTCAGAATTCCCTGGGCCACAAACATGCCGCCTACATCTTCGGGGCTGGTCTCGCGGCGGACTAAGATCACTCGCTCGCCGCGCGCGGCCCACTCTTCGGCTTCGCCGGCAGTGAAGACAACTTTGCCAACGGCCGCGCCCGGCACGGCGTTGATTCCGGAAGTGATTCGCCGGCTGGCGAACTCATTGCGCGGCAGCGTGGGATCGAGAACGGGATAGAATAGGCGCTCGACGTCTTCACCCTTTATACGTTCAAGTGCTTCTTCAAGTTTGATGAGGCCCTCGTTCTTCATATCCACGGCCATCTGGAACGCGGCCGATGGCGAGCGTTTGCCGGTGCGCGTCTGCAACATGTAGAGCTTGCCGTTTTCGACGGTGAACTCCATGTCCTGCATGTCGCGGTAATGCTTCTCGAGTTTTTCGCGCACGCCTTCGAGCTGCTTGTAAACCTTGGGCATCAGCTTGGCCATTTCTTTCAAGTGCAGGGGAGTGCGGATGCCGGCGACGACGTCCTCGCCCTGGGCATTGATCAGGAAGTCGCCGAAGAAAGTCTTCTCGCCGGTGGAAGGGTCGCGCGTAAAGCAGACGCCCGTGCCGGAATTGTCCCCGGCATTGCCGAAGACCATTTGCACCACATTCACTGCTGTGCCGAGCAGGCCGGTGATTTTCTCGACGCGCCGATAGGTGACGGCCTTGTCGCCCATCCAGGATTCGAACACCGCGCCGATAGCGCCCCAAAGCTGCTCTTCAGGATCTTCCGGAAACGATTTGCCGGTCTTTTGTTTGTAGTATTCCTTGTATTCGCCGACGAGTTGACGCCAGCCCTGGGCGGTCACTTGCGTGTCGTCCGCGACTTTCAGATAGTTTTTCAGTGCACGCAGGCGGGCTTCCAGGTCTTCCTTGGGCAATCCGATCACGACGCTCGAGTACATCTGCACGAACCGGCGGTAGGCATCGTAGGCGAACCGGTCATTCTGCGTGGAGCGAGCCAGGCCTTGAACGGATTGATCGTTGAGGCCGAGATTCAGGATCGTCTCCATCATCCCGGGCATGGAGCGCGCCGAGCCGGAGCGGACGCTGACAAGCAGCGGATCTTTCGCGTCGCCCAGCTTCTTCTTGGTGAGTTTTTCGAGCTGCCGGACGCTCTTCTCAACCTGGGCGCGCAGCTCTTTCGGATATTTGCGACCGTGCTTGAAGAAATAGTCGCAGGCCTCGGTGGTAATGGTGAAACCGGCGGGAACCGGAAGCTTGATGCGGGTCATCTCAGAGAGTCCGGCGCCTTTGCCGCCGAGCAGGTCTTTCATGTCGCCTGTGCCATCGGCTCTGCCCGCGCCAAAAAAGTAGACGTATTTCATGTTCGTCCTCAGACTTTCTGATTGCTCAACTCATACGCTAAGAAAATTGTCGGCCCGCCGATTGCTAAAGCAACAGTTGAAGACGTTTGCCTACGCCTTCCCCGGCGACCGCGCCGGACCTTTCGAATCCTCGCCACCGAGTTCGGAAAAATCGGCGATGGTTGAGAACTCGCGCAGCAGAGTTCCAAGCAGCGCGATGCGATTCTTGCGCAACTCCGGTTCTTCAACCATCACTAGAACTTTGTCGAAGAAATGATCCACGGCCGGACGCAGCTCCGAAATGGTTTCAAGTGCCGCTCGATATTTCTTTTCCCGCTTCCGGCGCGACGATTCGTCGCGAATCTTCATGGCCGCCGCGTGCAGTTCGCGCTCGGCGGGTTCGCGGAGCAATTCCGCCTTCACGTTCAGCTGCCCCTTGTCCCCTGCCCCGGCGGATTTCTCGAGAATGTTGCGAATGCGCTTGAAGGAGCCGGCCAGGGGCTCGAAGTTTTTCGTGTGGCGGATGGCCTTGACGGCTTCGACGCGCTCGACGGCGTCCACCAGGTCGTCGGCACCGGCGGCGAAGGCGGCGTTGATTTCGTCGTAGGCAAAGCCGCGGCGCTCCCGGAGGACGAACCGAGCACGCTCCAGGAGAAATTCCAGGACTTGTTTCTCGACAGCTTCATGGACGGCGATCTTCGGCGGATGGTCCTTGAGTGACTTCGCGCCGGCCGAGATAGCTGCCGAAATGGACATCGGCAAATTCTTTTCCAGGATTATCTTGATGATGCCGAGCGCAGCGCGGCGCAGGGCGAAGGGATCGCTCGAGCCCGTGGGGATGGCCCCGACGGCGAAACAGGCCACGACGGAATCGATTTTGTCCGCCAGTGAAACGGCGCAGCCAATCAAATTGCGCGGCAAGGAATCATCGAGTCCCAGCGGCCGGTAATGGTCGTAGATGGCCCAGGCAACGTCCTCCGGTTCGCCCTGTGCATGTGCGTAAAGGCCGCCGACGATTCCCTGCAATTCGGTGAATTCTTTCACCATTTCGGTGACGAGATCGCATTTGGCAAGTTCTGCGGCGCGATCGGAACCTGCCACATCGGCATGCGCAACTCCTGCGGAGAACCACTGCTCGGCGAGCCAGCGAGAGTTGGCGCGGATGCGTTCAACTTTGTCGGCGTAACTTCCCAGACGCGATTCGTAGGTGACGGACGCAAGCTTCGGCAGATAGTCGGCCAGCCGACATTTTTGATCCGTCTGCCAGAAAAATTTCGCATCGGCGAATCGCGCACGCAGGACGCGCTCGTGTCCCGCGCGGACGAGTCCCCTAGAATCGGAGGGCAGATTAATGACCGCGAGAAAACTGGGAGCCAGTTCCCCGTTGCGCGCTTCAAGTCCGAAATATTTTTGGTGATCGCGCATCACGGTGATCAGGATTTCATCCGGCAGTTCAAGAAACGCGGGATCGAATTCTCCGCGAATCACTGTAGGGTATTCGTTGAGATAGGTTACGAGTTCAAGTGTTGCTTTATCTTCGTGGGCGCGCAAGCCGGTGCGCTTTTCGTGCGCGGCGATTTCGGATTCAATTTTCGCACGACGAGCCTCCGGCCGGGCGAGGACAAAATTCTTTTTCAGCTTGGCCAGGTGATCGGCGGGATTCGTCACCGGGATATCAGCCTTGCCGAGGAAGCGGTGCCCCTGCGTTCGATTGCCAGAGTGGACTCCGGCAAAATTCAAGCGGACCATTTTGCCGTCGAGCAGCGCAACGATCCAGCGGATGGGACGAATGAATCGCGCGTCGCGCGCGCCTGTCCAGTACATCGAACGCGGCCAGGCAATGTCGTGGATCGCTTGCGGCAAGGCTTCGGAAAGAATCTGCGCCGCGGCCCTGCCGCGGATCACTTGCGTGGCAGCAAGGTATTCACCCTTCGGAGTCGTGACGACTCGCAATTTCGAAACCGGCAGGCCTTGCTTCTCCGCAAAATTCATGGCCGCGCGCGTCGGCTCGCCGACATTGTCATAGGCCACGGATTTTGGCGGGCCGATAATTTCGCACGTGACGTCTTCCTGTTGCATTCGAACGTTGCGTGCGATGGCTACCAGGCGGCGCGCGGCGCCGAATGTTTCGATGGCGGATTCACCAGCGGAGGAATCGATCAAACCATTTGTCGAGAAATATCTTTCAAGTATTGCTTTAAGCTCATCGCAAGCTTTTGCAATCATGCCGGCGGGAATTTCTTCGCAGCCGATTTCAAATAATAGATCGCCGCAGAGGTTTCCGGCTTTCACTTTCGGTCGCGGCCTCACGCTCCCACCTCGGCGGCTTTCGGAACCGCGGAAGAAATCTGCTCCACCCACGCGGCAGCCACACGCGTGGCCAGTTTGCGCACCCGGCCAATCATGGCGGCGCGCTCGGTGACGGAAATGGCGCCGCGGGCATCGAGCACGTTGAAGAGGTGCGAGCATTTAAGGCAGAGATCGTAGGCGGCGAGCACTGGAAACTTGCTGCGCGCTTCCCCCTTTGCGGCGGCGTAGGCTGCCAGCAGCCGCGCGGCTTCGGCTTCGGCGAGCTCAAACTGTTTTCGCGTGGAAGCCGTGTCGGCATGCTCGAAATTGTAGACTGAGAATTGCTGCTCCTCCCTGAGGCGCACCTGCGCGTAGGTCACATCGTCCGACCAGCGCACGTCGAAAACGTTATCCACTCCTTGCAGGTACGCGGCGATGCGGTCGAGGCCGTACGTCAGCTCCACGGAAACGGGATCGAGGTCCAGGCCGCCGCACTGCTGAAAGTAAGTGAACTGCGTGATCTCCAGGCCGTCGAGCATCACCTGCCAGCCGATTCCCCAGGCGCCGAGCGTGGGCGATTCCCAATTGTCCTCTTCGAACTTGATATCGTGTTCCTTGAGGTTGATGCCTATGACGCCAAGGCTTTCGAGATACGTGGCTTGCACATCGGCGGGAGAAGGCTTGAGTATTACTTGAAGCTGAGTGTGCTTGTAGAGACGGTTGGGATTTTCACCATAGCGGCCATCAGCAGGCCGGCGGCTCGGTTGCGCGTAAACCACGCGGTAAGACTGGGGGCCGAGCACGCGCAAGAAAGTTTCAGGGTGCATGGTGCCGGCGCCGACTTCGACGTCGTAGGGTTGCTGGAGAATGCAGCCGCGCTGCGTCCAATACTCTTCAAGCGTTAGTAGAAGATTCTGGAAGGTCAGCCCCTGCGGCTTCGCGTGTGGCTTCGCGACTTTTGTTGGTTTTGGCATTCCCGACCGTGAAATCACGCCGGCAGCTCCAGCAGCTCCCGGCACGCCAGCCTGCGGTCAATCTGGTGTTCGATCACATCGAGCATAACATCGCTCAGTTCGCGAATGGCGCGCGGAGGAAAATTTTCCGCCACCAACTGGTCCAGGCGCCCGGCCAGCATGGTACGGGCGACAGCCAGAGCCCCGGCAGAGAAAACGCGCAATCCTGGAGTTCGGCATTTGCCGCAGGCGATGGCCGAACCACTGCGCGAGAGGTAGGCCGGATCCGTTGCAGCCAGGGGCTTGCCGCAGCGCGCGCAATGATCGAGAGCCGGAAGCCATCCGCCGAGCTTCACACTCCACAGAGCGAAGTAGGCGACGGGGACTTCTGTTCTTCCAGAGCGTTTGATGGTCTGCGCGGTGAGCAGCAGTAGTCGGAAATTCGGGTCAGAAGGTTCGTGATCCGGCAGGACCGCTTCGGTGATTTCACTCAGCAGCGCCAGGCCAACGCCTGCGCCATAATTGCCGAAGGCGCCAAGAAACGATTCGATGAGTTCGCACTGGTTGATGCGCACCAGGTCGCGGTTCTCGCGCTCAAAATACCAGATGCGGATATGCGACAGGCGCTCGAGCGTGGAGCCGAAGCGGCTCTTGGTACGGCGAGCGCCGGCGGCTACTCCCCGCACGCGGCCGGTGTTGCGCGAAAGAAAGCTGACGATGCGGTCGGCTTCGCCGAGCGGGTAACTCTGCAAAACGATGGCTTCGGATTCGTGGAGTGGCATCGGCGTGTCGGCGCGCCGACCGGCGCGTGTGTGGAACAAAAATTTTTATCACACGCGCGAGCGCCGCGCAATTGTTAAACGAGTCTTGCCCGGCGATGGCGCTTGAAAAACTTGCGCACTCGGATAGAGTTCAAGTGACACCAGAATGAAAATGACGAAAGCGACAGCGAACACGCGCAAGAAGAAGCAGAGAGCAAGAGTGGTGGGGGTGGCCGGTCTGGGAATCAACGCCACGGATACCATCATCCGCCTGCCGCACTTCCCTGCTCACGATTCGAAGGTGGAGATCGTCTCCATGGAGAGAAAAGCAGGAGGCCAGGTTGCCAGCGCCATGGTGGCCTGCCGGCGATGGGGATTGGCCGCGCGCTATGTGGGCAAAATCGGCAGTGACGCCGCCGGGAAATTTCAAAAGGGGGAAATGGCGCGTGAAGGAGTAGATGCCCGGTGGATCGTTGTCCCGGGAGCGCAGAGCCAGTCGGCTTTTATTCTAGTGGATGCTGCCACCGGCGAGCGGACCGTACTGTGGAAGCGGGATGAAAAGATTGCGCTTGCTGCGGGGGATTTGAAGCGTTCGTGGATTTCCGGGGCAAGGGCGCTGCTTGTGGATGGGCACGACACCGCCGCGGCGACTCGGGCGGCGAAGTGGGCACGGAAAGAAAACATTCCTGTTGTTGGAGACTTCGATAATCGCTATCCGAATGTTGAAGCGTTACTTCAATATGTGGACTACGCGGTCACATCGAAAGATTTTCCTGAGAGATTGACCGGCGAACGAGACTTGCTCAAGTCCTTGCCGAAGATTTTTTCCACCTTCAAGTGCCACTTGATAGCGGCGACGCTTGGGCGGCTGGGGGTTCTCGCTTGGGATGGCGAGCATTTTATTCTCTGTCCCGGTTTTCTAGTCGCGGCAGTGGACACGACCGGCGCCGGCGATATTTTTCACGGGGCGTTTGTGTATGGATTGGTCCAGGGATGGGGCATGGAGGCGATACTGGAATTCAGTTGCGCAGCCGCGGCGCTGAATTGCACGGCGGTTGGCGCTCGCGGAGGAATTGCCACGCTCGGCGCAATTGCGAAACTGCCCAACCGGGGGCCGCGCTCCGAACGGGCATTCACGTCAACTGAATTGAGCGAAGCGGCAAAGGCCCAGCGCCTGGGAGACCGGCAATGATTCCCTTGAAGGATATGAGCCTCCGGCGGACGGTGCCGGTGGTGACCCTCCTGATCATCCTCGCGAACGTGGTCGTTTTCCTGCACCAGATATCGCTGCCGCCGCGTGCCGCCGACAATTTCATCAAAGTGTACGGACTGGTGCCGGCAAAAATCGCACTGGCGCTGGCCGGCAGTGCGCGAGTCACGTTGGGTGATGCCCTGCTGCCGCTCATCACCTGCATGTTCCTGCATGGCGGCTGGCTGCACATCCTTGGGAATATGTGGTTTCTGTGGGTGTTCGGCGGCAAGGTAGAAGAGCGGCTGGGGCCGTTCACGTACCTGCTGTTTTATCTCTTAACTGGGATTGGGTCGGGGGTGACGCAGACGCTGTTCAGTTGGGGGTCGCCCATTCCTTCAGTCGGCGCCAGCGGAGCCATCTCCGGAATTCTGGGCGCCTACGTGGTCTTCTTTCCGTACGCGCGCATCCTGACGCTGGTGCCCCTGTTCATATTTTTCTTCACCGCGCAGATTCCTGCTCTGGTGTTCATTGGGCTGTGGTTCGTGGTGCAGTTCTTGAGCGGTGTGGGGTCGCTCGGCGAAACCGGCGCGGCCGCCACCGGAGGAGTGGCGTGGTGGGCTCACATTGGCGGATTTCTGCTGGGAGTCTTCCTGGCGCGGGGCGTGAAAGGAAGGAGTCGCCCGGCCGACATCTGGACTGATGCTTGAAGTTCGGGGCGAAGCCGAAAGGGAGGAGATAATATGCCGGCGATCAATTCGCGGCAGTTTCCCGCTCGCGGAAGCGATGCTCCTTGGCATCTTCAACCAACGCTTCAAATGCAGCGGTAGCAGCCAAACGGATTTCACGGGCCACGCGGGCTTCAATCTTTTTAGTCATGAGCAGTATGGAGGCTCCATGCAGCAGAGCAGCAAGCGCGATGGCCAGGCGGATATGCTGATCCGGTGCCCCCCCCAAGCGCGCGGCCAATTCCTTCTTCAAGAATTCGAACCCAGGTTGCGACTCCCCCTTTGCAAAACGGACCGCCGAATCCCTATGGATGAGCGAGTATTCGTTGGGGTGCGCGACGGCAAAATCGAAATACCGCTCACAAAGTTCGGGAAGACCTTTCGAAGGGCTGATGGCACCAAACAGGTTCTGCCGGGCGCGGGAGCCAAGGGATTCGAGGATATCGTGCCGGTCGCGGAATCGCTGATATACCGTGGGCGTGGTGGTCTTTGCCCCACGGGCAACAGCTCGCATGGTCAGGGCCGATTCCCCGCCCTTGCTCCACAGGCGGTAGGCGGCATCGAGAATGCGGCCTTCGAGCTTTGCATCGGCGTGGCGCGGCATCGAGGTCCCTCCCGGGGTCCGGAACACTGCTCAAAATTAATCTTTACATTGTATAACAAACGATGTTAAAGTAACAGCGATTCATCATCCCCCATCCGCACCACTCCGGGACGAAAATCCAACGGATGAATCTTGAGGAGAAGCACGATGTTCCGTTTTCATTACAGTGTTACCACCAAGGCCGGCACGGACCGCGCCTGGGAGGTGTTTTCCGACTGGTCCAACTGGAAAAGCTTCGCCAACATTTACGGCGACGTGAAATGGCTGGAAGGCGAGCCGTGGAAAATCGGCAGCCGCATGGAGATTGAAGTGGTGCGGCCAGTGGAAGTGGTCATTGACCATCAGATTATTTCCTGCCAGCCGGGCCGCGAAGTGGGCTGGCTGGACCGCGCGCTGGGAATCACCATTGCCCAGTGGGTGGAATTCGAGAAGCAAGGGGCCAACGAGACTCGCATCAACACTTGGGGAGAAGTGAGTCCGGGAGGAGCCAATCTCGGCGGTCGCGCGGTCGACCACTTGGTTTCAAGTTTCGTCGAGACCTGGTATGAGAACTTCCGGTCGGCATGCGATCAGGCAATGCAGGCCAAGAACTGAGTCGGGCAAATCGCCTGGGGAACAAGCTACAAGAACCGGCGAGACGCCGGCGCTACAAGGGCCAAGAAAGCCAAAAAACGGCCGCTGAAAATTCAGGCAGGGCGGGCTACCCCGGACTTCGAAACAGCGTTGGCCAGCCAGTCACCAATTTCGCGCGTGCCGAGCGAGCCGCCTAGATCCGAAGAGGTCTTCCCTTCCCTGAGCGCGGCGCGGACGGCATTCTCGATGGCCTGCGCCTCGCCTGTCCAGCCGAAATGGTCGAGCATCATCCCCGCAGCCAAAACCGAGCCCATCGGATTGGCCAGGTTTTTCCCGGCAATGGTCGGCGCAGAGCCGTGTACCGGCTCGAACAACGACACCTGACCGGGATGAATATTGGCGGAAGGAGCCAGGCCAAGCCCGCCTGCAACCGCCGCACCCACATCGCTGGCAATATCCCCGAACAGGTTTCCCGTGACGATGACATCGAATTGCGAGGGGTCGCGGACGATCTGCATCAGAAGGTTGTCGATGTACTGGTGGGAAGCCTCGATTTCCGGGTACTCCGCGCGCACCAGCTTGAAGACGCGCTGCCACAGATCATGCCCGAAGGCCAGGGCGTTGGATTTGTCGCTCATGCACACACGTTTCTTGCCTCGCCGGCGGGCGTATTCGAAAGCGTAGCGAATGATTCGTTCGACGCCCTTTCGTGTATTCAGTTCCTCTTGTGTGGCAATTTCGTCCGGCGTGCCCTTCTTGAAAAATCCACCCATGCCGACGTAGAGGCCTTCGGTGTTTTCGCGGAGGACGATGAAATTGACGTCTTTTTCGCTGCGGTCCTTGAGCGGGGTAAGGCGCCGGTCGAACAGGACGCAGGGGCGCGCGTTTACGTAGAGATCGAGCTTGAATCGCAGGCCCAGAAGAATGTCAGCCGCGTGCACGTTGGTGGGTACCCGCGGATCTCCCATGGCGCCCAGAAGGATGGCATCGAAATCGCGGCGAAAGGTTTCGACGGCGTCACCCGGCAGCGTCGTGCCGTCACGCAGGTAGCGGTCGGCCCCCCAATCGAATACTGTAAAAGTCAGTTCCCTGCCCCCGGCTGCGGCCGCCGCTCGCAGCACAATGACCGCCTGGGGAATCACCTCTTTGCCGATGCCGTCACCGGGAATCACGGCGATGCGCTTGCGTGCCGAGGCCGGAACTTTGTTTTCGGTCATAGCCGAGGCGGAAGCTAACATGCGAGCGCGGTGGATGCAACCGTGGAGGAGTGGAGGCGACGACGCTGGTAGCGGGCGAAGACCGAAGCATGCGGCCTGAAACCGGCGGCCCGAGACCAGCGGGGAGACCTGTGCGCGAGTACTATTGCGCGTGGCGGAGTCGGAGACTATTCTCCTGCCAATGGCAGAAGTTTCTGCGACAGGACGTTTGGCGCCCAAGCCGCGTCGGAGCAAACGGCTTCCACTCAGTATCCCCGTGCGCGTCTACGGGCGGACGCTGGATAATCGCCCTTTCCGCGACGTTACCGAGACGAGATGCGTCAGTGTCCACGGCGGCTTGCTGCCGCTGACGGCGCGTGTGAAGCGCGGCCAGACACTTTTGCTCGTGAACGCAATCACCGGCGAGGAGCGTGAATGTCGCGTGGTGTACGTGGAATCGAAGCGCCGCAATCGCAAAGTTGGCGTCGAATTCACGGAGGTGCGCGGCGACTTCTGGCACGTGTATTCGCCGCTGGTGGAATTCAGGCCGCGCACCATCACGCCCGACGGCGCCCCTTCCGAAAACCCAGACTCGCAGCGTTAACGCTTCCCCCCTTCAGGAATTCACGTCCACCGATTCCATCCTGAGCAAATGCAGCGTGTCACCAGGAATAATGCACCTGGTAGGTGATGGTCTTCTCGCCGTCGGGCGGAATCTGCACCGTGAATTCCACAGACTGCGCGTCGCTCTTCTTGAACGGGTCGGTATTCTTCGAAATTTCCCAGTTCACCCAGCGGTACAGGTGCTCAACCACGCGCAGTTCTGCGGGCGCGGATTTGTGGTTGCGGACTTTGATCTCGAAGGTCTCGTCCACCCACTTGGCGCTGTAATCGGCCTGGAAACGGAGGCGGCGGCGTTCCCCGGTCATGTCGAAGGCATTGCCGGTATACAGGCGGATTTTTTCGTCCTTGGGAGTGTGGTCGATTTCATTTTCACCGGTGAATTCGAGCTGGCCGTCGTCGTCGCGGCGGTAGAAGCGCACGCGGCCCTTGGGAAGAGCCATGCCGAGATTATTTTCTTTGGTGTTCTTGAACTCCTGCATCACCCAGACTTTAGGATTGGAGGTCAGGCCGAAATTCTCCTGCTGGCGGATGGATTCCATGGGCCAATTGCGGTAGTTGGGGTCGCACACGAAGCCGTCATAGACGTACACCGTCTGCGACTGGACGCCGACGGCGCGCACAAACTCCACCTGTTTTGTCTCGCGATCGCGCAGAGTTGTCGAGCGCTGCAGGCTATAGAGATGGTATTCATCGAAGCTTCGTTCGGTGACCGGCGGCATCATCATCATTGCGTCCGCAGACCGGTAAGAGGCGCCCGCGATGCCCCCGGACACGCCGTATACGTTGGTGGGCTGAATCTTGTTCACATCACCGGCCATCAGCTTGATGCGCGCATCGTGAAATGTTCTGCCGCTCTGATTGTCGAGCGTCACCCAGCCGACCAGATCAAGGACATTGCCCTTCGGTGGCGCGATGACGTTGTAGCTGGCCGCCCAGGTCATGCCGCCGGTCACGTAGCTGAATTCCGTGTCGAGCGCGCCGGGTTTGTCTGCTTGCAACTGCCAGTAGAGCGTGGGCTTGAGCACGGTATCGTCCGCCAGCGCCGGGAATATCGGCTGGCCGGGCAGCGTGAATTGCAGCTTGCCTTCAACTTCAATGACCGGCTGCTCAGCACCGCTATGAACGTAAGCCATCTGCTGCTGGTAATACTGCTGCCCGAATAGAGAAAAGGCCTGGTAGTGGGGCACGTAGCCGCTGCGGATGATTTTGCCCTCGATGGTGTGCGGCTTGCCCTCCTGGTCGGTGGTTTGGAAGCCGATCCTTTTCCCTTCAAAGATGGAGAGCAACATCTCCGCGGTAATGGGATCGTTGCGGTAATTCTGCTCCAGAATCTGCAATCGCCGCCCGGAATCGAGCGAGCGCAGAATGACGGAATCAGGCTCGAGGTGCGCGGTGATGTCATTCACCTCTACGCGGTTTGTGCCAGCCTTCAATTCGAGAGGAAGTTTCTGGCGCACCACGGCGAACTGCGCGTTGTAGATGGTCAGCCCGGGCGAATTGGTCAGCAGTTCATCGGGGCGGGAAGCCTGGGCTTCCTGCCTCGAGAGGAACACTAGAGCGAAAACAAGGATTGCACTTAAACCTGCCACTACGATATGGCGCATCATGCGCATGAATTGCCTCCCGTGCGGGGACGAAGCCGCATCGAGATTTAGAACGCCGGACTCGCCAAATCTTGCACGCCGGGGGGACGAGCAAAGGCGGATCGCCTGCGAGAAATAGACACCAGAGAGGCGGAGGAAGATTTATACCGAGACGGGAGCCAATTCTTGCGGGGCCTGTTTGTTTTGATACAGAGCCTTGTCGGCTTCGTTCAGGAGGTCCTGGGGCGACTTGCCCTGCTCGTATTCGGCCCAGCCGTAGGCATAATTGACGGCAATTGCCTGGCCGGCGTGGCGCACCTCAATAGATTCCAAGCGGCGCAGCAGCGCCGGCAATTGCGCGGAGGTGCATTCGGTAAGCAGCCAGAGAAACTCATCACCGCCCAGTCTCGCGGCCAGGTCCCCTTCGCGCACCGCTTTGTTCAACCGCCCGCCGAATTCCTTCAGCACCAGGTCACCCACGGGATGGCCGAAGCGATCGTTGATTTGCTTGAAGCGATTCAAGTCGAACAAGACCAGAGTGAGCGCGTAGCCCTTGCGCTGCGACCGTGAGACCTCGGCGCGCAACTGGCGCTCGGCGTAGCGGCGGTTGAACAGGCCGGTGAGCGGATCGATCAGCGCCAAATTGCGCCACAGCGTCGAATGCACCTGTTTTTCGGCCAGTTCAAGCCGCAGCCGGTTGATCAGAAATTTCTCGTAGGTCAGGTAGGCGCCGAACAACAGGATCATAACTGTCAGCCCGGCCAGAGCTTGCGGCACGCCCGCAAAGGTGGAGGAGCCGTCCTGCAAGATGGCCGGAAAAGCGAGCGAAGCAATGGCTCCTGTCAGCAGCATCATCACCACCAGCGAAAAGCCCCAGGACCACCACTCGCGCCGCTGCAATTCACGCAGGCGCGCGGTGTATTCCGCGGGCGATTCCGCACTATTTCCGCCGCCAGGGGCGGTGACATTTGCCTGGAATGCCGGCGGGGCCGAACGCGATGACCAAGGCGTTCCCAAGTTGACCTCTTGTCTGTAAGCGTAGCGTTGAATTCAAACTCCGGTCAAATTTCCTTGGGTGCTCAGTTCCTTTCTGGATAACTGGTGGCGGAAATGGCTGGTGACGGAGGACGATGCCCTGATTCGGTACGGTTGCTACTAACCTCTGTCATGTCAATATGTTACGAGTAGTACTTTGGATGCCCCGATGGTACGTCTGAACTATTGGCCCAGGCGGCTCTCACGGCGATACTCACACTCGAGCACAGACATGGTTGCAGCGTTCATTCTCGTGATGTCGGTCGCAGCGCTGGCGCAATTCGCCATCCTGCAATGGCGATCCATGTGGATCACCGTGGCGGCCCAGCCCCTATCGAATTCATTCCAGGGCGCCACCGGGATTGCCGGCACAGCGGTGGGCGCGGACGACTTCGATTACCTGGTGAAGACTTCCGAACAGCTTTGCCCCGGGCCGCAGCAGAGCAACCTGTGGCTGAATGAAGTGCGGATTTATTACCGCGCGCTGCGAACGGTGCAGAAATTTTGCGCCCCGTCGCTGGCCGGATGGGCCAAGCGTGAACTGACGGCTTGCTCGCGGTACGCCGCAGCGATTCTCGATCAACGCCTGAACGCCAGCCTGGAATTTGCCGCCGAAGCCCGCAGCTTCTAACTTCCTCCCCGCAATTCTCTAGTTTCATTTTCAAGGCGTTCTTACGCGCCGCCGCGCTCCGCTAGATACACGCCCGCGAGGATCAGTGCGCCGCCGATGAGCACGTGGCGCGTGGGAACTTCGCCCAGGAACGCGGCGGCCACCAGCAGGGCTCCAATCGGCTGAAGGTAATTGATGGCCGCCACGCGCGATGCGTCCATGAACCGCAGCACCCAGTAAAACAATGTGTAGGCGGCGACCGAGCTGATCACCGCCATGTAGGTCAACCCCGCCCATGCGGGCCAGCCCACATGCGCCCAGTTGAGCAGCACTGCCTGGTGAATGGTCACCGGCAGCAGCAGGATGGCGGCTGCCGCGAGATTCACGGTGTTCATGGTGAGAGTCTCGTATTGCCGCGCGACTTTTTTCCCCAGCACCACGTAGATGGAAAAGGACGTAGTCCCAAACAGCGTCAAGATGTCGCCGGCCAGGGTGGCCGAGTGGCGAAGGCTGAGTCCCTGCTCGGACGCCAGGATGGCGACGCCGCCAAAGGCAATGGTCATGCCGAGGAGTTTTGCCACCGTCAGCGATTCGAGCTTCATGAAATGAGCAACTATCAGGATGATGATGGGTCCGAGCGAGAGGATCACCGCCGAATGTCCGGAGGTCGTGCGGCTGAGGCCGATAGTAAATAGAAGCTGGTTCAAGCACAGAAAGAATCCCAGATAGGAAAGAATCCAGATGTCGCGCAAGCGCAGGGGAGCGCGGTTGCGCTTCGAGAAATAGAGAGGAAGAATCGCCAGCGCCGCCAGTTGAATTCGAAACGTCCCCAGCGTCAACCCGCTCAAAGTCCGCAGCGCGATTTTTCCCGCCACATAGTTGAACGACCACATGCTCAACATGGCCGCAAAGCAAAGCACCAGTACTAATCGCGTCGGCCGATGGGAAGACGAGGAGGAAGCAGGGCTCGGGGCGGAGTTCAAGTTTTACTCGAGGACCTCGCGGCGGCGAGTGAGCGCTTCAATGCGCTCGAGGCAGGGCGTGTATCCGATTCCCGCTGCATTCGGAACGCGAATCGTTCCCTGCCGGGAAACTTCAACTTCCGGTTGAATAATATCGGCGTGCCAGTAGCGTCGGCTCGCCGACACATCACCCGGCAGTGAAAAATTCTCGAGTGTAGACATGGCGATGTTATGCGCGCGTCCGACGCCGGATTCGAGCATGCCACCGCACCACACCGGCACGGACTTCGATTGGCACAGGTCGTGGATTCGACGCGCCGCGGTGTGGCCTCCCACGCGGCCCAGCTTGATATTAATGATGCGGCTGGCGCCCGTTTCAATAGCCGCGCGCGCATGCTCGATGTCGTGGATGCATTCGTCCAGGCAAATGGGCGTGTCGAGCTGCCGCTGGAGCTGCGCGTGCGAGTAGATGTCGTCCCAGCCCAGCGGCTGCTCGATCATGATGAGATAAAACGCGTCCAGTTGTTTCAAGTGCGCCGCGTCGGCCAGCCTGTAGGCGGAATTGGCATCCACCATCAGGCGGATGCGAGGAAAGCGCTCGCGCAACGCGCGCACCGGCTCGATGTCCCAGCCGGGTTTGATTTTGATCTTGATGCGCTGGTACCCGGCGGCCAGTTCCCTTTCCACCTTGGCGATCAGTTCGGGAATTGTCGGCTGGATTCCGATCGAAACGCCGCAGGGAATTTCATCGCGCGCCCCGCCGAAAAGCTTCGCCAGTGGCAATCCTTTTTGCTTCGCCTCGGCATCCCACAGCGCGATTTCCAGGCCAGCCTTGGCCATGTTGTGCCCGCGCACGCGCGCAAATAGATCGAACACTTCCGCGGCGACCGAAAATTCCCGGCCCTTCAGCAGCGGCCACAGGTAATCCCGCAAAATGTGCCAGGCCGTTTCGACCGTCTCGTAGCAATAGTAAGGAGATTCTCCGGCGGTGGACTCACCCCAGCCCTCGACACCGTCAACATCGGCTTCGAGCAGCAGGATGCGGCGCGTCGTAGTGGTCTCAAAGCTGGTCTGAAACGGCTCCACCAGCGGCAAATGGATTTCGCGAAGTGTCAGTTTGCGCAGGCGCATTCTTCGTTCTCTTCAGTCCTCGTGGAATTTTTCGAGACGCAATCCGGCCACGGATGACGCAGGCTGGAGAATATATTCGCTGGACTCGCCACGCTGCTCGACGCCAGTGGCAACGTAGTCGCGGCCGAACAAACCCATCAATTGTTCGCGCACTGCCGATTGGATGCCCGCCGCCCTGGCGCGGTCTTTCATTTTTACCTCGTTGATGTTGGCCGGCAGGGCCACGCGCTCGACCGCACTTCGTGCCGGAAGCGGATTGTCCGCCAGGATCCCACGCACCCGCACTGAATCGAGCCACCATTCCGCGACCAGCCGGTCGGTGGGCAAACCGGCGTGCAGGGGGCTGGTGGTCAGCCCGTAGCAATCGGGGATGTAGCGCCTGACAATGGCTCCCAGCCTCACCAGATTGAAGTGCGCATTCTTCAATTCCAGCGGATCGAAAGTCCATTCCACCACCGAAATCCCGCGACGCAATGCGTCCTGCCGCTGAAAAAGTTTCAGCCTCCGGCCCACGCCGCGATTCTGGAATTCCGGCTTCACCGCGGTCATGTGCGAATGAAGAAAGCGCTGCTCGCCGCGCAAGCCAGCCAGCGCCATGGTGAACCCGACGATCTCGCCCTGGTCGAATGCGCCCAGGACTTGTCCGCCGGAATGATGCGCCACCACGAATATGGCTGCCGGCACGGTGAGCGAGTCCCCCCAGGTGGCGCGCTCCAGGCGCACACACTCCTCATACTCCGCCAGTGAGCGGCAGTGACGGATTTCCATTTCATCGAGCACTGTTTCGCGGCTCCGACGATTCAAGTTTTACCTGAACTTTCGACTTGTCCCACAATTCTTCGATCCGCGCGCGCGGCAAATCAGCCAGAGGCTTTCCTTCGCGGGCAGCGGCAGCTTCCATCCACTTAAAGCGTTGCTTGAACTTACCATTGGCTTTCTTCAGCGCGATCTCCGGATTCACTCCCAGGAAGCGCGCGATGTTCATGGCCGCGAACAGCAGGTCGCCGGCTTCCTCCTCGATTTTTGGCGACGATGAACTGGACGCTCCGCGCTGAGCGGCGACACTTCGCACCTCACCTGCTTCCTCCGCCAACTTCTCAAGCACGCCTTCCACATTGTCCCAATCGAAGCCGATGTGCGAGGCGCGACGTGTCAGTTGATCGGCCTCGAGGAGAGCCGGGAGCGAGCGCGGCACGCCCGCAAGAATGGAGTCGGCGCCGGGCTCCGCTTCTGCTTCCGGCGACTTTTTCCCGGCGCGCTCGGCGGCCTTGAGCTGCTCCCAATTTTTCAACACCTGTTTGGAAGTCGCCGCCCGCACCTTGCCGAATACGTGCGGATGGCGGCGCACCATCTTGTCGTAGATGGACTCGATCACATCCGAAATGGTGAAGCGGCCGGATTCCTCCGCCAGAATGGAGTGAAACACGACTTGCAGCAGCAGGTCACCCAGCTCGGCGGAAAATTCGTGGGCATCTCCTGACTCCATGGCGTCGAGGACTTCGTAGGTTTCTTCCAGAAGGAATTTGCGCAGGGATTCATGGGACTGCTCGCGATCCCAAGGGCAGCCGCCCGGGCCCCGCAGCCGCGTCTGCAACGCCACCAGCCTTTCAAACCACTTCCCTGCCTGGCAGTCGCGGCGGCTCAAAGGAATGTGTGGGCGTGCGCCGCGGGGCGTGGCGCCACGAACGGCGGCGCTGATTTTTCTGGGTTTCTTACGGCGCGGCGACACGGGGATTTTTCCAGCTCCTCAGCAACATGCCAATCTACACGCCATCGCCGGGAGTGACAAGCGCAGTCCGGGAGAAAAATTTCCCAATTTGTCTCCCGCCTGCGCGCGCGCGTGCAAGTCGTGCCACCGCGACGCCCGGCTTGTGAGCCGCCACTCCGAGTGTTAAAATTTGAGGCGACAAAATCGAGTGCGCAAGAAGGACTCACCCAGTGGCCGACCCAAAGCAAGAAGAGACATTTAAGGTGATTGACCGCCGCCTGTTCACCGACACAGGCGAATTCCGCAAAGACGTCGCCGAGCAGCAGCAGCGCGACGAAGAGGCAGCGGTATTGAAGGCCTCTACTCCACAGAAGGCCCCCGCCGCCGCGCCGGGCGGCAAGCGCACGCGGCAGCAAGATGCCGCCGAGATATTGCCCGACGCGCAAGGTGATGTGGCTGGCTCCGCCGAGACGCAGGGCCCGGCCACGGAATCTTCTCGCGGTTTTCAGATGTTGGTGGATTTCCTGACGCGCAACGCCGCGGCCACCCTCGGCGGCATGGCCGACCCGCGCACGGGTCAAGCCTTCCTCGATCTCGAGGGGGCGCGCGAGATGATCGACATGCTCGACGCCCTGCGTGAAAAAACGCGCGGAAATCTGTCGAAGGCCGACGATGACCTGCTGATCGAGGTCCTCGGCAGCCTGAAGCTCACGTTCATGGAAGTTTCAAAGGCCGCATCGGAAGCGATGGCGAAAAAGGCGAGTAAGAAGGGATAGCGCCGGGGCAAATGATCGCCGCCCCAGTTGATTCGATTTCTAGATCCTTCCCTGGAAATTCATGGGTTCACTCCAACTGACAGTCCTGGGCTCGGGTACTTCAATGGGCGTGCCGACACTCGGCTGCCATTGCGCCGTATGTGAATCCACTGACCCCCTCGACAAACGCACGCGGCCATCGGTACTGCTGTCCTACGCGGGTCGAAACGTGGTCATCGATACCACGCCCGATTTCCGCTATCAGGCCATGCGCAGCCACCTCGACCGGCTCGACGCGATTCTCTACACCCACGCGCACGCGGACCACATTCTGGGCCTCGACGACATCCGCCCGTACAACTTGAAACAAAAAGGCACCGTGCCCATTTACGGTTCACCGATCACGCTGAGCACTCTGAAGAAAACCTTTGCCTATATTTTTGATCCCGCACCGACGGAGAGTTCCCTTCCCGGGGTTGAGCTGCACACCATTGACGGACCTTTTGATCTTTTCGGACTGAAAATTATTCCCATCTCGGCTAAACACGGCCCGACAGATGTTTTGGGCTTCCGCTTCGGCGGCGGCGCGTACCTGACCGATTTCAGCGCCGTTCCCGAATCGTCACGCGCGGCTCTGCACGGACTCGACCACTTTGTTCTCGACGCGCTGCGCTACGTGCCGCATCCGATGCACTCGACGGTTGACCAGTCGCTCGCGCTGGTCGAGGAATTGAAGCCGAAACACGCCTGGTTCACGCACATCTGTCACGACCTGGGGCATGCCGCGGCCAACGCGAAGCTCCCGGAAAATGTCCGCCTCGCTTACGACGGGCTCATCTTTGAGGTGCCCTACTGATGCCGATCGCGATTTTGAATTCGGCGTCGGAATGGACCGGGCATTTCGGCCCGGCGCAAAGAGGCACGGTCGTCACCATTGGCAATTTCGACGGTGTGCACCTGGGGCACCAGAAAATTCTGCACCAAGTTTTTGACCGGGCCCGCGCGGCCGGCCTTGCCGCCACCGTGCTGACCTTCTACCCTCACCCCTCGCGCGTGCTGCGTCCGGCTGACGCGCCTTGCCTGCTGGCAACCCTGCCCCAACGCCTGGCTGCATTCGAGGCCGCAGGCATGCACGCGGCGCTGGTATTACGCTTTGATGCCGAGCTTGCGAAAGTGACCGCCGAGGATTTTGTTCGACTCTACCTGGTTGAGACTCTGCGCGCGCGAGCCGTCATGGTCGGCGATAATTTCAGGTTCGGAAACCGGGGCGCGGGCGATGTGAAGCTGCTCGAAACACTTGGCCAGCAGGGGGGCTATAAAGTTCATGTAGTGCCCCCGGTGGTTGTCGATGGCGTCGTGGTCTCCAGTTCCGCCATCCGTCAAGCGCTCGGCGAGGGCCACGTTGATGCAGCGGCGAAAATGATGGGAAGGCCGTTCGCGCTCGCAGGACAGATCCAACCGGGCACAGGCCAGGGCCGCAAGCTGATTGTGCCCACGCTGAACCTTGCGACCGAACAGGAATGCCTGCCGAAGAACGGCGTGTATGCCACGGAAACAGTCGTCGGCGGGAAAACCTACCATTCCGCCACGAATATCGGCATGCGCCCGACGTTTAATGGCACGCGCCTGGCGATCGAGTCCCATCTATTCGATTTTTCCGAAATGCTGACCAGCGGATCCATGGAGATTCGTTTTCACGCTCGCCTGCGGGACGAGCAGAAGTTTCCGTCACCCGACGCATTGCGCGCGCAAGTGCTCGCGGACATCGAGCGCGCAAAAGAGTATTTTCGATGAAAAGCGGCCACAAATAGGGAACGGTAAGCGAGACAGCAACCGGCAGCAAGTACACGACTCACGAATCACAAATTACGCTACTTCCTGCAGTCCGCACACACCCCGCCGATTTCCGTGCGCGAAACGGTGATCTCGATCCCGCAATCGCGAGAAATCTGTTTTTTCAATTCCTCATAGAGCTGGCTTTCCACCTCTCGCACTTTGCCGCAGCGCAGGCAGGCCACATGGATGTGATCGCGCGGGCCGTGGCTTTCGTAAAAGTGACGGTCGCCGCGCAGGTGCAGCAGATCGAGCTCGTCAATCAAGCCCTGGCGCTTCAGCAAATCGATCGTACGGTACACAGTGACGCGCGTGATGTTGGAATCAATTTTCTGCGCGCGCTCGAGGATTTCTCCGGCGTCCAGGTGCCGCTGCGCCTTTTCCATCACTTGGAGCAGCACGCGCCGCTGCCTGGTCAGGCGGATGCCGCGATTGCTCAATTCCCGCTGCAGATGGCCGGGCGGCTCGTGAATGTTGATGCGCTCGCCGGTCGAGACGCGATGTGCGGGTGTGGCGGACATTCTTGGACTCCGAAACCGCATTATAGCAAAAAGGGCGTCCGCCAAATGGACGCCCTTCAATCACAACGTAGACCGTAAGATTTGGCCAGCTAGTGGCTCTGAACCAGCTTCAGGATGTCGCTGTACATCACAAACCCGAAAATGCCTAGAAGGAAGACCAGCCCCACCTGGACGAAGCGCTCTTTCACGGCGATGCTCAAATCCCGCCGCAAGAGCCCTTCGATCGCCAGCAGCAGCACGTGGCCGCCGTCAAGGATCGGAATGGGGAGCAGGTTCAGCAGGCCGAGGTTCAGGCTGATCACGGCCATGAGCATACTGAGCGGCATGGGTCCCTGTTTCGCCGCGCGCCCGGATTCGCGGGCAATCCCAATCACACCCTGCAATTGCCGCACGGAAACTCTGCCGGTGAACAAGCCGCCGAGAACGTCGGTGATCTGCTTCATGCCAGTCAAAGTTGCGCCGACGGCCACCGTCGCCGAGGCCCGAAGGCTCTGTGGGTGAAACTCATCATCCAGTTGCGGCGAGATGCCAATCTGCCACACCTGTTGGCCCGTGGGAGGGTCAATACCCTTGATCGGCGTGATGGAGAGGCTTTCCTGTTTACTTTCCCGTTCCACGACGACCTGAAGCGCGCGCCCGTCCGAGTTCCTGACCGTGTCCACCAACTGCGGCCATGTCTTCACAGGAGTCGAATCGATGGAGATGAATTTGTCGCCCGAGCGCAGCCCTGCTCTCTCCGCAGGGGTGCCGATGCCAACTTCCTCAATCACCGCGGGGAGTGAAATGTACCCCACGATGCTCGAAATTTCGCCATCCAGCTTTTCCGGCGCCTTGGTCGTCAGTTTGATTTCAGAGCCGCCGCGAGATACAACCAGCTCGATCGTTTCGCCGGGCTTGAGGTCGTTCAGCTTGGAATAGACCTCCTCCCACGTAGCTGTCTTCGCGCCGTTCACGGAGACGATGCGGTCTCCCGGCTGGATGCCCGAACTAACAGGTTTGTACTGCGGGATCGCGGCCACTACCGGCGCTTGGTGTAGGGATTTCGATACAGGGACTCCCTTGAGATAGAAAATGCCCCAGAAAATTGCGAAGCCAAGCAGCAGGTTCATGGCCGGACCGGACACAGCGATGAGGACGCGGACCCAGCGCGGTTGGGAGAGAAATTCATCCGCAGCTCCGGTGCGCTCCTCCACTGGATTGTCTCCCGCCATGCGCACGTACCCGCCCAGCGGCAGCGCGCTGACGCGATAGTCCGTGTCGCCGCGCTTCACGCCGAACAGCCGCGTGCCGAAGCCAAGGGAGAAAACTTCCACGCGCACGCCCGCGAGCTTGGCGGCGATGAAATGCCCCCACTCGTGGACAAAAATCATGATGCCCAGAACGAATGTGACGGAAACCAGCCCGATTAACCAGCTTGGCATGTGCGCCATAATTGCCTCGACTCCAATTTAATTAAGCAAGTAAAACAATAAATTCGATTCGCCGCTTTTGTGCGGCTTCAAGACCGGTTTGCTGCTTCTTCACGAGCCATTCGGCGCGCTTCCGCATCAGCGGCCAGCACGTCGTCAATCGTGCGCATGGCCGTGCGCGGCATGCGCTCGAGCACCCGCTCGATGACTCGTGCAATTCCCGGGAAGGGCAACTTGCCCTCGAGAAACGCGGCCACCGCAACCTCATCCGCGGCGTTCAATGCGCACGGCAACGGTCCGCCCTGCCGCATCGCTTCCTTGGCCAGCCCCAGGCACGGGAACTTTCGTGCCGAAACATCTTCGAAATCGAGCGTTCGCAGCTTGCTCCAATCGAGGGCACATCCATTCGACGCCACCCTCTCCGGATAGGTTAGCGCATATTGCAGCGGCATGCGCATGTCGGTTGGTCCAAGCTGTGCCAGAATCGAACCGTCCACGAATTCCACCATGGAATGAATCGTGGACTGCGGGTGAATCACCACCTGAATCCTGTCGAGCTCCATACCGAAAAGCCAGCGCGCCTCAATCACTTCGAAACCTTTGTTCATCAGCGTCGCGGAATCGATGGTGATGCGCTGGCCCATCTTCCAGTTTGGATGCGCCAGAGCCTGTTTGGGCGTCACTTTCGCGAGCTTCGACACCGGCGTCTTGCGGAATGGACCTCCCGAAGCGGTCAGCACCAGGCGCTTCACTTCCCGGTCTTGCCCCGCTCGCAGGCACTGGTGAATGGCGTTGTGCTCGCTGTCAACCGGAAGCAGCTCCACGCCGCGGCGCTTCACCGCAGCCATGACCACCTCGCCAGCTGCGACCAGCACCTCTTTATTGGCCAGCGCAATGTGCTTCCCGGCTTCGATGGCCTTGTAAGTCGCCGGCAGACCGACCACACCAACTGCGGCCGAGACGACCGTCTCCGCCTCCGGGTGCGTCGCGACGCGCTCCATGCCTTCGGCGCCGAAGAGAATTTCCGGAAGCCCGGGAGCGCTCTTGCCGTCGCGATGCTTTTTCAGCAGCGCGCACAGTTCGCGTGCACCCGCTTCCGAGCCCACGGAAACGATTTTCGGGCGGTGCTTGACGACTTGCTCGGCTGCCAGGCGGATGTTTGATCCCGCCGCCAGCGCGACCACTTCGAAACGGCCAGGCAGCGCATCCACGACGGCAAGGCACTGCCGCCCGATCGAGCCGGTCGAACCCAAAATGGCAATTCGTTTCATGGGGACGTAACAGTTCATATTATAGTTGTTTGCACGTTTTTGCGAATGGGAACACTCAGAACCGTCCTGGAATAATTCCTGAAGCGCGGGCCTCTGCCGTCGCATCCGATTCCCTGACACAGTTGAGACCGTTGATGCCGGGGGTGCGCTTTGACGATCCCGCATTCGCTCAAGCTGATTCTTGCTTCCTTGCTTTTTCTTGCTGCTTCCTGTTTTCCACTTTCCGCTTCGGGGCAGGACGCTTCTGCCAAAGACGAAATTCCCATCGAACGTTGCGACCGCCTGCCGGTCGTGAAAGTCCACGTTGCCGGGAAAGCGATGCACTTCCTGGTGGACACAGCGGCCAGCACCATGCTGAATATTCGTTCCTTTTCCGGCGGCACCTCCAAGGAGGTTCACATTGCCTCGTGGACCGGCACAGCAGCAACCAGCGCGCGCGAGGTATCGTTGCCGGAACTCACCCTCGGCAAACACACCCTGCGCGACTTGAAATTGCCGGCCATTGACCTGAGTCCCATCGGCGCGGCATGCCATGGCACGATCGACGGCATCCTGGGTATGGACCTGCTCGACAAGATGGGTGTCACGCTCGACCTGAAACGCCGCATCGCCTCCCTGCCCGCGGACGCTGAGGACGTGCGCGCTACCTACCAAGCCATGGAAAATTCCATGGAGCCGTGCATGATCGCGTTCGATCAGGGGAACGCTGCGGAGTTCGCCAAGTGTCTGGACCCCGAAGTGGTGATGTACACGCCGCACGGTGAATTCAACGGCCGCAGAGTGGTGATTGACTATATGCAGGAGCGGTTTTTCCGCTACGCGCCGAAGGCGCACTACTACACCAAGCTTCGCAACGCGCAGATGTTCGGCGATGCGCTGTGGTATTCCTACGACTACACCCTCGAAACGCCTGTCGAGCGCCGCAGCGGGCACGGCATGTCCATGTGCCGAAAACGCGACGGGCGCTGGCTGATCCTCAACATGCACAACTCGCGGGTGGAAACCGAAGCCAACGCCAACGCCAGTTCTGCGGATGCCGCCGGCCCCAACGCCACGCCCGGCCCCACCGCTGCCGCGAAGCCGTGAGCCCCCGCAAATCTTCGCCATATTATTTCGAATGACGCTGGCGATAGAGGTCGGGGTTTTCCATTTCCTCTCGCGTGTAATAGGGTGGCAGCAGTTGCCCCAGCGGAAATGTGGCCTGCTTGAAAACCGTCCCGGGCAGGAGCTGCAATCCGAACGACGAGCGAATCGAAAGCTCCGTCAGCCGCGCGAGTGGATAGGCGATCGCCACGTACAGAATCACGGAGACGAGCGCGATTTTTACCGCATGAGTTTTTTCTTCGGCGGGCAGTTTCCAGATTTTGATCGACAGCCGCACGAAAATGTATGGCAAGCAAAGCGGCAACAGAAACCAGGCAATTCCGCCGTGGGCGCTGTAGAAGAATCCGCCGACGAACGGCACACAACCCAGGAGAATCAGTCCCAGCGGAACGCCCAGGACCGCGGTCAGAAATCGCGCGTCCATTACCGGCCACCGAGCCACTGATAAGCGGCCCACACCACAGGCGCGGCCAGGATGAGGCTGTCGATGCGGTCGAGCACGCCGCCATGCCCCGGCACGATCGTTCCGGAATCCTTCACCGCGGCGCCGCGTTTGTAGGCCGACTCGATCAGATCGCCGGCTTGTCCTGCGATGTTGCCTAGTCCCGCGACGATCAGCAGCGTCATCGCTTCCACCTGCAGCCAGCGCGCGAACAGCACGCCTACGATGAGCGACGCGAGCAAATTCCCCATCGCGCCTTCCCACGTTTTTTTCGGGCTCAACCGCGGCGCCATAGGAATCCGTCCCAGCGAGCGCCCGACAAAATAGGCCAGCATGTCGCCGGCCCAGATGAGGCACAGCGTGAACAGAACCAACTCCCGGCCGACGCGCTCGATTTCGCCCAGGCGTATGAGATAGCTGAACGGCAGAGCGATAAAAATCAACCCCACGGCGCTCGCAGCCATCGAAGGCAGCACGTCGTGCATGGCCCCGCGCGACGCGAGCCCAATCGCCACGCAGCCGAATAAGAAAACCAGCAGCGCCGCTTCGATGGAAACATCCCCGGCAGCGGCGTCGCGGACAAGTGAAAAGCGGCCGCCCAGGTGGTGCGTTTCGACCAGCCCGAGCGAATACTGCGCGTAGAAAAGCAGCGCCACACAGAAGAGCGTCCATTTGCGGTAGGCGCGCAGACCGAGGCGATCGGCCAGCGAGAAAAATTCCCACAGCGACAAGCCAGCGACCAGGGCCGCGGCGGCGGCGAGCGCGGCAGGCGGTCCCCACCACACCAGCGCGACGACCAGTGGAATAAGGACCACCGACGTGAGTACGCGCAGCGCCATGTGGCCCTAGCCTTTGCCCGTCGCAGCGCCGCGCCCGGAGCCGAGTCCGCCGTAGCGGCGCTCGCGCTTTTGATAATCCACCAGCGCCTCGAGCAATCGCGCGCGGGAAAAATCCGGCCACAGCGTTTCGGTGACGTAAATTTCCGCGTAGGCAATCTGCCACAAAAGAAAATTGCTGACGCGCATTTCGCCGCTGGTGCGGATGAGCAGGTCGGGATCGGGCAACCCCGCCGTGTAAAGATTTTCGGAAATGGTCTGCTCGTCCGCGTGAAATGCCGAAAGCCCGTTGGCGCGCACGCGGTCGAGCAGCGCGTTGAAGGCGTCCACCAGCTCGGCGCGCCCGCCGTAGTTGAGCGCCACGACCAGCTTCATGCCGGTATTGCGGGCGGTCAGTTGCATGCCGCGCTCGATGTCCTTGCGCACCGCGTCGGGCAGCTCGCGCGAGCGGCCGATAACCAGCAGGCGGATATTGTTTTTGTGAATGGTGGGCAGCTCGCGCTTCAGGTATTCGCGCAGCAGGCGCATCAGGAAATCCACTTCGGCTTGCGGGCGCCGCCAGTTTTCGAGCGAGAAGGCATAGAGCGTCAGCGAAGGCAATTTCAGCCGCGCGCACGTCTCGATCACCTCGCGCGCCGCCTTCACCCCCGCGCGATGCCCGGCCACGCGCGGCAGATGGCGCCGTTCCGCCCAGCGCCCGTTGCCGTCCATGATCACGGCCACGTGCTCGGGCAGGCGTTTCAGGTCGAGTTTTTCCAAAAGCTCGGCTTCCTCGCGGTTGGCAGGCTTCAACAGGTCGGTTGCTTTCACCGGCGGTGGCTCAGGGCGTCTCCGCGCGCGAAAGTAGCACGAGCGGTGGCGGGTGACAAGCGACGAGTGAGAACTCCTTCGCGCTCACTTTCGCCAATGTTCCCGCTCACTCAGTGTGTCGTTTCAACCCCCACCTTCACGCCGCTGCGTTGACTTGCGAATCCTTGCGGCCTAAGATGAGCGCGCTCATGCCGGAACCTCAGTCGCCCATTGGCCGCACCATTTCCCACTACCGCGTCATTGAAAAACTCGGCGGCGGAGGCATGGGCGTGGTCTATAAAGCGGAGGACACCGAACTCGGCCGCTTCGTGGCGCTGAAATTCCTCCCGGAAGATGTCGCCAGCGATGCGCAATCACTCGAACGGTTCCGCCGCGAAGCCCGCGCCGCTTCCGCGCTGAATCACCCCAACATCTGCACCATTCATGAGATTGGCCAGCAGGATGGGCACCCGTTCATTGTCATGGAATTTCTCGACGGGGCGACGCTGAAGCACATCATTACCGGCAAACCAATGGAAATGGATCGCCTGCTTGAGATCGGTATCGAAGTGGCCGATGCTCTTGACGCCGCACACTCTGAGCGCATCGTGCACCGCGATATCAAGCCGGCCAACGTCTTCGTCACCAAGCGCGGCCACGCCAAAATTTTAGATTTCGGTCTGGCGAAAGTCACCAGCCACGATAAAGTCGGGGTCGCTTCCGAGGGCTCCAGCACGCATGGAGTCACGGACGCGGACCTCACCAGTCCCGGAACGGCGTTAGGCACGGTTGCCTATATGTCACCCGAACAGGTGCGCGCCAAGGAACTGGATGCGCGCACGGACATTTTTTCATTCGGCGTCGTTCTATACGAAATGGCCACCGGAACACTGCCGTTTCGGGGAGAAAGTTCCGGTGTAGTTACCGACGGGATTCTGAATCGCGCCCCGGTTGCGCCGGTGCGGCTGAATCCTGATCTGCCGCCGAAGCTCGAAGAAATCATCAGCAAGGCGCTGGAAAAGGACCGCGACCTGCGCTATCAACACGCTTCCGATTTGCGCAGCGATCTGAAGCGCCTGAAGCGTGACACCGATACGGGTCGGACGGCTGCCCCGGCATCTGAGATCGAGGAAGCCCCAACCAAAGGCTCAAGTGCGGAGAGAGCCATGCAGTCCCAAAAATCCTCCGGGCGGCGTAGCGCGGCCGTGCCTGCTGCGGGGTCTGAGCCCGCCAAGCCTGGTGCCAACATCCCGTGGGTGAAAATCGCGCCTGCGGTTGTCGTTCTTGTAGCGCTGATCGCCGGGGGCCTGCACTGGCGCTCGCGGCAATCCGCCAAGCTCACCGAGAAGGATACGATTGTAATTTCGGATTTTGCCAACAGCACCGGTGATGCCGCGTTCGACGACACGCTCAAGCAAGCGCTGACGACGGAATTGGGCCAGTCACCCTTTCTAAACATTCTTTCGGATCAAAAGGTCACCGACACGCTCAAGATGATGGGCCGACAGCCAAACGAACGGCTCACCAAGGAAGTGACGCGCGAGATATGCCAGCGCACGTCCAGCGCGGCCATGTTAACCGGCGCGATCGGGCAGATCGGAACCCATTACAACTTGGTGCTGAACGCCGTCAATTGTTCGACCGGCGATTTGCTGGCGAGTGTGCAGACGGAGATTGACGACAAGAATCAAGTCCTCGGCGGACTGGGCCAGTTGGGGACAAAGATGCGCGAGAAGCTGGGCGAATCGCTGACCACCATCAAAAAATATGACAAGCCTCTCGAACAGGCGACCACGTCTTCGCTCGACGCCCTGAAAGCTTATTCGCAAGGAGTCAAGTCGCAGGATCCGGCTGCGGCGATTTCTTACCACAAGCGCGCCATCGAACTGGATCCAAATTTTGCCACCGCCTGGCTCGCTCTCGGAATTACGTATAGCAATCTAGGCGAAACCGGAATTTCCAATGAGTATTTCACCAAGGCTTATACGCTGCGGGATCGCGTGAGCGACCGGGAACGATTCCGCATCGAGGGTGACTATCATCTGTTCGTAACCGGCGACGCGGAGAAAGCGCAGCAGACCTACGAACAGTGGGTGCAAGCCTACCCCAGAGATTTTATTGCCTACACCGATTTAGGAATCGCCTACATCGCCATCGCACAGTGGGATAAAGCGCTTGCCGCAACCCTGGAATCCCATCGGCTCAATCCGGATAATACGGTTTCATACGGAAACCTGGTGGATGATTACGCCTTTGCGAACCGGCTGGACGAAGCCAAGGCTGCCTATGAAAGCGCCATGAAGCAGAAGCTCGAGACGGGGGACCTGCACCGAGGACGGTACGGAATTGCCTTTCTTGAGGGCGATTCCGCTGAGATGGCCCGACAAGTGGCGTTGGCGGCCGCTAAGCCGGACTCGGCAGACATGCTCCTATCGGAGGCATCCGATACGGAAGGCTACTTCGGCCGGCTCGGAAAAGCGCGGGACCTTTCGCGGAAGGCCGTCGCAGCCGCAGAACGCGACAATCGCAAGGAAACCGCGGCGATGTGGCAAGCGGATTCGGCCCTGCGGGAAGCCGAATTCGGAAACCGCGACAAAGCGCGCCAGGATGCTGCCGCTGCCTGGTCCCTGGCTCCCATTCATGATGTGCAGATCATCGGGGCACTGGCCTTAGCCAGAGCCGGCGATGTGGCCCCCGCTGAATCCCTAGCCGCCGAACTTTCGAAGCGCTTCCCCGAGGACACCTATTTGCACTACTACTGGTTGCCCATCATTCGTGCTACGAATGCCATTTCGCGAAAAAGCCCCAACGACGCCATCCGATTCCTCGAGGATACGAGAAAGTATGAGCTGGGGCAGTCCCTTCCTCAGGTCGAGGTCGGAGGCCTGCTCTACCCGGTTTACGTGCGAGGGGAAGCGTACCTGGCGATGGGTCGCGGCAGCGACGCGGCACGCGAATTCCAGAAGCTTCTGGACAATCGCAGCGTGGTGCAAAATTGGCTGCTCGGCGCGCTGGCGCATCTCGGATTGGGCCGCGCCTATGCCCTGCAGGGCGATACCGCAAAGGCCCGCGTCGCCTACCAGGATTTCTTCGCACTGTGGAAGGACGCCGACTCCGACATCCCCATCCTCATCGCCGCCAAATCCGAATACGCCAAGCTGAAGTAGCTCGGCTGCGCATTGACTTGATTGCACCGTGGGCCTAACATGCAGCGGCTATGGGTGCGGCGCCAACCATGAGCGGCCAGTCGACTCCCCATTATCGGATACTCGAGAGGCTCGGCGGCGGCGGCATGGGCGTCGTCTACAAAGCGGAAGACACGCGGTTGGGCCGGCAGGTGGCGCTGAAATTCCTCCCCGAGGAACTCGCCCAGGACCAAACCGCGCTGGACCGATTCGAGCGCGAGGCGCGCTCTGCTTCTGCGCTGAACCATCCCAACATCTGCACCATCCACGATATTGGCGAAGAAAATGGCCGCCGCTTCATCGTCATGGAGCTGCTGGAAGGCCAGACGCTGCGGCATCGCATCGCCGGCCAGCCCATGTCCGCAGATGAACTGGTTGACTATGCGGTGCAGATCGCGGACGCGCTCGATGCCGCGCACGCCAAGGGAATCGTCCACCGCGACATCAAGCCCGCGAACATTTTCATCACCCAGGGCCGCCCCAAGGTTTTGGATTTCGGGCTGGCCAAGCCCGCCGCGTGGAATCCGGAATTGGGCGAGACGCAAGACAAGTGGTCGGGCTCGACCCGCGGAATTGGCTTTGAAACGCTGACCAGCTCCGGGAAGTCCATGGGAACGGTCGCGTACATGTCGCCGGAACAGGCGCGCGGCGAGGATTTGGACGCGCGCAGCGATTTGTTTTCTTTCGGAGCGGTGCTCTACGAAATGGCCACCGGGCGGCAACCTTTCAATGGGAATACACCCGCTGTCGTTTTCGAGGCCATTCTCAACCGCGCTCCGGTCCCGCCGCTGCGTTTGAATCCGTCCATGCCCATGGAGCTGGATCGCATCATCCTGCGCGCTTTGGAGAAAGACCTGCGCATGCGCTACCAGAAAGCGTCGGAGATGCGCACGGATCTCCAGCGGCTGAAGCGCGAGGCGGAATCGGGCCGGGCCATTACCGGTTCCGGCGCCGTGGCGGTGGCGCGGGCGGAAAACTCGCTGGCGGTGCTGTACTTCGAAAACTTGAGTGGGGCGAAAGAAGACGAATATTTTCGCGACGGAATGTCCGAAGACATCATCACCGAATTGCTGAAGATCAAGGGGCTGCACGTGTTTCCGCGCGCCACGGTGCTGGCATTCCGCGACGCTTCCCTGACGGCGCCGGATATCGGCGCGCGGCTGGGGGCCAAGTACGTTCTGGGCGGCACGCTGCGCCGCGCCGGCAATCGCCTGCGCATCAACGCGCAACTGGTGGATACCGGCCGCGATTTTCCCGTTTGGGCCGAGCGCTACGACCGCGAGATGAAAGACGTGTTCGACGTGCAGGAAGAAATCGCGCGCAGCATCGCGCAGGCGCTGCGCATCACCCTGACGCCGCACGAGGAAAACGTAATCGGCAGCAAGCCCACGGAGAATGCCGAAGCCTACGATTCCCTGCTGCGCGGTCGGAAATACCGGCGCATGGGGAATCTGGACTTCGCCATGCAGATGTATCAGCGGGCCATCGAGCTGGACCCGGATTTCGCGCTGGCTTACGCGGGAGTGGCCAACGTTTGCGGGTTGCTGGTGGAGGCGCGCGGCAGCAGCCGGGAATTTATGGAGCAAGGGATTCGTGCTGCCGAGAAGGCGTTTGCGCTGAATCCCGATCTGCCGGAGGCCATGGCGGCGCGCGCGCGCATGTGCTACGCGCAGAAGCAATACGAGGAAGCCATTCGCTGGGCACGCAGAGCCATCGAGCTGAAGCCGGACTGCGACAACGGTTATTCCACTCTCGGCCGGGCGCTCCATGAATCCGACCGCTTCAAAGAGGCTGCCGAGCTGGCCGACCGCGCCCTGGCGACCGCCGGCGATGATTACAACGTGTATATCCCCTATCAACTCGCGCTCATCAAGGCGGGCGACAAAACGGGTGTGGCGAAACTTCTTGAAAAATTCATCGCCGTGCTGGAGCGTCAACTGCAGACCGTGCCGGAAGATGCCCGCGCGCATTCCCTGTTGGCCACCACCTACGCCGCGGTTGGCCGCGCGCGCGAGGCCGCCGTGGAAGTTGAAAAAGCGGTAGCCATGCGCGGCAACGATCCGGTCACGCTCTACAATGCCGCCTGCACCTACGGGAATTTGAAAATGAAAGCCGAAGCACTGGCGACCTTCAAGAAAGCCATCGAGGCCGGCTACCATAATCCCGATTGGGCCGCGCGCGACAACGACCTCACCTGCATCCACGACGATCCTGAGTTCCAGCGCCTCATCAAAGAAATCCCGCGCAAGAAGTAGCCGCTCTTCCCTGCCACCTGGCATAGGTGTTGCGATTAGAAAATCGTAAGCCGTTAGAATTGAGTAATTTGGGAGGAATTCTAATTTCGGGATGTTGCGATTAGAAAATTTGTGGCCCGGTGTCGAGTTCCATCTTGGGAAAGTTTGTGATGGCCTGCGTGAAGGCGAATCCGCGCCCTGCACTTGAGAGTTCCCCTACATGACTTTCACAAGCCGAGACCCAGGGGTCAATGGTACGTTGGGTTCATCTTGTCGCACCGCGGCCTCCCTCCCCCCTTTATTCCTTTGCCACCGCGGTATCCTTGGCCGACCGCGGCGCAACTAATACTTCGATGCATCTCCCTTGGAGCATGGGCGAATTGCTAGGGTTTGCAGTTGAGAAGTTGACAGTGCTGGAAGCAGGGACTAGACTCGGCGCCGTCGGGAGTTATAACGGAAGATGAACTTCCCCGAGATTAAAACGATTGTGTGGGCGGCCCTCGAAATAGGGCTCATCCCGACGATTTCCGTAGTTCTCATCCTTTACTTCCTTCGGCACATTCGTGAATTACAAACTCAAAATGAGAAACTGGTCCAAGACCTCCGAACAATGAATGAGAAAACCCTTGAAATGATCAGAGACCTCGTCGATTTGAGACTGCACAAATCATGAACATCCGGGTTGAAAGTCTCGACGACAAAGTGATTATCCATGTAAGCGGTGATCTTACTCTTGTCAATTCGACTGAATTTCGCAAGGAATTGGAATCGCAAATTGCAGCCAGCGGCGGAAAGAAACTTGTGCTGGACCTGAGTGAAGTGCGACAGATTGACTCGGCCGGATTGGGCCCACTTGTTGCGGGCCTGAAGCAAAGCCGTGACAAAGGGGTAGATTTTTCTTTGACAGGAGTTAAGGGCAAGGTGAAGGATGTTCTGGAATTCACGCGGTTGATTAAGGCGTTCGAGATTAGACCTTTCGTTGATCAATAATCTGCTATTGCTCCATAATTATTTGAGAGAGCACAGGCCCCACGGCTGCTACCCGTACCCGAGAGCGGCGGGCAGCATCTCCGCGCGCTGCGCTTGTCGTTTCGACCCCGCCATCGCGACCCTGCGTTGACTTGACAATCCTCGCGGCCTGAGATGTGCGCGCACACGCCAGAATCTTCAGGGCCGGGTCCCGCCTGTTAACATCCGGTGTATGATTCCGGGCCAGGCGCCTGATCCCCGCTGCGATCCCCCGAAGGAGAAAACCACATGAGAGCAAAGAAGAAGTCCAAGCACCTGAAGTCGGCAAAGCCGATTGCAACGGTCAAACCACTGGTCCAGAAGATCAGAGAGGCCGCAGGCTAGCGGGTCTCTTCCGGATTGCGGCGCGCTGAGCGCCTCTTGACTTCGTCGAAGCAAGAGTGGTATCTGAAAAGCTGAGTGCGGGAGCGTATCGTGCGGCTTCGCGCCACGCCTCCTGACCACATTCGAGAGGTTCGCTCGACCGTGGTTGAACCTTACACTGCCGGGCCATCCTCAGTTTCTCAAAACCTTCCAAGGCCAAATCTGACCAAAGGCAGGTGTCAAATGCCTCGGTCGATATGGAGGTGAGAATCATGAAAATCGTAGTGATCGGCGGCAGTGGACTCATCGGGTCAAAGCTGGTTCCCAAGCTGCGCGAGCACGGGCACGAAGCAGTCGCCGCATCCCCCAATTCGGGCGTCAACTCCGTCACCGGCGAGGGACTGGCCGAAGCGCTGAAAGGCGCCGCGGTGGTCGTGGATGTATCGAATTCTCCCTTGTGGGAAGACGCGGCAGTGATGAAATTCTTCGAGACATCCACCCGCAACCTCCTGAGCTCTGAAACGGCCGCCGGCGTGAAACATCACGTTGCGTTGTCAGTCGTAGGGACGGACCGTATGCTCATCAGTGGATACTTCCGGGCAAAAATCGCACAGGAGAATTTGATCAAGGATTCGTCAATTCCCTACTCCATTGTGCGCGCCACGCAGTTCTTCGAATTCGTCAAAGGCATCGCCGATTTTTCCACCAAAGGCAACACCGTGCGCCTGCCATCCGCGCTGATCCAGCCCATGGCGGCCGACGATGTAGCCAGTGCGGTCGGAAGGGTCGCCATGGCCACGCCGGTGAATGGCACGGTCGAAGTAGGCGGGCCCGAAAAGTTTCGGCTCGATGAACTCGTCCGGCAAGGTCTGGCCGCATGGAAGGATCCGCGCGAGGTTGTGGCGGACCCGCACGCGAGCTATTACGGCGTAGCGGTGAGCGAGCGCACCCTGATTCCGGACGATGGCGCGCAACTCAGCCAAACGCGCTTCGCCGACTGGTTGAAACAGCCCGGAGCGAAAGGGGTGGCGGCCACCCACTAGTGGAGCTGCAAAGGGAGGCCGGTTTTCCGGAAGCGGCCTCATTCAAACGTGAGGTTTGCTTATGACCATTACGAAGCTAGCTTTGTTGCTGGTGTGCCTGATGTCCGTCGCGCTGGAACCCAAAGAGGCGCCTAAAGAAGCACAGGTGACGCCGCTGTTTTCGAAAGACCTGGCGGACATCCCTGGCAAGGAAGGTCTGATGATCGCAGTGGAGTATCCGCCGGGCAGCTCGGACCCAATACATCGCCACAACGCACATGCGTTTGTTTTTGTCCTGGAGGGCTCCATCGTGATGCAGGTGCGGGGCGGAAAAGAAGTGACCCTGACACCTGGTCAGGCCTTCTATGAAGGGCCCGATGATGTTCACGTCATCGGGCGAAACGCGAGCCAAACCAAACCGGCGAAATTCGTAGTGTTCCTGGTTAAGGATAAAGGCGCTCCCGTGCTGGTACCGGCGAATTAAATCTGGACTGCGAGCATCTCCGTGCCGCGTCGCATATTAGATTCTTCGCGGATGGTGCGCGACCCGGTGTCCGCAACGCCGGCTGGCAGAGCTATGGCAGGACCTGAGGCGCTCATCGGGCTTACCATTTCGCACTACCGCATCCTTGAGAAATTGGGCCGGGGCGGCATGGGCGTGGTGCACAAGGCGGAGGACATCCGCCTGCACCGCATGGTGGCGCTTAAGTTTCTCTCCGGTGAATTAGCCCAGGATGCGGCGGCTCTAGAACGATTTCGCCGGGAAGCAGAGGCGGCTTCGGCTCTCAATCATCCGAACATCTGCACCATCTACGATATCGGCGAGGAAAACAGCCGGCCCTTCATCGCCATGGAGTTTTTGGACGGACAGATGTTGAAGGACTGCATCACCGGCGGTCCGCTCTCTTTGGCGCAGGTCCTGGAGCTGGGCGCCGAGATCACCGATGGTTTGGATGCCGCACACCAGCTGGGAATTGTGCACCGCGACATTAAGCCCGCGAATATTTTTGTTACCAAGCGTGGCCACGCAAAGATTCTGGATTTCGGGCTGGCCAAATTGAATCCGCAATCGGCCGAGGAGGTCACGGTAACGGCCGATGCTGTTGTTGGTCCGGCGGAAATCGAACTCACCACTCCGGGTGTGGTGATGGGCACAGCACCTTACATGTCACCCGAGCAAGTGCGTGGAGAAGTTTTGGACGCCCGAACCGATATCTTCTCGTTTGGCGCAGTACTTTATGAAATGGTGACTGGCCAATTGGCGTTCAAAGGAGCCACCATCGGCATCGTCGCGGAAGCAATTCTGAACCGTGACCCGGAACCTTTGCGTCACCTGGTTCCGTATGACAGCTCAGAACTCGAACGCATCGTAACGAAGGCACTCCACAAAGATCGCCATCTTCGCTACCAATCCGCCGCGGGCATCCGCGCGGATTTGCTGGCGTACAAAAATGACGCCGGCACGGGGCCAGTCTCTTCCCCTCCACGGGGCGTCCCCACCACGGATGCGGCAGCCGCTCGCGCTGAAGAAGGGTTCTGGGTTGCTGTCTTGCCGTTCAAGATCACCGCGTCCGACAAGGAATCGGAATCGCTGGCGGACGGGCTGACCGAAGACGTCACCGCCGGGCTCTCCCGCTTTCCGTATCTCCGGGTGGTGGCCTACAACTCCGCGATGACCTACAAAAGCCGATCGAAAGATATTCGCGCCGTCGGCCGCGAACTGGGCGCACGCTACGTGGTGGAAGGGAGCATTCGCAAAGGGGGGCGCGGCCTGCGCATCAACGCGCAACTGGTGGATGCGGCGACCGGAGTGCAGCTTTGGGCGGAGACTTACAACCGCGAACTCGGTGACGGCGGCGCTTTTGAAACCCTGGACGACGTGACCGACCGAATTGTCGCCACGGTCGCGGGTGGGCACGGCGTACTGGTCCGCTCCATGGCCACTGCCACCCGGGAAAAGCCCCTGGAAGAGGCCAGCGCATCGCAATTGGTATCTCGGTGGTTCACCTACGTCTTGCAACTGAAAGCTGATGAGCACGGCAGGCTCCGTGCCGCCTTCGAGCGCGTGCTCGACCGCGAATCCAACCATGCGGACGCCTGGGCCTGTCTTTCCAACCTTTACTGCTGGGAATATGTGCACCGCATGAATCCGTTGGAAAAACCAATGGAGCGCGCCCTGCAAGCTGCCTGGCGTGCCGTAACCATCGATCCCGCCTGTCAGTTGGGATGGCAACAGCTTGCTGAGGCGCACTTTTTTGCCAGGGACTACACCGCGTTTCGCGACGCCGCCGAACGCGCCATGGCGCTCAACCCCCGCAATAGCCACACTCGAGCTTATTTAGGTTTGCTGGTCGCTTTCTCCGGCGAATGGGACCGCGGCCTGGCCCTGGTGCAGCGTGCCATGGCACTCAACCCCCATTTTCCCGACTGGTGTTACCTGCCTTATTTCTACAATCACTATCGGAAAGGCGAGTACGAAACAGCGTTGCAAGTCGTAAAGAAAATCAATATGCCCGAGGACCCCTGGCCCCAAATGGGGATTGCCGCGACCTGTGGCCAGCTCCATCACGAGGAAATGGCGCGCCCCGCCATCGAATTGGTGCGTAAGCACCAGCCCCTCTATCTCGACCTGAAATACTACCGTGAAGATGCTCTAAAATGGTTCGCGGACACCTCGATTGTAGAGCAGCTTTTGCAGGGCCTGCGTAAGCTTGGGCTCAAGGATTTCACGGACTCGTCTGAAAAACACCCAAGCGCCGGATCAACGGGGTAAGCCGCGCGCCGCGTCTCATTGCTTTCGTGTAGCGTCGTCGTGCGAACCGCGTGACTGCGTTGACTTGGGCATCCTTGCGGCCTAAGATGAGCGCGCTCATGCCGGAACCTCAGTCGCCCATAGGCCGCACCATCTCGCACTACCGCGTCATTGAACGACTTGGCGGCGGAGGCATGGGCGTGGTCTACAAAGCCGAAGACACCGAGCTCGGCCGCTTCGTGGCCTTGAAATTTCTGCCCGACGATGTCGCCGGCGACGCGCAATCGCTCGAACGATTCCGCCGCGAAGCGCGCGCCGCTTCCGCGCTGAACCACCCCAACATTTGCACCATTTATGAAATTGGCCAGCACGATGGCCACCCGTTCATTGCCATGGAATTTCTCGACGGGGTCACACTCAAGCACCTCATCACCGGCAACGCGATGGAGATGGACCGCCTGTTGGAAATCGGCATCGAAGTCGCCGATGCTTTGGACGCGGCGCACTCCGAGCGCATCGTGCACCGCGATATCAAGCCCGCCAACATTTTCGTCACCAAGCGCGGCCACGCCAAAATTCTTGATTTCGGCCTGGCCAAGGTTTCCCGTGCGGACAAGGTCGGGGTCACTTACGAGGGTTCTACCGTTCGCGGAGCCACGGACGCGGACCTCACGAGTCCCGGCACGGCTATCGGCACGGTGGCGTACATGTCGCCCGAACAGGTGCGCGCCAAGGAACTGGATACGCGCACGGACATTTTTTCGTTCGGCGTGGTGCTGTACGAAATGGCCACCGGAACGCTTCCCTTCCGCGGAGAAAGCTCGGGCGTCATTACCGAAGCGATTCTGAATCGCGCTCCGGTCTCGCCGGTGCGGCTGAATCCCGATCTCCAGCCCAAGCTCGAAGAGATCATCAGTAAGGCTCTGGAAAAGGACCGCGAGCTGCGCTACCAGCACGCTGCCGATATGCGCTCGGACCTCAAGCGCTTGAAACGCGACACGGATACCGGGGGCAGCTCTGCACAGGTCCAGGTTGAGGATGAATCCACGACGAAATCCTCAGCTCCGATTAGTACCGCTCCAGCGCGCAAATCCTCGGCGCGTCGCCCTGCGGTCGAATCTGCTGCCGCACCCCCGCCCGTCGAACCACGACCCCCCGAGCCTCGGGCCAATATCCCGTGGATGAAAATTGCGCCAGCGATTGTTGTTCTTGTCGCGCTCATCGCCGGAGGCATGTATTGGCGCTCGCGGCAGTCCGGCAAGCTCGGTGAAAAAGACACCATCGTGCTTTCAGACTTCACCAACACCACGGGCGATTCCGTGTTCGACGGCACTTTGCGGCAGGGCCTGGCCGTGCAACTGGAGCAATCGCCCTACCTCAGCCTGATTTCCGACGAGCGCATCCTGCAAACGCTCAAAATGATGGGGCAATCGCCCGACGCCCGGCTGACTCCGGAAATTTCCCGCGAGATCTGCCAGCGCACCGCCAGCGCCGCCGTCCTGAATGGCTCCATCGCGCAGATCGGGTCGCAGTACACCATCATTCTGAAGGCGGTGAATTGCGCGAGCGGTGAGTCGCTGGCGAGCGCGGAAGCGGAGGCCGCGGACAAGAGTCACGTGCTGGACGCACTGGGCAAAGCGGCGTCGAGCATGCGCAGCAAGCTCGGCGAATCCCTCAGCACGGTAAAGAAATACGAAACGCGCGTGCAAGAGGCCTCCACATCTTCGCTGGAAGCCTTGCAGGCCTACAGCCTGGCTCGAAAGATGATGAACGCGAATGATTTCCCCGGTGCCATCCCGCATCTTCAGCGCGCCATCAAACTGGACCCCAATTTCGCCATGGCCTACGCCACCCTGGCAACCAGCTATCTCAACATCAGCGAACCCGGCTTGTCCGCGGAGAACGCCAAGAAGGCTTTCGAACTCAGGGATCGCGTCAGCGAGCGGGAAAAATTCTATATCGACTCGCACTATCACAACATGGCCACCGGAGACCTGGAAAAGAGCCGGCAAATTCTCGAGCTCTGGCTGCAGAACTACCCGCGCGACCAAACGGTGAATACTAACTTGGGTGTGATCTATGGCAACCTGGGTGAGAACGAGAAAGCACTCGCCAGCGCCCAGCAGTCGTTCCGGGCGGACCCCAGCGGCCTGAACTATTCCAATCTGGTAAGCTCGTTTATGGTGCTGAACCGTTTCGAAGAGGCGCGCGCCACCGCCGAAGAGGCTCAGGCGAAAAAACTCGATTCCGCGGTTCTGCACTCCGCGCTGTATACCCTGGCCTTTTTGCGCAACGACCAGGCCGCCATGACGCGGGAGGCTGCCTGGGCGGCCGGCAAGCCCGGCGTGGAAGATCCCGCACTGGAAGCCGAAGCGGATACCGCTGCCTATGGGGGCGAGCTTCGCAAAGCGCGCGAATTCTCGCGCCAGGCGGTGGCCTCCGCCCAGCACGCCGAAGAAAAAGAGACCGCGGCGGAGTACGAAGCGCAAGCGGGATTGCGCGAGGCGCTGTTCGGGAATTCTGCAGCGGCTCGGGAGCGCGCTTCCGCTGCCCTGCAGCTTTCGGACGGCCGGGACGTGCAGTTCCTGGCCGCGCTGGCGCTGGCAGCTGCCGGAGACGCCGCTCGGGCACAGGCGCTGGCGAATGATTTCAGCAAGCGGTTTCCTGAAGACACCATCGTGCAGGTCAATTATCTTCCCAGCTTGCTCGGGCAACTCGCAGTTCTCCACCGCGATGGGCCGAAGGCCATTGAGCTGCTGCAACCCTCTGCTCGTTACGAGCTCGGGACGCAGGGTGCGTCTGTGATCATTGCTCTTTATCCCGTGTGGGTGCGTGCCGAAGCCTACCGCATGTCAGGCGAGGGAAGTGAAGCCGCTCGAGAATTTCAAAAAATTCTCGATCATCGAGGCTTGGTGCAAAACGAACCCATCGCCGCGCTCGCCCACCTGGGCATCGCCCGCGCCCACGCGTTGCAGGGCGAGACAGCCAAGGCGCGCATCGGCTACCAGGATTTCTTCGCTCTCTGGCGGGATGCCGACCAGGACATCCCCGTCCTCATCGCCGCCAAATCCGAATACTCCAAGCTCCCCGCCCGATAGCCAGCTCTACTGCGCTGTCCCCGGCTCTGCGAGCGACGCGTCCACCACTTGTGGGTTACCCGATCGTGGTGCCGCCGGGCTGCACGATCGTGGCGTATACCAGAACCACCGTGAGGATAATGACCACGATGCTGACGGTCCAGGCCACGATGTTGAACATCTTCGTGTTCACCATCTCGCCCATCAGGTCGCTGCGGTTGATCAGCAGCAACATGAAAATCAGCACCACTGGCAGCCACACGCCGTTGGCCACCTGCGAGAGCACCAAGATTTTAAAGAGCGGCGCCTTGGGCATCAGGATGATGCCCGCGCCTACGACAATCAGTCCGGTATACAGCGAATAAAATGCCGGAGCTTCCTTGAATTTGTGGTCAATGCCAGCTTCAAACCCCAGTCCTTCGCAGATAACGTGCGCGGTCGAAAGCGGCAGGATGGAGGCGGCGAACAGCGAAGCATTCAGCAGCCCGAAGGCAAACAAGCCGGCGGCCCACTTCCCTGCCAGCGGAACCAGCGCCTTGGCCGCTTCACCGGCGTCGTTGATGCTGGTCAGGCCTTTGGCATTCAGCGTGGCCGCGCAGCACACGATGATGAAGAACACGATGATCATGCACGAGGTGCTGCCGACGAGCACGTCCCATTTGGCGTGCTTGTACTGCCGCGGTCCGACCTTTTTTTCCACATAGCCCGCCTGCAAATAAAAAAACTGCCACGGCGCGATGGTGGTGCCGATCAGCGCGGTGAGCATCAGCAGATAGTCCGCGCGCATGTGGAAGGAAGGCAGCACCGTTTCCTTGGCGGCCAGCAGCCAATCGGGCTTGGCCAGAAACGCGGACAGCACATAGGAAAGATAGAATCCGCAGGCGATGAGGAAAATCTTTTCAACGCCGCGATAACTTCCATAGACCACCAGCAGCCAAACAGTCACCGCGGCAATCGGCACGGAAATATATTTGCTGATGTGCAGCGCATCGGATGCTGCCGCAACCCCCGCGAATTCGGCCACGGTGTTGCCGAGGTCCACGGCCAGCGCCGCGAGCATTACGAAAAATGTCGACCGGAAGCCGAACTCCTCGCGAATCAAGTCCGACAGCCCTTTGCCGGTGACCACGCCCATGCGCGCGCACATTTCTTCGCTGACGTACAGTGCGATGGTCATGGGTATCAGCGACCACAGCAGCGTGTAGCCGAATTGCGCGCCGGCGGTGGTGTACACGGTGATGCCGCCCGCGTCATTGTCCACATTCGATGTGATCAGCCCCGGGCCCACCACCGCGAGGAACAGCGCCAGCCGCCGGCGGTAGGGTCGCACACGCCGGCCGACGCTTTTTCCGCGGCTCTTGATATCCGCGAACGTGCGTTCGAGTGTGAGCCAGGTATTCATTCGCTTCCGGTCTTAGCCAACCTTGTTCCGATAACTCGCAGACTCATCTCATAATTTGCTTCTCGTCAGGGCACGGCTTTAGCCGTGCCGAAAAACGATGCATTTTCAGGGGTTTTAGCCCCTGAGGTACGTGTGATCGTCAGCCTGGGCTTTCATTCGATACCTTGGTCTCCGGAACGGTCCTTTCGCCGCATGAAATGCAAAT
>Ga0210407_10000312_pt1 | contig 58303 bp, 56 predicted proteins | sample IncBWC27MmetaG_FD_150860 | JGI IMG/M metagenome (GOLD analysis project Ga0210407, IMG submission 150860) | Forest soil microbial communities from Barre Woods Harvard Forest LTER site, Petersham, Massachusetts, United States - Inc-BW-C-27-M | ecosystem: Environmental > Terrestrial > Soil >...
CGTTCAGATTGCCGTGGCCGTGGACAACGCGCTCAACTATGAAACCTCGCAGGCCTATCAGCAGCAGCTTGCGCGCGAGCGCGACCATCTTCGCGTGCTCCTCGAAATCAACAACGTTCTCGTCACCAACCGCGAGCTTCCGGAACTTTTTCGCGGCATCGTCTCGACGCTCCAGCGCGTCATTCACCACGATTACACCAGCCTCGCCCTTCTCGATGGCGCCACCGGCCTGCTTAAGATTCAAGCGCTCGATTTTCCCGGCCGCCAGGATCTTCTCAAGCAGGAGATCAGCATTTCGCGCGACACCTCTCCTTCCGGCATCGCCATCGCCACTGGACAGCCGCTGATCGCCCGCGGCGCGGAACTTGAGCGCTATCCGAGCGAAGTCATGCGCGTCCTCCGCAGTGAAGGGTTGCAGGCCATCTGCTGTTCTCCGCTCAATACGCACGGCCGCACCTTTGGAACGCTCAATCTTGCCAGCCGCCGTATCGATGCATTTCCTCCCCAGGATGTCGAGTTGCTCCAGCAAGTCGCGGGGCAAATCGCCATCGCCGTCGAAAACGCCCTGGCCTTCAAGGAAATCGATGCACTGAAAGACAAACTGGCGGAAGAAAAGCTGTACCTCGAGGAAGAAATTCGCAGCGAGTTTAATTTTGAGGAGATTATCGGCGACAGTCCCTCGCTAAAGCGCGCGCTCGCGCAAGTCGAGCTCGTCGCTCCCGCCGGCACCGCCGTACTCATCCTCGGGGAAACCGGAACCGGCAAAGAGCTGATCGCGCGCGCGATCCATAACTTGAGTCCGCGACGCGCGCGGACTTTCGTCAAGATCAACTGCGCCGCCATTCCCAGCGGGCTCCTGGAATCGGAGTTGTTCGGCCACGAACGCGGAGCGTTCACCGGCGCGCTGGGGCAAAAAATTGGGCGTTTCGAGCTGGCCGACCGCGGCACGCTTTTTCTTGACGAAGTCGCCGATCTTCCGCTCGAGCTGCAGCCGAAACTCCTGCGCGTTTTGCAGGAGCAGGAATTCGAGAGGCTGGGCGGTAACCGCACCCAGCGAGTCGATGTGCGCGTGGTAGCGGCGACGAACTCCGACCTGTCGAAACTTGTCGCCGAGCGCGCGTTTCGCAGCGATCTCTATTACCGCCTCAATGTTTTCCCCATTCAAATTCCCGCGCTGCGCGAGCGTCCCGAAGACGTTCCGCTGCTGGTGCGCTACTTCGTGCAGAAATTCAGCCGCCGCCTCAACAAAACCGTCGAGTACGTTCCCGCGGACGCCATGGACGCTCTCGCTCACTATGCCTGGCCCGGCAACGTGCGCGAACTTGAGAATCTCATCGAGCGCGCCGTGCTCCTCTCGCCGGGCAAGGAACTCCGCGTTCCGCTCGCCGAGCTGAAATCCGCGACGGCCACCGGCGCGGCCGCGGACTCTTCTTCGTCCTCCCTGTCCACTGCTTCCCCGGCGCCAGCTATTTCCACTTTGGAAGAAGCCGAGCGCCAGCATATCCTGCGCGCGTTGCGTCAAACGCAGTGGCGCATCGCCGGACCCAAAGGCGCCGCGGCGCTGCTCGACATGAAACGCACCACGCTGCAGGCGCGCATGCGCAAGCTCAATATCCGCCGGCCCGTTTGATCCTGGTATTCTGCGCTACCGGAAAGCCCGTCACCGCTTCAATTCTTCAATGTCTGGGAGCGTGTGAATTCGCTGAAACCGCTTATGGAGCGCTCCTCGGAGGCCATCGCAGAAATACAACCAGCGTGTAAACGCCCAGGGTAAGTCCTAGCGGAATTTCGCTCAACGACAAGAATGCCGCGACGAGCAGCAAGAGCCTTCCTGCTCGGCCGCCGGAGAGTTGCGCCATTCCCCCAAGTAGCCCAAAAACTCCCGCAAGCGCCGATAGGATGATGGCAAGCGTGTAGGAGACGTGAAACCAGTTCATCAACGCGAAGGGATTGGGTACGCGTCCGAGAAGAGCGCCGAACATGACTGTCGCGGTTCCGGTGAAGAGCACGAGCCAAATGGACATGGCCAGGCGCAGCACGCCGTAAATCACCCAGCAAAGCCCCAGCAACTTCGTATTCCCAGAGCTTGTATTGGATGATTGGTTGGCTGTCGTCACGGGTTTCTCCTTAAATTCCAGTGCAGGCTTAACCGGTCTGGAACTGACAGCCTGCCTCGCAATACCAACAACTCATTGGCATGCGCGCCTTTTGCCGAAAGCGGGTGTCTTTTTCGGCCTCCGCATGGCTTAATTTTCTAGGAAGGCCTGCCCAGCATGGACGTGAGGAGCCACTTCTTCAGCACGCTCTGAAAAAATGGCTTGATGTCGTGAAAGGCCACCCCCATGCCGAGATTCGGATGAGAGTAAACCACGCTTCCGGGCGCTTCGAAGAAATCCGCCTTGGTGAAAATCTTCACCACCACCGGTGTGCCCTTCGGAAGTGGATTGGTCGTATCGAGGTAGCATCCATTCAGACTGAGCTCGCTCACCCGAATGGGCATCTTGACGCCCGAGGCTTCTTCGATTAGTTCGGCGGAGGCGATGAAGGCATAGCGGGGCGTGCGGCGCCGTTCTTGCTCCTTCAGCTTGTCTTCATCAGTCATTGCGTGGGATTGTATCCCTTGAGCGCTTCGTATGGGGGCGGAAAGCGCGAAGCGCCCCAGGAGCCCGCTATTTAAAGACTATTAAGATATTAAGTAACAGTTTGGAAGATAGGATAATCCACGCTTTAGTTGCTTTGCCGTTCACCCCAGCGCCGCCGAACTCGGCGCTCCATTCCCTCGCTCGCTGGCGTAGCGCCCGTTCCGCCCTGCTTCTTATAAGATGACGGCATGGCCAAGCACGATCCCATCGAACAGGCGCTGGACCGGCTCTCCGCTCTGAAATCGGCGGCCGGCGATCCGGCGCTGCTCGACGAGTTGCGCGTGTTCCTGCGCCATCGCTCCAATCTCGTCGTCGCCAAAGCCGCCAAAATTGCCGCCCAGCGCCGCCTCGTTGTCTTGCTCCCGGATCTCGTCGCCGCATTTCACAAACGGATGGCCGATGCGCCCCGCCTCGACAAGCGCTGTGAAGCGCTCACCGAAATCGTCACCGCTCTCTACGAAATGGATTATTGCGAGCCGGACGTGTATCGCCAGGGCCTGCGCCACGTTCAAATGGAAGCCTCGTTCGGCCCGCCCGTTGACGCTGCCGCTCACCTTCGCGGCCTCAGCGCCTTGGGTCTCGTTCGCACCAATGACCGCGACGCTTTGCCGGAAGTCGTCGCCTTGCTCGTCGATCCCGAGCCGCCCGCGCGCATCGGCGCCGTTCGCGCGCTGGCCACCAATGGCGGCGATGCTGGCGCGCTCGCGCTGCGATTGAAAATTCTCACCGGCGACAGCGAACCCGAGGTCATCGCCGAGTGTTTCGCCGGCCTGCTCGCCGCTCCATCCGAAAGCGCCATCGCTTTCGTTGCTCCCTACGCCGATTCGGAAGACGCCGCCATCGCCGAAGCCGCCATCCTCGCTCTCGGCGCTTCACGCTCTTCGCAAGCACTCCATGTTCTTCAGGAGAAATGGAAGCGCACAGTCCGCGGTCCCATCAAAAAAGTTCTGCTTCTCGCCCTCTCCGCCTCCCGCAACGAAGAAGCCCTCCATTTCCTTCTCGGCCTCCTCGAAAAAGCCCCCGCATCCACCGCCGCCGAAGTCCTTGCCGCCCTCTCCGCCCAGCGTCCCTCCGACAGCATTCGCGCCTCCATCCACGCCGCCCTCACCCGCCGCGGAGACGCCTCCCTCCTCGACGCCTTCCACCGCGCTCCATCCTAGTAGGGGCACGATATATCGTGCCCGCTCTTTGGTTTTTAGTATTGGGTTAGTTTCCGATTTGCGCGTTAATCAAGAGTTTAGCCCAGGTTTCCACCTGAACGGCCCGCGTGCGATGCGTACCAGATTCGTTAAGTTTATAACCACTTATTTCTCAATGCCCGCAGACCTGTGATACGTTGGCCTGGCTATGCCGGAACAATTCCCTATTTCGCTCTTCGTGAAACTCACGTATTGGGAGGTCTATCGCTTGAACGTCGTGCTCACTGCGACTGTCCTTCGTAAGGTCCTGTACATCTGGGGTTTCGTCGCGTTGTTGTGGCTCGGGTTATCTGTGCTCTTGCTGTTTCGGCCCTCACCTACACAAGACTGGGCCGTCATAATGCAGAATGCGAGCCCGTTGAAGTGGGTGTTCGGGTTACCAGTAATATTTGTGTTTGTTCTGCCCTTGCTCTCCGCTCGAAGAGTGCTGAGTGATGAACGCCTCAAGCGAGGCGTCAGCTACCAGTTTTCGGACGCTGGATTCCACGTCGAGACCGCCGTCTCAAAAACCGATTTCTCTTGGGCTGCGATTCGCCGGGTTAGCGAAGCGCGTTCTGCGTTTTTGGTATTCACCAACCCGAACATTGCGTTCACCCTTCCCAAAAGGTGTTTCGAGAGCACTCAGGGCGTGGCCGCCTTACGTCAATTGTTTCGGGCTCACGTTCAAGAGCGAAACTACGCCGCGACTGAAACTACATAGCCTTCATGTCGTTCCCCGAAACCGGAACATTCCGCAGCTATTTGTCTGATAACCGCAGCGTTAATCAGACAATTGCAGTAGATTTGACAAAGCAAGAGTCCGCTTCATGACGATATGCTAACAATCGGCTCGGACAGTAAACGTCACTGAGGAGTTTTCGCAGATGGAAGGCACGAAATTTCAGTTGTCTCTGGAGAGGTTGCAGGAATGCATCCGTTCTCGTGACAACGACGAGATCGAAAATGTCCTAACAGATTTGGATTTGTTGACGATTGAGGTGGAACGTTGGCCAGACGGATTCTTCGAGGGTTTAGAGGGGCTCATGAGGGACCCAAACTTTCTCGGCCTAGCGAACTCTTGGAAACTCTTTTACTTCATCACGAGCAACTGGGAACAGATTTCCGAGCGTGAAAAGGAACGTCTTCGCCAGGTACTCGGGGAGGCGTTCGACAACTGTGGAGACTGGATGGGAGCATTCGTCATCGGCGAGACTCTCGGCGAACACTACCCCGATGAAGTAACACTAGCAATCCTGGCACGCTTGGCGAAAACTGCGAGTCTCCTTACTAGGCAACTTCTCCCGCATGCTCTTGAGTACTTCGCGAAAGCGACCCAGCGCGAAGCGCTTAGGGGCCTTGCCATTCAGCAGCTTCAAGAACTGGGGAAAAGCGACTCCGAGGAAGTCCGGGAAGAGGCGTTTATGTCGCTTGCGAAGCTTGGCGTTAAGGCCGAATGAACTCTGAAGCGTTTCCGTAGCTGAGAATATTTGTAAGACTCTGCAAGAACATATTCTCAGTGCCTGATAGAGTCGGACACCGCAGAGACACCTCTCTCCCTGTAGCTCTTGGCATCGGGCATGCCCTGTGCTCTCCTATAAGAGACACTATGAGCTCGTCTTCCCATCGCCGCGGCCTGTTTCTTTACCTCATTACTTCGTTATTTCTCTTCCTCTTCTTTCCTGCCACGTCTACTCCTGCGCAAGAAGACCATCGTCCCACGATTCGCTTTGTGCGCAACCCCGATCCTGCCCCGGAGTTCAAGCTCCCCAGTCTGGATGGCAAGCCGCTCACCCTGACGGATTCACGCGGCAAAGTCGTTCTGCTGAATTTCTGGGCCACCTGGTGTGGACCGTGCCGCGCCGAGATTCCCGACCTCGTCGAACTTCAGAACAGGTATCCAGACCGCCTCCAAATCATCGGTTTGGTCGTTGACGCCGACGATCCAGTGACCGTCAAGAATTTCGTCAACGAATCTGGCATCAACTATCCTGTCGCTTTGGCCACCATCGACATCCGCATGCAGTACGGCGGCATCGCCGCCCTGCCCACTTCCTTCGTGCTCGATGGCCAGGGGCGTGTCGTCCAGAAACACGAAGGCTTGCGCAATCCGGCGCTCTACGAAGCGGAAATCCGCTCACTCCTCGGCCTGCCCATCGGCAACGTACGCGTGGAGACTTTTGAAGACACCGGCGAAGTATTTTTGAAGCACGCCGACCGCGCCAGCCAGCTTCCCGGCGTGGACCTCTCGAAGCTCACGCCCCAGCAAAGGAATGTGGCGCTGCACCGCTTCAACGCGGAAACATGCACTTGCGGGTGCAAATTCACGCTGGCGCAATGCCGCATTTACGACCACGGCTGCCCCATCAGCGGGGGCACTACTGCAAAAATCATTGCCGAGGTCGCGGCTGCGCCTTCCGAAGTGGCTGCGCCCGCTTCCGCACCCGCCAATTCCACACCCTCAACAAGTACAGAATCCGACTCTCCCGCGTCACCGCCGCACCCTCCGCCTTTTCCTCGCTAGTGTCTCGTCCCCGAAATCCTTCTCCGCCGGTCGCGCGAACCGTGGGCTTCCTCTTCGCTCTGAATTCTGCCCATCCGTGAGCACGACTCCGCGGGAAGTTGAACCGTAAATGCCTATATATGGTCTATTATCCAGTGTCTAAAAATGGGCACGTGCCCATTTATGGGCATACTCCAGAAACGGCGCATCCCCCATTATCCAGCTAAACGCTTACATTATATAGACTTACAAATGAACACATTTTCACGTCCGATGGTGACTATCTTGCATCCAATGGGAACCACCGAGACCCAATCCATGCTGAGAATTACGACTGACAAAAAGAAGGGGAAGCTGGTCCTACAGGTAGAAGGCCGCCTGGCGGGTGAATCCGTGGCGGCTCTCGAACAATGCTGGCGAGAGCTCCACACCGGCTCTCCACGCGAAAAATGCAGCGTCAATCTGTGTGGTGTGAGTTACATCGACGCCTCAGGCAAGGTGCTGCTGAAGGAGATTCATCACCAGGGTGGGCAGTTGGTCGCCGAGGGCTGCCTGAATCAAGCGATCGTAAAAGAGATTGTGGGCCGGCCGGATGAAGAAGAGGGCGGTAACCGCAGCGGCCGCCGCAAGGGCTCGCCCATTATTTTCTACGTCGCGTTGTGCAGCCTGACGCTCGGAGCGGGCCGCGCCTCGGCACAGGGACCGCAGCACAGTGCCTTGCCCTCAAATCCTCCTTCGCAAGTCTTGCGGTTGACGCTCGATCAAGCGGTGGCGCTGGCACTGAAGCAGAACACCACGGCGCAAATCGCGGTGCTGACCGCAGCTCAAAGCGTGCAAGACAAAAACATCGCGCGAGCCGCACTGCTGCCGCAAGCGAGCTTGAACGTAAGTGATGAGGCGACGCGAGAAAACATTGAAGCTCAGTTCGGCGGAAAAAAGATCGTAGGGTTTCCGCAGCACATCGGGCCTTTCCAGGTTTTCTCGGCGGGCCCGTCCTTCGGAGCGCCAGTTTTTGATCTGACGCTCTGGCGGAGATACCAGTCGGCCAGAAACACAGCGAACGCCAGCAAAGCGACAAGCCTTTCGACGCGCGAGCAGGTGATTCTGCTGGTCGTCTCGCAATATATCGGAACGCTGCGCGCTGTGGCGAATGTGCAAGCTTCGCAATCGCGCGTGGACTTGGCGCAGGCGCTTTTCGATCAAGCTGCCGACTTGCAAAAAGAAGGCGTGGGCACGGGAATCGATACGCTGCGCGCCAACGTCGAATTGCAAAACGAAAAACAAAGACTTATCGAAGCGGAAGCGGACCGTGAAACTTCCCTCTTCGCGCTAAGCCGGCTGCTCAATCTCGACCCGCGCCAACTGATCGAGCTGGCGGACTCCCTGAGCTTTTTTGATACGCCGCAACCGGAAGCGGAGCCGAGCATCGAGCTGGCGCTGGCCGAACGGCAAGAGTGGAAGTCGCTGGAGGAGCAAATCAAGGCGGCTGGCTACGACAAGAAAGCGTCGCAGGCTTCGCGGCTGCCGTATCTGCACTTTGACGGAAATTGGGATTACCTGGGGACATCGACATCGAATGGAATCCCCACCTACACCTACGCCGCCTCCATCAGCATGCCGATTTTTACCGGCGGGCGAATTCACGCGGAGATCGTGCGGGCCAACCTCGAGATACAGAAACTCGAGCAGCAGCAAGAGGATTTGCGCAACCAGATCGCACTCGACGTCAAAACCGCGCTGATCAACTTGAACTCAGCGCGCAACGAAGTGCAAGTAGCGAATCTTGGCGTGCAACTTTCGAAGGAGGAAGTCGATCAGGCGCGGGACCGCTTCAAAGCCGGCGTGGCCAACAACATCGAAGTGATTCAGGCGCAAGATTCCCTGGCGCGCGCCAACGACAACCAGATCGCCGCGCTGTACCGCTTCAATCAGGCGCGTGCCGATCTGGCTCGCTCGATCGGCCAGATGGAAAAGGTTTATTCGAAGTGAGGACACGATGAGCGTCGAGATCGAAGTTGGACTGGAGAACGCGGCAAGGGTTCCTCATGTGCCGGTGAAGATCGAAGAGGAGTCGCCGAAGGGATTGGCGAATCCGAAGCTCCGATTGCTGCTGATCGTCGGTGGGGCGGTTGTGCTGCTGGCTCTCGTGGGCCTTCTCATCTACTACCACAATCGCGAATCGACGGATGACGCGCAGGTAGACGGACACATTACGCCGGTATCGTCGAAAATTTACGGGAAGGTCGCGGAAGTTCTGGTGGATGACAACGAAGCTGTGAAAGCCGGACAGGTGCTGGTGAAGATCGACGCGCGGGACTATCAAGCGGCGCTGGATCAAGCCAAGGCGGCGCTGGCGCTGGCGGAAAGCGAAGCGCAGTCGGCCGGAGTGGACGTGCCGCGCACGCGGGAAAACGTGGCGAGCGGAAACTCCAACGCGGATGCGCAGTTGTTGGGGGCGCAAGCCGACCTGGCGAGTATGCAGGCCAGGTACGAACAGGCGCAGACCGCGGACTTGGCGTACGCGCAAGCAAACGTGGAGAAGAGCCGGGCCAATGCGCGGCTGGCCGTCGCCGATCTGGCGCGCTACACGCCGCTCATGGAAAGAGACGAAATCTCGAAGCAGCAGTTTGACGCGGCGAAAGCAAACGCCGACGCCACGGCCAGCGCGCTGAGGGCCGACGAAGAACGGCTGGTGCAGGCGCAAAGAAACGTGGAAGTCATGAAGGCGCAACTGGATGCGGCGAAGGCCAAAGTAGCGCAGGCGCACGCCGTGGTTTCCTCGGCTTTGGCGGACGTCAAGCAGGTGAGCATGCGAACGGCGGATGCGCAAGCCAAGATCGCCAAAGTGCAGCAGGCGCGCGCGGCCCTCGAAGCGGCGCAGCTCAATTTGAGTTACACGGAAGTGGTGGCGCCGGTGGACGGTGTTTCCACGCACAAACAAGTGGAAGTCGGACAGGTTGTGCAGCCGGGGCAAGGTTTGCTGGTGGTGGTGCCGCTGAAGAACGTGTGGGTCACGGCGAATTTCAAAGAAACGCAGCTCAAGAATATGAGGCAGGGGCAAAAAGCCGAAGTTCATGTCGACACGTATGGAAAAACATTTTCCGGACACGTGGATTCCATCGCGGGAGCGACGGGCGCGGTGCTGAGTCTGCTGCCGCCGGAAAACGCAACTGGCAATTACGTAAAAGTTGTGCAGAGGATTCCCGTAAAAATCGTGCTGGACCCAATTCCGCCGGAGAAAGCGGTGTTGCGGCCCGGGATGAACGTGGATGCCACGGTGATCACGAATTAAGCGGGAATCAGGGCCAACAGTAAATCGGTAATAAAGGCGTGAGGCCATTCGTACCAAAAGAACCAGCGATGAGAAACAGGATCCTATCGAAACTGTGCAGGGAGCACGCAAGAGTTTTGAAATAACTGGGGGACACCATGGCAACGCAAGTCGCGGCAACACAAATGGCAGCAACACAAATGGCGGCGGGGACGCAGCTGAATGAGGACAAACTGATCCGCGCCGGGCAGAAAGGCGATCCGCAAGCGGTGGAAGCGTTGTTCCGCCGTTACCACCGGCCGCTGTTTCAGACGGCGCTGCGCGTGCTCGGGAACGCGGAGGATGCGGAAGACGCTCTGCAGGATGGGATGCTTTCGGCTTACCGCAACCTGAAGCGCTTCGAGGGGCGTTCGCAATTTTCCACGTGGCTGACGCGCATCGTGATCAACGCGGCGCTGATGCGCCGGAGGAGCGCGAAGGCGCGACCGGCAATTTCGCTGGATGAAACGCCGCGCGAGGACGAACTGCCGGCGACGGAACGTTTCGCGGATGACGGGCCGAACCCGGAGCAGGTGTTCGCGAGCACCGAGCTGCGCGAGATGATCAACGAAAACCTGGATGAGCTTTCGCCGCTCCTGCGGACAGCATTTGTCCTGCGCGAAGTGCAAGGCTTCTCCACCGGTGAAGCAGCGAAAAAACTCGGCGTGACGGAAAACACGCTGAAAGCGCGGCTGTGGCGCGCACGGCACCAGCTTGCCGAACGGCTGGGGCGGCGCCTGCGGCGGATGAAGGATGACATGACCGGCGCCAGCGGCATGGGTGACGAAGGCTGCGTGTATTGCTGAGCGTCATCATTAAAAAATAAAGAGCGGGCACGGCCCTTCGAAGCTCAGGGTAAACAATGCCGTGCCCCTACCAGAGGGACCAAGGCCGGCTTTGTTGCCGGCCTTTTCGTTTTGTGAATATAAAAAAGCACTACTGGAACGCCGCTCAGGGATTTTTTCGTGGGTCCATTTTGGCGGCAGGGTAGAGACCAAAGACGCGGAGCTGGCCAGTGGCTTTGCGGACTTCGGCGAGCGCTTCATCGAGAATGATGGGCAGTTCGGCTTCGAGATCCAGGAAAAATTGATACTCCCAGGGGCGGCCGTGAATGGGGCGGCTCTCGATTTTGAGGAGGTTTACGCCGTGCCTGGCAAAGGGCTGGAGCGATGCGAGAAGCGCGCCGGGACGGTGGGCGAGGCGCATGGCGAGGGACATCTTGCGCGCGTCGGGAGCGAGAGGTGATTTGTCACGGCTGGGAGGTTGCAGAAGCACAAAGCGGGTGAAGTTTTCGGCGTTGTCTTCGATGTTTTCGGCGAGGATGACGCCGCCAAAGTGATCGGCGGCGCGACGGCCAGCGATGGCGGCGAAGGATTTGTCGCCGCGCGCGAGGGCTTCGCGCACGCTTCCGGCGGTGTCTTCCGCCGGGATACGCTTCAAATGCGGATGCGATGAAAAAAAGCGCTCGCATTGGGCCAGGGCCATCGGGTGGGAGGCCACAGCGCGAAGGCCGTTGAGAGAGGCGCCGGGGCAGCCGATTAAATGATGCTCGATGGGCAGGATCGTTTCGGCGGTGATGACGAGATTGCTTTCAAGCAGCAGGTCGTAGACGCGCACGACGGAGCCGGCCAGCGTATTTTCCACGGGAACCAGGAGCATATCGGCGCTGCCTTCAGGGACGGCGCGGAAGGCGGTCTCGAAGGTCGCCCGCGGCACGGTAGTGACGCCATTTCCAAGGAGCTGGATGGCGGCCGATTCGCTGAAGGCACCAGGTTCGCCTTGAAAGGCCACACGCAGATTACCGAGATGCAGGTTCACGAATGCCTCCGCATTGCGCCGTCAGGTATACTCTCAGCCAGTGGGTGGAGCAAAGCAATGGCACGAATCAATACCAAGCCCGAGCCCGACGAGTACGCCCCGCATTACGCGACCTATATTTCGCTGGTGCAGGGAAACGACATTCTAGCGGTTTTGGAAGCGCAGCGCATGCAGACCATTCAACTGCTTGCGGCGAGAAGCGAGCGCGAAGGAAATTTCCGGTATGCGCCGGACAAGTGGACGGTGAAGGAAGTTTTGGGCCACGTGAACGATTCGGAACGCATTTTTGCCTACCGGGCTTTGCGCATCGCGCGCGGCGACAAAACACCACTGGCGAGCTTCGATCAAGATCCTTATGTGCGCGCAGGCGGATTCGGAGAGCGCTCGCTGGCGGATCTGGCGGAAGAATTCGCGTGTGTGCGGAGCGCCACGCTGGCGTTATTCCGGCCAATGAAACAGGAAGCCTGGGTGCGCCGGGGAACGGCCAACGAAAAAGAAGTGTCCGTGCGAGCGCTGGCGTTCATTATCGCAGGCCACGAATTGCACCACCGGCACATCCTCGACGAACGCTACTTCGCCGCAATCCCGCGCGCTTAGTCCGCATTTCTCACAAGTGCGGACTACAATTCAAGGGTTCCATGGTGCGAAAGAAATAACCTTTCGAATGCACAGCAAAGAGGAAAGCAGTTTGCATTAGGCACCTCGTCAACAGGGGCGCAGCATGCTGCGCCCCTACAAGGGATAAGCCTCGCGGAAGGCTCAGCCGCCGGGAACGTGCGCGCGATGGCGGCGAGTGGATCGAGTATGGAGCCACGACCGTCTGTGATTGTGAACCCGTCCGTGCCGAATCCGCTTGTCGGGCTTGATCAAGAAGTAAAAAAGAACCGCATCGAGTCCCAGTAGGAAACCGGCGGCCAAGAGCGCGCTCGGCTGAGCGGTAAGCGGATTAGCGAAGATATCTTCCAGCAAGTAGATGCCGAGGATGAGCAGGAGGAACGCCAGGAAGGCCGCTAGACTTCCGAAAGTGCGAGAGAGTCCTCCGCGCAACACCAAAGCCTTTGCCGGGCGAGACTCGGGTTCCTCGTTCGAGGATTCGGTCCGCATGGCTCAGTCCTCTCCGGCATCGCTCGCGTCGCGGTGCGTGAATACCGGTTTCTCGGGGCGAAGGAAATCGAGATACTTGAGCACCGGCGGGGCATAGTCCTTTTTGAGCAGACCTCCGCAGACGCAGCGCGGGTTGGAACCCTGGATTTCCCCGGAAAATTCCACGTGGACCCGGCAATGGCAGCCGGGATTGGTACAGTGCCAATACTCCCCAGTTTTCATGAGCATGGTGGCCAAGCCTCCCTTTCGCGATTCGCTTGCCTCGTAGGTGTGCGAGGGCTTGCAAGACAGGGCCGTAGGTAAGGTGAGAGGGAAGGTACATATGAGTAAATGGAAAAGCAAGCGGTATTTTAGTATATAGAGTAAGTACACATCTGGTACCGGGCCTTCTAGTGGTCATTGGCGGGCGGTGACTGGGCGACTCGTGACTAGTGCTACCCTTCCCGAGGCACGGGATTTTCAGAGTTGCGCCGCTGATTGCGTACGAGCCCCCTGGGTTTTGCATAAGTGTTCATTCTAAAGGGAGATAAAGTGGTTTGTTTTGATACAGATTTGCAAGTGTTCATTCTAAAGTAAGTTAGCTAAGTGTGGATTCGGGATGATCTTGAACGCTTCGGTTTGTTCCCGGCGTTGTCCGTGTCCGTTGGGGCGACCTTTTCGACGGGAGCCGGGCTAAAGCCCGGCACCTACAGGGAGTGGGTGGAGTGTTGTGGAGGACGCGCACTCGCGGGAGGCGGGGAGGGGTTTTGGTTTGCGGATGAGGGTGCTGTCGCCTGGGTCGGGGTTGCGGGAGAGGACGGAGTTGAGGATGAGGGTGGAGAAGGGCGTGGCGCGGGTTGGGGACTGGGTTGGGGAGACGTGGCTGGTTTGGGAGTAGCGTCTGGTGACGGTTGCGGATTGGATTGAGGAGCAGGAGTTGGTTGGGGAGTTGGGCGCGACGCGGGTTGGGAAATGGGTCGCAGGGTGGATGGGCGAGTGGGGGCTGGTGCGGCGGGGGTGACGACGGGCGGGTTGAAACTGCGACGGACGGTGCTGCGCCAGGAATCGGAGCCGAAGGCGTTGACGTATTCGTGCTCGGCAAGGTGCAGGGTTTGCACGAGAGTTTGGCCAAGATACGCGAGCGTGGCGGCGGTTTTGGACTTTACATGGCCTTGTGCGACGGCGGCGAAGAGGCGGCCGAGGGCGGAGCTGAGATCGCAGGCGGAGATGTAGCCGCGGGAGAGATGGCGGGCGATATCCTGGCCGGCTTGATCGGCAGCGAGGGCGTGGTCCTCTTTGCGGGCGTGGAAGGCGCAGAGATAAGTATGGCCGGCTTTGCGGGGCGAGCGGCAGTGACGGCCATCGGCAAAGGTGAAAGAGCACAGGGAAGAACGGTCGTTTTTGCGTGTGGCCGGGGAACGGCGAACTTCACGAGTGGCCGCAGAACGGCCGTTTTGATGCGTGGCCGTAGAACGGCCAATGGAGCGAGTAGACATGGAAGTCTCCAGAAAGAAAGATTTGGATTTTGGGGGAGTCTCGCGGAAGCGAGGCACACAACTAAACGAGAATAGGTTAACAGAGTTGTTGAAGGGCTGTCAATACCATTTGGTTGGATAACTAGCATGATCATTCGAATGGACAGAGGCATTTGAATGAGACTGGCGGAAGTCCAGCAGTTGGAAAGAGTTGGCGAGAAATGAAGAGATTCAGTGAGACGGCGTAAGTGCCCGGAAGAGCCGAAAGAAAGATCCAGGAAAATAGGAAAGAGTAAGACAAACAACCCACCCTTTCAAAAACCAAACCCGAAGGGGTGAGGCGCCCTGTTATGCGTCTTAGGGATGGAAAATGACCGGCGTCACTTCTTACTTCTTTTCGAGCATCACTTCCGTTGACTTAATTATTGCCGAAACTGTGTCACCCACTTTGAGACTCATCTCTTCGGCGCTTCGTCTGGTAATCACACTCTCAATGAGATTGTCTCCAACACGGACCACGACGTGGGCCATAACTCCCCCGAGTTGAAGTTCTGTGATTTTACCCTCGAGCCTGTTGCGAGCAGATAGTGTCATAGGGCGTAGCATAGCCGCCTGCTTTGGTTTCCGTCCACACATTTTCGGTCAAGTCCTGATTAACGCCGTAACCGGAAGCGTGAGGTCCTGGTACGGGACTTGTCCGGTAAGCCGACTTACCAGGACTTGAGCATACGGCAGTAGCTTTCTGTGTCAGAATTTCGTCGTGACCCGCAATCAATTTGAGGTGAAAACATGTTCTTCCATGCTGTGAGTCGAGTCTTAGTGCTTGTTCTCTTGGCTTCAACACAATTTCGCATACTAGAGGTAGCTTTCAAAAGCAACCAGGATGCGCCGCAGCAGAATGGTTCTGTTTTAAGAGGCAATGCCGCATGTGTATTGGAAATGCGGACCGACACGGAAGGAGTGGATTTTAATTCCTACCTTCGAGACGTATACCTTTCGGTTAAGAAACGCTGGCTTGCCAACATGCCGTCATCCCTTGAGAAGGGACAACAGGGAAAAAACACAGTAGAGTTTCGTGTTCTGCAAGATGGAAGTGTGCCCAAGGATTCTGTGAAAATAGTGCTAAGCTCAGAGAAGAGTGATTTCGACGCGGCCAGCTTGCAAGGTGTTAGAGAGGCCGCACCGTTTAGCCATTTACCTGAATCATTCTCGAAGCCATACATCGTGGTGCGATTCACGTTTTACTACAATCTTCCTATTCCTCGAAATCCACACTAAACAGTTTAACTGAAGACTTCGGCTTTTAGGGTTGCGGGAATTTGCATCGGGACGAGAAAGTTGCTGGCGAGAAGATAGGCAAACAAGTGTCCAAGAGGCGGCGCGTGCCGTAGCTGGGTGGCGGAAACCATTCCATTCGTTTCACTCCATTCCCAACCGCTAACCGAAAAACCCTTCAGTCTTTCGCGCAGTTCCGCCGAGCTCATCGGATAAACGTAGATGCGGACGTTCTGTGCGAGAAGACGTGCAAGCGCCTCCAGAAGTCTGCCTTCGAGATTGCCGTAAATGGTCTCAAACGCTTGAATCATCAGGGAAAGACCAACGGCGAAGCGCACAGGCGCCTGCGTGTAGCGGTTTACGAGAGCCTTCATATTGTAGAGCTCGCCTTGGCGAAAAAGCAGCACATCGCCGCCAGCAACGAGAAGAGCGTTGATACGACGAAGCAAGTCGGGAACTTCCGGCACCGTTTCGTTCGGCGTGAGCGGAGCAGCCGTCAGGCAAAAAAAGCCAGCGGGCGAAACCTTTGTGTCGCCCAGTTCCTTCTGTAGGTCCTGAATGGCCGAGGCCAACAATCGCATGTGAACTTGCGAGTGGGATGGATCCCCGTGGCCAAAGGATCCCGGGGCAAGCACTAAGGCTTTCTTGTAGAGAGCTTCGGTAGGAGGAACTGTGGGGCCCCTAGAGGGGAAAAATACAGCCTCGGCGAATCCACCACTGACCAAGTGGGCCAGCAGAGTGCGGCGATCCCAACCTTCGAATACCGGCCCGCGAAGATCAACGTAGTCGATCTCGATGCGCTCCTTGACGACGTCTTCCGCCAGGCCTGCCAGAAATGATTCCTCGGTCTGCAATTCATAGAACGCGGTGTAAATGAGATTGACGCCCAGAATACCGATGGCTTCCTGCTGGAGGACATTCGAAGGATCGCGCATATTGATGTGCAACAGGACCTCGTTTGGAGGGCCGGCGGGCTGCAATTGAAAGCGGAGACCGACCCAGCCGTGCGGGTCGTTGGTCCCGGCGAAGTTACGCGCGGAGACAGTATCAACAAAGGAGAAGAAGCGCGTATGCGAGCCACGGGTATCGCTTAGCTGCGCGAGCAGCTGGGCCCATTCCTTGTCCAGCATGGCCTCGACGCGCTGCCTGGATACGTAGCGCGATCCGGAGCCATAAAGATCGTCGCTGACTTCCTTGTCGTAGGCGGAAACAGTTTTGGCGACCGTCGCGGAGGCGCCTCCAACTACAAAGAACCAATGCGAGACTTCCTGTCCGGCACCGATTTCGGCGAAAGAGCCGAAGGCGGATGCATTGAGATTCAGCGTGAGCGCTTTGTGGTGAGTGTCGAGTTTTTCAGTGGAAAGCATAGTCAGGCTCCGCTCGTGCGCGACGTTCTAACAGGTGCGTAGCATCCGTGACGAGCTAGCGAAACTCGGCGCGCGTGGACGATTTTACCGGAGATTTTTTGATTTCGGAAAAAATAGCAAGGACTCTGCAACCGTTTTGTCCTTATGCGCGTTGATTGCACCGCGTTCCTTCTGGGCCGTCGGAAAAGGTCACCACGGGCCTGATTAACGCCGTAACCGGAAAAGTGAATTCCTGGTACGGGACCCGGCCATCCAGTGGTATAACGACAGAACCCTATCCTCAGGAGAAACCGATGCAGCCAAAAGCTCGCGGAACGAGCGCATTAGCAAGACTTGTGCTGCTGGTGGTGGTCAGCGCGGCCTGGCAAGCACAGGCACATGCTCAGAACGCCAAAACACCCTATCCGAGTATGGCCCCGCTTGATCAATACCTGATGGAGCGAAATGCCGAGATAGCGCTGGCCCGCAGCGCTGGCCCGGAATCCGTTTCACGAGATGCCGAAGTCCTGGTCCTCGGACGGCACGGTTACGAAAGCGCCGGCAAGGGCAAGAACGGGTTCGTGTGCGTGGTGGAACGATCCTGGACCGCTGGAATCGACGATCCCGATTTTTGGAATCCCAAGCTGCGCGGTGCGATCTGCTTCAACGCGCCTGCCGCGCGAACCTACCTTCCCATCACCATCAAGAAGACCGAACTGGTATTGGCCGGACGATCAAAAGCGCAGATGTTTGAAGGTCTCAAAATCGCCTTCGACAAGAAGGAACTGCCGCCGCTGGAATCCGGCGCGATGTGCTACATGATGTCCAAACAATCGTACTTGAGCGACCGTGACGGGCACTGGCATCCCCACCTGATGTTTTTCATTCCACTAACGGACTCTGCCACGTGGGGAGCAAACTTGCCGGGTTCCCCAATTTTAGGATCCGAGACTACCGAGGACAGACTAACCGTCTTCCTAGTTCCGGTCGCCAAGTGGTCCGACGGCACGCCAGATCCCACCAACGATCACTGACGGCGATCGAGAGGCGACGCTCAAATCGTCATGTTTCTTAGACACCTTACCCACAGTCTAGCGCCGAGACTTAGCCCCTTGGCCCTTCGTCAAAATTCCGAGGTGGTGCACAGACTTGACAAGTTCACTCATCGAATTCCTAGCGTTAAGACGGCCGACCCATACCGCGAGACTTCGAAGAGGCGAAAAGAATTCATCTACCTTCCGGCGAACGCCTGCCAGCGCTTCTGCGTCATGGACGCCCCAGAAATCTACCAGGCGTCTGGTCTTGTGGTTGTAAGCGAATTCCTGACCGCAATCCAAGCAAATGATGTAAGTTTCTCGGCGAAGGACAGATCGGCGTCCGAGCAGGTTGGATGGGATTGCCACACGGGGCGTTATCGGAGGACCCCTATGCCGATGAAGACAGACAAAAACAAGACGAAGCAATGTCCGTAGAAAGAGCGGGACTCCGAAAACCATATTCCACCACGGCTCGCCACGGCTGAGCGGCCTTTGTGCATTGAACTGACTTCTCGCTGCCGAGCGATACAGAACGATAGACCCCTCGATTCTGTCTGCTCGGGCCACTTTTTTCTGCGGTTGAGGTTGCATGTGAACACCACGGCCTGATACTAAGCCGCGGCGAAGACTCGTGTCTGTCCCGTTGTGGACACTGATGTACCACATTGATCTGCTTGACGCGGGGGAAAAAATTATTAGCGAATAAACCCAGCTTTTTCGTACCTCTTAGAAGTGGACCCGCTTCAGGTGTTTAGAAGGCGGCAAGAGTCAGACTCTTCGTCGAGAGATAGATCTGGCTCTGGGGGATCGGTTTGAGGAATCGTTGCTATGGGGCGCCCCTCCGCGGCCGGTTCGGGCGCTGGGGGCTCTGGGAGAGCAGGACTTCTTTCGTTGATGAGGGGCGTGAGCCAGGGGCTCTGCAGTGCGGCTAAGGCAAGCTCTTCCTGGAGGCCGTTGTAGAGCGAATCTGCCAACTCCTCTCGTGCTTTGTCCACGTAGTTTTCCCCATGCTTTTTCCGGAGTGACTCAAAGATGGACCGTGCGGTTGTTGCGCCCATCTTTGCTTCGATGAGGTTTCGGGGTTTGCCGGACTTGTAGGTCCTAAGAGCGTTGCGGAACGCGAGCAGTGAATCGCCTTGGTGCTCATCGAGGCTTTCGGCAAGTGCCTGCACAAACTGCATTTGAAAATCGGATCGATTTTTGAGGTTCTGGTCGAGTTCCACGAACTGTGCTGTCAGTGTTTCTTTCAGCGTCTTGACATCGGCCGCATTGGAATCCCAAAGTTTCTGGACCTCCTTGGCTAAAGCCCGCGCGTATTCGTTGCGCATTTGAACCGTGGCTCCGGCCGTAGCGGTTTTTGTCTGTTCGTCGATCATTTTGAGGCTGAATCTGGCAACAAGGACATACACGCCTGTCAGGAGCAGTCCCATGATTCCCAGTGTCCACATTTGCGAGTTGAAGGCTTTTTGGTAGTAAGACTCGTACTGCTTCTGCGTACGCGTGATGTAGTCCTTTTCCATCACCGCGCTGCTTGCGGCTTTTTCGGTGGCATCGGCGCGCTCCTCGAGCTTCTTGAGGCGGTCTTCCTGTGTGGGGCGCGAGGCTTTTTGTGGCTGCTCAGATCGAAGGGCGGGGCTGAAAAAAGCGAGAACCGCAGCCAGAAACAGGATGCGTTGGCGTATGGTAGTCATGTGTCCGACTCCTGGCTGGGCCTCCCAATCTAGGTGCTGGGGGGTGTGGTGTCACTGCTTGGAGCCGAGAGCGGTGCCCGAAGGGATACCGGCCGGAAGGGCAAGGCGTTTCGATTGGCGATGGCGTCGAGTTGGGCCAGTCTGCGGCAGCCGGCATCTAATTTTCGAGTCAGGGCGGTGATGCCGGACGCAAAATAGCTTGGAGGTGTAACCATGACTGAATCTTCTGATCTGCGGATGATGAGAATTCCACTCCACCACGGAGCCGGCCAAATGCCCGCACTTGGCTTTGGCACCTTAATTCCCGACGCAGCCGTGACGATAACCGCGACCAGGGACGCACTGGAAGCCGGATTTCGACACTTCGATTGCGCGGAACGATACCGGAACGAGCGCGAGGTAGGCACGGCGTTGCAGGCAGGACTTATCGCTGGAGGGATCGCGCGCGGAGACATTTTTGTTACCACAAAGCTGTGGAACTCCAATCACCGGCCGGAGCGCGTGGAACCGGCTTTCGAAGCGAGTCTGGACAGACTCAGGCTTGCGTATCTGGATCTCTATCTCATTCACACTCCATTTGCATTTCAACGCGGGGACGAGCAGGATCCGCGAGATCAAAACGGCAATATCCTTTACGACCACGACGTGACTTTGCTCGATACCTGGAAAGCGATGGAAAGCCTCGTGGATCATGGCAAGTGCCGGGCGATCGGACTATCTGACATCGGTTTAGACGAAGTGAAGACCATCTATGAATCAGCGAGAATCAAACCAGCCGTCGTCCAAGTCGAATCGCACCCGTATCTGCCGGAAACGGAGCTATTGGAATTCTGCAAGGAGAAGGGCATTGTGTTTTTGGCTTTTGCGCCATTGGGTCACGGGATGAAGCCGGGATTGCTCGAAGATCCCGTCATTTCGGCTATCGCCGCGCGAGTTGGAAAGACGCCGGCACAGGTGCTGCTGGCTTGGGCGGTGCAGCGCGGCACGGCTGTGCTTACCACGCCCACAACTGCGGCCCGCGCGAGAGAGAATTTCGACATCGCGCGCCTTCCAGAAGACGCGTTTGACGAAATCAATCGAATTCAGATCAGACAGCGGCTGAATCCAGTGGTGAGCACCGGCGTTCCCGGTTTCATCCCGGCGAAAGGTAAATCAGCATGAATGCGAAACCGCAGCTAGAGCAGTCCATGCAAGGGGAACAAAACCGTACGGCCCTGAATGCGCACTGGCACGCGTCGGCGGTTGGCGATGCAAACGCGGAACACGATATTTACGAGGACGATGCCATTTGTGATTATCCGCAGTCGGGCGAGCGAATCCTTGGGCGGAGCAATTTGCAGGCCTTGCGGAGTCATCATCCCGGCAAGCCGTCCGGCTTCGAGGTCAAGCGGATTCTCGGAAACGGGGATCTCTGGATCACGGAATACACAATCACGTACCAAGGGCGACTGGCATACACGGTGAGTATTATGGAGTTCCGCAACGGCAAGGTCGTCCACGAAACACAGTATTTCGGAGATCCCTTCGAGGCGCCGGCCTGGCGGAGGCAATGGGTTCAGCAGATCGCGTGACGCCGCACTGAGGATGAGGAAATTTGCTTGGCGGATGGCCGGCCATTGACGCCAGGCAGTGAATACTGAAACACGCTATCGGAGCTTTGTGAGCGCTTAAGTACTCTCATTACTAGACTTTGTACTTGACATTTCCTGTTTAGGGGCACAGTCTCAGGGCAATTCTCCCATTCTTTTTTCCACAATTTATTTTCATGCTTTCTGGAAAGTATTCTCGGGACCCCGGGGCATCACTCTCGTAGGGGGGAACCGTCCCCCCGCATGAATTGCCAGCGAGTCGAAGGAGAACGACGATGAATGAACAGGATTCCATTTTTAAAAAGAAATTCGAGCAGAAACGAGTAAGTCGGCGCAATCTCATCTGTGGGGCGGCGGGCACGATGGTAGGAGCGAGCCTCTTGCGTCCCAAGCCGGTCTTTGCCGACGGCGACGATGATCAAGGCGAACACACTGGTTTCGCTTTGGTCAATCCGATTCCTGGGGGCGTAGCCCCGTTTAAGCCCTTTGGTGTCCCCATCCACCATAACCCGCTGAGTCCCGCCAACCGGCTCGCCGTGGCAGGTATTAGCGATCCGTCGCAGATCACTGACTTCGACGGATTCGTCGGTCTTACGCACATCCGCGGAGGCGGCACCGGAACAAATACCGACACGGGAGCCGCGACGTCTTTGGCGTTCCAGGCGGATATGGGCTTCAGTCAGGGCAAGTTCGTCGGTGCGGATGGCCGCCACCATGAGGGTACCCTCGCCTTCGTTTGACTTGACGTGTACACCGATCCGGCTGGATCGGCCAACCTCCCTCACCAGATCCACGACTACAACGTGCACATCGACTCAAACGACGTGTTTTGGATGGTCCCAGTGGCTCATGACGCCGTAAAGATTGATTTTGACGGAGCGCGGGCACGCATGCGCGTGAACAATTTAAGAGTTTTCGATGACCACGACATTGCGAACTCGTTGACCCTCGGACTGGGGCTGCCCGGCGGTCTGGGCTTCCCGTATCCGGCAATCGCGCCTGTCGCTCCCGTGCGCGCGACCGTCTCCTTCGATGTTGAATGGAGCGGGATCCTCGACATGGCGGAAATTCATAACAGCGCTCAGGGGTTCAAAGGTTCGTTCCTCAGCACGGGGGCTACGATTAGGTGGTCCGCCGAGCAGCCCGGTTTCCGGTTCGAGTCGGAGATCCCGGATCCGGGGCGGAACCTGATTTCCGTTCTCGGGCGCGAGCAGAACGGCGTCTTCTTCACGTAAACCAAATCGAAGCCCATAGATTCTGCTCTGACGAAATCTCGAACCTTGACCGTCGCAATTCGGCTGCGATTGGTCTCGTAAGAACAGCGCGTTTAAGTTCTCGTTCCGAGACCGACTGAGCGATGGCGATTGAGGCTGTTCTCCAGACTCGCGAGCCAATGGGTTTCTGCACGTGGCAGCGCTTGGCGATCTTCACTTGGAAGTCGGCTAACCGGAAGTGTGGTCCGCCTGGTCAACGCAGTGATTGTGCCTGGATGACGGGCAAACCGGAGAGCGCCGGGATAAACCGGCATGTTGTGGCCAGAAGTTTGGTTCTGGGAAATTGAACTCTCAGCGCTGCACTCGGCCATTTAGGCGTGTAGTTAGAGACTGAACCATTTTTAGACAGGCGCGTCTGGACCAAAATGGTTTGTCAGAGTGATTGCGATCACCTGGTGGGCACTCGCGTTGGATGTAGCGCTCAAAGTAAGGAGAGTTGAGTGCTGGAGGCGGTGTCGTCGCCGCAATGTTTGGCGATGATGAGGGTGATGTCGTCGTGCTGCTCGTGAGGGCCGAAGCGCTGGACTTCTTCGACGATGCAGGCGAGGGCCGCTTGGGAAGAGGTTTCGCGATGGCGCTGGAGAGCCTCGATGAGGCGCCGTTCACCAAATTGCTCGTCGGCGGAGTCGCAGGTTTCGGTGATGCCGTCGGTGTAAAGAGCGAGCGTGTCGCCACAGGCAAGGTGGCATTCGCCAATGGTGCAATCCCAATCCTTGAAGATGCCGAGCACGGTGGCGGTGGCGTCGAGGCGCTCGACGGCGCCATCGCTGCGAAGCACCAGACCGGGGAGATGGCCGCAATTGGCATAACGCAAGCAGCTTGCGTCGTCGTCATATTCGCCGAAGAAGAGAGTAGCGAAAGAGCCGTCGGGGGTGTTGTCGCAAAAGAGGTGGTTCACAGCGCACATGAGGCGCTGGGGCTGATCGAGAGCGATGGCGCACTGGCTGCGAAGATTGGCTTGCAGATTGGCCATTAGTAGAGCGGCGGCGATGCCCTTTCCGGAGATGTCGCCGATGACGAAGCCGAGGCGCCCGCTGCCGAGATTGAGGAAATCGTAATAGTCTCCGCCAACCTGGTGGGCCTGGAGGCATAAACCGGCATATTCGAGAGTTTTGAGCGGCGGCTGCGATTGGGGGAAGAGGCGGGACTGGACTTCTTTGGCGATTTCGATTTCCTGGGTGGCGCGGCGATCGGATTCGAGGCGCTCGGTAATGGCACGGCGCTGGGCTTCGACGGCGTGGGTGACCTCGTCGAAGCTCACCAGCGCAAACATATTGCCGTCGAGATCCTTGAAACGGGTAAAAACGCCTCCCCAGATCGGAGCTTGCTCTGTGGCGGGCGCCGCGGGGTCCAGGGAATGCGCGTGCACCTCGTACTTGAGACGTTTGAGGCGGGGGGCGAACTGGAAGCGGACGCCGCGCTTGCTCCATTCGCGGTACTTGGCGATGACATTTTCGGTGACGAAGGTGACCTGGGTGTGCTGGCCGATGAGGTTGAATTGTGGCGAGCCGGGCTCAGGGGCGATGAGGGTGAGGTTGGCGGAGCCGTCGGGAGGAGCGACGGTGATCCAGCGGCGGCCCGGTTGAATGCGGGCATCAAAGACCAATTGGAAGCCAAGCTGATCGAGGTAGAAGGCCAGGCTTTTCTCGAGGTCGCGAACAAATATCGCCACCGACTGGAGGCGCAGGTAGGGGTCCTGGCGGTCCAGGCGAACGGCTGAGCCGTCGGACCATTGGCGGGGAGGGATGTCCATGGACGGGATTATAAGGCGGAATGCGACGGTGTCGTGGCAACTCTTCTGGGGGCAATCGAGGAAAGGGCGACGGGATTGAGTCAGTCTTCGGACCAGCCGAGGTCGGCGAGGGCTTGGGTGACGCGGGCGAGGGGGAGGCCGACGATGTTGAAGTAGTCGCCTTCGATACGGGGAATGTAGCGGCCGGCGCGGCCTTGGATGGCGTAGGCGCCAGCTTTGTCGTAGGGCTCTTCGGTGGCGAGGTAGCGGGTGATTTCGTCGGAGGAGATGGTGGCGAATTGGACTTGCGTGGTTTCGACGAAGTTTATGCGTTCAGCGTCGGGAAGACGGATGAGGGTGACGCCGGTGACGACGGAGTGGGTGCGGCCGGAGAGGCGTTCGAGGACCTGGCGGGCGTCGTCGGTGGAACTGGGTTTGCCGATGATGCGGCCTTCGAGGGTGACGACGGTATCGGCGGCGATGATGATGGCGGGACCGACAGCGCGCGCGGCGACGAGCTCGGCTTTGGCGTCGGCTAGGCGCTGGACGTGTTGGGAGGGAGTTTCCTCAGGGAACGGAGTTTCATCGACGGCGGAGGAGAGGATCGCGAAGGGGATACCGGCATCGCGGAGGATTTCAGCGCGGCGCGGGGAGGCGGAAGCAAGGATGAGTTTCATGAGGGGTCTTGGAGCGGAAGGATACTACAGACCTAGGGCGGTGACAGCGTGGGCGTTGGGGTAGTCGGAGTTAGACGCTCGACTACCTCGGCCAGGCAAGGTATTCAAAGTGGACGCTACCACCTCTGTGAACTAAAAAATGATCAGGGTCGTCGTAATTGTAGACAGAGTCTTGCGGTTCAACAAAAAGAGTTGGCGATTGGATAGTCAGCTTATACATACCTGGCGGAACCCGTAACTTGAACCAACCGTCCTGAACTGTGATCGCCGAGTAAGACCTCTTTCCCCTGCTAGCGATGACACGGACTCCTGGGATGCCGGCCGCCTCGGATTTGGTTTGGACGCGCCCTTCGACTTCTCCATAAGGACCAGCATGCTTGATTGCTTCGATGGCGTCGATTGCGCCGGCCGCTTCGGATAGCCTGTTTGAATTCCCACAACTATTGATTGAGAGTCGGCCCTCATCCTGGTGTGCAAAGAGCAAGTACTTCTCCCCGACCTTGAGTGGATATCTCGCATTGGTGTCTTCAGTGTAGACCGATAGCGTTTTCAGGGCCGGTCCACGAAACGTTTTTTCAACTCGCAGCTGATAGAACCAGCCCTGGGGCAAAACGTCACCTTGAACAACTTCAGGTGTCTCCGAGAGTACTTCGCCAACAAAGACGCTTTCGCTTTTGAAGAATTCGGCATTCGGTGCAGGCTGAGGTTGCGGGCACACTCCTGCCGATGTAGAAGTCAAAACAATATCTAGGATGACCCCGAGGAATGTGACCGTGAATGGGAAAACGCGAGGACAGAAAGCCATAAGAAACTGCCTCGGATACCCCGTGCTGCAACTAGATGATAACCGATTCCTGGTATTCGCCGAAGACGCGGCGGAGGGTGTCGGAGATTTCGCCAACGGTGGCGTAGGATTCGACGGCGGCGAGGATGGCGGGGAGGAGATTTTCGGAGGTAGCGGCGCGGCGCTCTAGTTCGGTTAGGGCGGATTTAGCACGCGCGGAGTCGCGTTTGGCGCGGAGGGCGTTTAGGCGGGCTACTTGGGAACGTTCGATTTCGGGCTCGATGCGCAGCGTGGGAATTTGTTTTTCTTCTTCGGCTACGAAGTCGTTTACGCCGACAACGATTTGATCTTTGGTTTCTACGGCGCGCTGGAAATCATAGGCGGCTTTTTGAATTTCGCCTTGGACGAAACCGGATTCGATGGCGCGCAACATCCCACCCATGGCGTCAATTTTTGCGATGTAGGCAGTGGCGCCGGATTCGATTTCGTTGGTGAGATGTTCGATGGCGTAGGAGCCGGCGACAGGGTCGATGGTGTTGGTGACGCCGGTTTCGTGGGCGATGATTTGCTGCGTACGCAGAGCGATGAGCGCGGCGTCTTCGGTAGGGAGCGCGAGGGCTTCGTCGAGAGAATTGGTGTGGAGGGATTGGCAGCCGCCAAGAACTGCGGCGAGGGCCTGAATGGCGACGCGAACGATGTTGTTTTCGGGTTGCTGCGCAGTGAGCGAGGAGCCGGCGGTTTGCGCGTGAAAGCGGAGGAGAAGCGAGCGTTCATCGCGGGCGTGGAAACGGTCGCGCATGATTTTGGCCCACAGGCGGCGAGCGGCGCGGTACTTGGCGATTTCTTCGAGGAGATCGCTGTGGGCGTTGAAGAAGAAGGACAGTTGCGGAGCGAAGTCGTCGACCGTGAGGCCGGCGTCGAGAGCGGCTTGGACGTAGGCGATGCCGTCGGCGAGAGTGAAGGCGACCTCCTGGATGGCGGTCGAGCCGGCTTCGCGGATGTGATAGCCGGAAATGGAAATGGTGTTCCACTTGGGAAGATGGTCGCGGCACCAGGCGAAAATGTCGGTGACGATGCGCATGGCGGGGCGCACGGGATAGATGTACGTGCCGCGAGCGATGTATTCCTTGAGGATGTCGTTCTGCACCGTGCCGGAAAGTTTTGCAAGGCTGGCGCCTTGTTTTTTGGCGACGGCGATGTAGAGGCAAAGGAGAATCGCGGCGGTGGAGTTGATGGTCATCGAGGTGGAGACTTTTTCGAGCGGGATGCCGTCGAAAAGAGTTTCCATGTCTTCGAGGGAGTCGATGGCTACGCCGACTTTGCCGACTTCGCCTTGCGCGAGGGGGGCGTCGGAGTCCATGCCGATTTGCGTGGGGAGATCGAAGGCGACGGAGAGGCCCGACTGGCCCTTGCCGAGGAGATAACGATAGCGCTGGTTGGATTCGGCAGCGCTGCCGAATCCGGCGTACTGGCGCATGGTCCAGAAGCGGCCACGGTACATGGTGGGATAGATGCCGCGGGTGTAGGGGGATTCGCCGGGATAGCCTAGGGAGGTTTCGGGGTCCCAGTTGGGGAGGGAGTCGGGAGTGTAGAGGCGATCGATGGGGAGGCCGGAGAGCGTGGTGAAATGCGGTTTGCGTTCGGCGGGGGGGTTGGTTTTGGTGTCGGACATAGGCAGCAAATTCGAAGACGAAAGTCGAAATACGAAAATCGAAATGCGAAGACCTATGATACACCGCCAGGGCTTTGGCAGCGCTCAGACCGAAAAAGCACGGGTCTAAAGACCCGCACCTACAGCTCAGGCGACGCTAAGACCGAAAAACCGCCGGTCTAAAGACCCGCACCTACAACTTGCTGGCACGACGGAACGAGGTTACGGCAAAGAATACGAAGAGAAAAGCGATGGCGATGGCGACGGCGATGAGCCAGAGGGCGACGTCGCGGTGCCAGGCGCGGAAGGCGGCACTGAGCCAGGCGAAGGCGAGGATGGCGAAGAGGGTGCCGATTACTTCGTGAAAGAGTTGCTTGAGCGTGCGCCAGAGACGGCGGAAGCCGCCCTGTTTTGGGGGAGCGGCGGCGGCGTTGGCGACACTGGACATGGCAGCAGTTTAACGCAAAAGAGGAGCAAATGCCGGAGCGCGAAAGGCGGAGCTGGCGAGCGTGGACGTAGTGGGAGTTTAGAGCAAAAGAGAGGCGAATGGCGGGGGCGGAAGGCGGCATGACGGGCTTAACGGTCGGCGGAAGCATAGCGGAATGGCTCGAAATGCGGGATTTTGCACAGAATGACCTGACCGGAGGTACTGTGGACAGATTGGAGACAACGGCTAGAAGGTAGCTTGTATCCAAGGGAACGTGCGCCTAGAATGGCGAATGAGGTAGGGGAGAAGCAGCCTTGCAACTCGACGATCACCTGAAAAATTTGCTCCGTGAATTGGGACACGCGATCAACGACACGGTGTCGGAGTCCGATCGCATCACCGGTGCGATTGCCGGAGTGCGCGCGCATGGATATGACATCGTGCTGAAGCTGGACGCGACCATCGGACTGGCGAAACGCGATGCGGCAGCGGCCGAAGCAGCGGAGAAGCTGACCACGCAGGACCGGCGCTTCCTGGAGTCGCTGCGGATTCAGGTGGATCAGGAGTCCTTCGGGGAAGACGGGGAGAAGAAACCGGTGGCGCGGCTGGCCATGACGCCACAAGATGTGCGCTTTCTGAAGTCATTGCGGATTGCGACGGACGACAGCGAATGAGGATGCGCAACACTGTTTTGGGCGCGGGACTGGCGATGCTTACGGCATGGTCTTGCGCGCCCGTGCGGGCACAGGATCCCGTGGTGCTCGCTCCCGTGATACTGGATACGGCGGTGCCAATCATTGTGAATGCGGTGAAACCGAAGCCGACCGGGCTGACCAAATTTGAAGGGTTTGTGCTGAACGCGAACATCGCGCAGATTACGGTACGCGCAAAGGGCAGCGACATGTCGATTCAGACGTTTGCCCTTTCGCAGCGCGCCTCGGCCAAGATGCAGGTGATCGTCGACAAGGGCGGCTATCAGTACGGCGACAAAGTCACGATTTTCTACGATCCGGCGACGCTGCAGGCCATCACCTTCAAAGGGAAACCTTCCAAACCGATCTGAGCTTTTGGGCGCTGCCGTGATTCGCCTGCCTGCCGTAGCTGGACGATTTTATCCTTCCGATCCTGCTGAACTCGCGTCCGTCATTCAGAAGCACACGCAAAGAGAACCGGAAGGGGTCCGTGTGCGCGCGAGAGCTTGTCTGGTGCCGCATGCCGGATACGTTTATTCGGGGCATGTGGCGGGAGCGGTGTATTCGCGGCTGGCGCTGCCGAAGAAGATTGTGATTCTTGGCGTGCGGCACTTTCCGCGCGGAGAGGCGGCGGCGATTCTCTCGGAAGGCGCGTGGCGCACGCCCCTGGGGGATGCGGCCATCGACGAGCCACTGGCAAGGAGTTTGCGCGAGGCATGTCCGTTACTGCGAGAAGACAGCGTGGCGCACAGCGGCGAACATTCGCTGGAAGTGCAGCTGCCGTTTTTGCAGGTGGTGGACGCGGGATTTACGTTTGTTCCGGTGGCGCTGGGGACGGTGCGGTTCGAAGAGCTGGTGAGTGTGGGGGAAGCTATCGCGCGGGTACTGACGGCTTCCAGTGAAGAGGTGCTGCTGGTGACCACGTCGGACTTGAATCATTATGAAAATGATGCGGCCACACGTTTGAAAGACGAGAAGGCCATCGAGAAGTTGCTGGCGCTGGATGCGCGCGGATTGTACGACACGTGCCGGAACGAAAGGATTTCGATGTGCGGGCTGGGGCCGGCGGTGGCGATGCTGACGGCGCTCAATGTGCTTGGTGCGAAAGACGCGGAGATGGTGCGCTATGCGACATCCGGAGACGTGTTTGGAGAGCGCGATTCCGTGGTCGGCTATGCAGGGATGATCTTTTCGTAAAGGCCATCTGTGAGTCTGGAAGTCCCTTCAAAAGAGAAACGGCTCCAGTTCTTGAGCCGTTGTTCCCCCAAAATAGAAAGATGGTTAGTGGTGGCCGCCCCCGCCGGAAGAGGAAGCGTGGGATGATCCCGAGGAAGCCGAAGACGAAGAATGTCCCGAGGAGCCGCCCCATCCGCCACCAGAAGAAGAGTGGCCGCTAGAAGAAGCGTGGCTGCTCGAAAGGCTTCCTCCCTGATAGCCGGAGGCGCGAGACGGTTGTGGCGGCGTCATGTTGCGCGCCGGAGGCGGGGCGCCATGAGCCGTGCCGGGGACGACCGGAACGCGCGCGGTTGCAACGCCAGTGGAAGGTTCAACTGCACCGTTGCGCTCGACAACGCCGGTACGCACTTCCCCGTTTGCTGGCCGCGGTTCTGCGCCACTCGTGGGAGTCGGCGCGGAAGAATTCGAGTTCACAAAGCGATGCTCGCGCGCGTCATACACGATGGAAGAATCCTTGCTGAGCGAACCGACTCGCGTGTTGGAATTGGTCTGTTCCATAGTGCGCGAGATTTTGGCCGGAGCCGGTGTAACAGCAAGACCGCTGCTGAAAGCATCACGCGGAGCGGATTTCAGCGTTTGCCATTTCTGTCCCGTTTGCGGGATGGTGGCGAGTTCGTTCCCGCCCGCTCTTGAGCTGGCCGCGAAAACGCCATGCTCCAGATTTAGAGGAGTCTTTCCCCTTTCATCGAGCGGATGCATGGGTACGATACCGAGTTTGCCGTTCTGGCGAACGAAAACGGCCGTCGCGGATCTAAATAGAGGGTGAGGAGCGTGGACGCCGGGCGGTATGTGCCTTCTTCTCGGACCACCGAAGAAATGTCCGTACAGCCCCGGCGTATAGAACCAGCCGCCGCAGCCAGAATCAAACAGCCAGCCGCCGTAGTGATATGGCGCCCATCCCCAAGGCTCGGAACCGATAAAAGTCCAGCCGAAAGAAGGATCCGAAATCCATTGTCCAGAAGAAAACGGCGTCCAGCCAAAACCAGCGCCGAAAGGCCTCCAACCGAAGCCATAGCCACCGCAGGAAGACCACGAGCCATAGTTGTAGAGATCGGCGAATCCCGGAGCATACGTGGAAGAGCCTGCGTATTGAAGAGAGGCGTTTGTGGCGGTGGTGACTGCGTCGGTACGGCCTGAAACCCATTGATCGAAGTCATCGCTTTCGGGAAGGCGGCCCACGGCGATCGAAGTATCGTCGCCGGCGTTCATGGAGAGCGACTGGCCTTTGAAGAGCGGTGTGGAGTCTTTTTTGTGCAGGACCGAGACGTGGCCGGTCGAAACGTCCACGTTGCTCCCGTTGTCAAAATTGTTCACGCGAAAAGCGGCGCGGCTGGTGGCTTCGACGGTGAAGTCGCCGCCGGTGACGCTGAAGTAGTCACCATTCGAGGGATTGACGTAAAGAGAGGCGCTCCCCTGGCGAAGGACGAGGCGCGTAATGAGCGCGCCATCTTGCAACGAGAGATCATAAAATTCGAGGACGGTGTTTTCGCTGAGAAAAGCCATCGCGCCATTCTCGAATTCCACTTCCGCGCGGCCGTTGTCGGTGGCCACAACGTAGCCATTGCTGATGGGAAGATTAAGCGGGGCAGCCTCCCACGAGACAATTTTGGAATCGGCCAGCGGGTCGCCGTGGGCATCGCGGGTGAAGCGCACGTCACCCTGTACGAGGCTCAAACGAATGATGCGCGCGTTGCTGTAATCGGCAGCGGCCGGATAAATGGCGGCGAATAACGCGCAAAACAGAATTAAAAGGATGGAACGGAAAAAGGACCTGGGATTCATAGTCACCCCCTCGCGGGGAAACGGCGTACACCCATGAGACGACTTATGGGTGCTGCAGGTTACATAATCTGCACGTCATCATGGTCTCGCCTGATGCGTCACGCGTCAAGGGCTTGCTGGGTGAGGTTAGAAAAATGAGAAAAAAATGAGAAATGGGGAGTGCGGTGTGACGCATCGCGGAGTTTCCTTTATCCCGACGGGTGAACGGATGGATCCCAATAGAGACGCATTGGCTTGCCGGATGCAAATGGCGTAACGCGGCTCGCGGCGGCTCGATGATAGAATTGCCTCCGGACAAACTGCTCATGCGAAAAATTGCTTCGCGCATCGCACAACTGACTGGTGAAGGCGCGCTGGCGGTGTATTCGCGCGCGAAGGAACTGGAGCGCGAGGGGCGCTCGATCATTCACCTGGAACTGGGGGAGCCTGATTTTCATCCGGCGGCGCCGGTGGTGGATGCCGCGCGGGATGCTGTGGCGGCGGGGCGCGACCGTTATGTGGCGACGCGGGGCGTGCCCGCTTTGCGGCAGGCGATTGCGGACTATTTGAAGAGGACGCGGCGGCTGGAAGTGGCGGCCGAACAGGTGCTGGTGGCGCCGGGATGCAAGATGGCGCTGTCGCTGGCGATGATGGCGTTGATCGAGCCGGGAGATGAGGTGTTGTATCCCGATCCGGGATTTCCGATTTATCCGTCGTTCACACGAGGGCTGGGCGCCAAGCCGGTGGCGTTCGGACTGGAGGAGAAGAACAAGTTTCAGCCGGATGTTGAGGAGATCGCCGGGAAAATCACACCGCGAACGCGTGTGCTCATTTTCAATTCACCGAACAATCCGACGGGAACGGTTTTCAGCGATGCGGCGCTCGAGCAGATTGCGCAACTGGCGGCGCGACACGATTTGTGGATCGTGACAGACGAGGTTTATGCGCGGATTTTGTTTAGAGGAGAATACAAGTCGATCTGGGCGCTGCCGGGGATGGCGGAGCGCACCGTCATCATTGACGGGTTTTCGAAAAGTTTCGCGATGACGGGGTGGCGGCTGGGATACGCGGTAGCGCCTCGGCACGTTGTGGATGCCATAGACTTGCTGGTGCTGAACACGTTCACGTGCGTGGCGGAATTTACACAAGTGGCGGCCATCGAGGCGCTGCGCGATTCCACGCACGCGGTGGAAGCCATGGTCGCGGAATACCGGAAGCGCCGCGATTTATTCGTTGCGGGCCTAAACCGCATCGCCGGATTCCGGTGCCAGGCGCCGGATGGCGCGTTTTATGCGTGGGTAAATATCGAGGAAACGGGGATACCGGCGGAGGAAGTTCAGAGATTGCTGCTCGAAGAAGCCGGCGTTGCGGGAATAGCGGGAGCGGCGTTCGGGCCGGGCGGTAAGAATTATCTGCGGTTTTCGCTGGTGAGCGCGCGGAATCTGCTGGAAGATGCGCTGGAGCGCATGCAACGCGTTTCGGTCCACTGGCGGGCGGCCGTTAGCCGTTAGATGAAATCCGAGGATTAGACAACGAAGAAGGAAAAATGAAACGTTTGATTCATCTCCATATCGCGACAATTCTGGTATTGGGAGGCGCGGCACAAGCGCGCGCGCAAGCGAAACCGCTCGCCGGCAGCGACGTGCCGCAGATCTACGAACGGCTTTTGAAGCAGATCGACCAAATCCCCATCTACGACAATCACTCGCACGCCACCTTCCCCGACGATTCCGATATGGATGCGCAAGCTGCCCCACCGGATGAAAGTTCCGTTGTGCGGCTGCGCGAAGATAATCCCGAGTTCGTGGCCGCGGCCAAATCGCTCTTCGGCTATCCTTACGATGATTTCAAGCCCGAACACGCCAAATGGCTGATCGACAAGAAGAAGGCCGCGGAAGCGGCCGGCGGCACGGCCTACTGGGACAGCATTCTCGACAAATTGAATATCGAGACCTGCCTGGCGAATCGCGTAGCGCTGGCGCCTTATCTCGATCCCAAGCGTTTTCACTGGGTTTTCTTTGTAGATTCGTTCCTATTCCCCTTCGACAATCACGCGCAAATTGCGAAGAACGGCGACATGGCGGTGTATATTCCGCTTCAGGAAAAAGTGCTCGACCGATATAAGGCGCAGGAAGGCAGGAAGGGGGTGCTCTCTGATTTGGCCGCCTATGAATCCTTCGTGCGCGAGACTCTCGCCGACAATCAGAAAAAGGGGGGCGTGGCGATGAAATTCGAAGCCGCTTATTTCCGCTCGCTCTATTTTGGTGACCCGCCGCGCGAAAGAGCGGAAGCCATCTATGCAAAGTATGCGCTCGGCGGCGTGCCATCGGAAGAGGAATACCGCACGTTTCAGGACTACATTTTCCGGGTGCTGATCGATCAGGCGGGAAAACTGAATTTGCCGGTGCATTTTCACAGCGCCGTGGGCATCGGGGATTATTTCAGTTTGCGCAACGGCCATCCGCTGAATCTCGAGAACGTGGTGCGCGATCCGCGATATAACAAGGTGAAGTTCGTGCTGATCCACGGCGGCTATCCGTACACGCTGGACATGATCTGGATGACAGCGGCGAAAAACGTGTACACCGATTCGTCGCTGATGGGGTACTACGTTTATCCCTCGGAGCTAAAGAATATTTTGAAGCAGTGGATTTCGCTGTACCCGGAGAAGATCATGTTCGGCTCGGATGCGTTTCCGTTTAATGATGCGGTGGGAGCGGAGGAAACGTTCTGGCTTGCGGCGCGTTCGGCGCGCACAGCGGTCGCAGCCGCGCTGGCCGAACTGGTATCGGAAGGAGCGTTCAGCGAGGAAAAGGCCGTCGAACTGGCACGAATGTATCTGCACGACAACGCCGCGAAACTTTATGGAGGATCGCAATGAGCGGGACTGCGGAAATGAAATACACCGCGTTTGAAAAGATGGAGCGCGAGGCGCTGAATCCGCTGATCGACCGGCAGATGCTGGTGGGCGAAAGAATCATGCTGGCGCGGGTGCTCCTGAAGAAAGGCGCGCATGTGCCGCTGCACCATCATCACAACGAGCAGGTGACGTACATCCTGACGGGCGCGCTGAAGTTCGCCATCGACGGAAAAGAAATCGTGGTGCGCTCTGGTGAAGTGCTGTGCATTCCGCCGCACATGCCGCACGAAGCGTGGGCGCTCGAAGATACCGTGGACCTCGACGTTTTCGATCCGCCGCGGGAAGACTGGCTGAACAAGACCGACGACTACCTGCGACACGGCAAATAGAGATGCTGGTGTTCCCCGCCCCGTGATTTGTCTGGACCAGAAGTATTTTCTGTGTACCATTCCAATTAAAGAGCGTAGACAAGGCCCCTCCCTCTTGTTTACCGTAGGTTGAGTGGCTGATTCCAGGCGTGGGGTCAACCCTCTGAGGGGAGCATCATGAAGAGGCTACTGGTATTGGTTTTTCTGGGGCTGGGGAGTGTGTGCGCGGCGTACGCACAGGCAAGCGCGGCAGCCGGGCAGGACACGAGCAAGAACGCTCGAGTGGATTTTGCGTCCACTTCGGCGGCGAGTGTGACGCTCGTCGATGCAGCAAACACGAAAACCTTGATTGCGACCTCGTCTCCGGACTCCGTGACACCTGGGTTTTCAACGACATTTGCGACGCCGAATTCTTCCGCTACTTTCGCCGAGCCGGCCGCATCTCCCGCGCCCGCACCGGAGCCAAAGTTCATCTTCGGCGGACGCGACGACTACCGCTGGCAGATCGGCCTGGGAGCTACCTGGATCCGATTCCGGTCGTCGATTTTCAACGCGAGTGCTGTGGGAGTCAAAACTTCTCTGACCTACTTCACGAACGATTGGTTTGCTATCGAGGGCAACGTGAGCGCCGGGTTTGCTCCGGAGATTTTTCAAAACGAGCACGTGAAGGTGCTGGTCTACGGAGCGGGGCCGAAGATTGCCTGGAGGCAAAAGCGCTGGGAGCCCTGGGCACATGCGATTTTCGGCGGAGTCCATGAACAACCGCAGACAGCGGCGGGCGGTAAAAACGCGTTCGCGGCGCAACTGGGTGGCGGCGCGGATTACCGGTTTAACCCGCGCTTGTCGGGGCGGCTGGAAGGCGACTATATCCGGACAAGCTTGTTCACCCAATCGCAGAATAATTTTCAGCTTACCGGCGGATTCGTGTTTCATTTCTAGACAGGCCTGACGGAACATACAAAAGTCAAAACCCGAACCTTGAGGCCGAAGGGTCCGGCACCCCCTCCACATTCCCTACAAGGGCCTGGGATCCGGGAGCGTGGCAAGTCTAGAATTTCAATGGATTAAAATTGGTTGCTCTGTCGAAGTAATCGACGTTCTCGATTCTTTTGAGCCACAGGGATATTTTTAGTGTTACCGGCAGCAAGAGAAGCTCCACACTCACTTTTGTAAGACTTGCGACGACGATGCTTTTCGTCAGTATGCGAGTCGGTATCATCCCCCACAGACCGAAAACGTAGAAGATGGAGGTGTTCACCATTTGCCCGCATAGGGTCGAAGTCACAAAACGTCCCGATATGTAACGCCCATTGGTCCACACCTTCATTTTTGCCAGGACGTAATTGTTGGCGATGTCGCCGGCGAACATCGCAAGAGTGCCAAACAAAACGAAGCGAGGGGCCGCGGACAGCACGTCAACGTACGATTGATTGTTTGTCATGACCGCGGAAGGCGGATAGAAAATCACAAATTCGAAAACTGCGATCACCAAAAGCTGAGCGAAGATGCAATACCACAAGACCCGCCGGGCGACTGCATAACCATAAACTTCGGTCATGATGTCGGCAAAAATATAGACAAAAGGAAAATAGTAGATGGAAATCGAGAGGGGAATTCCCATGACGTCAATCAGCTTGCCGGCCGTGGGAATGCAAATGATGGCGAAGGAAACGTTCCAAAGAACAACGTGGTTTAGCAATTTATAGTTCTGCATAGGCTGACCTTTGCTTCGCCCCTGTCATCGGAATTGTCCCAAATGTGGAAATCTAATTTCCGGCTTTGCCGTCTAGTGCGCGTCCGGGTGTTCCCATAGTGTGCGCTCGTAAGGAGAGCCAGACATGAAACAGTTAATTTTCCTATTTATGCTCACTGCCGTACTGAGTGTTCCCGTCGCATTCGCACAAAAGTCAGCGCAGCTTACCCCGAAACAGCCTTCGGCATTGGCTGGAACCGATTCGCCCGAGGCGTTGCGCGAACACGTGCCGGTCTTACCCGCTGTGAAGGCGAAATACTGGAACATCGATCCTGCAGTCGGATACGGGATTAAGGATTTCGGAAGCGGTGTTTACGCGCTTTCTGACAACGGTTGGCAATCCGCGTTCCTTGTGACCGACGCGGGCGTCATCGTTTTCGACGCACCGGCCAGCTATGGGGAACACATTCCAGAAGCCGTCGCGAAAGTCACGAACCAGCCGATCAAGATGCTGATCTATTCCCACCTGCACAAAGATCACATCGGTGGTTCCGTGGCGTTTAAGAACATCCCGGGCTTGCAGATCATCGCCCTCGATACCGTGAGCGACTTCCTGAAGGAAATGAACGATCCGAACCGGCTGATTCCAACGGAGACGTTCAAGACCTCGAAGACGATCAAGATCGGCGGCAAGACCGTGGAACTCACGCGGCATAACTACCACTCCAACGAAGGCGATCTTTTCATCTATGTCCCAGAGGCGAAATTCCTGATGGTTGTAGACTCGGTGACGTCGGGATACGTACCGTTTCAGGACTTCGATCTGTCGACCAACTTCCACGAATATCTGAAGATGTTCGGCGAAATCCTCGTCTACAAATTCGACAATTTCATAGGCGGCCACCTCACCGACACCGGAACTCGGAAGGATGTCGAGATCACCAAGGAATACACGAACGATGTGTACCAGACCGTGAAGCGAATTCACAACGGCATGAATGAAAGGGCCTTCGATGCTGAGATTGCCAAGACGATCGGTCCCGACAACGAGTTCTTAATATTCAAGGCTCTTCTGGATAAGGTGACACGAGATTCTGTTGCGGAACTTGAGCCTCGCTGGATCAATCGCCTGGCTGGCGTCGATGTTTGGCTGCCAAGCCATGTGCGCGCCGCTCTAATCTACGTTCGGTGGGACGATAAGGAATGAAGAGTTCCTCAGGAGGGAAGTGAGGGGAAAAGTGTCGGTGTCATTTGAGCTGCAAATTCCTTGAACACGCGCAAGGGACGTGTGAGATAACGATTGCCCACATGCACCACCCAGAGATTGAAGACCGTGAAGTGCCATTTCTGCATCACCTCAACGAGGCGTCCGTCGCGCAATAATTCGGGCTGCACCAACGGCGGAAGGTCGCCGATGCCGGTACCCGCCAGCAATGCAGTCGCAAGACCGGCATAGTCGTTCATTGCCAGGAAGGGTTGGAACGTCAGCGTTTCTTTTTTCTTCCCATTCGCGCGAACGAAGTTCCATGTTTTTGTCGAAGTCCAAAACGAGAAGGCCAGTAGCCGATGTTCAAGTAAGTCTTGAGGTTTTTGAGGGCGCTTGTATTTTGAGAGGTAGCTCGGACTCGCTACGAGCTGATGACGGTAGGTCAGAATTCTGCGCGCGACGAGCGACGAATCTTTGAGTTGTTCTCCAACCTTGAACGCCAGGTCGATGCCCTCTGCGATTTGATCGACAATGCGGTCCGTAATGAAGATCTGTACCCGGACCTTCGGATACGATGCCTGGAATGCGCCGATCAACGGCGCAAGCAGCGAGTCGGAGATGCTGGGCGGCGCAGAAAGCCGCAGTTCCCCTGAGACGTTCGACAGGTGGTTTGAAGCGATGTTGTCTACCGCTTCGTTGAGCTCAACGGTATGGCGAGCATGCTCGAGAACTTCGGACCCAACATCGGTCAGCCGCAAGCTGCGCGTCGAACGTTCGAGCAAGCGCACGCCGAGTTCGTCCTCAAGGTCGGCAACGCGACGGCTGACGGTTGAGGTCGGCATTTTCAAGAGGCGCGCCGCTTCAGAAAAGCTCTTCGCTTCAACTACTTTAGCGAAAATCATGAGGGAATTCAGGTCCGTCATCACGGTCCTCCCGCGCCAGCAGGCCTCCGGTAGTCACTTAACGCTGAACTCCCAAGGATTTCACCGCACATAGTACGACCACTCGGATGCGCGGTTCCGGTAAAGATTATCCCAAATTCGGAAAATACATTTGCTGTTTGTCCAGGTAGTCGCGCAGGCCACGCGTGCGTCAAAGCTAGGGACGTGGTTACTTTGGATCGTGAAGATGAATGGAAACGATCGGCGATTTCAGTCTGGCGACTTCCACACAGAGCAAACTCTTGCGCCAGCGACTGAAAGCAATCTTCGAGGAGTGGCGTGCTCCGTCTGCTTCGTGCATCGCCGAAGCTCAAGCCCTCGACGAAAGCGGTTCATCCTTTTCCTGGGAGGGCGCAATTCTCCGCGTGAAGGTCGAACGCAGGCCCGCCGCTCGCGAACGCTTCAAGGGCATCGTTTTCGAAACCGTATTTTTCAAATCAAATTCAAGGAGTAGACAATGAAAGTCCCTTACGATGTTGTACTTCCCGAAGTGAATGTTCTGGGTTCGACCATGGCGTACCGGGAAACGGGGAATCCCGAAGCACCGGTTGCGCTTTTTCTGCACGGGAACCCAACCTCGTCGTACGTATGGCGGAATGTCCTTCCACTGGTTGCTCCGGTGGCGCATTGCATCGCGCCGGATCTTATCGGGTTCGGCCAATCGGGCAAACCTGACATCGAGTACCGTTTTGCCGATCATGTGCGGTACCTCGATGCGTTCCTCGATCGGGCTGGAATCTCGTCAGCATTCCTGATAGCGCAAGACTGGGGAACTGCGCTGGCATTTCATCTGGCAGCCCGCAGGCCCGAGTTCATCCGCGCGCTTGCCTTCATGGAGTTCATCCGGCCCCTTCCTACATGGGATGACTTTTACCCGGGTGCAATCGAGACCTTCAAGAAGTTCAGGACACCGGGAGTCGGCGAAGAAATGATTCTTGAAGGCAATATATTCGTAGAGGCGGTCCTTCCTGGGGCAACTGCACGAAAGCTGACGGATGAGGAGATGTCTGTTTACAGAGCTCCTTTTCCTACTCCCGAGTCGCGACGGCCCACTTGGCGATTCCCGAATGAAATTCCGATCGCGGGAGAACCAGCGGATGTGTATTTGACCTTGGAAAAAGCACATGAAGCTCTAGCAGAGTCGACCTACCCGAAGCTGCTTTTCGCAGGAAACCCAGGCGCTATAGTATCGCCGGCCTTTGCCGAGAACTTTGCCAAGGGACTCAAGAACTGCAGAGTTGTGCAGCTTAGCTCCGGCCTTCATTACATGCAGGAAGACCATCCAGATGTGATCGGTGCCACTGTCAAGGAATGGCTGATCGACGTGGGAATTGGTTCCAGCCCAAAACACAAGGCGGCTGTATAGGCTTTCCCTCCAAACCCGCAGAACCTAGCTGCCTCCTCGGCCCCGCGAGTTGGCGCGAACAGGCGCGCCGCTAAACATTATCCCAAATTCGGAAAATACATTTGCTGTTTCGCCCGCTAGTCAAGCAGGCGTGACCCGCCTACATTGCCGTTCGATACGCCCGTCAAAAGCAAAGGACAGGAATCATGAATCCAAACGAGAAGGCCGTTGCCGCGGTACTTGCCAAGTATCAAGACGCGTTGAATCAATCCGATACCGATGCAGTGATGAAGCTCTATGCGCCCGACGGCGTATTCATGCCGCAGCATAGCCCTTCCAGTGTCGGTAACGACGCGGTTCGCATTGCCTATGACGCGGTGTTCAGAACCATCAAACTGACCGTCAAGTTCAACGTAGCGGAGGTTGTAGAGATGGCCCCGAATTGGGTATTCGCGCGCACCAATTCGGCCGGAACGGTCAAGGTTCACGCGACGGGCGTGGGCGGCCCGGAGGCAAATCAGGAGCTATTCCTGTTCCAAAAGATCGACGGAGACTGGAAGATCGCGCGCTACTGCTTCTCGACGACAAACCCACCGCATACATGAGAAGTAAAAGGGGCTTCTGATGGCCACAATGAAAGCTGCGGTGATTCACGAACCGGGTGGGCCCGAGGTTCTCAAAATTGAGAGCCTTCCGGTCCCGGCACCGCAGAAGGGCGAAGTTTTAATACGAGTCAAAGCGTTCGGCCTCAATCGCTCGGAGCTCTTTACGCGCCAGGGCCATTCGCCTGACGTCAAGTTTCCTCGCGTTCTTGGTATCGAGGCAGTCGGTGTCGTCGAGGCAGCGCCTGGAGGCGGGTTTCACAAAGGCGATATCGTCGCGACGGTGATGGGCGGGCTGGGGCGGCAATTTGACGGCGGCTATGCCGAATACACCTGCGCGCCTGTGAAACAGGTGCAGGTCATCAAGACCGAGCTTCCTTGGCAAACCCTCGGAGCTATCCCCGAGATGCTTCAGACGGCGTGGGGTTCGCTGTTCAAATCGCTGCGCCTCGAAAAAGGCGAGCGTCTGCTGATCCGCGGTGGCACAACTTCCGTTGGGTTGGCGGCTGCGGCCATTGGCAAGAAACACGGTGCCGTTGTCGCCGCGACAACCCGAAACCCGGACCACGAAAACCTGCTGCGCGCCAGTGGTGTCGATCAGGTGTTCATCGATACCGGTTCAATCGCCGAACAGGTCATGGAAGTCTGTGCGAACGGGGTCGACAAAGTACTCGAACTGGTCGGCACGACGACACTGAAAGATTCGCTGCGCTGCGCCAAACAGCGCGGCATCGTGTGCATGACCGGAATCGTCGGGAAAAAATGGTCCTTTGGGAATTTCGCTCCGATGGAGGCGATACCCACAGCGGTCAATTTGACAACGTATGCAGGTGAATCGGAAGACTTTATGCGGATGCCCCTCGAGGACCTGGTCGAGCAAATCGCTGCCGGGACACTCCACGTCCAGATCGGCAAGGTCTTCCATCTTGACGAGATCGCAGAGGCACATCGATGCATGGAGGAAAACAAAGCCGGTGGAAAGATTGTGGTCCTCACCTAGCGGTTCAACAGGATATTTTCCTGGCTCCGGCCATTTTTTCACTCAGCAGCAAATCGCAAAACGAGCTGAGGCTACCAGATTTTGCAGGATTGCTCGCGGACCATGGCGTCGCCTTTTTTGCAGCCGAAGGCTTGGGCGAAGACGGCCATGTTGGAAAGCGGGCCGATGACCCGGAAGCGCGGAAGCGGGTGTGGATTGGTGTTGGTCTGGAGGCGCGCGAATTCGGGGCGCTCATTGGCGCCCCAGACTTGCGCCCAGCCGAGGAAGAAGCGCTGTTCGGGAGTGAAGCCGTCGAGATCCTTGGGGCGAGGCTTGCCTTCGAGCGATTTTTCGTACGCGGCGTAGGAAATGGTGAGGCCGCCGAGGTCGGCAATGCTTTCGCCGAGGACCAGCTTGCCGTTCTGGTGCAGACCGGGCTCGACTTCGAAGCCGTCGAACTGATTGGAGACGCAATCCGTTCGGGTTTTGAAATTCTTGAGGTCCTCGTCGGTCCACCAGTTCTTCAGGTTTCCATTGAGATCGTACTGGCTGCCATGGTCGTCGAAACCATGACTGATTTCATGGCCGATGACCGCGCCCATGCCGCCGTAGTTCACGGCGTCGTCGGCTTTGGGGTCGTAAAAGGGCGGCTGCAAAATCCCAGCGGGAAACACAATCTCATTCCTGCTGCTGCTGTTGTAGGCATTGACGGTGGGCGGCGTCATGCCCCATTCGGTGCGGTCAACGGGTTTACCAATTTCGTTTAGCTGGCGGGCAAATTCGAAGCGCGCTCCGCGAGTCCAGTTTTCCAGATAAGAGGAACGATCGATGGGGAGTTTGGAGTAATCGCGCCACTTATCGGTGTAACCGATCTTGATGCCGAAGGCCGCGAGTTTTGCGGCGGCCTGCGCACGGGTTTCCGGACCCATCCAGGGAAGTGTTTTCAGGTCGTCGCGGAGGGCGGAGATCAGGTTATGAACCATGTCGAGGGCATGGGCCTTGGCCTCCGGAGGAAAATACTGCTGCACATAAACTTGTCCGAGGGCTTCGCCAAGGGCGCGGTCGGTGGCCTGCACGCAGCGCTTCCAGCGTGGCTGAATCTCTTTCGCGCCCGTGAGCGTGCGTCCGCGGAATTCGAAATCTTCGGCCACAAATTTTTCCGGAAGAGTGGCTGCGGCAGCGTTCACCAGGTGCCAGCGAAGGTACGTTTTCCAATCATCGAGGGAGGTGGCGTTGAGTTGCGCGTTGAGGGCTTTGAAGAACTCGGGCTGGCGGACGTTGAGCTCCTTTAATTCGGTGTGGCCAACAGCCTTGAAATAGGCGTCCCAGGAGAAGTTCGGCGTGAGCGGCTGCACGTCGGCGAGATTCATCAGGTGATAGTTCTTGACGGGGTCCCGGAGTTCGACGTTGGAGGAAGAAGCTTTGGCCAGCGAAGTTTCGATGGCCATGACGGTTGCGGCTTCGGCGGCGGCTTTGTCCTCCGCGTCGCCCAGCAAGACAAACATTTTCGCCACGTGTTTGACGTAGGCTTCGCGTAGTTGCTTGGACTTTTCGTCTTCGCGCAGATAATAGTCGCGGTCGGGAAGTCCCAGGCCGCCCTGCGAGGCGGTACCGATCACGCGCGCGCTATCCTTGGGATCCTGCGCGGCGTCGAATCGGAACAGCACGCGAACGTTTTCGCCTTGCAAGCGCGCGGCTTCCTCGGGGATAGCGGCCAGACTGTTCAGTTTTGCAATGCGCGCGAGCGCCGGTTCGAGGGGCTTGGTGCCAGCGGCTTCGATCGCCGCGGTGTCCATGCAACTAGCGTAAAAGTCACCGATTTTTTGCGTATTCGAGCCGGCAGCGGCTTTGACGGTAGCCGATTCCTCCAAAACATGGCGGAGATTCTGCTGATTCTTCTCCGCAAGCTCGGCGAAGGTGCCCCAGCTTGGATACTCGGCGGGAATGGGATTGCTTTTCATCCAGCCGCCCATGGCGAACTGGTAGAAGTCGTCGCAGGGTTTGCAGGTCTTATCGAGATTGCTGGGCGAAAAGCCCCAGGAGGAAGGAGCGTCCGCGAAAGCGCGCGAACTACGGTTCGCGCCAAGGAGAATCGCCAGCCCCGCCAGGCAGAGGAGACTCGCCAGAACATGCCAACGCAACGACCGCTTCTTCATGACACACCTCGATAGGATGAACGAAATGGTTTAGACGGACGGGAAAAGAGTTTAGCAGACCTGCCACCGGCGGCAGAAGCGGGAACGCGAAATTCGTGGTGGATCAATGCGTCGGCGCCGGGAGAGGTTTCTCGTATTTGGCGGTGTCGACGGACTGCCACTCGCCACGCTCGATGCCTTCGCGGACTTGCGCGGCCGTCTTGCCTTTGCGGGACTGCTCGTAGGAGTAGAAGACTTCGCGCATGCACGTACCGCAGCCCGAGCCATGCTTGCTGACGAAACAGTCCAGCAGGCTGCCGTGACCCTGGCTCTGGTCACAATGGCAGTAGCAGGGCTGCTGATACAGGACCTTCTTGATGCGCGCGGCCAGGGCATAGGCATTTTGAATGACAGGGGCGGTGAACAGGGAGGGGTCCATCGTGGGAGGAAGCGCGCCCTGCGGGACTTGAGAATGGAAGGCGGGTATGGGCTCACTGGCGCTGGCTTGCGGCACGGCGTTGTCTCGCGGAGATTCGGACGAACGAGAAGCGGCGCGCTGCGGCAAGAACACCAAACCGAGCGCCAGGCCGAAGAGAATCATTCCGCTGAAAAGCTTGTTGATCCAATGCATGACCCAGCCTCCGTCGGCACTCCGAAAAAACAAACGACGCTTGCGTCCTTCCTTACTGTACGGCGGCAAAGAAAAATATTCCACCCCGGCAACGAGAGTGTGCAGGATTCAAAAGCGCTCAAGGCAGATGAACCACAGCGATGCGCACGCGTTGCAGCTTGGTGACGTCCATGATGCGATCGCCATTCAAATTGTCGATTTGACTGTTGGCGATGAAGTAGAAATCGTTGCCGCGAATCGCGCCCGTCGTGGGCAGCACGGTAAACGCCGAGCGGTTTTCGAGTACGCTGGCCTGCACGACGCGAGAGCCATCTTTCGACAGCCGGAATGTGGCCACGCGCGGAGAGCCAATGCCGTTCTGCACACCTACGAGGCTGCCGTTGTGCCAATAGAGACCGTCGATGCCGGCCAGAGTGCTGCGCGGGCCGGGGATGAGGTCGTGACTGGTCCTGTCCGCCAAGTCGATGCTGACAACCCCAAGATCGTCGGCGACGAAGAGGGAATGGTCATCGTCCGCGAGTGCAATGCCGTTCGGATGCATCAGCGCGCGGTTCACAGGGATGGTGTCAAAGGACTGGGACTTCGGATCCCAGCGAAACAGGAGATGAGTGGAGGTGCTGGTCGTATACACCTCGCCATTTTTCCGGACCACGAGATCGTTGAAGCCATGTTTTTCGGGCCCCTTCGGTGCGTAACGTCCCAGCAGGTTTCCCTGGGGGTCGATGTGGATGAGTTCGGTCTGCCAGGCATCCTTTGCAAAGTTCGTGGTGGCTGCCCAAACCGTTCCGTCCGAGGGATCGAGGCGAATTCCAAGAACGGGCAGCAGTTTGTAGCGCTCGGTTGGGGCGAGGTCGGAGACGCGGCTCTCCATGGTGATTTTCACGATTTTCCGGCGATGGAGACTGCTCATGTAGAAGACATCCTGTTTTTCGTCGTACGCCAGGCCTTCGGGAATGAGGTCCTTTTCCTCCGCGACGAGAGCCTGATGAGCCTGCGCCACCGCGGGAAAATCCTTGTGCGCACGCTCGACGAGCGAGTCGAATTCTTTCTCGCCCTTTAGCCCGCGAAACTCCGGATCACCGGAAGGGTCGAACCCTTCTTGCAGCGCGATGCAATCTTTCAGCAGGGCGAGCGCCTCGCGAGTTTCGTGCAGATGTTGTTTGGAAACAGCCAGGAAGTACAGCGCGGCGCCCCGATCGGGCAGCGCGGGCATCAGCTTTTCGACGGTGGCTATTTGTTCGCGCACTTCAGCGGCGTCATCGGGCTCCGCGGGCATTCCCTTGACTTGTTCCTGCTGCGCCGCGGCCCGCCTCAAGGCGAAAAACCCGCCGAAGAACAGAAGCGGAATCAAGAATGCGGGCAAACGCTTACGGGAATTCATGGCGATGAATTAGACGCGCGGTTTGAGTATTTTGCATCACTCTGCCGCCGCGAGCACCAGGAGATGGCGGACTAAGCAGCAGTATACGCCGCAGAAGAAGTTGCGGAAGACGCCCGTTCCGCGAGATGCCGGGCCCGGAGGTTGCGCTGCACGCGGCGGCCCCAGCCTCGCACAAACGAAAAATTCAGCGCGCCACCAATGGCGGAACTGGCGAGAGGAATCAAGCGGCCCGCCCATTTCTGAGCGCTTTCTTCCCCGAGCTTTGCGGCCAGGCGCGCGGCGATGCGAGGTCCGAGTTTTTCCATCATCTGCTTTTCGGCCAGGTCCTTGCCGTAGTCAATTCCGGCCGCGGACGCGGCAGCCATCCACATCGCAAGCTGCTCATCCTGGCCATGAGCATGAAAACCGTACAAGAGACAGAGTCGCTGAATCAGCCGGAGAGTAATGATAGTAAGGAAGCTGGCGTCGGGAAGGAGTGTGATCATGCCGCCGAGTCCGAAACCCGCGCCTTCCGCGAGAGCCAGGCGCTCCGCATCGCGGATGAGCATTTTGGCGATGGCGTCCAGGCGTTCAATGGGAACGTCTCTCATGCGCTCAAAATCAGGGACCCACAGACCGTGCTTGTCCGCAAGCTGGCGGCGAAAAACGTCGGGGTTGACTTCCACGGAACGCAAGCCTTTCCAAAAGCCAAAGCGCATGGCACGCCCCAGAGTGCGCCCGACAAGCGACCTCTTTCCGGTGTTTCGTAACTTCGCCATGGCTATTAGCATCCTACGGCGGTTAGAACCCTCTGGCAACAACGGCGTTGCACGATGAGTCTCACTCTTGGAATAAGCTAAAAGCAGGGGGGAGTTACCCGGAAGGCGGCAGGGAAGCGAGCGTACTACTTGACGTGGAAGGCATTTTGGGTAAACTGCCTTTTCTCTATGGCGACGATGCCACAATTCGTTCCCGGGGAAGTCATCCACGACCTAGACTTCCCGCAGCGCGAGGCGGCGTTCTTTTACGGCCTCTTTCTGCGTGGACACGCAGCAGAGCGTCTGCGGCGCGACATCGAGGTGCCGCCCGCGGTGCTTGCAAAATGGCATCGGGAAGCCGAGCGCGATCCGCAATTGCGCGACATTTTCACGCGCATCGTGGAATACCGCCGCCACGTGCTCGCCATTTTCGATACGCTGGTGGGTTCCGACGTGCAAAACATGCGCGTGCAGTAGAAATCCCCAAATCTCTCTGAAATCCCTCGTAAACTCTGGCTATCTTTTGTCGCTGGAATCTCCTGTCCGAAGGTTCAGGCCAAAAAATGTCAGGCAACCCCAGGTTGCGGCACGGGTTCTAACGGGAATCGAGGGGCAAGTCTCACAAAATGCAAGGGATTCGTCGATTGACGTGGCGCTTGTCCGGGGTTAGAATCCAAACGTCCTAATAGCTTGAGGTGTCCTTCATGTCACAGGTGGTACGCACCCTGCTCTTTTCTCTTTTTTCACTGGCTCTAGCAATTCCACCGGTCCTTGCGCAGGAGCAGCAAGATCCCAACGCTGATAAAGCTAAGAAACTTACCAAAGAGCAGAAGCAGAAAACAAAGCAGGTGCTCAAGGAATTGGGCCACGAGTACAAACAGTGGTTGAACGAGGATGTGGTCTACATTATTTCGCCCGCCGAGCGTCAGACTTTCCTCCAATTGGGAACGAACGAAGAGCGCGAGCAGTTCATCGAGCAATTCTGGCTGCGGCGCAGCAGCAATCCGGACCTGCCGGAGAACGATTTTAAGGAAGAGCACTACCGTCGCATTGCCTATGCCAACGAGCACTATGCTTCGGGCATCCCTGGCTGGAAGACGGATCGCGGAAAGATGTACATCATTTGGGGGGCCCCGGACGAAATCGAATCGCACCCCACGGGTGGTACCTATGACCGTCCGATAGAGGAAGGCGGCGGATCGACGTCAACGTATCCGTGGGAAACCTGGCGCTATCGTTACATGGAAGGCCTAGGGGAAAACATGATTTGGGAGTTCGTCGATCCCAGCGGCTCGGGGGAATATCACCTGACGACGGATCCATCGGAGAAAGACGCATTGTTGTATGTGCCGGGCGCCGGTTTGAGCCAACTGGAGTCCATGGGGCTGGCATCGAAAACGGACCGCTTCACACGCTCGGACGGCACGCATTTGCCGAGCACGCTGGGCGGCAGCACGCCGGCGAGCCTGAATGAATTCACGCGGCTGGAGAATTATGCAAAGGTGTTTCAACCGCCGCCCGTGAAGTATAAGGACCTCGAGGCTTTGGTGACCGCGCACATTGTGCGCGATCAAGTGCATTTTACGTGGCGAACCGACTATCTGAAAGTCACCAACGACACCGTGCTGGTACCGGTGACAATACAAGTGCCCAACACGCAGCTTTCCTTTCATTCGAAGGAAGGAGTACACTCCGCAACCCTCAATGTCTTCGGACGCGTCAGCACGCTGACAGGACGCGTGGTGCAGACGTTCGAAGACGCAGTCAGCCGCGATTTTCCAGACTCGCTATTCCAGCAATCCTTGAAGCTCTCGTCAATTTATCAGAAATCTGTTCCGCTGCGCCCGGGACTCTACCGTCTGGACTTGGTGATCAAAGACGTGCAAAGCGGGAACGTCGGCGTGATTAACTCGCGGCTGGCGGTTCCTCGATATGATGACGATAGATTGGACTCTAGTTCGTTGATTCTCGCGGACCAGATCGAACATGTGCCCGCGAAGCAGATCGGAACGGGACAGTTTGTGCTGGGTTCCTCGAAAGTCCGGCCGCGGCTGGAAGGTGATTTCACGACCACCGATAAATTGGGAATCTATCTGCAGGTGTACAACCTGAAGGCCGACGACAAGACGCATAAGTCCAATGCGAAATTCGAATTCACCGTCAAGCGGGGCGCCGAGCAGGTCATGCAGTTCAAAGAAACCTCGGAAAACATGAAGCAGTCCGGCGATCAGATCACCATCGAGCGCTTGCTGCCGCTGGCGACTTTGACACCGGGGAAGTACACCATCGAGGTCAATGCCACGGACACGCTTTCGAACCAGAGTATTACCCGAACGGCGGAATTCAGTGTGAAAGCGCCGGCGGAAACCAAGACGGCAGCCAACACGGTACCGGGGAGGTAGCCAGACGTGAAACATCGGCGGCTCCGAATCCTGGGGGCCCTGGTCCTGACAGCTGGCTTTGCGTCCATCGGGGCGCATCCGGCGGTCGCGCAAGCGAAGCCTGTGTCCGGGAAGCTGTCGGGCGTAGTGCGCGACAGCAGCGGTACGCCGCAAATGGGTGCAACTGTCGAAGTGGTCTCCGAGGCCGCCCGGCCAGGGGCCGCGCTTGATTTCCTCACCAACACACAGGGAATTTTCAACGGCGCGAACCTTGCGCCGGGTTTTTATACTGTCCGTGTGACGCTCGCGGGTTACCTTCCTACTCTCGAGAAGCACATCCGCATTGCTTCTAACCTAACCACCGTCGTCCGTATCCAGTTGGAGTCCATGTTTGCTTCGCTCGATCAATTGCGACGCGCCCCTTCCCCTAGCGCGATTGACGCCGATGACTGGAAGTGGGTGCTGCGCTCGGCATCCTTGACGCGTCCGGTGCTGGAGTGGGCGGACGACGACGATGTGACCGCCTCGAGTTTAAGCCTGGACAACGGCAAACCGAGGCCACCGAGGGCGCGCATCGAGTTTACGGATGGCGCGAGACGGCCAGGCTCCGTTTCGAACGTTGCGGCTGCCCCCGCAACGGCATTCGCCTACGATCAAAAACTCGGTGGGACCAGCCGGCTGATCATTGCGGGGCAGGTGAGTTATGAGGGTGATGCCCCTGCTGGGGGTATCGCCACGGTTTGGCTGCCGACAGGCTCGTTGGGGGCAGGCCCGCACACCGCGCTGGTAATTCGTGAAGCAAAGCTGGGTCCGGATGGGCCGACGTTCCGCGGCGTGCGTATCGATCAGGGTGGATCGCTGGGTTTCGGCGACAACGTAGTGCTGCGCTATGGCAGCGAATTTGTTCTGGTGGGGCTGGGTGCCGCGGCGTCCTCCTTGAGGCCTCGCGGTGAGCTTGATGTTCGCATTACGGACGACTGGCATGCGGCGCTGATTTTTGCTTCGCAGCCCAGCGGTCCAGGACCTCTGGAAGCAGGGGTAGGCGAAAATGGGAGCGTACTGGCCGCGGCCGTAAATGAGCTGGACGCCTTCCCCGCGCTGCTCTGGCGGAACCGTCGGCCAGTGCTACAGAGTGGCTGGCATGAAGAATTGGCCGCCGAGCGCAGGATGGGTGCGCACGGCAAGCTGCAAGTCAGCGCGTTCCACGATGACAATCTGCATGCCGCAGTATTCGGGCGGGGCAGCAGCCTGCCTGCCGGGGACTTCTTCCAGGACTACTTTTCGAATGGATTTGCCTACGACGGCGGTTCGTCAAGCAGTTGGGGAACACGCGCTGCCCTGCGGGAAAAGCTTGGAGACGACATCGAGTGGACCGTGGTGTATTCCTACGCCGGTGGGTTGACTCCCTTGGAGGATGCCGACGCGCCGCTGCGAGCATCGTTCCGCACCATGCAGAAACATTCCCTGGGAGCGGGCTTGTCCGCCAACGTGCCTCATGCGGGCACGAAACTGACTGCAGGCTACAAGTGGGTCAGTGGCGTGACGGTTTCCCGCGTGGACAGCTATGGCGAGTCGCTCTTCCAGTTGGACCCTTACCTTCATGTGGGTTTCCGGCAGCCGCTGCCGAAGTTCATGCTGGGACATTGGGAAGCGGTCGCAGACTGCGACAACCTATTGGCTCAGGGCTATGTCTCTCTAAACAGCCGGGATGGCCGAGTGCTTCTGGTCCCCGCGTTTCGCACGTTCCGCGGGGGCTTAAGCCTCCAGTTTTAAGGCCCAAGAAGAGGCTTTGGAAAGCTGTAGGGTCCTTCCAGAAAGCGGATTCCGCAGGGGTGCCCTCCCTCCCTTTTCTGTAAGATGAAGATAGAGCAAGAGTTCGTGTAGTCACGGCCTTCCAAAGAATGGAAGTTGAGTTGCACCTAACAAAAAGTGTTTGGGTGTGTCTCTAATCGCACTATGAGACAGAATTTGCGAGTCAGTCTTGGAGCCGTCGTGCTGGCGCTGGCCACGCTGGCGGCGATGATTTTCGCGTGGTTGAACTTCGTTCAACGCACGCAATTTGAAGCCCCCGAGGACGGAGTCGCGTGGCTGGATACCACGCAGGGTGTACAGGCCTGGCAGGTGGCACCCAACTCGCCCGCAATGCGAGCAGGAGTGCGCGCGGGCGACCTGCTCGTGGCCATCAATGGCGCTCCCGTAACAAGCTCCGTGCAGGTTACCAAGCGCCTCTGGCGCGCGGGATTGTGGACGCAGGTGCGTTACAAGCTGGTGCGTAATGGCCAGGAATTCGAAACTCCCCTAGTGACTGGGCCGAGCGAGAAACCAGCATCGATTGAAGATTACCTGCGCGTCGTTGGTCTTCTCTATTTGTTTATCGGATTGTTCATTTTTGCGCGCCGCTGGAACGCGCCGCGCGCGGTCCATTTTTACGTTTTTTGCCTGGTTTCCTTTGTTCTGTTTTCCTTCCATTACAGCGGAAAACTGGACAGTTTTGACTATGAAGTCTACTGGGCAAGCATCGCGGCGCGCCTGCTCGCGCCCGCGTTGTTGCTGCATTTCGCGCTGGTGTTCCCGGAGCGGACCGAGGCGGCAGGGCGCTCGTTGTCCAAGCTCGGCTTGGTTTACGCCCCTCCTGCTGTGCTGCTGCTCATCCACGGAAGCGCGGCTCTACAGGCGCTGGGATTTGTACCCTGGCTTGGTTCCCGTGTGCTTCTCGACAAAATCGAGCTGAGCTACCTGGGCGTGTGCTTCCTGCTGGCAGGACTGGTTTTTTATAAGAGTTTCCGCGAGGCGGCGGCCGGGGTACTGCGTCAGCAGTTGAAATGGCTGACGGGGGGCACGCTGGCGGGAAGCTTGCCGTTTACCTGGCTGTACATAGTACCGTTCGACTTCGACGTTACGTCCCACGCCTGGACGCAGTTCTCCTCGCTGTGTCTTGTGCTTGTCCCGCTGTGTTTTGGGTACGCCATCATCCGTTACCGCTTGATGGACGTGGACATCATCTTCAAGCGCGGATTGGCATATACCGCGGCCACAGCCGCGGTGGCGGCCGTCTATTTCGCTCTCGTCGCGTTGATTGCGGAAATCTTCCATGCGCAAACAACGGGGCCGATCGGCAGCGTCATCGCCATCATGATTGCGGCGTTTCTTTTCCAGCCGTTCCGTGAATGGATTCAAGCGCGGCTGGACCGCTTTTTCTACCGCGACCGTCTGGACTACCGGCGCACACTGATCGAGTTCGGGCGCACGCTGACGAACGAAGTGCGGCTGGAGCCCATGCTGGGTTCGGTCATGGACCGCGTGTCGCAGACCTTGCTAGTCGACCGGCTAGCCATCTTTGTTGAGGATCCCACGCACCCCGGGCATATGCGGCTGGCGCGGTCCATGGGTGTGCGGCTTTCCGAGCCACAGGATCTCAGTTTCCTCGAGCCGGCCCGGCCCGAGTTCGCGCGCGGGGCGCTCTTTTTCGAGTCGCCCCGTGCCGCGAGAGACGTCAGCGAATCGGTGCGGCGGACGCTTGAGCAGCTCGATTTGAATTATTTCGTGCCTTGCCGGATTCGCGAACACACCGTCGCGGTACTCGGCCTCGGGAAGACCGTCGATGGCGATTTTCTTTCCAGCGATGACGTCGAGCTGGTGGAAACCATCGCCGGATATGTAGCCGTGGCGCTGGACAACTCGCAGCTGTACACCTCTCTCGAGCAGAAGGCCCTGGAAATCGCGCGGCTGAAAGACTTCAGCGAGAACATCGTGGAATCGCTGAACGTCGGCGTCTTGGCCGTCGATTTGTACGGAATTGTCGAAAGCTGGAATACGCGCATGGAGCAGTTATTTGGCGTGGCCCGGCAGGACGCGGTCGGACAGCAGTTGCGCCCGCTGCTCCCGGAAGAATTGGCGGCGGAAATCGCGTCGCGCGGCGACGAAGAACAGATCACCGGCATCTATAAACAGAGGCTGCAGCACCAAGGGCGGCTGCTGACGCTGAACGTTTCGATCGCGCCGCTGGTCAGCAAATCGGGCGAGCGGATCGGACGGCTGCTGTTGTTTGACGACGTGACCCAGCGCGAGCGCATGGAAGAGCAGATGACGCAGACGGAAAAGCTGACATCGCTCGGTCTCCTCGCGGCAGGTGTGGCGCACGAAGTGAATACGCCGCTGGCGGTTATCTCAAACTACATCCAGATGCTGGCGAAACAAATGCCCGACGGCGATCCCCGGCAGGCCATCATCGAGAAAATCGTGAAGCAGACCTTCCGCGCGAGCGAAATCGTAAACAACCTCCTGAATTTCTCACGCACCGGGGCGGGGGAAGCCGCGGATGTGGACGTGAACCGCGTGGTGGAAGAAACCTTGTCGCTGGTAGCGCACCCCTTGAAAACTTCGCAGATCCAAATCGTGAAGCAGCTCGGGGAGCCGCTGCCCGCGGTGCGTGGCTCGGCGAACAAACTGCAGCAAGTGTTCCTGAATCTGTTCCTGAACGCGCGGGACGCCATGCCCAGCGGGGGCATGCTGGAAGTGCGCACCGCGACGCACAACGGCAGCGTTGAAATTGAAATCGCGGATACCGGCGCAGGCATTCCGCGGGAACACATCCACCGCATCTTCGATCCGTTTTTTACCACCAAGGGCGTGGGCCGCGGCACGGGCCTGGGCCTCTCCGTGAGCTACGGCATCATCAAAGAACACTCCGGGAAGATTGACGTGCGCTCGACGCCCGGCAAAGGCACTTCTTTCCACGTCGAGTTCCCCGCGGTCAGGAAAGCGGTTCATGTCTAAGGGCTCCATACTAGTCGTTGATGACGAATCCGAAATCCGAGAAGGCCTGGAGCTGCTGCTGAAGAGCGAGGGCTACGGAGTCTCCAGCGCGGAGAGCGGCGAATCCGGCCTGGCGAAGCTTGGGGAACATCCCTATGACCTGCTGCTGCTGGACGTAAGCCTCCCGGACCGCAACGGCCTGGACATGCTGAAGGAAATCCGCCGCCGCGATCCGCATCTTTCCGTGGTGCTTATCACCGCCTACGGCTCGATCGATATGGCGCGCGCGGCCTTCAAGAATGGCGCGATGGATTACATCACCAAGCCGTGGTCCAACGACGAACTGCTCGCGCAAGTGGCGCAGGCTGTCGAATCACGCCGGCTGCGCGACGAAAACGTGCAGCTCAAGCGCGCGCTGAAGCAGCGTTTCAATTTCCCGGCGATCATCGGTAAAAGCGACAAGATGCAGACACTTCTGGACCTGGTGAGCCAGGTCGCGCCCTCGCGCTCCACCATTTTGATCAGCGGAGAGAGCGGCACGGGCAAGGAGCTCATCGCCAAGGCCATCCATTCGGCTTCCACGCGCGCGGACAAAGCCTTTGTCCCCGTGAATACAGGATCGATACCAGTGGATTTGCTGGAATCACAACTCTTCGGCCACGTGAAAGGCGCCTTCACCAGCGCGGTCGCTTCCAAAAAAGGCCTGTTCGAAGTCGCCGACCAGGGCACGATTTTCTTCGATGAAATCGCCACCATCAGCCCGGAAACGCAGGCCAAACTTCTTCGCGTCATCCAGGAGCGCGAATTCATGCGTCTGGGCGGGACCGAGCAAATCAAGGTCGACGTGCGCATCGTTGCGGCATCCAATATCGATCTCCTTACGCTCGTGCGCGAAGGCCGCTTCCGCGAAGATCTTTACCACCGCTTGAATGTGATTCATCTTCAGCTTCCGCCCCTGCGCGAGCGCCGGGAAGACGTGCCCATGCTGCTCGCTCATTTTCTGGGGCGCTATTGCCAGGAGAATGCCAAGCCGCTACGGCAGTTTACCGCTGGCGCACTGAAGCTGCTGATGGACTACGACTGGCCCGGCAATGTGCGCGAATTGGAAAATGTCGTCGAGCGCGCCGTCGTGCTCTCGACGCAGGAGCGCGTGGACGCCGATCTTTTGCCCGAAAGCATCCGCAGCAAAGAAATCGTGCGCGGCGTAAGGCTGCAACTCTCCGAGTTTCTCCCGGCCTTGCCCGGCGAGCCCGGTTCGCGTTCCGGCGCCGATCATTCTCAGCCTTCGTTATTTCAGATCATGGACGAGATCGAGCGCCGCATCATCGTGGACATGCTGGAACGCACTGGCTGGAACCAGACGGAAGCAGCAGAACGCTTCCTGATTCCGCTGTCCACCCTCAACCAGAAGATCAAGCGTCTGGGCATCGACGTCCGCCGCCGCGGCCGTGGCGACGAAAGTTTCACCGCCACCATCGGCAAATAGCCTCGGCCGGCAAAGCTGCCCACTTTGCGCTTGCCACATCGCCGCTTCCTTAGGCACAGTACCGGGGAATGATTCTGCGCCTTTCGACTTCCCTGGAGCGTGGGGTTCTTGCCGCCGTAGCCTCGGGGCTCGCCGCCTTTCTGTCTTTTTCCAGTATTCGCAACGCCTGGGCCGAGCACTACGCGGGCTTGGAAACGCCGCAAGGATTCTTGCGCGCCACGCAACTCGAGCCGGGCAACGCCCGCAACTGGTATCTCCTCGGCCGCTACTGGCAATACAACCTCGAAAATCCGGACGCAGAGCGCGCCATTGCCGCCTATCGGACTTCCCTTTCTTTTGCTCCACAATCGGCGGACACCTGGCTGGACTTGGCGGCGGTCTACGAGTCGGAGAACGATCTCCCCGCCGCGCGAGATGCCTACCGCAAAGCCAAGGAAGACTATCCGCTCTCTGCGGTCGCGGCCTGGCGGTACGGAAACTTTCTCCTCCGCCAGGGCGAGCAGGATTCCGCGTTTCGTGAAATCCGTCATGCCATTCAGTCCGATCCCAAGCGGGCCGCGGAAGCATTTTCCCGATGCATCCGCGTGGACCCGGACATTCACGCCATTCTGGACCAGGTGTTGCCCGCTTCTCGCGATGTCTATGTGGACGTCATGCGCGAATTACTCGACGAAGGTAATGTCGAGCAAGCATTAGTGGTTTGGTTCCGGCTGGTTGCGTTATATCCACATCTCCCGCTTTCCGACTCATATCAACTCGTGGACTCCTTGATCCAGAAAATGCAGCTTAATTTGGCGCGCCAGATATGGGACCAGGCTGTTGCCCTAACCGGCATGTCGCAACTGCTGGATCCGCCTGGCTCTGTTGTCTGGGATGGCAGTTTCGAATCAGGGATCAGAGGAGTCGGCTTTGCCTGGAGGATTTCGCCTCTCAGCGGTGGCGTGCAAGCCAGCATCGACGGACACGAAAAACATTCCGGCAAGTATTCGCTGAGAATCACATTTGACGGAAAAAGTGATGTAAATTTTCAGAATGCTTGCCAAATCGTAGTCGTTCAGCCATCCACGGCATATCATTTTTCCGCATGGGTCCAAACCCGGAACCTCACCACCGATGAAGGAATCAGGTTTCAGTTGAATGCCAGCTCCCCCGCCGGCGAACCTGCCACGCTCACCAACGATCTGCGCGGAACCGTTCCCTGGACCAGGATCGAAATCCCTTGGAAGTCTGGAAGCGATGTCAACGAGATGCAAATTTGCTTGAAACGAAACCCGAGCGCTGCTTCCGACAATCGGATCCAGGGTACGGTGTGGGTCGACGACGTCGCGCTGATTCCGGCTGGCGCGGAGAACGCCCGGCCATGAAGTTCTTGCGAATCGGGATTTGTGCTCTTCTTGTTTTTGCGGTTGCCGCGCACGGGGCCGTCGAAGACTGGGCCAGAGCGGTGCTGGAGACCGGTGCGGGGCTGCTTTTTCTTGCCTGGGCCGCGCGCAGCTACTTCTGCAAGCAGGAACAGCTTGTGATTTCGCCTTTGCTGCCGCCGCTGGCCGCACTCTCGCTGGTGGTGCTTGGCCAGTGGTTGTTTCACCGCACCGCTTCGGCGTATGACACGCGGCAGGAACTGCAGCTCCTTATTGCGGATGTCCTTCTCCTCTTTCTCGCTTCACAGGTATTTCGCGCCCTCGAGGACTGGCGGGGCTTCTTTTGGTTTGTCATGGGTTTCGGTTTTTTTATCGCCGTCTTTGGGATCCTCCAGCAGCTGACATTCAATGGAAAGCTGTACTGGTTTCGTGAGATGCGCTATGGGGGCATCCCCTTTGGCCCGTACGTGAACCGCAATCATTTCGCGGGATTCGCGGAATTGGTGATCCCCGTGGCGCTGGTGCCCCTGGTGCTGGGAAAGGTGCGCCGGGAGCGGTGGTTTCTTGTGGGACTGTTTGCGGTACTGCCGATGGGTGCGTTGTTTCTTTCGGCTTCGCGCGGGGGCATTCTCAGTTTTGGCGTCGAGCTGGCGGCACTGGCGCTCTGGATGGTGGTCAAGCGGCGAGTCGTTGGCGCGCAACTGCTCGCGGTCGGCGCCGTTCTGCTGGTGGCCATTTTACTGGTGTCCTGGCTTGGTGTAGGGCAGGTCCTGCAGAGATTCTCATCGCTGCAATCGCTTGAAGTCTCCGAAAGGAAACGCGCATCCATGCGGCGGGACACTTGGCGGATTTTTCTAGAGCACCCCTGGACGGGCACGGGGCTGGGAACGCTGCAAACCGTCTTTCCGCGCTATGACACGCTGTACGACGGAAAGATCGTCAATCACACCCACAACGACTATTTGGAGGCCCTGGCGGAAACAGGGATCGCTGGGGGCCTTTGCTGTGCCTGGTTTCTCGGTGTCTTGCTGTTCGACCCCATACGGCGGCTTTGGCTGGACAGCGACTCTTTCGCGGCGGCTTTGCATCTGGCCGGTCTACTGGGGTGTGTCGGATTTCTAGTGCACAGTCTGGTGGACTTCAATCTGCACATTCCCGCAAATGCGCTGCTGTTTTTCCTCATGGCACACTTGGCTACCGGCGAGATCCAGCCAGCGATTCCGGAAACGGGTGCAAGCCGTCACTCGCGGAAACATCGGCGGAATCCTGATTGAATTGACCAATCTGCCTGTATAATCAACCTGGGGGTCGTCTATTCGCATGCAGCCAGCCAGACTGGGTGCGCTGTGTTTTTGTGTCGTCGCGAACGCCTTGCTAGGAATACTGGTTTTCGCGCCGTTTAGTCGTGCCCAGACCGTCCTCGAGACCCCACAACAAGCAAACGAGAAGATTCGGGCGATGTCCGCGGCGGCGCGTGCCATGCCGCATGACTACGTGATCGGCAGCGGCGACGTGCTCGCCGTTGATATCTTCGATGTCAAGGAGCTGAGTCGCGAGGTACGCGTCAGCCAGACAGGATCCATCGGGCTGCCCCTGGTGCCGGTGCGCCTGCATGTTGCCGGATTGACCGAAAGCCAGGCGGAAGAAAAAATTGCCGAAGTGCTGGAAGCCAATGGCTTGGTGACCCATGCGAATGTGAGCGTCAGCGTTAAAGAGCGAAAAAGCAAACCTATCACGGTGGTAGGAGCGGTGGGCCATCCCCTGGTATACCAGGCGGAGCGGCAAGTGACCCTGTTGGAAGTACTCGCGGAAGCCGGAGGCATCGCCAATGACGCGGGTGACACTGTCATCGTCACGCGGACAGCACTGGATGCCGCGACCGACCCTTCCGAACCGCCTCCGATTGGTCCGGAAGAACCGATTCCGTCCTCGATCCAGCATTCCGCGTCCAATGCCGAGCCGTTGGACTCGGCTGCCGGTTCCGCGGTTTCTCCAGCGGGTGATGCTGCTGGACGGCAGCAGACATTCCCACAGCCGAAAGCTGCCGCGGAGATTCCCACCACAAATACTGCGCCTCGCAATACTTTGACCATCAATTTGAACGACCTGATGGAAACAGGGGATTCGGCGAACAATATTGTTCTACAGACCGGCGACATTGTAACTGTTCCTCACGCCGGCATCGTGTACGTGCTGGGAGCGGTTAACAAGCCTGGTGGATTTGTTCTGTCTAATGACCGGGGACAGCTGACCACACTAAAAA
>Ga0210407_10000314_pt1 | contig 58218 bp, 49 predicted proteins | sample IncBWC27MmetaG_FD_150860 | JGI IMG/M metagenome (GOLD analysis project Ga0210407, IMG submission 150860) | Forest soil microbial communities from Barre Woods Harvard Forest LTER site, Petersham, Massachusetts, United States - Inc-BW-C-27-M | ecosystem: Environmental > Terrestrial > Soil >...
GCAGGAAAAAAGGCACGTCCGCGCCTAGCGACGAGGCAATTTCAAGCAATCGCGCGGGCGCCAATTTCTTCTTCGTCAGTTGGAGATATCCCAGCAGCGCCGCGGCAGCGTCAGTCGACCCTCCGCCTAGGCCACGACCTGCGGGAATCACCTTCTTAAGCTCTATTTGAACGCCAGTGTGGACTCTCAGTTCGCGACGCAGAGCGTCCACGGCGCGATACACGAGATTTTTTTCGGCCGGTTCAGCGGAGAGCGGCTCGTTCCCTTCGATGGTCAGTGAAATTTCCTGCGAGCGCGAGGGCCGCAACCGCAGTTCGTCGCGCAGCGAGATGGTTTGAAAAATAGTCCGCAGTTCGTGAAAGCCATCGGGGCGTTTACCGAGTATATCCAGGCGGAGGTTGATTTTTGCGAACGCGGGGATGCGGACATCAGCCATGCGCTGGATTAGGGCTTGGCGTCGTTGGCCGTGGATTTCTGCGCCACGCGATGCTTCGATTGGGAGATCTTCTTTTCGAGTTCCGCGACCTTGTCGGCTTCCATGTCGGCAGGCAGCGAGCGGTGCCACTCCAGGAGTGACTTTTCCCATTCGGCGGCCGCCAGCTCGCTCCGGCCCATCTTGGCGTAAAGATCGCCGAGGTGCGAATGAATCGTAGCGTCGTGCCTTTCGCGCGCCACGGCTTTGCGCAAGGTGGTTTCCGACGCGCTCAGCTTGTTCTCTTTGAAATAAATCCAGCCGAGACTGTCGAGATACGCGCCGTTGTAAGGGTCTTCCTTCAGCGCCTGCTGGACCAGGGCTTCCGCTTCGTCAAGCCGTATTCCCAGATCGCCCAGCATGTAGCCGTAATAATTCAGCACTGGAGCGTTCTTCGGATTCACGGCCAGGACTTTCTTGAATTGCTCTTCGGCCTTGTCAAATAACTTCTGCCGCTCGTAGATCGCGCCGAGCAGGAACCACACCATTTCTTTTTCACGCGCCTGGCCCGGCAGCACTTCCGCGGCGTGCGCCGATTCCTCGGCTTCCCTGTAGCGCCGCCCGCGTTCATACACCTGTGCGACGTTCAGATAGATCTCGAGGTCTCCGGCATCGCCGTGCAACTGGGCCCTCAGCATCTTGACAGCGTCGTCCGTCTGCCCATTTTCGCCGAGCAACAGGGCCTGACTCGTTCGAATCGATGGATCGGCGGGGTATTTCGTCAGTGCTTCCTTGCCGGTCTGCAGTGCCTTGGGCAAATCCTTTGCGGCGCGGTAGGTATCCATGATCATCATGCGCGCGCGGCGATCCTCTTCCTCGCCGAGATGCCCCAATTCTTCAAAGGTAAAAATCGACGCTTGATAATTCTGGGTATCGCGATAAAGCTGGCCGAGCTGCTGATACAGAATCGACAGGGACCGCCGCCGCGACGGCAGAGCGGGAGACTGCCCCTTGATGCCCGTCACCGCATCCGACAAGACGCGGATGGCGTCTTCGTAGCGCCCCTGCGCCTGGTAGAGCATCGCTTCGTTGTACATCACTTCCAGGCTGCCAGGAGCGTACTGCCGGGCCTTCACGAGGTTTTCTTCGGCTTTATCGAGCTGATGCAGCTCGCGGTAAATCTGCGCGATTCGCAGATACACATCGGAATCATCGGGCATCACATCGGAAAGCTTCTGGTAAACTTTCAAAGCTTCGGGGAATTTTTCTTCGGCCAGCAAGGTCTGCCCCAGTCCACGCTGGTGGCTTAGCTCCGATGGATCAAGCTCCACAGCCTTGCGGTAGGCATCTTCCGCCTTCGCCAGCTCATGCGTTTGCGTGTAGGCATCACCCAGAAGATCCAGCAGCACCGGCGAAGGAGAATGAGCGGTGATTCCTTCCAGCAGCGTGACCGCCTCAACGGATTTGCCCTCGTCCATCAGCAACTGCGTCAGTTGCTCGATGGCCGGTTCGTTCTCCGGATCGGATTTCAGGATGTTCCTCAAAACCTGTTCGGCTTTGTCGTGTTCGTTCTTGAGGCGGTAAAGCCGCGCAAGCCACAGCGCGGATTCGGTATCGGAAGGATCGAGGCGGTTGATCTCGCGGTATTGCTCGATGGCGCGGTTCACCGTTTCCGGCTGGCCGTTGGTGGCGCTGACGTCTCCCAAGCTCCGTAAATAGATTCGCCCCAGCAATCGCCGCGATTGTACGTTGTCCGGGTCGCGTTTCAGGATTTCCTGGGCTTCCGCGACGGCATCGCGAATCCGCTGCGCTTTCCAATACATCTCCGCCAGCCGCTCGCCGATGACCTGCGATTTCGGGTCCAGCGCATACGCTTTTTTGTACGCTTCGATGGACTTGGTCGCGTATTCGGCGCTGCTGGTTGCCTCGTACTGCTGTTCGTAGATATGGCCTATCGTGAAGTTGTAATAGGCCTCGGCGCGCGAGGAATCGTTGAAGGAATCTTTGGCGGAAGGAGCGGTTTTCGGGTCGGTCAGCTGCTCCTGCGGGGCCTGCGCTATGGCAGCGGCACCCGGGACACCCATCAATACGGCGGTGAGAGTAATCTGTCGAAGGTTCATCGTAGCCCCAGAAACTTAAATTATCCCATGCGGCCGAAACGCGGTCAAAAGCCAAATGCTAGACGTTTCCAGAGCTTGGGCGCCCCCACAGGTAGGATGCAGGCTGGCGGAGAAAGCGGGTAGCTCGATTGGATCTATCAATCGTTTGCCCGGTGAACTTTCACATGTTTGTGGTCGGCGACAGGCTCGACCAGACGGAGGATGTGCTCCTTTGTTTCCTCGTCGAAGCGGTAAAGGAGGACCGCGTCGGCGGCCCGATCGTCGCTCGCCAATTCCAGTTCGGGATTGTCCATGGTCACGTCGCCATTGTTTCGAATGCGGAGTTCGGCCCCGACTTGCAGAACAATTTTCATCCCTTCGCGATTGCCGGCCATCGTTTCGCCTCCCGGTTTGCGTTTACGAACATCGCTTGCTAATCAATGGATGCTGAGCTGGAGCAAAAGGATCCACTGCCCCTTCTCTGGGATGCCGGATGGCCATCAAAAGAGGGGATAAAAGGAGGAAACTTGGCGAGGGTCCATCTCTCTACCCATGAGCATGATACGCAACGGCAATTTGCCCCGCCAAAGTTGCGTTCGCGATAAGAAGCGCGATGTTGGCCTTCAACGTTTTTCCGCCGCTCAATCTTGCCACTTCTTGCAGCAAGAACGGCGTGACGTCTTTTCCGCGCACTCCGGCCGTGTCGGCAGCTCGCAGCGCCGCGGCGATGAATGCTTCGATTTCGGCGTATGGGAGCGCGCTTTCCCTGGGTGGGGGATTGGCAAACAGGATGCCCGTTTTTGTTCCCTCGTTCGCGCCGCGTTTTCCCGATCCCCACTGAACCTTCATGACCTTTGCAGCTTCATCGGGTGTCTCCACGCGATGCACAAGCTGCAGGCCGCTCTCCCTTGAATAAAACGCGGGAAACTCTTTCGTAGCGTAACCCACAACCGGCACGCCGAGAGTCTCAAGCACTTCCAGCGTTCGCGGCAGGTCAAGGATCGCCTTCGCGCCCGCACAAACCACGGCCACAGGGGTGCGCGCGAGTTCCGTCAGGTCTGCGGAAATATCCATGGAATTCTCGCCACCGCGATGCACGCCACCAATTCCACCCGTGGCGAAGATGCGTATTCCAGCCATCTCCGCGGCGATCATCGTGCCCGCAACCGTCGTTGCGCCCGGCATGCCAGATGCGAGGACCGAGGCCAAATCCGCGCGGCTTACTTTTGCTACGCTTTCCGCCTCCGAAAGAAACGCGATCTGTTCCGGGGAGAGCCCAACAACAAGTTTTCCATGCAAAACACCGACCGTGGCCGGTGTAGCACCGGCCTCTCGCACGGCTGCTTCCATCGCGCGAGCGGTTTGCAGATTCAGCGGCCGCGGCAGTCCGTGGGCTATCACAGTGGACTCCAGGGCCACGACCGGCTGTCCTGCGGCAATCGCAGCGGCTACATCTTCACGAACGGTGAGAAATTTCTCCAACCGGTTCCTCCAAGCACGCACCTGCGTCTTACTCACAAGAAAACGCCGCGCGCAAATCCGATAACGCAGCCCACGCAGTGCTCAGGCCACCCTGCGGCGGCCCCGCGTTCAGGAATGATAAGATGCCGCCGCCATGGGCCGCAAAAAAGATTCCGCCCCAAGCCTTCTCGTTCTCGGCGATCTCAATGTGGACGTGATTGGCCGCGTGGACGAGTGGCCGGCCCCTGGCGGCGAGGGGCTTTGCCCACAACTGGAGCTGAATTGCGGCGGCGTTGGCGCCAACTGCGCCCTGGCCATAGCGCCCTGGGGGATCAAGGTTCGTTTGCTGGGCTGCGTGGGCCAGGACTGTTTTGGCGACCTGCTGCTCAATACACTAAGAAGAACGGGCGTTGACGTTGGCAGCGTGCAGCGCAGTTCTCGCTCCCTTACAGGCCTTCTTTACATTAGCGTTACTCCCGACGGCCAACGGACGTTTTTCGGCAGCCGCGGCGCCAATCAATTCATGGACCCTCGGCAAGTTCCTGCCAATTCGCTTCTCTCATCCACTGCCGCGCATCTTGTGGGTTACAGCTTTCTGAATCCGGGGCCTGAAAAAATGGCGAGGCAGATCCTGCGCCAGTTTCATTCACGCGGCAAATGGGTTTCTTTCGATGTTGGGATGGAGCCGTGCAAAAGAATTCCCCAAGAAATCCTCCGTCTACTCCCCCAAGTGGATCTTCTGTTTGTAAGCAGCGAGGAAGCCGCCGTCCTCACGGGTCAGCGCAACGCAAGCAAGTCTTTTCTGCAATTCCAGCGAGCGGGCGCGAAAGAAATCGTGATGAAATTAGGAAAACGCGGATGCCTCATCTCGGATGGAGGAATTCTCCGCGAGATTCCTTCGTTCGCTGTTCGCGCGGTGGATTCAACCGGCGCCGGTGACGCGTTCACCGCGGCATTTCTGCAAGCTCGCATGCGTGGGTGGTCAACACTCGAGGCAGCTCTTGCTGCCAACGCCGCTGGAGCGGCCGCTGCGTCGCGGGTCGGGGCGGGAAGCATGCTGTCGGATGTGGCGGGAATTCTTCGCGTGCTGCGCAAGCGGGGCAAGAAAGGAACTTGGGAGAAAGTACGATTGCAGATCCTGTCCCGCGTACAAACGATGCGCAGTTTCTGAGTGAGGATGATGACTTCACGGCAGCTACTTGGAGACGGCCAGCAGGCGGGCAAGAGGCCCCAATTCGCCGGCCACCTCTATCTCTCAATGCAGAAAGTGCCGCATGCCGGTGAGGACCATGGCTAGGCCAAGGCGGTCGGCAGTGGCGATCACGTCGGAGTCGCGGACGGAGCCTCCCGGCTGGATTACGGCGGTGGCCCCTGCTTTCGCTGCTTCTTCGACTCCATCGGGAAAGGGAAAGAAGGCGTCGGAGGCGACCACGGAGCCGGCCAGCGAAGATTGCGTCTTCATCACCGCGATTTTCACGGAATCGACACGGCTCATCTGGCCTGCGCCAACGCCCAGCGTCGCACCGTTTTTGGCGAAAACGATGGCATTGGATTTCACGTGCTTCGCGACTTTCCACGCGAAGCGCATCGTTTGCATCTCTTCGGCCGTGGGCACGCGTTTCGTGACCGTGCGGAGATCGCCGTCCTTAATCTCGCCAAGGTCCGGCTGCTGGACCAGCATTCCGCCAAGAATGCGCTTGAGCTGTAGCTCGCGCTCCGGTTCCAGGCCTCCGGGCGGCAATTCGAGCAAACGCAAGTTCTTTTTCGCGGCGAAGATTTCCTTTGCGCGCCTGTCAAAACCGGGCGCGGCGATGCACTCCGCGAACAATTTCGCAACTTCTTCCGCCGTTGCCGGGTCCACCTCTCGATTGAATGCCAGGACGCCACCGAACGCTGAGACAGGATCGCATGCGAGCGCTTTCAAGTACGCCTCGAGCAGCGTCGCCTGCTCCGCGGTGCCGCAGGGATTGTTGTGCTTGATGATCACCGCCGCAGGATTCTTGAATTCCGCGGCCAGGCTGCGCGCCGCTTCCAAATCAACGAGATTGTTGTAGGAGAGTTCCTTTCCCTGAAGCTGCTTCGCCGCCGCCAATCCTTCCGGGGCTCGACCGGCCGGCACGTACAACGCCGCGGCTTGGTGGGGATTTTCGCCGTAGCGCAACTCTTGTTGCCGGCGCAACGCGATATGCACGCGTTCCGGCAGCGCCGGCTTCGTAGCCAATGCAATACTTCCTGGGCCAGCCGACAGCCGCTCCAATTCCATGGCGATCATGCCGTCGTACCGGGAAGTCGTTGCGAAAACCTTTCGCGCGAGCTCCAGCCGCGTCGCCAGCGCCGTTTCACCGGCGTTCTCAATTTCACTCGCGATGCGGTCGAAGTCCGCTGGGTCCGTCACTACCGTGACGCTTTCGAAATTCTTGGCCGCCGATCGCAGCATTGTTGGCCCGCCGATGTCGATGTTCTCGATGAGATCTTCGGTTGTCAGACCCGTTTTCGCTGCGGTCGCTTCAAACGGATAAAGATTCACCACTACCAGATCGATCGGCGCGATTCCATGCTCCGCCGCCTGCTTCTGGTCTTCCGCGTGGCCGCGGCGGAAGAGCAGTCCGCCGTGCACTTTCGGGTGAAGCGTCTTCACGCGTCCACCCAGCATTTCGGGCCAGCCGGTGAAATCGGAAACGTCGCGCACCGCGATTCCTGCTTCGCGAAGCAGCTTGGCGGTTCCGCCGGTCGAGAGAATCTCGATCTTCAGCGCGGCCAAGCGCTTGGCGAAATCCACAATACCGGTCTTGTCAAACACGCTGATCAGCGCACGCCGCACGGCCATCTATGCCTCCACAATGGGAAAAACACAACAGTGTAAGGGGCTCACCAGAATAGTGGAAGTACAAACCGCGGAGCGCCGGAAGGGGTTTAGGACTTCACAAGGGCTTTCAATTTGACCTGGCCTTCGACCACTTCGACGACGTATTCGACGTCGCGGCAGTTCTTCTGCTTTTGCAGCTCTTTCGTTTTCTTCAAGACGAATTCGTTGAAGCTGGAACGCGAGAGTCTTCCAGTCTCTTCCCCAGCCGTCTGCTTGGCTTGCAGAAACGCCTGGTACAACTGCTCGACTTTTTCCTTTTCTCGCTCCGGTTCGGAGCAGGTCATGCGGAATGCCGGAGAGTCCGCGGCTGCCGCGGCTGCTACCGCGTGCTCTTCGGCTTCTTTTTTCGTGCGAGCAGCCTCGATCTCCTTCGCCGCCGCTCCGAAATGCCGCTGGATCGTACCTTCTTCCTTCTGTTTCAGTTTTTTCCGGAAGATGTCCTTATATTTTGCGTAGGTCTGGGTGAGATTGTTATAGCGAAAGCGCTGCGCGGATTTCAATTCCCCGCCGCGTTCGGCATAGCGCTTGACCAGCATGTCAATGCGCCATTCAATTTCCGTGGGCGGACGCTTCCGGCCGCCGCCGAAATACTGATCGTATTCCACCTTGAGCTGTCGAATATCTTTTTCGAGTGTAGCCAGCTCTTCGTCAATGGTCGCCATGCGCGGGGAAGGACCTCAAACCTCCATGCTAAGAGGATGAAGGAAAACCGTCAACCGGAGGAATGGGCGGCGGTTCGAATGCAGCACGGCACTGGGCGGTCGGCCTCGTCAGGCTGTTGAGGCTAGCAGCAGGAAGCGAGGATAACGCCAATGGCATTGCCCGCCGCTTCACACTATGTTGAAATGTGCGAATGGAAGCGGGGAGCAAGAGAACGATTTCGGCGGAGCAGGCGGAATTGTTGCGGCAGATTCCGTCGGTGGATGAATTGCTCGCTCAACCGCGGCTGGCGGCGCTTTCGAAACGCGTGGACCGCAACCTGGTGGTCGAGGTGGCACGGGCGGTGCTTGCAGATTTGCGCGGGCGGATCGCGGGCGATGCGAATTGGACGGCGCTGGGGCTCAATGCCGCCTCTGTCGAAGAGCTCATCAGCGCTGAAGTCGAAAGAATTCTTTCGCGCTCGCTGCAGCCGGTGATCAACGCCACCGGAGTGATTTTGCACACCAATCTTGGCCGTGCGCCGCTGCCGGAAACGGTACTGGATGAATTTCGCCGCACGGCAACGCAGTACTCGAATCTTGAATACGATCTCGAAGCGGGCGCGCGCGGGAAACGCGATGTGCATACGGTGGAGCTGCTAACGCGGCTAACCGGCGCGGAAGCGGGAATCGTAGTGAACAATTGCGCGGCGGCGGTGCTGGTGACGCTCGCGGCGCTGGCGCGCGGCGGCGAGGCGATCGTCTCGCGCGGAGAGCTCATCGAAATTGGCGACGGCTTTCGGATTCCGGAAATCATGGAGCAGAGCGGCGCGATCCTGCGGGAGGTCGGCACCACCAATCGCACGCGGCTCGCGGACTACGAAAACGCCATCAACGAAAAGACGCGCCTGCTGCTGCGCGTGCATCCTTCGAATTTCAAGGTCACAGGATTTACGGATAAGCCTTCGCTTGAAGAGCTGGTGGCGCTCAGTCAACGCAGCGGTCTGCCGCTCGTGGAGGATCTCGGTTCGGGCTGCCTCGTCGACCTCTCGCAATTCGGCGTCAGCGAACCCACGGTCAGGCAAAGTATCGATGCGGGCGTTTCCATAGTGATGTTCAGCGGCGATAAACTACTGGGCGGGCCACAAGCGGGCATTATCGCGGGGAAAAAAGAGCTTATTGCGCGCGTCCGGCGCTATCCGCTGTTTCGCGCGCTGCGCGTGGACAAACTCACCATCGCCGCACTGGAAGCGACTCTTGGAGCTTATCTTCGAGCGGCCTGGGACGAGATTCCCGCCATTCGAATGATTCGCGCAACGCCGCAGGAGCTGAAACGCCGCGCGGAGAATTTTATTCGCGAGTTGCGCCCGGAATTGCCTCTTGACGAAGTCGAAATTGAAATTGCCGACGGAAGTTCTCTGGCTGGTGGCGGCTCCACGCCTTCGCAAATCCTGCCTACGAAGATCATTCTAATCGCCAGCGCGCGTTACTCCGCGATGAAGCTGGAACAGCGGCTGCGTCGCGCTCCTGCCGGCGTCTCCGTCATCGCTCGCGTTGAAGACGACCGGCTCCTGCTGGATCTGCGCACCGTCTTTCCGGAACAAGAACCGCTGCTGATCAAGACGATTTCCGCCGCGCTGCATTAGAAGGAGAACGCGGGAGGCCACGACTAAACTCCGACTCGGCCAACTTTGGCTTCATTTTTCGGATATCTTCCCGCAGATTCTTGCGTCGAATAGTGAGATGGGGCAGGTGTGATGCAATCTCTCCTTAAATTGACGCCTGAATTTTTTGCCGAAGGGATAGTTTGATGGAAAACCTGCTGCAAGACATCCGCTACGGCATGCGGACGCTGGCCAAGAATCCTGCATTCACAGTTATTGCGTTACTTACGCTGGCGTTGGGAATCGGCGCGAACACGGCGATCTTCAGCGTGGTCGAAAGCCTGCTGCTCCGCCCACTTCCGTATCCGCAGCCTGAACGCCTGGTGGAAATTGCGAACACGTACCTGCCTCAGATTCCCAAGGCCGGACTATCTCCAGGCGATTACGCCGACTGGAAGCGGCAAAACTTGAGCTTTTCGGAGATGGGTGCGTACGCAAAAGTCTTGCAAGGGTTCAACCTCTCCGGTGAAGGCGAGCCGCAGCGCGTCCAGGCCGCCTACGCCGATTCCGGGCTTTTCCCAATGCTGGGGATTCGCCCCGTGGCGGGACGGTCCTTTCTTCCCGAAGAGGACCGGGCAGGAAACGCACCCGCGGTGATTCTGGGCCACCGATTGTGGGAAAGCCGTTTTGGCGGAGATCCACATGTGGTTGGCCGCAACATCGCTCTCGACAACCAACGCTACACGGTCGTGGGCGTTCTGCCCGCCGGAATGCAACTCGCACGCTCCGCCGATTTGTGGATGCCGTTTGGCCAATTCAATGACGATCTTACCGAGCACGTGCATCACGCATTCTCAGCCATCGCGCGGTTAAAGCCCGGAATCACGTTGGCGCAGGCGGGTGATGAAGTAGGCAGGCTCCATCAGCAGGAAGCCATCGCCTATCCGGATGCGCACAAGAATTTTGGCGTTCTGGTGGAGCCAATTGAGGATGCGGCGGCAGCAAGGCTGCGCACCACGTTATTGGTTTTGTTTGGAGCCGTCGGGCTGGTGTTGCTGATTGCTTGCGCGAATCTTGTGAACCTGCTGCTGGTGCGGAACGCGGCGCGGGAACGAGAAGTTGCAGTGCGGACAGCGCTGGGCGCAAGCCCGTGGCGATTGATCCGCCAGCTGCTAACGGAGAGCACGCTGCTCTCCTTGTTTGGCGGCGCACTGGGTCTGCTGTTTGCGGTTGCGGGACTGAAAGCGTTGCTGGCGTTTGTTCCCGCCGACCTCGGCGTGCTGCGCGAGGCCAGTCTGAATGGCTGGGTGCTGGGATTTACGGTAGCCGTTTGCCTAACCGCAGGACTCGCATGTGGATTCCTGCCTGCCGTACGCATGCTGCGAAACAACCTGGCTGCCGTCCTAAGACAAGGAAGCAAGGGTTCCAGCGCCTCCGGTCGTCACCGCACGCACAACCTGCTAGTGATTTCGGAAATTGCCATGGCGCTCCTGCCCCTGATTGGAGCGGGGCTGCTGCTCCGGAGTTCCCAGCGTTTGCTGGAGGTCGATCCCGGATTCAGGCCCGACCACGTTTTGGCAATGGAAATTCAGCAAGCCGGAATTTCGTTCGCGGAGTACAACCGACTTTCGCTCGAAGAGCAGCTCGAGTACGGGAGGAAGCAGGCCCGGCAATTCGAGCAAATCGCCGCCCAAATCCGTACGTTACCGGGCGTCAAAGAAGTTGGCGGGATCGACGATCTGCCCCTGGGGACGGAGTTGCGCCAGGCCACGCGCTTCATCATCGAAGGGCAGCCGATCCCGGACAGCGGGGGGCGTCCCATCGTGGAGTTTCGCACCGTGAGTCTCGGTTATTTTTCCTCGGTCGGGATTCCGCTGCGGGCCGGCCGCTTTTTTAACGAGGACGATTTCAAACAGCAGAACGCGGTGATCAATGAAACGATGGCCCGGCGCTTCTGGCCGCAAGGGAACGCGCTCGGAAAACGCATCAATCTGTGTTCGCTGGATCCGAAGCCTTGCTGGAATACGATCATCGGCATCGCCGGAAATGTGCACCAGTACGGACTCGACCATGCGCCAACGTACGATGTTTATTTTGTGGGGGGATGGACGCCCTATTTCATCGTTCGCACGGCTTCCGATCCGCTGAGCATTGCGGCTGGCGTCACCGAGGTGGTGCACAAGTTCGATTCGAACTTGCCGGTGACCAACGTGATGACCATGGATAATCTGATTTCGGGTTCCGTTTCGCCGCGGCGGTTTTCATCGGTGCTGGTGGCCATCTTTGCCGGATTGGCGCTGCTGCTCGCAGCCATTGGGATTTATGGAGTGATGAGCTACACGGTGAGCCAGCGCACCCAGGAAATTGGAGTGCGCATGGCGCTGGGAGCGCAACTGGCTTCGGTGCGAAGCATGATTCTCGGGCACACACTCAAATTGACGCTGATCGGGGTCGCACTTGGACTGGCGGGAGCGTTCGTTGCGGCGCGTTTCCTGACGAGCTTGCTCTTTGGCATCGGTGTGTACGACCCAGCGACATTTCTAGGTGTGGCGGCGTTGCTGGTCGCGGTCGCGCTGGCAGCCTCCTACATTCCCGCGCGCCGCGCCATGCGCGTCGATCCAATCGTGGCGCTGCGATACGAGTAGATCTCGAGCCTGTGCCGCTCTTGAAAAAAAGAAACTCTTCTGTTCACTCGGGCGTTCCGCGAAAAGTCCGGCAGGCGGTACAATGCAGCCGTGCTCTCCTTCCGTGTTAATAATGGAAAACTGAAGGCAACATCGAGTCCACTGCCAAAACTCCGGCCTGGATGGGCGTTGGTGCGTGTGCGGCTTGCGGGCATCTGCAACACGGACGTCGAAATTCTGCATGGTTATCACGGATTTCGGGGGACGCCCGGGCATGAGTTTGTTGGCGAGGTCGCGGATGTCTACGGTGTTTCGGAGGCGGCAAAGAAAAAATGGCTGGGCCGGCGGGTCTGCGGAGAAATCAACGTTTCATGTTCCGCTTATGGATTCAAGCCAGCCTGCGATTTCTGCCGCCGCGGATTGAAAACGCATTGCGCGCGGCGCACTGTTCTGGGGATTGTGGAACACGACGGCGCGTTCGCGGAATATTTGGCTTTGCCGCTGGAGAATCTGCATCTCGTTCCGAAAAACGTCACGGATGAGCAGGCCGTCTTCGTCGAGCCGCTCGCGGCAGCTTGCGAAATCCTCGAGCAGGTGGACGTAAGGAGTTTTCGCGAAGTGGCCGTGCTGGGTGATGGAAAGCTGGCGCAGCTCATCGCGCGAGTCCTGCGCACGGCCGTTCCACACGTGGTGATGTATGGCAAGCACGAGAAAAAACTGGCCCTCGCCCGCCACGCCAAAATTCAAACAAAGAACGTGCGAGGCGATGCGTCCGATCTGAAGCGGGTTAAAGAAAACTACGGACTGGTTGTCGAAGCTACCGGTTCGCCAAGCGGGCTGGCCCTCGCACAGCATATGACCGAGCCACGCGGCACGCTAGTCCTGAAATCCACGTTCCACGGCGCAGCGCCTGTGGAAACGTGGCCCATCGTCGTGAAAGAAATCACCGTCGTCGGGTCGCGCTGCGGGCCTTTTGCCAAAGCCATCGCACTGTTGCGCTCCGGCAAGGTTGACGCCACACCGCTCACCACGTGGACTTTTCCGTTGGCGGAAGCGCTTGCGGCCATTCGCCTCGCACAGCGGCCCGGCGTTATGAAGGTTTTGCTCAAGCCTGAAAACAAGGACGGAGATTAACGCAGAGTTTGCAGAGAGCGCTCCGACCTGCGCAGTTCACGGAAGGGAGTCAGAGACGATTGATGCAGGAGGCGACGCACGCCGCGCCGAAACCGTTATCAATATTGACGACGGTGACGTTGGAGGCGCAGGAATTGAGCATGCCGAGCAGCGCGGCGACGCCAGCGAAACTGGCACCGTAGCCGACGCTGGTAGGAACGGCGATGACCGGCACGGCAACGAGACCGCCAACGACGCTGGGAAGTGCGCCTTCCATTCCGGCGACACAAATAATCACACGCGCCTGGGTCAATTTTTCCCGATGCTCGAGTAGGCGATGAATTCCAGCTACGCCGACGTCGTATAAATGTTCGGCGCGGTTGCCCATCATGCGCGCCGTCAGGAGCGCTTCTTCCGCGACCGGAATGTCGCTTGTCCCAGCGGAGACTACTAGGATTGATCCTTTGCCGGTAATTTCTGTGTTCCGCTCGATGGTGATCGCGCCGGACAATTCGTGAAACTTCGCGTTGCGCGCATCTTTTCCGGCGGCTCGCTTCACGGCGGCAAAAATCTCTTTGTCAGCGCGGGTCACAAGGATGTTGTGCCGCGAATCTTTCTTGCGTAGCATGGCGCGCACGATTTCCGCGACCTGCTGCGGCGTTTTTCCTTTTCCGAGAATTACTTCGGCAAAACCTTGCCGCAGCGCGCGGTGATGATCCACCTTGGCAAAGCCGAGATCTTCAAAGGGCAGATGCTTCAGGCGCTCGATGGCGTTGTCCGGAGTGATCTCGCCCGCTTTCACAGACTCCAGAATTTTCAGCAATTCAGATTGATTCATATTGTCCGGCCGCCGCGAATTCTATCATCGCAGAGGACGATTGCCTTTGCTTGACTTGCCGGAAAGCGGCTGCGAGACTGATTATATCCGCGCAGAAAACATGGCTGACACACAAGAACAGATTGTCACCGTGGGTGTGACCGGCGCAAGCGGCGCGATTATGGCCCAAAAGACGCTGGTGTTGCTCGAAGAGGACCCGCGCGTCGCCCGCGTTCACCTGGTCGTCTCGGAAGCCGGCCAGCGGCTCCTTACGGAAGAACTTGGCGTTACTTCCGGCGACTTGAAGCAGCTTCCGAGCCGCATTCTGGGCCATCCCGTCGCCAAAATCGATGTCCTGCCGAATAAAGATGTGGGGGCTTCGATTGCTTCCGGCAGCTACGTCGTGGATGCCATGGTGGTCATTCCCTGCTCGATGGGGGCGCTAGGGGCGATTGCCCATGGCATCAGCGACGATCTTGTGTCGCGAGCGGCAGACGTGATGCTGAAGGAAGGGCGCAAGCTGGTTCTTTGCGTGCGCGACACGCCGCTAAGTCGCGTGCACCTCGGAAACATGCTACGGGCCCAGCAGGCAGGCGCGGTCATCATGCCCGCGGTGCCCGCCTTCTATCACCATCCGAAAACCATCGACGACCTGGTGACGCAATACGTATGCCGCGTCCTCGCGCAAATGGGGCTGGCGCAGGACAAAATGTATCGCTGGATGGGCACGCCGGCATCGAAAAAAGCGGAGGCGTAGAGCAACGCACAATTCAAAAATGGCTAGCCGCATCAAAACCGTGCTCGAAATGATCAAGTTCGAGCATTCCGTATTTGCTTTGCCGTTTGCGCTGACCGGCGCTCTGCTGGCTGCGCGCGCAACGCATCAAGCCCCAAAGGGTTGGCCTTCGCTGCGGCAAATTTTGTGGATCATTGTCGCCATGGTCGCGGCGCGCTCCGCGGCGATGACCATGAACAGGATCGCCGACCTGCGCTACGACCGCGAGAATCCGCGCACGCAACAGCGCGCGCTGCCCACGGGCGCGCTCCCTCTGCAATTCGCGTGGCTGTTCACGTTTGGCGGTGTGGCGATGTTTTTTGTCGCGGCATGGCAACTGAATCCCCTTGCTCTGAAGCTAGCTCCGCTGGCCATCGCGATCCTTTTTTTCTATTCCTTCACCAAGCGCTTCACCAACTGGTCGCATCTCTTTCTTGGATTTGCGCTGGGCATATCGCCCGCCGCCGCATGGATCGCCGTTACGGGAGGCCTCGATCCGCGCATGCTGATTCTTTGTGCGGCAGTGACGCTGTGGGTCGGCGGGTTTGACGTGCTCTACGCTTGCCAGGACATTGAGTACGATCAGCGCGCCGGACTTTTTTCCGTGCCCAAACAATTCGGGATTGCCAAAGCGCTGCTGATCGCGCGGACAATGCATCTCGGAGTGATTGCCCTGCTCACGTGGCTGGCGTTCAGCTTCGGTTTGCCGTGGCCGGCGTGGGCAGGAATCGCGGTTGTCGCGTCGCTGCTGGCTTACGAACATTCTCTTGTCAAAGCAGATGATCTCAGCAAGCTGGACGCTGCGTTTTTCACCGTGAACGGCTATATTAGTATGTTGTTCCTGCTGTTCTGGGGCGCTGCGGCGGCCGTTTGGCGCGTTTGAAACTTTCGACGGATTCATAATGAGTGAACTGACGATTACCGATCAGCGGTTGAAGCCTGTAGCGGAAAAAGTGCTTACGGGCGAGCGGCTTGCGTTTGACGACGGCATCACGCTCTACCGTTCGCCGGATTTGCTGGCAGTCGGCTGGCTGGCGAACCACGTTCGCGAGAAAAAGCACGGCAACATCACGTATTTCAATGTCAACAGGCACATCAATCCGACCAACATTTGCGTCGCGCATTGTAAGCTCTGCGCCTTTGGCCGCGACCCCAATGCGCCGGGCGCTTACAATTTTTCGTTGGAAGAAATTTACGCCCGCGCGGAACAGGGCGCGCGCGAAGGCGCGCTGGAATTTCATATTGTCGGCGGGCTGCACCCGGATTTGCCGTTCGACTATTTTCTGGAGATGATTCGCGGGCTGAAGCAGCGCTGCCCGGGCGTGCACTTGAAGGCGTTCACCATGGTCGAGGTGGGTTACTTCGCGCGCATCGCGAAATTATCTACCAAAGAAACACTCTTGAAGCTGAAAGAAGCGGGCGTTGATTCGCTGCCCGGTGGCGGCGCGGAAATTTTCCATCCGCGGGTGCGCAGGATTATCTGCGACCACAAAGTCAGCGGGCAGATGTGGCTCAACATCGCGCGGCAGGCGCATGAGATCGGCTTGCGCTCGAACGCAACGATGCTTTACGGACACGTGGAAACGGAAGAAGAGCGCGTCGATCACCTCGTCAAGCTGCGCGAATTACAGGACGAGACGCATGGCTTCGTGGCGTTTATCCCGCTGGCGTTTCACCCGGACAACACGGCGCTCTCGCACATTCCGAAGCCTACGGGTTACGCCGATCTGCGCAACATCGCCGTGTCGCGACTGCTGCTCGACAATTTCGAACACATCAAAGCGTACTGGATCATGCTTTCGCCAAGCATCGCGCAGATTGCGCTGCGTTTTGGAGCAAACGACCTGGACGGCACGGTTGTCGAAGAAAAGATTTATCACGATGCTGGCGCGAAAACGTCGGAGTTCACGCCGCGCAATGAACTAGAACGCCTCATCCGCGCCGCCGGCCGCGTTCCCGTCGAGCGCGACACGCTCTATCATCCCGTCGACCGCTCGAAGATGCCACAGCTTCCGCCACCCGCGCGCACAGACCTGGTAAGCCTCACTCTAAACGTGTAATTATTGTCGTTCCCTATTTAGCGGATTGTCGCGGCCTTCTGCGCCACTTTTACCAACACTTCAGGCGGCAAGATGGCGTAGCCCTTTTCCTGGGCGATCTTCTGCCCGCTGGTGTAGACCCACTTTAGATAGCCAGCCACGGTGCTGCCCCGGCCTGGTTCCTTGGCGATTGCGGGAACGTAAAACCACGTGAAACTGCTGATCGGGTAACTTTCTTTGCCGGGCGCATTCGTCAGCGAAACGCGGAAATCATTGTTCATTTTGCCGCCGCTGGCGGTTGCGGCTGCGGCGATCGACTTTGCCGAAGGTTTGAGGAACTCACCAGCGGCATTCCTGATACTAGCTATGCGGACGGCCGAACCGGCGGCAAGGTTCAATTCCGTGTAGCCGATCGCGCCCGGAGTGCCACGCAGCTTGGCCACCAGATCCTGCGAACGCTGGAAGCCTTGACCCACAGGCCACTTCGGCGATTCGCCGCGGCCCGCCGTGGCGAGAAATTCGGGACTCACTTTGGCCAGGTAATCGGAAAGAATGTAGTTGGACCCTTTGCCCTCATTGCGGTGCAGAACTTGAATGGGAAGCTCCGGCAGTTTCATGTCCGGATTGAGCTTCGCGATCGTTGGGTCGTTCCACGATCTGATTTTCCCGAGAAAAATGTTGGCCAGCACCGGTCCTGTGAGCTTGAGTTCGCCCTTCACGTCAGGCAACTCGTAGATGACCACGATTCCGATCAAGACGGCGGGGAGTTCAAGAATCGGCCGTCCGGCCACTCGCAGCAAGGCCTCCGGAATTGGCGCGTCCCCGCCGCCGAAGTCGCCTGAACCTGCAAGAATGTTCCTGGCGCTCTCCGCCGTCCCTGTGGCCATGTAGCGAATATCCGTGGACGGCTGCTGTTGGTGGAATTCGTCGATCCAGCTTTTATAGAGCGGCTCCGGCATGCTGGAGCCGGTCTCGACGAGCACAATTTTTTCCTGGCCGCGAGCCGCGCACAGAAAAAAGAGTGTCCAGCCGAGAAAAACCGCGAAGAACTTGCAGGATCCTGTGCGCACTCGTCCTCTCCATCTTGCGAAAGCTCTTGTCAAATTCCGCGAGTAGCAAACAAACGACTTGTCACACGTATCCTCAAAGACTAACGGAGATGTTCAAGCGCGCGAAAGGGGATGCAGGTACAGTTGTGCGGAATCTGGCACTAAGTCTTTGACGAAACTGCAACTTCGTTGAATGCTTTCCCGTCTTAAGTCTGTATCAGATGTTTGTTTCACAGCGCGGTGCGAGGAGATTCCTATCCGGATGCGAACGATTTTTCTGCTTATCATCTCCAACATCTTTATGACGTTTGCTTGGTACGGCCACCTGAAATTTCGCAGTGAAGCGCTGTGGAAAGTAATCATGGTGAGCTGGGGGATCGCGTTCTTCGAGTACTGTTTCCAGGTGCCGGCGAACCGCATCGGCTCTTATCAATTCAGTGCCGCGCAACTCAAGACCGTTCAAGAAATCATCACGCTCTCGATTTTCCCGGTCTTCTCCGTGATGTATCTCGGCGACAAATTCAAATGGAATTACGGCGTTGGCTTTGCTTTCATTGTGGTCGCCGCATTCTTTATCTTTCACAAATGGTAGGAGTTTGCCAGGGCAGGTTACGCGATTTTGCCGGGCGGCCACACCAGCACATCCTGCCTTCGCGCAAAATGCAGGAGCGGCCGCGAAGTCAAGGCGACCCCCAATGAAGCCGTCATCGAGTTACACGCAAATCCCGCTTCAGCGCGCTGCAGGGGCCACGGCGGATGATGAATGTCCCCGCGAACGAGCCGGCCGCGCCCATCGATCGTGTACAAGCAATAGCGCTCGGTCAAGAAATGCTCCAGAGTCCCGCGCTGCGGGCGAAGAACTTCGCCGATGGGGCGATAACGGCCTCCCAGCAGTCCCGCCGGTGCACCGCAATGCGTCCGTTCGCTCCGGTAGTAAATCCAGCCGTCCCGTTCTGCGCAGCCCATTCGTGCTCGAAAGTACGGCAAGTGAAACCACGCCCGCGCGATGGCCACGGCCATTGAGTTACTCGCATCCAGACTGAAAAACCACACTCCAGGCTTGCGGCCAAACGTCACATAGGTACGGACATTCAATTCAGGAAACGCCGACAGCCATGGAAGCGGGGGCGTCCCGCGCAACCGGACACCGGTCATGCGAAACGGAACGACCGCGAGCCAGGCCTGCCTTTCAAACGTGTCGATCTGCAACTCTGAAGGAAGAAGCGGGCGCAACGCTGCTGCATCAACCGGCCAATGCGCAAAGAGCAGATCGTGCCAGCTCTGCGCCATCACCCACGGCCTCGCAGGCAAAGGCCAGGGCCGGTGCGCGGTTTCTTGCAGGATCGAGCTCATCCCGGCTTACAAGACTCTCTCGACAAGCTCATTTTCTGAATATACCCTTCCATCGGGCCCCAGAATCGAACTTCTGTGAATTCAGAGGGAACGAAAGAGCCAAAAGGAGAGAAATCATGCAGCGCAAGGCATCCGCAGTTTGGCAAGGCGGTTTGAAAGATGGGAAGGGCTCGATTTCGACGGACAGCGGCGTCCTCAAGCAGACGCAATACTCCTACAGCACGCGCTTTGAAAACGGCATTGGAACCAATCCCGAGGAGTTACTCGCCGCCGCGCACGCCGGTTGATTTACGATGGCTCTTTCCGCCCAGTTGGGCGGCGCGGGTATGACTGCTAACAAGCTTGAGACGACGGCGACAATTTCGCTCGAAAAAGTCGTGGATGGCTTCGCCATCACGAAAAGCCATCTGGACCTCGTCGCGAAAATTCCCGGCGCGGACAAAGCCAAATTTGACGCGGCCGTAAAGGCTGCGGAAACCGGCTGCCCCGTCTCGAAGCTTTTCAAAGCGGAAATCAGCGTCACCGCGCGTCTGGAGTCGTAAAAAACCAGACGTTCTCAAGGGGAATCTTCATTCCAAAGGCCAGGCAGGTACAATGCCCCAAATGATTCCAGCTCCGGGAGCGTTCGCCGCGGGTGTCGCGATCTTTCTGATCGTTCTTTGGGACGCGTTCGAGGCCATCATCCTGCCGCGCCGCGTCACGCGAAAGTTCCGCCTCGCTCGCCTTTTTTACCGCTCCACCTGGGAAGCTTGGAAATTCGTGATGTGCTTCATCCCCAGGCCCAAGACCCGGGAAGCCATGCTGGGTTTCTATGGCCCGCTCTCGCTCCTCGTTCTTGTCGGAGTCTGGGCCGTTGGCCTCGTGTTTGGCTTTGGCCTGATGCAGTACGGTGCGGGGTCCGCCGTGGTAACAGCTGGCAACCAGTCAAGTTTCCTGACGGACATCTACCTCAGCGGCACGACTTTTTTCACGCTTGGCCTGGGCGACGTGATTCCGCATTCCGGTCTGGCGCGTGCCCTGGTGGTTACCGAAGCCGGCTTTGGCTTCGGTTTTCTTGCCGCCGTCATCGGCTATTTGCCTTTCATCTACGGTTCGTTCTCCAAGCGCGAAGTGAATATTTCCCTGCTCGATTCCCGCGCCGGCACGCCGCCCACGGCCGGCGAATTGCTCCGCCGCCACAGCTACGCGCACGGCCAGGACGCGCTCTGCGTTCTTCTGAAGGATTGGGAACTGTGGTGCGCCGAATTGATGGAGAGCCATCTCTCCTATCCTGTGCTGGCATATTTTCGCTCACAGCACGACAACCAATCGTGGATCGCTTCGCTCACGGCGATTCTGGACACTTGCGCGCTGGCCATGGTGGGCATCGAGGGCGCTTGCGAAAAACAGGCGGAGCTTACCTTTGCGATCGCGCGCCACGCCGTGGTGGACCTCTCGCAAGTCTTCGGCACGGCGCCCCATGCGTTGCCACACGATCGCCTTCCTTTACAAGACCTGCGCGGAATCCGCGACACGCTCGCACAGCACGGCATGAAGCTTCATGATGGAGAAGAAGCTGACCGCAAACTCACTGAGTTTCGCAAGATGTATGAGCCCTACATCTATGCGCTGGCCAATTACCTGAACCAGTCGTTGCCGCCATGGATTCCGCAAAAAAAGGGCAAAGACAATTGGCAGACGACGGCTTGGGCAAAGTCCGCTGGGCTCGCGGACAAGGCAGTCGCCACGGTCGTCGCCGATGATCATTTCTAGTCTTTTGACTGCGGCGTCTTGACACCACTTCTTTGCGTTCGCTAATTCTTCCGCTGGAGAGAAACAATGAAAGCGATTCTCGTTCACGAGTTTGGCGGTCCCGAGGTCCTGAAGCTCGAGGAGATTCCCACGCCAAAACCAGCCGCCGGGCAAGTTCTCGTGCGTATCCATGCCGCTGGCGTGAATCCCTACGACACCTACATGCGCGCAGGCACATACGCAATCAAGCCACCGCTTCCCTACACGCCCGGCTCGGATGCCGCGGGAGTGATCGAAGTGATCGGTGAAGGCGTTAAGAAAGTGAAGCCGGGCGATCGCGTCTACACCGCGAAAACCCTTACCGGCGCGTACGCACAATATGTTCTCGCATTGGAAGAACAAGTGCATCCTCTGCCCGAAAGAATTACTTTCGGACAGGGCGCGGGTGTCTGGGTCCCCTATGGGACTGCGTATCATGCGCTGCATCACTCCGCCCAAGCACATTCTGCCGAAACCGTGCTGGTTCACGGTGCGAGCGGCGGAGTCGGCACCGCGGCGGTACAGATGGCCCGCGCCATGGGCCTGACCGTTTTCGGCACCGCCGGAACACAAAAAGGCGCTGATCTCGTCAAGCGCGAAGGTGCGCACCAGATTTTCGACCACAGCAAGGCGGGTTATCTGGAAGAAATCATGAAAGCTACCGGCGGCCGCGGCGTGGACATCATCCTCGAAATGCTCGCCAACGTAAATCTTTCGGCTGACTTGAAACTTCTCGCCATGAATGCTCGCGTGATCATCATTGGCAATCGCGGCGAGATCACCATCAACCCGCGCGACTTGATGTCGCGCCGCGCTTCGGCCCGAGGCTTCACGCTTTGGGCAGTTACACCAGCGGAAGAAGCGCAAATCCATGCTGGCCTCATCGCTGGCCTCGAAAACGGCACCCTGCGCCCAGTCGTCGGCAAAGAGTTGCCGCTCGCCGAAGCCGCGCGCGCACACAAAGAGGTCCTCGAGCCCGGCGCCGCCGGCAAGATCGTTCTTGTTCCTTAGTGTAGTATTCGAGCCTGCCGCGGACCACATTGTTCCATGTTCATCGGAGCCGACAACATGCCGTATAATCATGATTCTCGAAATACTGTTGCAGAACAATCCTGGCAGGCGGCGGAATCACTCTCATCGTGAACACAGCCCTCTCACTCTCGTTTGGTCTCGCGGCGCAGAGCTCCATCGGCCACTATTGGCATAGGATCACCGACAGAACTTTTGCCGGCATGTACCATGCCAATGCCTTCGACCTGACGATGCTGATTCCTTATTTCATCGTTCTTTTTGTCCTGGCCGTTTACGGCCTCCATCGCTATTGGCTGGTCTACGACTATTTCGCGTATTCGAAAAATGTTCCCCCCGCTCCGCCGCCCGTCGCAAATTGGCCGCGCGTCACCGTGCAATTGCCCATCTTCAACGAGCGCTACGTCATTGAACGTCTCGTAGAGGCCGTTTCGCGTTTCGACTACCCATTCGGGCTTCTCGACGTACAAGTCCTCGACGACTCCACGGATGAGACCTGCGAAGTCGCTCGCGCTTGTGTCGAACGTCACGCCGCGCAGGGCATGCCCATCGTTTACATTCATCGCGCGAATCGTGAAGGTTACAAGGCCGGTGCACTCGAAAATGGCCTGAAAACCTCCAAGGGCGAATTCGTGGCCATCTTTGACGCCGACTTTCTCCCTGAGCCCGATTTTCTTCGCCGCACCATTCCCTATTTCATGAATCCCGACGGCGGCGGCAAGATCGGTATGGTGCAGACTCGCTGGACCTATCTCAACAGCGACTATTCCCTTTTGACCAACGTCGAAACCATTCTCCTCGACGGCCATTTCGTCGTCGAGCACGGTGCTCGCTCCCGCCGCGGCACCTTCTTCAATTTCAACGGCACGGCCGGCGTGTGGCGCCGCAAGGCCATTGACGATGCCGGCGGCTGGGAGCACGACACGCTTACCGAAGACACCGATCTTTCCTATCGCTCGCAGCTCAAAGGATGGAAGTTTCTTTACTTGCCGCAAATCGAATGCGCTTCCGAGCTGCCCGTGGACATGAACGGCTTCAAAGCCCAGCAAGCCCGCTGGGCCAAGGGCCTCATGCAAACCGCAAAAAAAATTCTTCCCAAAGTTTGGAAATCAGATGCGCCGTGGCACGTCAAAGCCGAGGCCTTTTTCCACTTGACCGCCAACATCAGCTATCCGCTGATGGTTCTGCTTTCCACCATGTTGCTCCCGGTCATGATCGTGCGCTTCCAGCAGGGCTGGTTCCAGATGCTGCTCATCGATTTGCCCTTGTTCCTGGCTTCCACTTGTTCCATCTCCAGTTTCTATCTGGTCGCCCAGCGGGAGCTTCGTCCGAAATCCTGGCAGCGCACATTTCTCTATTTGCCATTCGTGATGGCCACCGGCATCGGCATTTCCGTGCGCAATGCACAGGCCGTCATGGAAGCGATCGTCGGAAAGAAAAGCGAGTTCGCCCGCACGCCAAAATTTAGTATCGAAGGTAAGCAGGGTACGTTCGCGAAAAAATCCTACCGGAACAAAGCCGGCTGGATACCTTACGCGGAAGTCCTTCTCGGTGTTTATTTCTCATTCACGGTTGTCTACGCCATCCTCAACGAAAATTACGCCACCGTTCCCTTCCTGCTGCTTTTTGTCTGGGGCTACCTCTACACGGGGTGCATGTCTCTCGGTCAAACGTATTTCGCGCGCCTCCGCTTCGGCGTCAACGCCCCCGAAATGCGCCCCGCCACTTCCGGCGCCCCCGGCTTCTGATTCTCTTAAGTTGCCCTCGTGGAAGACCTATTATTCCAAAATGGCGCAGTAGACTTGCACGCGATTGCCGGTGGCCCAAAAGACGGCCCCGCCGTCGTGCTTCTCCACGGCTTCCCGGAATTCTGGTATGCGTGGCACCGCCAGATCGAGCCGCTGGCCGCCGCAGGGTTTCGCGTCATCGTTCCGGACCAGCGCGGCTACAACCTCAGTAGCAAACCCGTCGGCGTGGCAGCCTACGCTTTGACGGAGCTCGTCTCCGACGTCATCGCCATCGCCGATCAACTTGGCCGGGAGAAAATCTTTCTCGCTGGCCATGATTGGGGCGCCGCTGTTGCTTGGAGCACTGCGCTCCTGCATCCGCAGCGCATCGCGAAGCTCGCCATCCTCAACGTCCCGCATCCGTCAGTTATGCGCAAATTCCTTAGCACGAGTCCGCGCCAACTCCTACGCAGTTGGTATATGTTTTTTTTCCAACTTCCTTGGTTGCCCGAAGCCCTCTTCTCGGCATTCAACTTCCGCATCGGCGAGCGGGCGCTTCTGCGCTCTAGCCGCCCCGGCACTTTCTCGGAGAACGACCTCGCGCAGTATCGCGCCGCATGGTCTCAAGCCGGTGCTCTCACCGGCATGATCAACTGGTATCGCGCCCTGTTCCGCACTCCCGTCAAATTTCCAGACAAAACCGTCCGCGTCCCCACACGCATTCTGTGGGGCGAGCGCGACGCCTTCCTCCTGGCCGAAATGGCGCGCGAAAGCCTGCGCTATTGCACGAATGCGGAGCTCTTCACTTTTGCCAATGCCTCGCATTGGCTGCAACACGAAGAACCTGCTCGCGTCTCTGAATTGTTGATTGATTTCTTCCGCGGCTGATCGCGGTTCCGTTAGTCATCCCGCGGGCGCGAGCGTTCATCTCACTCAAACTGAAAGAAGACAATCTCCGGGCTGGACCCCAGCCGCAGCGGCGGTCCCCAGGTTCCAGCGCCGCTGCTGGTATAGATGAGCATCCTACCGATGCGGCTGAGACCGTACACGAACTGGCGGTAAATCCTCCGCGCCATCCACGTCCACGGATAAAACTGCCCTACATGCGTGTGTCCCGAAACTTGCAGCGAGATTCCTTCCCTCTCCGCGATGTGCGGCCGGTCCGGCGCATGCGTCAGCAGGATGCTGGCGCGATTCCGGTCCACGCCGATCTGCTGCAGCACCTTCTGAAAATGCTCGTCCTGGGAGGCATGATTGTAGGGGACGCCCACGATCTGCAATTGATCGGCGTCTACTTTCTCATTGTGCAATACGCGCACTCCGGCGTTGCTGACCGCTCGCAGGTATCTCGAATCGTCGCCGAACTGTTCGTGGTTGCCTGCAACGAAATACGTGCCGTGCGGCGCGCGCAGATCCCGCAATGGTTCCGCGGCCTTCGCCGCATCGATGGCCGTCCCGTCGTACAAATCGCCGGCCAGGAACACGGCGTCAGGATTCTCTCTCATCACTTTCGCAACGATCCGCCGCAAGAAGCTGCCATTGCGAACGTGCCCCAGATGCAAGTCGCTGACCAGGGCCGCAGTTCGCCCACGCCACGTTTCCGGCAAATTCTCGAGCCGCACCGTGATTCGCCGGATGCGCGTCCACCCGGCGTTTAGCACGCCGGCAACTCCGGTCAAAACTGCGGCCGCGTACAACACCTCCACAATCGCATGGAAATTCACATCCACGCCGGCAATCCACGTCACGCCAAAAATCACCCACGACGCGCCCGCTGCAAAAAACAGGAAGCTGACAATTCCCAGCCATACAGCAGCAATGCGATAGAGAGTTCGTACCGTGGGATTGGAGTAGCGAAACGCCAGAAGGCTCGCAGCCAGGAAGCTGACCGACAACACCCCCACGGTCACCTTAAGCCATAGGGCGGTGCCCTCATTCCCTGGCGCCGCAAACGTCCATGTCTTGTAAATGAGAAAGTGTGTCAAGAACAATATAGCCTGGACAACGCTGGCAAACGCGACGAGTCCTCGTATTCGCATACAGGATTAGATTCCCCGAGTTGCCAAAGCGGTATCTCTTTGCTTCCGGGCTTGAGCCGTTCATGCCACGGCAAACTAAGCGCAGGCCGATGGCAGGTCCTCAGGCGGGGGATGCCGCGGGGGGCCGCACCCTTCGGTTTTAAGCGCGTTTTTTGCGTTCCGGATGTTTTTGTGGAGGGTGCGGAGGTTGACTTTGCTCTAGTTACTGCTCGGCTCGCATCCACCACAACCGTTCAACCCACCCAGTGACCGTTCGACCCTCATTTTCGACCATTCGATGGATAATACTTAACCCTTCGATACTGGTGTGCTATAGTCCCCTGTGTATATAGAATTCGATCCTCGCCAGTTCTTCTCTGCAAGACCTCGGCGCTCCGACGCGGTTTCGGTTGTCTCCTTCTTCCACTGTCCGACGATTCCCTATGCCTCCCGATTCCCTATTCCTTCCTCCGCATCCCCTTCCCTCGGCAGCCCATTTTGCACAATATCGGGGCAAACTAAGTCCTTTAGCTGCAGCACTTATGGATCCCCTCGCAAGTGTTGCAAACAAAGGACTTACTGTATGGTTAAGTCGTTTAGATGCAACACTTACAAAAAAATAGGGGTAGGGTGGGGTGGGGTGGGGTGCATTTCATCCTTCCTCGAATCTTTCACGCGTCTCCCGCCACGAGACTCAAGTTCTTTCCTTTCATATTCTTGCGCACTCTTTTGCGCATTTCTGCAACCTGGCAAAACTCAACTCCTTTCTTCTCAAGCGATTCCGCACTCTTTGCCAAAAACCACCCGGGGTGGGGTGTTGTCGTCAACCAAAACCAAACAATTTCGGCCGCCCGGCTCTTTCAGTTACAATCGCCCGGCCCTTTGTGGCACGCCGCAAACCCACATGCCCTGTGGGCGCAAGAACGAAAGGTTGGTTCCGAGGTGCACGAATGAGTGGTGGTCTGTGGCCGGCGGGTTCCGGCTGCCTATCGAATTCAGCAGGACGAGCTTTATGCGGATTTCTCTGCCTGGTTTGCTTCGCCGCCTGCGCACAAGCGCAGGAACGCCGCGAGCGCGAACCCAACAGCGTCTACGCCGAACGCCGCGCCAAACTGGCGGCACAGGTCGACGGGCCGATCATTCTTTGGGGTTTCACGGGCCGCGAGGAAATTTCAGAGGCCTATGTCTTCGCCCAGGAAGAGAATTTCTACTATCTCACCGGCCACAACGAAGAGGGCGCCGGACTTTTGCTGCTCCCCCTTGCAAAAGGCGGCAACGCGGCGAGCGGACCGCGCGAAATCTTATTTCTTCCCGCAAAAAATCCGCAAAAGGAAAAATGGAATGGCGTCCGCATGTCTCCGTCGGATCCCGGCATCGAAGCGCGCACTGGATTTGCTGCCGTAAAACAGTTCGACACCGACTTTCGCTCCACGATTGAGAATCTTGCAAAAACGTTTTCGACTCTCTTCACGATTCTTCCTTATCAAAAGGAACTCGGCGGTTATCCCCACGAAAAAGTCGTTGTCGACTGGCTGCAGCTCGCCGCCCCGCAGACCAAGCTGAAAGACATTCGAGTGCAGATCGGCGCCATGCGCCAGATCAAATCTCCGGGCGAACTCGCGTTCCTGAAAGAAGCGATTGACTTGACGCTGGACTCCCACCTGGAAGCGATGAAGTTGATGCACCCAGGGCTTCACGAATATCAGGTGGCCGCAAGAATGGTCGCAGTCCACGCGTGGGGCGGCTCGGAAGCGGAGGGTTACGCCCCGATTGTTGGCGCCGGTCCGAATTCCACGGCGCTGCACTACGATAAGCTCTCGCGGAACATTGAAGACGGTGACATTGTCGTCATGGACGTTGGCGCGCAATATTCCGGCTACTCCGCGGACATCACGCGCACCATTCCGGCTAACGGCAAGTTCACGTCGCGCCAGCGCGAAATCTACAACATCGTTCTCGGCGCGCAAAACGCCGCGCTCGCCGCGCTCAAACCTGGCATGGACTTCTGCAGTAAGGGCGACAAAAACGTCCACAAGATTGCCTACAACTACATCAATTCCCATGGAAAAGATCTCAACGGCAAGTCCCTCGGCCCTTATTTCATTCACGGCCTGGGACATCACATCGGCCTGAACGTTCACGACGCCGGCGACCACTGCGTTCCTTTCCAGCCTGGAATGGTCGTCACCGTCGAGCCCGGTATCTACATTCCCCAAGAGAATCTCGGCGTGCGCATTGAAGACGATGTCCTCATCACCGAATCCGGCAACAAACTGCTCAGCGAAGGCCTTCCCCGCGATCCCGATGAAATCGAAAAGATCATGGCGGCCGCCGCCATGCGACGCGCGAATGGAGAGAGGGCCGAGACTCGCGAAAGAAATTCGTCAGTGGAAACGTCTGCCGACAGCGCTGCGATCCGTAGCTTGATTGAGAAATATGCGAAATCCGTCGATGGCGCGGACACCGCTCTGGCCGATGAGGTCTGGTTGGATTCGCCGGATGTCTCCTTCATTCACCCGTTAGGCCACGAACACGGTTTCGAGCAGATAAAACAAAAATGTCTACCGGCACTTGATGGGCGATACCTTCTCGGAGCGCAAACTGAGCGTTCACGACGTCTCCGTTCACGTCTACGGTGACGCGGCCCGGGCCGAGTTTTATTGGGATTTTGCCGCTCAGTTCAGAAAAGATGGCTCTCCTCTCACGACGCACGGCCGGGAAACACAGCTTTATCAGAAAGAAAATGGCCGCTGGCGATTGGTCACGTCCACTATTCCGGGAATGCCGGCTGCCGGAGAGCGCCAAGGCTTCTAAAGGATAAGGATGACTCCTGACCTCTACCTGCCACGCGGGGGACCAGGAAGTACGCAACTAAATTGACACTGCGGGTTGTATATGCGACGGTATGGCATTCCTCGGGCATCGCCGGACGGGTAGGTTCTCTCTTTCGGCCCAGAATGCAGCAGCAAAAAGAGGTGACTCATGTCGAGTCGCTGGTTGTCGTTTCCTCTCGCTCTCGTGGTGTGCTTTGTTTGCGGATGCGGCAGCGCAAGCCCGCCGCCGCAACAAATCACCGTCAACATAACGCCAGCTACGACCACGGTACGCACCGGCGATACGCAGCAGTTCTTCGCCACAGTGATCGGCACGACGAACCAGTCTGTGACTTGGTCGGTCAACGGCACGCCTGGCGGCGACAACACGACTGGAACGATCTCTCTCACTGGACTCTATACGCCCCCGGCACAGCTTCCGGCGCAAAACAAGATCCTCGTTACGGCGGTGAGCGCCGCGAACGCTGGTGCGACTTCCTCCGCTCAGGTAACGCTGGCGAATCCGATTGCGGTTGTCAGTTTTGTCTATCCACCCACGCTGGTTTCCAGCGCGCCGTTTTCCATCAGTGTGATTGGCAGCAAGTTTGTCAGTGGCACACACGTTTCTCTCGGCACCGCGCAGCTTACGACCGCGTTCGTGGATTCCTCTCACTTGACAGCGACGGGAACCGCACAGGCAGCGCCCGGCGTCCTTAATCTAACGGTTGTCAATCCGATGCCGGATGGGACGCCATCCGCGGCCACGGCAATGGCTGTTACCGTCGTGAACCAACGAGCGGCAGTGCGTTTCCTCGAACAGAGCACGTTTGGTCCCAACGATGCGCAGCTTGCCGCGGTGGAAACGAGCGGGATGGAGAATTTTCTTATGGCGCAGTTTCAAGCGCCCACGTCAGATGTCAATTACCCGATCCCGCCGCCGGGAATGAACGACCCTCATGTGCTGTTCCCGGTATTTTTCCAAAATGCTCTGAATGCGCAGGCCAGTTCCGACCAGTTGCGGCAGCGAATTGTGTTTGCCCTGAACCAGATTTGGGTGGTGTCCGGCAACAAAGTCGGGCAGCCGGATTTTTATGTTCCCTACCTTCGTGTGCTGGGAAGCGACGGGTTCGCCAACTACCGCAAGCTCATGGAAGACGTCACGCTCAATCCGGCCATGGGCCGTTATCTGGATATGCTGAACAATGCCAAACCGGATCTCGCCAATGGCATCCATGCAAACGAAAACTATGCGCGCGAATTCATGCAGCTTTTCACCATCGGTCCCAACCTGTTGAATGCCGATGGCACGCCACAGATCCAGAACGGCGCTTTCGTTCCTACTTATACGCAGGCTGACATTCAAGCACTGGCGCGCGCGTTTACGGGCTGGACATTTGCCCCTTCCGCGAACTGCACACAGTACCCTAACTATAATTCCAACGGCGGCAGTCCGATGGTGCCGTGCGACGCCTATCACGACACGGCCGTAAAAACGATTCTCGGCGCGACACTGAACGCTGGGCAGACCGCCCAGAAAGATCTAAAGGACGCGCTGGACACCATCTTCATGCATCCAAACCTGCCACCTTTTGTCGGAAGGCGAATGATCCAGCACCTTGTTACGAGCAATCCCAGCCCGCAGTATGTGACGCGTGTAGCCAACGCATTCGCCAGCGGAACTTTTACATCCAGCGGCGCGACTTTTGGCGTGGCCAGCGATCGCGGCAACATGCAGGCATTGATTGCGGCGGTGCTGCTCGATCCGGAAGCACGGCGGGGAGACGATCCGACTACGGAAAACCTGGTGGATGGACACTTGCGTGAGCCTGTGCTCTTCGCGACAAATGTACTTCGCGCCTTCCATGCCACCACGGACGCCAACAACAGCATCGTCTATTTAGCTTTGGATATGGGAGGCGAATTCCTGTTTAACTCCGGCAGCGTCTTCAACTTCTTTTCGCCACTCTACGAGATTCCCGCGGCGGACTTTAATACTCCACCACCGTCCCCGCTCCCGCTCTCAGGGCCGGAATTCCAGATCTTCACTTCCGCGAGCAGCCTCGCGCGCGTGAATGATATTGAATTCTTGATCTTTAACCCGTCTTTCGATGGCAGCACGCGTATCGATCTCAGTGCCTACGCAGCCATCGCAAGCAATGACAATGATCTGGGAATAATGGTGGACGCCATGAATTTGCAGCTCTTGCACGGGACCATGTCCGATCAAATGAAAACGCAGATTCTCAATGCTGTGAGCGCCGTGTCCAGCGGCGATCCCTTGGGCCGGGCGCGAACAGCCGCCCATTTAATCGTTTCGTCGTCGCAGTACCAAGTGCAGAGGTAAGAAAGAATCTGCGCCCGCGAAGGAGAGAGCCATGCCACACACAAGACGGGATTTCATCCGTTTGAGCTGTTGTTCGGCAGCGACGCTGAGCACGCTTGCCGGCCTCGGCCGTTTCGGAATGATGTCCGCTCTGGCAGCCGGGCCGACCTGCACCGATTACAAGGCGCTCGTTTGCATCTTCCTTTTTGGCGGGAATGACTCGAACAACCTCATCGTGCCGATGGACAGCCGGTTTACAACCTACCAGACCGCCCGTGGAGCGAATCAGGCAATGGGCGGGCTTGCTCTCGCGAAGACTTCGCTCGTGAGTCTGAGTCCCGGCGCATACGGCATGCACCCCGCCGCACCGGAACTTGCCGCTCTATACAATTCCAATAATCTGGCGGTCCTGGCCAACGTCGGCACTTTGATAAAACCCTTCACCAGCAAGACCGACTACATCAACAGAACTGTTCAGGCTCCCGACAATCTCTTTTCGCATTCCGACCAGCAGGACCAGTGGCAGACGGTCCAGTTGAGCGGTGTTCCAACCACGGGCTGGGCAGGCCGCATGGCCGACACTATCGTTTTGAGTGGCACTTGCTCGAACCCCGCGTTTCCGCCGATCTTGTCCGTGGCTGGTCAAACCATTTTCTGCACTGGGAGCAAGACGCAGCCTTTCGCCATGATTCCGGGCGCACCTCCGGGGCTGAACGATTTCAACCCTGGTCTTCCTCAAGGGCCAGCGCGCGTCGCAGCTCTCCAGCAGATCTTGACGCTGGACTCAGGAGTTGCGCTAGTTCAGCCCGCAAGCAATATCACTACGCTTACCATCGCGCAGAGCAAGTATCTGGCTAACGCGCTGAAGAATGTGCACTCGTTCACCACGGCATTCCCGTCGACTGGCATCGGAAATCAGCTCAAGCAAGTCGCGCAAATCATTTCCGTGCAGAGTCAGCTCGGCGTGAATCGGCAGTTTTTTTTCTGTTCGCTGGGCGGTTTCGACACGCACAGCGACCAGATCAACATACAGCAAAACCTTCTCAGTCAGGTCAGCCCGGCAATGAAGGCCTTTTTCGACGCCACGAATGAGTTGGGAGTGGCGAACAACGTGACCACGTTTACGCTCTCGGATTTCAGCCGCACACTCCAGCCTGCCTCGAATGCTGGAAGCGATCACGCCTGGGGCAGTCACCAGTTGATCATGGGCGGCGCCGTGAAGGGCGGCGCGGCAAATAACGGCGGGATTTACGGCAAGTTCCCGGATCTCACGTTGGGGGGACCGGATGACGCCATTGGTAACGGGCGGTGGATTCCGTCCACTTCAGTCGATCAATACGGCGCCACGCTGGCGAAGTGGTTCGGGCTCGCTGGCACCGATATCGCCGGCATTTTCCCGAACCTGCAATACTTCATGACGCAGGATCTGGGCTTCCTTCCCTAGAGGGTTTCTTCGGGAAGTCGGCGATTGACCGGCTCGAATGAGGGCCTTTATACTGTAGTTTCGCGCTGGAGATGCAATTCCCTCCAGCGTGCCTCGAGTCATTCCGCGAGCAAGGTATGGGCGAACGTTAGTTGGCCCTCCGGAATTTCCGAAATCAGAAAATTTTTCAGGGAGCAGTCGGCCCCGACCCACTCGGGCCGCAAAAACAATGAGCAGCGTGAAAGCGACACAACTTCGCCCCGGCATGGTTATCCAGCACGAGGGCCAGCTATTCACCATCTTCAGCGTCGATCACCGCACGCCCGGCAACAAGCGCGGTTCGATGCAGACGCGCATGAGAAACCTCCGTACGGGTGCCATCATCGATTACCGGTTTCGCGCCGAAGAATTCGTGGACCGCGCCATCCTCGATGAAGTCGAATTCGAATACCTCTACAACGAGGGCGACGATTTTCACTTCATGAATACGAAGAACTACGAGCAGATGCAGATGAGCCGCGAAGAGCTCGGCGAATCCGTCTACTACCTGATTCCCAGCACACTTGTGAAGGTGGAATTCTTCGAAGAGAAAGCCATCGGCGTGGACTTGCCCGATACCATGGATATGAAGGTGGTCCAGACCGAGCCGACGCTGCAGAAAGCCACCGCCAGCGCGGTGATGAAACCCGCAACGCTGGAGACCGGCCTGGTGGTTCAAGTGCCGCCTTTCGTGAATGAAGGCGACAAAATCAAAGTGGATACATCGGAAGCGCGTTACGTTCAGCGCGTCGAGTAATTCTTATTTCTTTGATTTTGCGCTCCGCTGTTGGATGATAGCGACTTGAGTTTCCGCCTCCGCAGCTAATTTCAGCGCAAGCCGGAATTAGAAGAGGCAGAATGGCGTCCCGGTTTTCACCGGGGCGCCTTTTGTTTTTCTTTTAGTCTTTTCCGGCTGAACCGGCCGCGGATTTTTCGCTGGCAGGATGCGCGCCAAAGACACGGTCGAAAATGGCATCGACGTAGCGGAGCTGGCGTTGCAGGTCGAAGGTATGCGCCAGAGCTTTCGAATCGAGGTACTTCGTGATACGCGCATCTTTCGAAACGCGATCCTGGAAACTCGTGTCTGATTCCCACGCGGCCATGGCGTTTTCCTGGACGGCGCTGTAGGCATCATCCCGCGGCATGCCTTTCTCCACCAAATCCTGCAACAACTGTCCCGAGTAAATGAGGCCATGCGTGGATTCTAGATTTCGCAGCATGCGCTCGGGGAACACGCGCATCTGGCCGAGGACCATGGTCATTTTCGAAAGCATGTAGTCCACGAGAATCGTGGAATCAGGAAGAATGACGCGTTCGACGGAGCTGTGGGAAATGTCACGCTCGTGCCACAACGCAATATTTTCGAATGCGGCGAGCATGTTGGAGCGCACGAGGCGCGCGAGGCCACAAACCTGTTCACAAGTGACCGGGTTGCGCTTGTGAGGCATGGCGGAACTGCCGCGCTGCTCGCCGCTGAATGGCTCTTCGGCTTCGCGGACTTCCGTGCGCTGAAGATGGCGAATTTCGAGCGCGATTTTTTCGAGCGTGGCGGCGATAAGCGCGAGGGCGCTGAGATATTGCGCGTGGCGGTCGCGCTGAATGACTTGTGAAGCGACGGGGGCAACGCTAAGCCCAAGCCGCTTGCAGATACGCTCTTCCATTTCCGGGCCAAGATGCGAAGCATTGCCGACGGCGCCGGAAATTTTTCCGACAGCCATTTGGGCGGCGGCTTCGCGGAAGCGAGTGATGTTGCGCTGGTTTTCCGCAAACCAATTGGCAATTTTCAGGCCAAAGGTGATGGGCTCGGCGTGAATGCCGTGTGTACGGCCGATTTGCGGGGTATGGCGGAATTCGTGCGCGCGGAGATCGAGGATTTCTCCGAGCATCACCAAGCCGCGCTCTATCAGTTTCGAAGCATCGCGAACCTGCAGGGCCTGCGCAGTGTCCACAACGTCGTTGGATGTCAAGCCGTAATGCAGCCAGCGTGCCGCGGCAGGATCGCCAATCGATTCGCCGACGGCCATGGTAAAGGCGATAACGTCGTGCTTCACGCGGGCTTCGATGTGATGGATCTGCGCGACATCGATTTTGGCGCGGGCGCGAATCGCCGCAGCGGCGTCTTTCGGGACCAGACCGGCTTCGGCAAGAGTCTCGGTGGCGGCCAGCTCGACCTCCAGCCACTTGGCAAACTTGTTCGCGTCGCTCCAAACGTGGCCCATTTCCTGGCGCGTGTAGCGTGGAATCAATTCCCTCTCCTAACCGCGAAAAGAAGAACCCGCGAGTGTTCCTGAAGTTCCATGATACCGCAATTGGAGAACGCTTCGTGAATGGCGAAGGCCGATCCGAGTGTTCGAAATTGGGATGGCGGATGGCGGAAGCGAGCAGTGGCGAATGACGGACGAGGGCTGCGAGAGGGATAAGGCGCTGGGCAGCAAGGGTTTGCGGGCTGATCCGGAGCGGTACAAGAGTTGCACGAGGGGAGGGTGTAGGCTGTCTACAGCCAGGGGGTAGAATGTCGACTCCCCGGATGGAACAAAGTGCCAAGCTCAATCGTCAATAGCTGAGAGTGGGAGCGGGCAAGCAGCATGACAGAAGCAATTGCGGAACTTAATTCAGGCGGAAGGGCCTTATTGAAGGAAGAGACGATGGGAGAAAAGAAAGAACGGTACCAGAACCGGATTGAACTTTTGCAAGGCACGCTGGACCTGTTGATTTTGCAGACGCTGCAATGGGGGCCGCAACACGGTTATGGAATCAGCGTGGCGATCCGGAATCGCTCAGGTGAGTTGTTGCAGGTGGATACTGGCTCGCTTTATCCGGCGCTACACCGGCTGGAGAGACAGAAATGGATCAAGGCGGAATGGCGAATCTCCGAAAACAAACAGCGGGCAAAGTTCTACCAACTGACGGCCGCGGGCAAGAAACAATTGACCAGGGAGCGCTCGAAGTGGTCGCAGCTTTCGGATGCGATCGCAGGCGTGCTGCAGCCGGATGAGAAGTAACGAGACAACGAAATAGCAAATAACGAATTACAGATGTAAAGAAGTGGCGGAGGTGGCTCGTGAGTTTCTGGCGGCGGAAGAAGCGGGAAGCAGAGCTTAACGAGGAGGTGCATAGCCATTTGGAGATGGCGGTGCGAGAGCGTGTGGAACGAGGCGAAAGGGACGAAGAGGCAGAGCACGCGGCCCGGCGCGAGTTTGGGAATGTGGAATTGGTGCGGGAAGTGACGCGTGATGCATGGGGATGGGGATTTCTCGACCGGCTGACGCAGGACTTGCGCTTTGGCGTGAGGATGATTGCGAAGTCGCCGGGATTCGCGGCGGTGGCGATTCTGACGCTGGCGCTCGGGATCGGCGCGAATACGGCGCTGTTCTCGGTAGTGAACGGAGTGTTGCTGAATCCGCTGCCGTACCCAGAGCCGGAGCAACTCGTGACGCTGCACGAGAGCAAGCCGAATTTTGACTCGGGATCGATCTCCTTCCCGAATTTCCGCGATTGGCGCAAAGACAACCGCACGTTTTCCATGATGGGCATTTCTCGAAGCTATTCTTACAGTTTGACGGGCAGGGGCGAAGCGGAGCAAGTGATCGCGGAATTCATTTCTTCGGATTACCTTGCGGTGCTCGGCGTCAAGCCGGTGATAGGACGCCTGTTTGCAGAGGGCGAAGACGAGATCGGCGCCAGCCCGATCGTGCTGATCGGCGAAGGATTCTGGAATCGCAAGTTTGGCGCCGCCCCGGACATCGTGGGACAAGGACTCACTCTGGACGGGCAAACCTTCACCATCGTTGGCGTGGTCCCCGCAAGTTTTAAGCTGCAAGTCTTGAGCTTCCGTCCCAGCGACGTGTACGCCCCCATTGGCCAGTGGACCAATCCCATCCTTAACTTCAGAACCGCGGGGCTCGGCTTTCACGGCGTTGGCCGGCTGAAACCGGGCGTGACCATTCAGCAGGCGCGGGCTGACATGAAGCGCGTGACCGCAGATTTGGCTGCCGCGTATCCAGACGCCAACACAGGAATCGGCGCCACGATCATGCCTCTCAAGGAGGAGATGGTTGGCTCGCTGCGCCCGCTTCTGCTCGTTCTGCTCGCGGCGGTTGGGTTTGTGCTCCTGATCGCTTGCGTTAACGTAGCCAACTTGCTTATGGTCCGCGAGACGGGGAGAACACGCGAATTCGCGGTGCGCGCCGCGCTCGGCGCAGACCGGGGAAGAATCGTGCGCCAGTTGCTGACGGAGAGCATGTTGTTGGCCCTGGCCGGAGGGGGGCTCGGCTTATTGCTGGCGGCCTGGGGCACCAAGCTGGCGCTGCGGAATTTACCTTCAGCGCTGCCGCGCGCAAACGAGATCGGCCTTGACATCCGCGTATTGTTATTCACCATGGGCGCCTCGCTGCTCTGCGGAATTCTGTTCGGGCTGGTCCCGGCGCTTAGGACTTCAACACCGAACCTGCACGATACGCTGAAGGAAGGCGGCCGGGGAGCCAGCGGCGGGAAACACCGGGCGCAGGGAATTTTTGTTGTTTCGGAAATGGCGATGGCGCTGGTGCTCCTGATCGCGGCGGGATTGATGATCCGCAGCTTGAGCGCCCTGTGGAACGTGAACCCCGGCTTCGACTCCCACAACGTTTTGTCGTTTGGCGTGGCCCTTGCCCCTTCGACGAAAGCGACGAGCCCGGACGCGGTTCGCGCGCAGTTACGGGAAGTCCAAAGCAGGCTGGCATCCACTCCGGGAGTAAAGGCCGCTTCGCTCTCCTGGGGAGCGCTGCCGCTCGGGGGCGACGATGAAGATCTCTTCTACCTCGAAGGCCAGCCCAAGCCCGCGAGCGCGAACGACATGAGCTGGGCGATCAGCTATGTCGTGCAAGAAGACTACTTGAAGGTCATGCGGATTCCGCTCCAGCGCGGACGTTTCCTTACGGCCCAGGATAATGAACACTCGTCGCATGTCATCGTGATTGATGATTTCTTCGCGCGGAAATTTTTTGGGGACCAGGACCCGGTTGGAAAACGCGTGATTATGGATAGTAAAGGAGGAGGCGTAGCGGAGATCGTCGGCGTCGTCGGGCACGTAAAGCAGTGGGGACTCGATTCCGACGACAAACAATCGCTTCGCGCACAACTCTATTTCCCTTTCATGCAGCTCCCTGACGGCGCTATGCAGCCTTCATCCTGGAGCGGCACGGGAGTCGTGGTGCGCTTCGATGGAGATGCACAGGCTGTCGCAAAGGCAATCCGATCTAGGCTGAAAGGGATGAGCGGCGAGCAAGTGATGTACAGCGTGCAGACCATGGAAGAGGTGATCGCGGAAACGCTGGCGACTCGGCGAGTCTCGATGGTTGTACTGGGAGCCTTCGCAGCTCTGGCGTTGGGTCTGGCATGCATAGGAATTTATGGAGTGATCTCCTACCTGGTGGGCCAGCGGACGCATGAAATTGGCATTCGCATGGCACTCGGCGCAAAGCAGAGCGACGTCCAGCGCATGGTCTTGGGCGAAGGTGTGAGGATGGTCACCCTGGGAGTTGTGATTGGATTGCTCGCCGCGGCTGGGCTCACTCGCTTGATGGCCAATTTGCTATTCGGCGTGAGCGCGACCGATCCGCTGACGTTTGCGGGCGTGGGGATAATTTTGACCATCGTGGCATTGGCGGCGTGTTACGTGCCAGCACGGCGAGCGATGAAAGTGGATCCGATCGTAGCGTTGCGCTACGAGTGAAAAGATTAGTGGTCAGTGACTAGCTCTCAATGAGGAGTCTCTCGACGGAACGGGATCAGCCGTCCTTCCAGGAATACTTTTGAAGCTCAAGAGGCGCTATGTTGTTGATGGATAAGGGCCTAAGCTCGGCCTAACCGCAAGCTTCGAATCCTGTCTAATGAATCGGATGCAACAGAGCGTCGATAGCACCCAGGCCATCGCGGAGAGCGACGCCGTCGCTGTAGAGCGTACGCTCGCGGGCGATCGCGATGCCTATCGCGTTCTTGTTGAGCGGCACAGCCACAATGTTTTCCGGCTGGCTTACCGCATGACCAGGAACCGGCACGATGCTGAAGAGGTCGTCCAGGAGGCGTTCTTGCGCGGTTATCAAAAGCTGGGGCAGTTTGCAGCGCGATCGAATTTCGGGACGTGGGTCTATCGAATCGCCGCGAATTACGCCATTGACCGCATGCGCCAGCGCCAGAAGGAAGAGTCGCGGCGGGAAGCGCCGAGAGTCGAAGAAAGCGATGGGATGGAAAACGATCCATTGAACCGTGTCCAGGACAAGGCGCCAACGCCGGAGCGCTTGACGCAAAGCATCGAGCTTCGAAAACAAATGGAACTCGCGCTCGCCGCACTTTCAGAGGCGGAGAGAACCGCTTTCGTAATGCGGCATTGGGAAGGCCGCGGGATCGAGGAAATCGCGGGCGTCTTGAAATCAAGCTCGAATGCCACGAAGAACACTGTGTTTCGAGCGGTGCAGAAACTGCGGCAGGCGTTGCGGCCGTTTGTGGAAACAAAAACGCAGGCACGCGCCATGGGAACCGAATCATGAAACACCTGAAGGAAGAAGAGTTGATTGCCTATCGCGAGGGAGTTGCTGAGCAGCGCGCGGCGATTTTGGAACATCTGGAGGGCTGCGAAGAGTGCCGCGGCGAGTTGGAACGAATCGAGGCGGTGCTTGTCGCGTTGGATACTCTGCCCGTGCCTGACCCCGGCGGGGATTACGGGCGGCACGTGTGGCAACAGATTGCGCCGCGGCTGGCGGAAAAACCCGGACGGTGGTGGCAAGTTTGGTTGGAACCACGGCGGCTCGCGGCGGCCGGCGGAGTCGTGCTGATGATTGTTGCGGCGTTTGTTGCCGGACGAATCTCAAAGCGGGGCAACGCACCGGACAACATAGCGAACCAGGAGCAGGTGCGGGAGCGTGTGCTGGTCGTTGCCGTGGGCGAACACCTGGGCCACTCCGAGAGGATGTTGGTGGAGCTTTCGAACGCTGCGCCGAATGACCCAAAGCAGAAAGAAGTGAACATTTCGGCCCAGCAGCGGCGCGCGGAAGATTTGCTGGAAGACAACCGCTTGTACCGGCAGACCGCACTGCAAGAGGGAGACGCCGGACTTGCCAGCGTGCTGGACGAACTGGAGCGAGTCCTTTTGGACGTAGCCCACAGCTCCGGTGAGGTAACGCCGGCGCAGCTCGAGGCAATCCAGAAAAAGATCGAGGGACGCGGGATTCTGTTCAAAGTTCGTGTGGTCAACAAAGAATTGCAACAACGGCAGGAGGCCACGCAACCTGCTCCGGTGCAGAAGGAATCTGGGAAAAGAGAGAGGAACAAAGCATGACCATCGGCAAAACATTTGGAAAGTCGAGCGCGGCATGGATCGCAATCGCTGCGCTGGCGTTGACGCCTGCAATTACGCGCGCGCGCGGACTCCGGCCAATTCCCATGCAGGCGACGGATTCTCCGCAGGACTCCCAGGAGGCTCGGGACAGAGAGCAGGAGAAGCGCGACCGCGAGCAAGAGGCGCGCGACAGGGAACAGGAGAAACGCGACCGGGAACAGGAAGCTCGCGATCGCGCTCAAGAAAAACTCGACCGGCTTCAGGAATTGTATGACAACGGCCGTGAAGACCTGGACGAAGACCGCTACGACCGGGCCGCGGAGAAATTCCGCCAACTGGCGGAAATGAACGGTCCGCAAATAGATGCGGCGCTTTACTGGAAGGCCTACGCGGAGAACCGCTTGGGGAAGAGGGACACGGCGCTGGCCACGATTGCAGACTTTAAGCGGCGATTCCCGCAGAGCCGGTGGGAAAAGGATGTCCGCGCGCTGGAGATCGAAGTGAAGCAGTCGACCGGCCAGCCGGTAAAACCAGCGGACCAGAGCGACGATGAATTGAAAATGCTGGCCATCCAGGGCCTGATGGGCAGCGACCCCGAGCGCACGCTGCCCCTGCTTGAGAAAGTGATCAACGGTTCAGGTTCTCCAAAGGAAAAATCGAAGGCGCTTTTCGTGCTGGCGCAAAGCGGGTCGCCGCAAGCGCGCGAGATTCTGGGCAGAATCGCGCGAGGCCAGACCAACCCGGACCTGCAGCGGAAGGCGGTTGAATACCTGGGGATCTTCGGCGGCAGTGAAGCGCGGAAAACGCTGGCCGAGGTCTACGCCTCGAGCGGTGATGCCGCTGTGAAACACGCCATTCTTCGCAGCTACATGATCGGCGGCGATCACGAGCGTCTGTTCGCGGCCGCGAAGAGCGAGAAAGACGAGTCGCTGCGTCGGGAGGCGATCCGGCAACTCGGGCTGGTTCACGGGACGGCCGAGCTGGAGCAACTGTATCAGGCGGAAACTTCGACGGATCTGCGCAGGGAAATCCTGCAAGCATTTTTTCTTGCGGGCGATTCAGGAAGACTCGTGAAGGCCGCGCAAGGAGAAAAAGATCCGGAATTGCGCCGCGCGGCGATTCGGAACCTTGGCCTGATCCATTCCGATGATTCGGGCAAAGCACTGCAGGAAATCTACAGCAAGGAAACGGACCACACGCTCAAAGCAGAAGTGTTGAATGCATATTTTCTTCAAGGGAATGCGAAAGCGTTGGTGGCCATTGCGCGCAGCGAGAAGGATCCAGAACTCAAGAAGACGGCCGTATCTAAATTGTCGCTGATGCATTCCAAGGAAGGCAACGATTACTTGATGGAACTTTTGCAAAAGTAGGGGGAACCATGCGAGAAGAACGAATTCTGTCAACCCTGCGGAAAGCACTCGGATTCGCGATGATTGTGGCGGGGATCAGCATCGCCGCCGTACAACTGGCGAACGGCGGAGCGCCGACCCGATTGGGGCAGGCAAGCCAGGCCAGCGTGCAGGCTTCGGAAGCGCCGCACATCGCAAATACGAAACTGGAAACACGTGCCGTTGGCCCGAGTCTCGATGCCACTCTCCGCGACCTCGCGGCGGCGGCGGAAAAACCGGAGTGGGTTGGCTACGCCGTCGAAGAGGTCGCGGGAGAGCGCGGCGTCTGCTGCGACAACAACTGGAATGACGGGAATTGTGGAACTTGCAGGTTGGAAAAGGAAAACGGCGAAACAACCGGCACGACTCACATGGACGGAAACGTCAAGCTGGAAGGCGCCCGGCAACTCGTCGTTCTGTATCGCCTGGAAGCCAAGCAGGTCGTAAAAATTCGCGTCGCGTCGGAAGATTGCACGCTGGATGCGGGTGGCTTGCCGTTCGTCTGGCTGACGGGGGTCAAGGCCCCGGAGAGCGTCGCGCTACTGGCAACTTACGTGCGCAATTCGAATTTCGAAGACCACGGAGATCACGGGATCGGCCACGGAGCATTGACCGCCATCGCCTTGCACGCCGATTCAACGGCCGACCGCGCGCTTGAATCCTTTGTTGCACCGGAGCGGCGCGAGGGATTGCGGAGGCAGGCGGCCTTCTGGATGGGAGCCGCGCGAGGCAAAGCCGGACTGGCTGCCTTGCAGCGCATGGCAAAGACGGATCCGAGTTCGGACGTGCGCGCCCACGTGGCGTTTGCGCTCTCCGTAAGCCATGAAGCTGGTGCGCTCGATGAAATGATCCGCATGGCGCACGACGATTCGAGTTCGCACGTGCGTGGGCAGGCGCTCTTCTGGCTGGCGCAAAAAGCGGGAAAGAAAGCTGTGGGCACCATCACGGGAGCGATTGACAGTGATCCCGACACGGAAGTGAAGAAGAAGGCGGTCTTTGCGCTGAGCCAACTGCCAAAAGACGAGGGCGTCCCGAAGTTGATTGAAGTGGCGCAGACGAATCGCAATCCGGCGGTGCGGAAGCAGGCGATGTTCTGGCTCGGGCAATCGAATGACCCGCGAGCGCTGCAGTTTTTCGAAAAAGTGCTGACGCAGTGACGCGCTAACGCAGGAGGTCTTCGAGCTGCACGCGCGCATCCGTTTTCGCATCGCGATACTTCACGATGACCGCGGCTTGTAGCGAGAGGCCCCATTTTGCGCCGCTGGGATGGGAGACCGCGCGTGAGCCAGGCACCACGATGGCCTCTTCAGGAATGATCAGCGGCTCCGTCTCGGTGGCTGTATAAATCTTGTCGCGGACCAGATCGTAAACTGGAATCGAACGATTGAGAATCGTACCCGTGCCAAGAACGGCGCGGCGCTTCACAACTGTTCCTTCGTAAACGCCGGAATTCCCGCCAACGAGCACTTCGTCTTCGATGATCACTGGCAACGCGCCGACAGGTTCGAGAACGCCACCGATCTGCGATCCCGCGGAGATGTGGCAGTTGCGGCCAATCTGCGCGCAACTCCCAACGAGAGCGTGCGAATCAATCATCGTGCCCTCTGCAACGTAAGCACCAACGTTCACGAACATCGGCGGCATGCAAATCACGCCGCGGCCAATGTAGCTGCCATCGCGAATACTGGAGCCACCGGGAACGATGCGCACGCCGTCAGAAGCCGCGAACGCGCGCACAGGATACGTGGACTTGTCGAAGAACGGCTGCTTCGCTGCGTCGATAGACATGTCCGCGATCGCGCCCATTCGAAAACCGAGCAAAATTCCCTTCTTCACCCAGGCGTTTGCGCGCCAGCCTGATTTCGCGGAAGCATCGGGCTCCGCCGCGCGAATTTCACCGCGATTCAGCGCCGCTTTGAAATCGCGGAACAGCCACTGATGTTCTTCTTCGTAATGAGCCGGCGCTTCGTCAAACAACTTTTCAACTTGCGATGGCTGCATGCACCCTCTCGGAACCCGGCGCGAGCTGGGCGCGCTCGACGAGTTCGAGCGTTTCAAGCACGGCCCGGATGCGCGCCTGATTCTCCGCCTTGGGCGGCACGAGTGGCAAGCGCCACACGGGTTCGAGCAATCCCATTTCAGCCATCGCGGCCTTTACCGGGATGGGATTTGACTCAACGAAATTGATTTCCATGAGTGGATGATAACGCCGGTGAATCGCGCGCGCGCCGGCATAGTCGCCCTGGAGCGCAAGCCGGCTCAACTCCGCCATCTCCGCTGGAATTTCGTTCGACACCACCGAGATGACGCCGCGTCCGCCAAGCGCGATCACCGGGAGTGTGATGGCGTCGTCGCCGGAGAGAACGATGAAGTCCTCCGGCACGACGTTGAGAATCGCGGCCATTTGCGACACGTTGCCCGAGGCTTCCTTAATACCGGTGATATTTTCAATCTGCGCGAGCCGCTTCACCGTGGCTGGCTCAATGTTCACGCCCGTGCGTCCCTGCACGCTATACAGAATTATCGGGAGCGAAACGGCCTCAGCGATCGCGCGATAATGTTGGAATAGTCCTTCCTGTGTCGGCTTGTTGTAATACGGCGTGACGGAGAGAATTCCATCCGCGCCGATAGCGCCCAATTCGCGCGCCAGCGCTATCACTTCCGCAGTGTTGTAGCCTCCGGCCCCAGCGAGGACGGGGACCTTTCCCTTAGCGAGTTCGACGGTGACCTCGACGACTCGAAGATGCTCTTCATGCGTCAGCGTCGGGCTTTCGCCGGTTGTGCCGCATGGAACAAGGAAATCGACTCCCGCCTCAATCTGCCGCTTGACCAGAGCGCGCAGCGCGAGTTCGTCAAGTGAGCCGTCGCGTCGAAACGGGGTGACAAGTGCCGTGCCTGTGCCTGTAAACATGATGCCTTCCCTTTCTTTTTCCCTCAGCTCAATTCGCTGAGAATCTCGCGAAATTCGTACACGCCTTGCTTGCCGTTGATCCACCGCGCGGCCTGCAACGCGCCCCGCGCAAAGCCCTCCCGGCTGCGCGCCGTATGCCGCAGCGTGATGGTATCGGCGGGCGAATCAAAACCAATTTCGTGTGTGCCGGGATGCGCTCCGGCGCGATTCGACGCCAGACTCACAGGCCGGCTCAAGCCTTGCGCTCGCATCTCCTCCGCGAGTCTTTTCAGCGTGCCCGAAGGCGCGTCCTTTTTTGCGGAGTGGTGAATCTCCCAGCCCCACGCTTCGTAGTCCGCGTGTTTGGCGAAAAGCGCCGCGGTGTGCGCAACCGCTTGCAAGAAAAGATTTACGCCAACCGAAAAATTGGCGGCCCAAACAAGCCCTGTTCCGCTCTTCGTGACGGCTTCGCGGACGGAGGGAAGATCGCCGAACCACCCAGTCGTGCCTGCAACCGAATTAACGCCCAATTCGGCGAGGCGGCGAATATTTTCCGGAGCCGCGTCCGGGGAAGTGAATTCCACGGCCACATTCACTCCGCGAAGCGCCTGATGGGAAAGCGCCTGCCCGCGCGGATTGCCGCGCCCATCGAATTTCGCGCGCACGTCGAATCCATATTCAGGCGCGAGCTGCTCGACCAGCCGCCCCATCTTTCCGTAACCAACAATGGCCAGGCCCATGCTCATGCGCTGCTCCGGCCCGTCGCGAGGAGTTGTGTCGCCATGCGCGCGTAAATATCCACGGCGTCGGACAGTTCCTTTTTCGAGATGCGCTCCTCGGTGGTGTGCGCGACGTGAATGCTCCCGGGACCGATGAGAAAGGGCTGTCCCCACACTCCTCCAAACGTCGGAATGTCCGTCGTGAAAGCGACGATAGTGGTAGGCAGACCGTCGAATTTACTCAGTTGGACCGCAGGAGTGTGCAGCACTTCGCGAGCCTCGGCGCGGCCGGCAGCGGCAGCGGAGACGGCTTCGCGCAGCTTCGCGGGATCGCCAACTGTCCGGAACATGATTTCCGCTTCAGCGAGATCGGCGATGACGTTGGGAGCGCGGCCGCCGACGATCGTGCCGACATTCAGAGTGCTGCGGCCGAGCAAGCTATCTTCCGGCAGCGGAATCTGGCGAATGTCATGGAGAACGTCGAGCAGAGTGTGGATGGCGGAATGGCCGAGTTCGGGATAGGCCGAGTGCGCGAGTTTTCCATGCGCAGTGATTTCATAGCGCAGCGCCCCTTTCGATCCGAGAGCCAGCCGATTCTCGGTAGGCTCGCCATTGATAAGGAATCGCGAGCCGCGGGGAGCTGCGGCGGCGGCCTTCGCTCCGGCGCTGTCGCGTTCTTCCCCGACAACGAAGAGCACACCGAAATTGCGCGTGCCCGCCGCGAGCAGTTTCTCCGCCGCGGCAACCATCGCCGCGATAATACCTTTCGCGTCGCAGGAACCGCGGCCCCAAATAAATTCACCATCCTCGCGAGAGCCAAAGAACGGTGGAACCGTGTCCATGTGCGTGGAAAGCGTAACGAGCGGCTCACCCCAAGCGGCGAAGATATTGTCACGATTGGGCGCGGCGGGAATACGCTCAATGCGGCCGTTGTGGCGCGTGGCGAGCGCCGACAAATGGGCGAAGAGGTAGTCGCTCACGTTTTTTTCGTGGTTCGTGGTCGACTCGATGTCCACGAGCGCGCGCGTGAATTCGAAAATATCCACTCGAATCAGTCTTTTCTGGATGAGCGAAACGAAAGGAAGGAACCGCGAGGATACAAATCGGGGCTGCCGCCTCTCGATAGCGCTTCATCCAATGCAACGGATGACAGTGGACAGGCCTTGGACCTGCCCCCCAACCGCCGCGGCTTCAGCTACCGCTGCGATTTCGGCGGACAACAACCGCAACCACTCAAAAGCCCCTTTCGCGCGAGCCCCCGAAGCTGATCGGAATGGCAAGCCCGGCTACTCATGGCCTCCGCACCTCTACCAAGACACTACAAGTCTAGTGGAATGCGGCCCGCGATGGCAATAAAATTTCAAGCGGGTTCGATTCAAAAAAATGATTCCACTCATAACGAGAGATGTTTCCCACGTCATCGAGACTGACAGACAGCGGAACTGCACGTCGCGGCCAGTGAAGGTTGCCGCGAAACGTGGTACTAACTTGGGAATTGAAGAACGCTCAGAAACGTGAAAGCATCTCGCTATGAGCGGTGCCATAACACCAGAACAGCGGGATATGCTTTTGAAGATCATTGAAAATCCTCCTGGAGGCAGCAAACTGGACATCGCGAAAAGAGCAGGAGTCGATCTCTACGCCCTAGTAGAGAATCTCTGTCTGACGCCAACGCAGCGGGCCATGAAAATGGAGGCTCGGCTGAATCGAATGTCGGAGCGAGCTCGGAGAAAGAAGCGACGGCGAGATGAACGCAAGAAAAGGTTCACCTCCCCCCGGTGCAACACCTGAGAAGTCAACTTAACGGATCCTTCGCGGTCCTCAGTGAGAAGGTGCGCTGAGTTTACACTTCGAAATCTTCTGTGTAGAACACTACAATTCGAGCGGCTTGAGCGGCACGCGCTGCGAGGCGACTAGGAGCTCGCCAGTGAACATGGACTCGGCGGGACGGCGCTTCAGGGCTTCTTCGGCGGAGAGGCGCACCAAGTCCGGATTATTGTTTTCCTGTGAAACGTGCGCGAGGACGAGATAGCGCGCCGCCGCGTCGAAGCCGTCGGGATCGCAAAGATATTCGCTGACCGCGTGGTTCGAAAGATGCCCCGTGCGGCTGAGGACGCGCTGCTTAACTACCCACGGGTAAGGGCCCACCTTGAGCATGTCGAGATCGTGATTTGATTCCAGGACGAGACAATCCGCACCGCGGAGATGAACTTTCACCAGCTCTGGCATGTAGCCCAGGTCGGTAACGATGGCCATTTTTGCGCCGTTCGAGCGGAATGTGAAGCCGATCGGGTCGGCGGCGTCGTGCGGAATCGCAAACGCGTGAACATCAATGTCACCTACGGTGAAATGCTGACCGGCATGGACGGTTTCGACTCGCCTGAGCCGCTTGCCAAATGTTTCCGGGAGGATGCGCTTCATCGCATCCATGGTGGGTTCGGTGACGTAGAGCGGCGCTTTCCACAGTCCTAGCATTTGCGGCAAGCCGTTACAGTGGTCGGTGTGTTCGTGGGTGATCAGGATGCCGTCAATGTGCTCGACGGTTCTTTCGACGGCGGCGAGGCGGGCCAGCGTTTCGCGCTTGCCAAGTCCAGCGTCCACGAGGAGGCGGGTGCGCTCGGTCTCGAGCAACGTGATGTTGCCCGAGCTGCCAGACGCCAGGATGGAAACCCGCAAGCCGATCGTTGACTCCTCAGATCAAAACCCTCAGGCCTAAAGGCCTAAGCTACAGCAAATCAAATTTTCAAAATGATGGCAGAGCGCTAGACCCGCGTCAACAAGGACTATGCGATTACAACAATGATATACTCCCGCGGCGAACCATGGAAAAGTACGATCTCATCGTGGTTGGTTCCGGGCCCGGAGGCCAGCGCGCCGCAATTCAAGCGTCAAAGTTCGGAAAACGCGCCGCGCTCGTCGAAAAGCTGGAAGTGATCGGCGGAACTGCCATCAACACCGGCACCATTCCCAGCAAAACCATCCGCGAAGCGGTCCTGCACCTTTCCGGGTATCAGTATCAGAGCATCTACGGCGTCAATTATCGCGTCAAGGAACCGATCACCATGGCGGATCTTTCCTTTCGCGCGCTGAGCGTCATCAAAACGGAAATCGACGTGATACGCGCGCAGCTTTCCCGCAACGGCATCGACGTCGTCACGGGAACCGCCAGCTTTCTCGATCCTCACCACATGCAGGTGACGAGTTCCCGGGGACAAACCGAGTTTGAAGCGGACAACATCGTTATCGCCACGGGCACGAAGCCCGCGGTTTCTCCCCTCGTTCCTTTCAACGACAAGACCATCATCAATAGCGACCAGATCCTGCGCATGCCGGAGATTCCCAAGTCCATGATTGTTGTGGGCGGCGGAGTGATTGGCGTCGAGTACGTCTGCATGTTCGCGACGCTCGGCGTGCGCGTGACGTTGATCGAGAAGCGCCCGCGCTTGCTGGAGTTCGCCGACGCGGAAATGGTCGAGGCGCTTTGCTACCATTTGCGGGACCGCCGCGTCACCCTGCGCCTCAACGAGGAGGTCGAAAGCGTCGAGGAAACTCCCGATCATCTGGTCGTCGCCAATCTGAAGAGCAAGAAAAAAGTCTCCGGCGAAGCACTGCTCTATGCCGTCGGCCGCCAGGGCAACGTGGACGAACTGAATCTTGCCGCCGCCGGCCTCGAAGCCGACGCGCGCGGGCGCATCACCGTCGATGAAAATTACCGGACCAAACAGCCCCACATTTTCGCCGTTGGAGACGTGATTGGGTTTCCCAGCCTTGGCTCGGTTTCCATGGAGCAAGGACGCATCGCAGCAGCCAGGGCGTTTGGAATACCGACGAATTCCAACCGCGCGAATTATCCTTACGGCATTTATACGATTCCCGAAATTTCCTTCATCGGAAAAACAGAGGAACAACTCACGGATGAAGGGGTCCCGTACGAGGTTGGGATGGCTTTTTTCCGCGAAATTGCGCGAGGCCAGATTCGCGGCGACACCACCGGGCGCCTGAAACTCATCTTCGATCCCACATCCAAGAAACTGCTTGGAGTGCACATCATCGGAGAAGGAGCCTCCGAACTTCTGCACATCGGGCAGGCGGTTTTCGCGCTGAATGGCACGGTGGAATATTTCGTGGATACCGTTTTCAATTATCCGACTTTGGCGGAGTGTTATAAGGCCGCCGCGTTCAACGGTTTGAACAAACTGGCCAGGACGTAGTCACGTCCATGTGAGGAGCCGATTGCCAGAAGATTCGGCCCCTTAAGATTGGCAGGAGCACAATGAGCAGGACAGTCGGTGTATTGGTCATGGAACATATCGCCGTTGGCCTCGTGGAGAACCACAAGGTGGTCGGCGCGCTCAATCTCTTTCCGGAGAAACCGCAATCGCTCGACCCGCTGCAATCCATGCCCGCGGACAGTATCGTTGACGGTATCCGGCAGCAAGTAGAGAAGGTGACAAAGGGAGAAAAAGTCGCCGCGATTGGCGTCGGCTTCCCAGGCATCATTCGCAACGGCGTCATCGAGGATTCGCCCAATTTCCAGCAAGCCAAAGGCTTTGCCTTCCAAGCCGCCTTATCCTCCGCGCTCAGCGGCAAGCTCTCCGGCGCGCACGTTCACCTTTTCAATGACGCTGACGTCATGGCCGCGGGAATTGCGGCGACGCGAGGCGAACTAAACAAGCTGTTCCGCGTGTGGACTCTCGGCAACGGCATCGGCTTCGGCCGCTTCCCTTCCCGGGAAGGAATCTGGGAAGGCGGGCATTCGGTCGTTAGCCTCGACCCCAAGGAAAAGTTCTGTGGCTGCGGCGGCCAGGGGCATCTCGAAGGAATCCTCGGGCGCCGCTCCATGCGCTTGCGGTTTATGGATCTCGAACCAGAAGAAGTTTTCGAGAACGCACGTGGGGGTGACGCGCGCTGCAAGGAATTTGTCCTGCTGTGCCACCGCGCGCTGGCTGCTGCTACGGCGACCAGCATCCACATGGAAGGTCCGGGAACATTTTTTGTCACCGGCCCGGAAGTGAAGTTTATCGACATCGGATTGCTGGACAGGCTGCTGCACGACATGGTCAAGATGAGCCCCCTGCAAGGCAGCCGCTTCGAACTCGTCCCAACATCGGACGAGATCGGCATCATCGGCGCCGCCGTCAACGCCGCCCGCGCCACGAAAGCGTAGGATTTCCGTCCATGAGTCGTCGGCCCGAAGCCCTTCCATGGAGGAAGTCGTTGAGTTGGCTGGACCCGAGGAGAGACGAAGATCACTTTGGCTTGGTCGCCAACGACGTCTCGGGTGGATTACCCACGTCGGAAGGTTTCAAGTTCAGCTTGGCCAATCCTTCTTTCTGAGACTTGTCGAAGTTCTCTTTCGCCTGCAGAAAATCAGTTCTCAGAGTCTCCACCTTCTTCATTCGGAGATCGAATTCTGAAGCGAGGTCAGTATTCAGAAACACCAATTTTTCGCCTCGGAGGAAATAAGAAGGTTTCTTCGCGAAAGTGAATTCATAAAGATCAATCGACGCCTGGACCCAGGCTTTTTCTTTGGCGATTATCTCAGTTCGTTCGGACAGCTTTTTGCGAGATCCGGAGGTGAATCCTTCGAGGAATTGCTCTTTCGCGGACTTCGGCGCGTCGACAGCGCGGACTCTGCTTTCCATGCGCTCGATGAGGGGCTCGATCGAAGAGTATTTTTCGTCTACAGCCAGGGTAGCGCGCAATTCAGCCATGATCTTTTCCATACGCGCACGGTCCCGGAAAGACTCCGCAGAATACATCCCGGTGAGGGCGGATTGATCCAGCGCACCCGATTCGGCGACGTATTGGCTGTTATGCTCCTTGACCTCCGCAAAAAATGACCGCACAGAAGCATCCCAGATGGATTGGTCCGGCGACGCAGGCAAGAGGCCGGCACCTTCTTGGGCCAATCTGCTGGCTCGATCGCTCGTGAGATTGACAGGCAAGGAATGATTGCCCTGGAGGGCGAAAACAGAAAGCAGCAGTGACAGCACAGAGACTACTAGGACTTTGCGGTGCACGGGTGCCTGCGGTAAGCGTTTTCGGTAATACAGAGTGACGCCTAAAAGCGGAAGCAAGAAAGCCCCAATAAGACTGCCAATAAGATAGCCATACGCTTCCGCGGAGAGGGAGCCGTACTTACGCACGGTAACCAGGAGGCTGGTAGTTGCGATGACATACCAGCAAGCGGCCGACAACAACCAGGCGAGAACCGCTGCGACAACCGAGAAGGATGTTTTCAGAGGTGTCACCCCACTTTGACTCTTTGCGGGCTGAAAGGCGTCCCCAATCGGGGCTGACCCCGGCGGATTGGGAATCGCCCACTCACAATGCGGACAAGCTGGTTGAGGAACTATCTCACGAGCGCAGTTCGGACAAATCATGGGAAGCGTCCCGATAACTTGCGCCGATGCTAACAGAAAGATCCTAGTTGAACAAATTGCCGACGGCGTCAACAGGCGAGGCGGGAGCGGCCGAGGGTGAAGCCGTTCAGGGGGCCGAGGACGGTGACGGCGATTTGGTCGGCGTGGAACGAGCGCTGCGCGAGGGACTGGAGTTCGTCGTGGGTGACGGCTTCGATGCCGGCGAGGATTTCATCGAGCGAATAGAATCGGCCGAAGTACAGTTCCTGGCGCGCGAGATTGGACATGCGCGAACTGGTCGATTCGAGCGAAAGCATCAGCGAGCCCTTCAGATGATTCTTCGAGCGGCGCAGCTCCTCTTCGGTGACCGGTGATTCTTTCAGGGCGCGAAATTCCTGAATGGTGAGATCAATGACCTGGCCAACGGTCTCCGCGGCGGTGCCGGCGTATACTGTCATCATTCCGGCGTCGGAATAGGGAGTCAGTTCGCTGAAGACCGCATAAGCGAGGCCCTGCTTTTCGCGAATGTTCTGGAAAAGGCGCGAAGACATGCCGCCGCCAAGAAGATTGTTGAGTACGGCGACAGCGAAGCGGTCCTCGTGGCCCAGCGGAACTGACGGGACGCCGATGCACAGATGCACCTGCTCGAGGTCGCGCTTGGCTTCGAGATGGATGGGCGCCTCGGTGCGCGGAGCACCGTCGCTATCGGCGGGACCGGTCGGATTCATGCTGCCGAATTCGCGCTGAACCAAGTCGAGCACCTGCTCGTGCGCGACGTTCCCCGCGGCGGTGACCACCAGATGATCGGGCGCGAACCAGTCCCGAAAGCGCGTAAACAGCGAATCGCGATTGAATGCTTTGACTGTTTCCGGCGTGCCAAGAATCGGGCGCCCGAGCGAATGCCGCGGCCAGAAGCCGCGCGTGAAAATCTCGTGAAGGAGATACTCGGGATTGTCCAGGTCCATTTTTATTTCTTCGAGGACCACCTGGCGTTCCTTCTTCACGTCTTCGGAATCGAATTTCGGCCGGAGCACAAGGTCGGCGATCACGTCAAAGGCGATGGGCAGGTGCTCGTCGAGAATTTTGGCGTTGAAGCAAATCTGTTCCTTGGAAGTGAAGGCGTCGAGCATGCCTCCGACGGAATCCATTTCGCGGGCGATGGCTTCGGCGGAGCGGCGCTCCGTGCCCTTGAAAACCATGTGCTCCATGAAGTGAGCGAGGCCGTTCTCTTCGGGAACTTCGCGGCGGGAGCCGTTGCGGACCCATAGGCCGACGGAGACAGAGCGCACGTGGGGCATGGTCTCGGTGATCACCACGAGGCCGTTGGGCAAAACGTGCTTCTGAATGTCGCGCGTTTCGGTGGCCATATAAAGATTGTGACACAGGCGGGTGGAAAGGTGAAACGGAAGCAATCGAATCCCTAAATTTAATCTTTGCAATGAGTTGCGCGAAGGAAAAAGCCGCAACCCTATCAGGAGCGCTACAAAATCTTTTCAGCCGGATTCAGCTTGCCGTATTCGCTGGTGTAATGGAGCGGAACGTCGCCGTAGGTGCCTCTCTCGCGCTGGTAGACCTCGCAAGTGTCAAATGGCTTGGAGTAAACGTGGATGCTGACGGCGCGCTGGTTGAATTCCGCGAGATTCAGGACCTGATGGACGGGCTCGAGCGGGTTGACGTACGCAGGATGAGCGGCGTCCATTTCGTAGATGTCGGTGGGAATGATGCGGCAAGTGCCGCGCGCGGCGTCGCGATCGTCAACGCGGAAATTCTGGACCTTCAGCCGGCCAATGGGCGCGGACATCCAGCAATTCTGATCGCGATGGTTGTGAATGCGGCTGGCCTGGCCGACCTCCCAGCAGATGGTCATGCACTCGAAGACTTCGTTCTTGAAGATGAGATTGCGTGTGTAGTTGCCCTTCGAGAAATAACAATATTTGTCGAGCGTCTCCGGGCGCACCGAATGGCGGAGGATGTAGTCTTGGACGTTTTCGAGGGTAAAGTCGCGCGAAGTGATCGCGGCGAGGCCTTTCACCCAATCGGTGATGGTGAGTTGTTCGGTCGCGACGTGCTGTGCCATGGGACCCTCCGGTCCGCGCGCCCGCTGAACGGGCGACAGAGCAATCCTGCTAAGCGGGGATTGCCGAAGAATTATAGCGCCATTTGCGGCGCGGGTGCAGCAGGGGGCTGAGAGCAGCGTGTTAAGATGAAGACGAAGGAATTTTTATTGCTGCCGAACCTCGCATGACCACGGAACTTCTGGGCAAATCGAAAGAAGAATTGCGCGCATTCTGCGTGGGGCTTGGTGAGCCGGCGTTTCGCGGAGCGCAGATTTATCACGCTCTGTACTCGGAAAGAAAATTCGATGTGGCGCAAATTACGAATCTTCCGGTGGCGCTGCGGGCGCGGCTTGCTAAGGAAGCGCGCGTTACTTTGCCGGAGGCGAGGCAAAGATTTGTTTCGGCAGATGGATCGGTGCGGTATCTGTTCGGGTTAGGCAGTGAAGAGAAAGACAAAAAACTTAACGCAGAGAACACAGAGCGCACAGAGAAGAACAGCAGAGAAAGAATAAGCCCTCTGGCAAAGTCAGCATCGGTGGAAGCGGTGTTCATGCCGAGCGAGGAGCGGCAGACGATTTGCATTTCCACGCAGGCTGGCTGCGCGGTCGATTGTCACTTTTGCCTGACGGCACAGCTGGGACTGATTCGCAATCTGGCCGCGGGAGAAATTCTCGCGCAAGTTTTGTTGCCGCTCGAGGAGCACAAGGGACAACTCGCGCCTCAGACAAACATTGTGCTGATGGGACAGGGGGAGCCGCTGCTGAATTTCGAGGCGGTGATGGCAGCGGTACGAATCATGCTGGACACGGAAGGCATGGGAATTTCGCCCAAGCATATGACGCTTTCGACGAGCGGGATTGTGCCGGGAATCGAGCGGCTGGCGCAGGAGAAGGTGCGGCCGAAGCTGGCGATTTCACTGAACGCGTCGAATGACGAACAGCGCGACGCTCTGATGCCCATCAATAAGAAATATCCACTGGCCGCGCTGGTGCAAGCGTGCAAAGCATATCCGCTGCGAGCGTGGGAGCACTTGACGTTTGAATACGTGATGCTCGGCGGACTGAACGACGCAGCGGAAGATGCGCGGCGCGTTGTGCGGCTGCTGGCGCCACTCAAAAGCGTGAAAGTGAATCTGATCCCGTGGAATCCGGGAGAGCTTCCCTACCGCGAATCGTCCCCAGAACGAATCGAGGAGTTCCGGCGGATACTGGTCGATCGCGGCGTGCCGACGTTTGTGCGCTATTCGCGGGGACGAGACGTGATGGCCGCGTGCGGGCAGTTGGCGCTGCTGCAGATTGATGGCTCTTCATTATCAGGTGTCAGTCCTTAGTAATCAGCGCACCGGGCCCGCTTCGGTTTGAGCTTCTTCACGTTTGAAATTCTTTGGGATACCCCCACCCCCCCACCATTTTGTATGAATATCAAAAGAAAGGGGTTACAAAAAGAGCATTTCGCAAGTTGTTGATTCTAAAGAACGCGGCTCGGGCTTGTTTAGAACTCGCAAAGGCCCGAAACGGCTCGCCTAAAAAAGAAAAAAGCGGGAGCAAGCTCCCGCACTCTATACGGAGTTTTATACGCAAATAGTATACCACAAAGATAACGAAAGTCAAAGAAAAATTTGCGGAAAAGATTCAAGGAAATGCGTACGGAGATAAATCCAAGACGGGCCAAGAGTTAGCGTATACCGATGACGGAGAGGAGGCGGCCGCTTTGGAGGCCTTCCTTGCGGTAGCTGAAGAGGAGGTCGCGGCGGCAGGCGGTGCAAAGGTCGCTGACGAAGATGTTGGGGGCGCGGAGGCCAGCACCGAGGAGCTGGGCGCGATTGGCTTTGCGTAGATCGAGGAGTACGTTCTTGGGCGGAGGCTGGTGGCCAGGGGGCATCATGTTGAGCCATTGGATGGGGTTGGGTTCATCGCCGGTGCGGAATTCGTCGAACCAATCAGGGGCTTCGGCGAATTGTGATAAGAACTGGGTGGCGACTTCGGTGCCAACTTCGTAGCAGCAGCCGCCGATGGACGGGCCGATCGCGGCGAGGAGGTCGGCAGGCTTCGTTTTGAAGTGCATCTGCATCTGGCCGATGGCTTTGACAACGATGCGCTGGAGGGTGCCACGCCAGCCGGCATGAACGGCGGCGACGGCGCGCTTTTTCGGGTCGACGAGGAGAATGGGGACGCAATCGGCGGTTTGGACTCCGAGGAGAAGACCGGGGCGGTTAGTGGCGGATGCATCGCCGCGGCAGGGTTCGGCGGGGGCGGCGTCGAAAAGATGGATGACGTCAGAATGGATTTGCGAGAGAGAGATGAGTTGGAGATCTGACGCTCCGAGGGCAGATTGGAAGCGGCGGCGGTTTTCGAGTACGTTTTCCTTGGTGTCCCATTCGGTGAAGCCGAGATTGAGAATATTTTCCCCGATTTGGCCGGAAACGCCCCCGGGTTTGGTGCTGAAGCCATGGACGAGCCAGGGAAGCTTTGCAAGTGCGGGCACTTGAAGGATGTAGATGCCTTGGACGTTTCGCTCGACCCAGGCGGTTTTAAGGCCGGGGCGAACATTTGATTTGCGCGCACTGCGCTTGGCCGCTACTGTTTTCGTGGAAGGCACAAGTCTACCAGTATAATCGGAGCGGGCCACGGAACCGAATGGGGCAGCGCTGGAGGCGTCTTGATCATTGGGATGGGCGTGGATATTGCGGAGGTGGAGCGCATCCAGGGGGCGATTGAGCGGCACGGGGAAGTATTTCTGAGGCGCATATATACGACGAGAGAACGAGAGTATTGCGAACGGTTCAAGAATAAGTATGAGCGGTATGCGGGACGGTTTGCTGCAAAAGAGGCAGCGATGAAGGCGCTGGGAACGGGCTGGCGGCGCGGAGTGCGGTGGGTGGATTTGGAAGTGGTGCGGGAGACGAGCGGGCGGCCGACGCTGGCAATAACGGGTGAAGCGGCGAAGATTGCGCAGCAGATTGGGGTGAAGAGCGTTGCGCTCAGCATCACGCATACGGAGAGCCAGGCGCTGGCGCAGGTGATTTTTGAGGGATAGAGAATCGGAAGTAAAGATAACGCTAAGACGCAGAGAACGCAGAGCCAGCGCAGAGAAGAGAGACAAACTTAACGCAGAGACGCCCCGACGCGGTCGAGGCAGGCGCCGATCGCAGAGCAGGAAAGAATAGGTTCACCTACCAGAGCTGTTCCTGTTTCGCCAGAAATAAACACATCAAGCCAATTGTTTGCAGGATGAATCCCGCTCAGGCGTAGCTTCAAATAGTTGCTGGAGAGGGCGGGCGTGGTGTCCTGTTGCGAGCCATCTGCAGAATCGCCAGAACGGAGCGTTAGGACGCGGAGGGTGCGGCCGAGTTGGGATTGGCGGAAGGCGGCGGCTTTGGCTTCGCCGAGGGAGCGGAGTTCACGGGCGCGGCGCTTGATGACGGCGCCGGGGACTTCGCTTGCGAGCGACGCGGCCTTCGTGCCGGGGCGCTTGGAGAACGAGAAGACGTGAAGATAGGTGAAAGGGAGGCGTTCGATGAAAGCGAGGGTGGCACCGTGGTCGTCTTCGGATTCGCCGGGGAAGCCGGCGATGACGTCTGCGCCGATGGCGGCGTGGGGGAGGCGCTCGTGGATGAGCTCGACGCGGCGGGCGTAATGCTCGGCGCGATACCAGCGGTGCATGGCGGCAAGGATGCGGTCGGAGCCGGACTGGAGCGGCATGTGGAAGTGCTGGGCGATGCGATCGGTCCCGGCGAAGAGTTCGACGAGATCCTGGGTGACGTCGAGGGGTTCGATGGAGCTGATGCGGAGGCGCTCGACGGCGGTTTCGTCTAGGATGCGGCGGAGGAGGTCTTCGAATTCGACGCGGGGCGTAAGATCGCGGCCGTAGGCGCCGAGGTTGATGCCACTGAGAACGATTTCGCGGGCGGGGTAAGGAGACATTTTCTGAGACGCGGGGAGGACAGACAGGAATGTCTGTCCTACTGTGAGGCGGTGGATTTCTTGGATGACTGTGTCAGGCGGCAGGCTGCGGCTTTTGCCGCGGACGAAGGGAATGACGCAGTAGGAGCAGCGGGAGTCGCAGCCGTCCTGTATCTTGAGAGTGGGGCGGGTGTGATTCCCTTCTCCGCCGAGGATGGGAGCGGAGAGAAATTCGGTGCGGTCCAAGATGTTGCCGGTGAGAATCTTGCCGAGATGGGGCGCAGCATTCCCTCGGTTGCGCTCGGGATAAAGCTGCGCCCCTGCAAAGGAATGGAACGGAACAGTAGGGTCAGAATGAAGCGCGGCGGCGGAGACAAAATCGTTCAACGAGACGGCGGGGGCGGCACCGGAAAGCGAATCGACTAGCTGGGGGATTTGCGGTTTGTGGGAATTGCCGACGACCCAGGAGACGCCGGGGAGGGCGGCTAGTTCTTCGGGGGCGCGCTGGGCGTAGCAACCGGTGGCGATGATGCGAACGGCGGGGTTGGCGGCGTGAAGCTTGCGAATGGCGTCGCGGGCCTGGGCGTCGGCGGAAGCCGTGACGGTGCAGGTGTTGATGACAACGATGTCGGCAGCGGCGGGCGTGGGGGCGGAAGTGCAGCCGCGGTCGAGCAATTGACGCTCAAGGGCGGCGCCATCGGCTTGCGTGGCGCGGCAACCGAATTGTTCAATGAAAAAGGTAGGCATTTAGAGTTGCCGCATTCGATCGAAAACACTTTACCAGAGTTCGCAGAGTACACAGAGAGCAGAGAGAAGAACGGCCACGTGGGAGTCTTACGCGAACCCGCGAAGCGACGCAGTCGCTGGCGGCGCCTTGCTAGGATAGCGGGTCTGGAAGAGGGCGAAAGACCGATAGCAGCCAAGATTGTTGGTGCAGTTGGCTTTACTCACGGGAGGCTGCGCCGCTACAATCTTTCGACACTCATGGCCCATCGACGACGCAACCCCTCCGCGCTGGACAATCCGAAAGTGTCGATTGTGATTCCTGTTTACAACGAGAGATCGACGATTGACGAAATCCTGCGGCGGGTGCTGGACACCGAAGTACGGAAGGAAGTGATTATCGTCGATGATTGCTCGACCGACGGAACGCGGCAGATTCTGGAAAATATGGCTGCGCGGCAAGCGAATGGCGAAGCGTCCGCACCCGCGCAGGATGGGAGCGATCCGATTGCATTGCGGGATTTGAGGTTTTTCTTTCAAGCGCCGAATCAAGGCAAGGGAGCGGCATTGCGGCGCGGTTTTGAGCAAATGACGGGAGATATCGTGCTGGTGCAGGACGCGGACCTCGAATACGACCCGCGTGATTACGGAGTTTTGCTCGGGCCAATCATCGATGGGCGGGCGGACGTAGTGTACGGATCGAGGTTTCTGGGCGGGCCGCAACGCGTGCATTATTTTTGGCACTACGTGGCGAACCGGATGCTGACGCTGCTTTCGGACATTTTTACGAACCTGAAACTGTCGGACATGGAAACGTGTTACAAGGTGTTCCGGAGAGAGGTACTTACAGGAGTACAGATCAAATCG
>Ga0210407_10000315_pt1 | contig 58127 bp, 51 predicted proteins | sample IncBWC27MmetaG_FD_150860 | JGI IMG/M metagenome (GOLD analysis project Ga0210407, IMG submission 150860) | Forest soil microbial communities from Barre Woods Harvard Forest LTER site, Petersham, Massachusetts, United States - Inc-BW-C-27-M | ecosystem: Environmental > Terrestrial > Soil >...
ATAGAGCAGGCGAAGAACCTCAGTCATCGAGAGTTCGCAAGTCTCTTTATCGAACGGATCACTGAAATTTTTCAGGTACGTCCGGCTTATCTCAGACTGGTCGCGGCGCCGATTCGGCTACGCCGCGACCCCGCTGTGAAGAGAGCCTTGCGAGCCAACATCGCGAATGCCTTTCGAGCAAAGAACCCATCCCTTTCAGACGAACGGGCAATGCTGGCTGCGAACGTGACTCTCCAGATTGTCAGAGGCCTGATAACGCTCTATGGGGAAGCGGGCGATAAAGCGAAAGACTTGATTGTGGCTGAATTCAAGAAGGCGCTGACCCTATATCTGGGAAGCGTTTTGGGCTCATGAAGTCGCGCATAACAGACGCCTCTCGGATAACGGCGATTCGGAAACCATCTCCCTTTTTGATCGTCTGTCGGATTGGAAATCTAAACTCTCAATTGGATGGTTGCGGGGTTCGCTGAAAAGAAAGAATTTGTTGGTTGCAGAGGCTCAATTTGAACCGACGAACGCCGGTGCCAGCTCATTTTGTCCAAAAGCTTCGGAGTCCAGACGAACTCCATGTCGTGATCAAGATAAGTAACGAGAAGTCAAGTCGGCTTGTAGAAAGTGATCTCCGCGCTTGAGATCGACTCCCGATGGATTGCGAGCAACCCGCAAGTCAATCCCGATGCCTCATAAATGCATTTACCGCACAAATGAAATCGGCCGCAATGTTCGGCAACGCAACTATCCGGGCGTTATCTGCGCGCCACGCGGAGTTTTCGTCCATCGTGCGGCCGTGACGCCGCCGCCGTTAGCGAAGGAGTGAAGTTCCGGTACGGGACTTGTCCGGTAACACGGGTGGACTCAATGGGTCGACGCAACACTAAGCTAGAATCCGCCTGGCATTGAAACCAAGAGCTAAAATCGCTTGCTAGGGTTAGACCAGGCGGAACGCTCTTCTAGCTGGGTTTTGACCGAGTTCAGCCAAACAGATGATTTCCCCGCGCAAGCATTGTCGAATCGATGCACTGGAAGGTGTTGCATCGACGAGTTGAGCCGGCACAACCAATCGCCCTCTGGCAGTCCGAGTTGTTCCCCATGTTTGCTCCTTCGCCGGTTCGGGGGCCGACGTTCGATCTCGGCTCCTTTTCCACTTTAGCCCCCGTCTGATTGCGCTTAAGCAGCCACTGAGTTGTCCAGGAGCAACGACGGCATCAAGCGAGTATGGGATGCTCACAGAGCAGGACTGGGACCCAGCGGCAGAATTTAACGAATACCCCGCAGAAGAATCGCGGCCGCTCGACTGCCTCAGGAGTCCGAAAATGCTAGAAACCAACTGGCGAGACTTTTACAGAGCCGCCATTCTTGAACTTGACTCCTCGCTGCTTAAGATTCGCCTGAAAGCAGCTGAGGATGCGATTAACGCGCGTGCGTCAGATGGCAGAGCTTCTCGCGAGGAGCGAAGTGAAATGAATGATGCCCTCTCTACATTACGCCGACTAAAGAAAGTCGATCGCTAGACTTGTTTACGATGGGGTCGAGAGCGCACGAGATATACGCTGAGCGCGCGCGTTCCCGATTTTCGGCGTAGCCGTAGCATGCCGCACATTTTCTTAATGTCCGGTTACGCGACTCACGGGAGTTGGCGCGCTGCGATACTCGATCGCTGGGGATAATAGGATTTCTCAACGTCGACGCATCGGAAGCACTCCGGTAGGGTTTCATTTCAAACGTAACGCCGGCATTTTCATCCTGCTGGGTCACAGCGACCCGCTAATCCTCTATGATCGCGCAAGCTATACCGGCATCTTGGCCATTGCGCGCCTAGAACCCCACGTGACGGTGAAGGCCGGCGTCTCCATCGGAAATGTCTACAACCATTACTAACGCAAAGAAGAGATCTACTTGAGCGTCATCCAGCGCTACGAAGTGCACCTGGAAAAGCTGGGCAAGAAATCGCTGGGGTCGATGAAGGATTTCTTCGCCCTGGCCCGGATTGCGGCGTATGGCACACGTGATTCGGGAAATCGTCTACGACAACCCAATAGGCGCATTCACGGTCCAGACGTCCGAACATGGCGCCGGAAAGAAAAGGCGGCTCGCGAAGAGCCGCCCTTTCTAAAGTTGGTACGCTCCGGTCAGAAGATGAACTTGCCCGTGATTTGCGCAATTCTCTGATCCGTGGCAGCGGCCGCAAACGCTCCGTAAGGCGACGTCGGCGTGAACTGCATGAAGGCTACTTGGCCAAAGAAGGGCGCGTTGGTATTCGGATAAGGCGAACCATAATTCGCATGGTTGAACCAGTTGTAGGCGCTCAAACCAAGTTGGAACGTCATGCGCTCGGTGATTGCAAAATTCTTCTTTATGCTCAAGTCGCCTCCCAGGAATCCAGGACCGCGAAATGCATTACGGCCCACGTCACCCATAAAGTCCGTGCTGGTGGCGAAGTCCGCCGCGGAGAAACACGCAACCAGCACGCACGATCGCCCGTTACTGAAGTTCCTCTGAGTGAAGGTCGGAAGTGGCTGCGAAAGGATCGTTGCACCAAATGAACTTGTACCTCCCAGGTTGTTGCCCACCAAGCCTGCAGTCGCTCCGCCATTGATGATGCTGAAGGGGAATCCGGTGCGGTAGAACATCGTGCCGGAAATCGTCCAACCGCCGATGGCTGCATTCACCAAGCGCCGCTCGCTCTTGAACGGCAGTTGGTAGACGTAACTGCCCGATATCTGCTGCCGTGCATCGTTATCTCCTGAAGCATATTGCAAGTGCAGATTGAAAGGATTGACCTGCGTCAGGATGCTGGTGATTACGCTGAACGGTTCTTCTGGCACGTTCGAAAGTTCGTCCAGCGCATGCGAGTAGGTATAGTTGAGGCGACCACTCAATCCATGCCACTGGTTTTCCTGGATGGACAAGGTAACGCCGTCATAGTTCGATACTGCGCCGCTATACAACTGATCCACGCGGCCGACGCGCGGGTCTGGCGCGGTTGCCGGAAGGCTGCCAAAACCAAATCCGTTCAAGGTGGGATTGAAAACGATACCGTCATACCCGTGATTGCCAACGTAATTGGCCGAGACAACGGTGCGTGCTCCGAAGGTATGCTGTACTTCAAGATTCCACTCCACATACTTCGGATTCTGGAAGTTGCGGCTGACGTCATTCAGGTTTGGAACGGAAAGGGCGCCTTGCGCGTTGAGGCAACCTCCGAACGGTTGAGCTGCGCCGGCGTAGCCACCGCCGCTAGAACCGCCCGTCGTCAAGCTTCCGCCGCTATTGTAATTCGACAAAAAGGCGCCATTGCACTGCGTCACCAGGTTCACGCCGCTGCCCGGAAATGCAGTGGATGCCGGGGATGCCAAATCGAATGCCACGCTTCCGGTAGGTACGTTGAACAAGTTGACCTGCGGGAAATTCGTATCAAACAGGCTCAAAAGACCGCCCGGGTAGAGGTCAGTGAATAGTCCCACGCCCGCGCGGATGACCGTATTTTGACCGATGGGGCTCCAGGCAACGCCGAACCTTGGCTCGAAGACAACCTTTTCGATACCCGGAATAATCGTTTTGTTGCCGGTTACGAACGATTCATCGTAGGGAATCGTCGCTCCGTGCGGCAAATCGTTAAACGGCGTAACGGGCAGGCTGGCGCAACCGGTGTGGCATATTCCGCCCGAGTTGCGGTCGGCCCTGAGTGTCAATGTCAACTTCAGCTTGGAGTTAACACGATACTCGTCCTGGAAGTAGGAGCCGAAGCTGTAGTAGGCGACGGGTTGTTTGATCTGGGAGGCAAAGTTGTAAAGCACGCTGCCGCAGCCAAGCTGACTATTCGCAGGTGGGTTGGCGTTGCAGCCTGCAGGAGCAACTTGATCATTCGCAAAACCAAACAGGGTGACGTCAACTTCAGGATACAGGGTGTTTTCGGCGGCGGTAAAGTCCGTCACGTCGTCTCTGCGGAAGTTCACACCAATCTTGAAATTATGGTTTCCGCGCGTCACCGACAAGTCGTCGACCAACTGCCACTGCTCCACATGGCGGCCTTGCGGGAATTGGAAACCGGCGGCGAATCCGTTGGGATTGCCAGATCCGGTGCCAAGGGGAGTCAATGCACCATCCACTAGAAATTCAAGGTTACCCGGAAAAAGGCCCAGTGCCGCCGACGGACTCAAATTGCCGAAAACCGCCGTGTAATATATATCGGAGAAGATGAAGTTGTTCACCGCTGTCGGTGAGAAGATGTGCGTGTAATTCAACTGGCCTTCGTCCTGAGGCTGAATACTCGAATTGTTGAACGCAGGGTTAATCGGGTCGGTGTATGTTGGCTGTATGCCCCGATCAAATCTCACCCGCCCGAAAATCTTGTCGTTTTCCCCTAAATTGTAGTCCACCCGGCCGCTCAGCAACCATTCCTTGTTTCCGCTGGATACGGACTGCGAAAAGCTCTCGGTGCAGGCGCCACCAGTGGACCCTGGAGCAGTTGCGAATCCCGGACAGCTGTTCGCATTTGGTTTCGCGTTGGCGACCCCGGGGGCGCCGTTATATAGCTTGAAGACATTCGCATAAAACGCCTGCGTGGCCGGATCCCCAGGAACATTTCCCTGTACGAAGTTTTCAAACGCTGGCGTGGGCACGCTGACGTTCTGAATTGAACCAAAGATGTACCGAATTCCTTCCGTATTCACGAAGAAGTACGCTTTGTCTTTCTTTATAGGACCGCCGATGGAAGCCGCCCACTGGTTATTGTTTTCGAATGGTCTCGAATTCGGCAAGCCTTCGTTGATTTGGTTGGCTTTGTTAAGCGGATCGTTGGCGGTGAGCGCCCGGCCTGTCCAGTTGTAAACTGCGTCGCCGTGAAAAGCGTTGCTGCCGGATTTCGTACTGTAATCGATTTGCGCGCCCGCCTGACGGCCATATTGTCCGGTGTAACCGTTGCTCACCACCGCAACTTCCTGGAGTTCATTGCCGCCCAGCAGCAAATTGCTCGAACCTGAATTGTTCAAGTTCAAGAACGCATCGTTGTAGTCATTGCCATTGACGGTGAAGAGGTTGGAGGTGCTTGGCAGACCAAACGCACTGAAGTTGCCAAAGCCGCCGCCCGTCGAGCTGTTCATGGTGATGCCCGGCGCGGTCTGAGCCACGTAGGTAATGTCGCCGCCAGGGTTCGGGACATTCTGAATCTGGTTCGTATCGAAATTCGAGGAGATGTTCGCGTCTTCGGTTTGCAGCAGCGCGCCTCGCTCCGTGACCGTAATGGTCTCCGAAATAGCGCCAACTTCCAGCTTGACGCTGGCCAGCGCCGTTTGCCCGAGTAGAACTTCGACCGTCTCAGTCACCTGCTTGAAGCCGGTTTGCGACACCGATACAAAGTACATACCCGGCTTTAGTAGTGTGAATTGATAGGCACCGTTCGACCCTGTCGTCGCAGACAGGACCTCACTTGTGGACTGGTTTTTCAAGTTCACCGTGGCACCCGCAATTACCGAACCGGAAGGATCGGTGACAAATCCAGTGAGCCCCCCTGTTACCACGCTCTGCGCCGACACCAGAACCGGCAACAAGAGCAGCAAAGCTATCAGCGAAACGGCAAGTCGGAAGTACTTGTCAGATCTCAATCGCATTTTTCACCTTCAGTCTTCTGTCAAATCTTGGGAGGCCGCTAATCGATGGCCTAACGTCACACGCCAACGCGTACTGCACCTTCGTCACCGTTCTACGCGCCAAATAAGTTGTTTGCTAAGGCTCAGTTACAAAAATGCGGAAGGATGAGATGTGTTTAACTCTATAAAAATGATGGGCACGTCCGATTATCTGGAAAGGTACTTGAGCTAAACAACGGCGCTGCGTGCTTTCGAGGCCGGAGCGTTCGATTATTTTTTGATGAATTACTTTGCTATCGGGTGAGTACTTCACTCTGAAGCGTGGACAAAAGCAGTTCTATTCGACTCGGCAAAAGCTCCTAAGTGCCTTGGGTTAAGAATCTGCTCCGGGGCCGATGGCAACGACGAAATAGGTGGCTGGCGTCGCGCCGACATTCTTAATTCCGTGCTCGTCGTTCGAATGCACGAATCCCACAGATCCAGGCCCTAACCGATAAGTCTTTCCGCTCACCGCAAGTTCTACCGTTCCTTCGCGAATCAGCCACATTTCCGAATGCAAGTGGCGGTGTGGTGGATGCGGTGCGTCGCCTGGGGGCAATGTTGTTTCATGCACCTCGAGCGACTCCCCCGTCGCGAGTCTACCTTTCAGCACATCCCGGAACTGTGTATTGTTCGCCGTTCGAACGGGCAAATTGTCAAACGGATACATCGTCGAGGGCAGAGAGCTTTGCCGTGGAGAGGGATCATCCTCCACCAAGAGCAAGGCAGGCAGCAGCGCAATCGGAAAGACTGAACATAATTCGCGGCGAGTTGGTGCCATAGCGCCTCCTGGGAATTCGCGTTTTTGTACGTTCGATTGTCCGGTCATTGGGATCAGCTCCCAAGCCTCATGAACGAAGATCCATTGGCCGATGCTATCACGCACGACTTTCGGTGTAAGGGCCACCATTGTGAAGACCAGATGCCCACCAAGTCCTGATGAACGCCGTAATCGAACCAAGGGAATTCAGCTAAAACCATTCGTACGGTTTCGCGTCTCACCAGGCACTGGCATTTCGCGGTTGCCGCTTAGTGTTCGCTTGCCTCGGTTCAAAGCATAAGCTTCGGGGAGCAATCTCCGTCCCACGGCTCCGGCTCAGAAACTTTGTAGTCCGGGGGAATGGCGAAGAACGAAGGGTCGGGTTCGCCTCGGCTGATATCCAAGAGTTTAACTGTGTGCTGTGACTTACCAGGTCCGGTACGTTTGACGAGGACGAAGGCCTGAAGTTCCTGCGAAAACCAGTAATCCGTCACCCTTGCGTAGGCCGAGTTCTTCCCGGAAGAGTTGGAAGGGTGCTTTACGGACTCGCGCCCATGTCGTACCGCCATGCCATCAACGACGTCGTGCGCGAGTTCTTTCTGAGAAACCTGTGGAACGGCCAATTGCGCTAAGTCTTTTGGATCGATCTTGGGAAAATCGGAATCCTTGCAGACCTGTTTCGGTTTCTCGTCGGGAGCCGGGAAATGCCCCTTCCAAGCGGCCTTGATCGATGGCTGTAGCTGGATGCTAGTCCTGGTCGTTGGATCGTAAATCTCAATCATGACCCAACCCGGCTTGGGCGGTTCATCGAGCGGAGTCATATCCCATTCAAGCCTGGTCCGGCCTTTTGAATCGCGATAAATCTTGCTTCGAAAACGTGTGATCACGGTTTTGGCATGCGAATCGGTGCGAGTGTTTTCTGCGTCAACGGTGCCCGCAATTGGATAGCCAGGCACGCTACCGATGGTCATACCCATCAAGACGTTATCGCCGCCTGTACTCAGATTTGGTGGATACAGGAATTTGCCTTCCTGCTGAAGAAACACTTCTTGGGCGGACGCGCCCGAGCATATGCTGCCCAGGAGAACCGTTGTCAGAAGATACTGCCGCATGGGTGCACTCTCACATTAGGCTATCTGCTCTTAGAACGGAGGAGTAATGATTTCTTGCGTGAATTAAACCAAAAGGATATCCGGCCTCCTGATTAACCCTGCCGGTTCAACCGGTCGATGCAACACCATCCGGTGCGGTGATTCGACAATGCTTGCGCGGGAGAAGCATCTGTTTGACTGTACTCGGTCAAAACCCAGTCAGAGCAGCGTTCCGGCTGGTCTACCTCTAACGAGCGAGTTTGGCGCTTGTTTTCAATGCCAGGCGAGTTCTAGCTTAGTGTTGCATCCACCCATTGAGATCATCCGACTAATCGGGAGTCGACTCACCAGCGACCCTGTAACGCATGCCGGGAGCTTAGGGGTCGAGGCCAAGCGGCGCTTCGTGGTCGGCTCTACTTGCAGCCGAACTGCGTATCCTGAGCCGCGATGATTTGCCAGTTGCCCTTCCGCTTCAACCAAGTGTCCGTCCAAATCAGACATCGAGTTTTGGCGGTTCCGTCTTTGGCTCTTCGGAGCGAACTCTCGGTGCCGTAGACAATCGCGAGCTCGTCACCGAAAAAACGGACCTTGGCATCGAGCAATCGGCAATCCTGAGCCGTCGTGGAGACATCAGCCAATTCTGCTACTTCTTCCGATTTAGGGTAGCGTTGCCCCTCCGGAGACGTTCCCTGAAAATCTTCGGCTAGAATGTTTTCCGCAATCCTGTTGTGGTTGCACGCAGCCTCGGCCCATCGCCGCTCCGCGTCCACCATAAACTTAGCGGTTCCGTTGTCGGCTGCCGCCCACTGTCCCTGTTGGCCACGCGCAGCGACAACTACAATGATTCCGAAAATAACCAGACCAAGCATCAACAGTCGTTTAAGCGCCAACGTAGTCCTCCCTTCTTGGCAAGGAACGATAGCAGAGCTTTACGCGGAGTCAAGAGAACGACGCCACGCTTCCGTTTGGGCTGATTCGCGGGAAGCTGACGAAATCAGCCGTCATCAGCAGCTAATCGGCAAGTGCCCGGTAAACGGCTGACCAGGCATGTTCGATAACCTCCGGTTCGCTCGTGATACTTCCGCAGTGGGCAACGGCAAACGGAGAAAGGCAAGGAGCGCTGACAGAGAGCCGCACGACTATTGCGGGAGACCCGTTTTATAGAGAATGGCTTTGTGGCGCGGTTCAGGGCCGTAGGGGTCGTATACTGGAGCGCCTTTACATCGATAACTGCTTGCCTTTAACAGTGGAATTATTTCGTCAGCTTGCGTTTTTCATTCTGAGCTGCGAGCCCGTATCGTATTGCCGCCTCAAGCGTATCGATGTTTATATCCTTTAGAGCTTTGAATCGAATGCAATATCCTGTCACGCTCGCCTTGCCTAGTTTTTTTCCATACGTTTTGGCCAAGTACTTCTTATCTTTGAGGCCAAGAATATAGACAGAGATTCCGGTTTTGTTTCCGCTCACACCAATTTGAAAAAACTCTCTACTTTTTCCATCGGCATATTTTATTGTGTGAAATCCATATCCAATCGTAGGGTTGGAAACAGTGCGATTTTTACTGTCTTTACCATCGAAGAACCATAATTTGCATTCTGGTGACGCTTGAAGTGTGAGCCAATGCAACTCTCGCATGTCACTGCGTTTTGGCTCCGGTTGGCTGGTAATATACTTCTTGATTTGTTCTTGCACGTTCATGTGTTCTGCTCCCCAGTCGCGCGCACGGGATTATACGACGCTTAATCCTTTTGAACCGCTCCTATTCTCTGTCACACCGGATACTAGCGGTTTTGGGTCACCTTCTCCCCCTTGCAAGGGTGGCCCTGGCCGTTGAAATCACTCGACCGCGAGGGCGCCCCGCAAGCCGTTGTTGCGTGGGAGCTTTTCGGAATTCCCAAAGACTTGAAATGTGTGGAGCGCCGAGAAGTGGGCAGCGGGGCTGGAGTACATGCAACCCGCGCCGAGTTCACATTCCGGACATATTGTCGGCTACACAGAAGTTACGCTGAAACGGTTATCGAGGAAGTAATCGAAGCAAATCGTCGCGGCACTTGGACGATTGACGCTGCCGGTTCAACCGGTCGATGCAATACCATCCGGCGTTTTGATTCGACAATGCTTGCGCGGGAGAAGCATCTGTTTGACTGAACTCGGTCAAAACCCAGTCAGAGCAGCGTTTCGGCCGGACCAGCCCTGGCGAGCGATTCTAGCTTTTGTTTTCTATGCAAGCTGGGTTCGAGCTTAGTGTTGCGTCGACCCATTGAGACCACCCAACTGATCAGGAGTTGTCACGGACCGAGTCGGCAGATAGCTGGTGATAAGCGGATTTCTCAACAGTTATCCGTGCGCGAGCCTCTGGCGGTCCTGTTGAGGTAGTTGCCGATGATCGGGCCCCCGGCACCGAGAACCCACTTGTCTGTTGCGAAATCAGAAAGAACGGGAGAAGGAAGTCCTTCTCCCGTTCCGCCATGCTATTCGTCGTCCTCTTCCTTGAAGACCCGCTCAGCTTTTGCTCCAGGCGCCATTGCGGCCTGGATACCGGCCGGGACGGCGCAGCCCGTTGAATCGCAGCGCACCTCGGGGAAGGCGAACAGTGATTCGTGACCGGCTTCATCCACTGAGGCGACGGAGATGAAAAACGCGTCCCCAGGATTGATGCCGAGTGTCACCGGATTGATGAAGCGATTACCATTATCGGGACCGAGATTGACCCGCTGGTGATAGAAGTTCTCGGTCACCGGGCGTGCGGCTGCGACGAAGTGCTGCGGTTGGTCTTCGGGCGGCCGTTGAAAGCTGATGTTCACACCGTTTACCGCATCGCCGACCGCATTGAAATTCAGCGGGGCGATGGGAGCGCGCGCAAGACTGGCAGCGCTGGCCGCGATTACTTGTGCAATGCGCGCTGCGTAGCTGGGCGTGACGTACTGCGGAAGGTCGAATGGCGAGTGTTGATGCATCGTCAGTAGGCTCTTGCAGTCATCCGGAATATTGGCCGGAGTCGGGCAGGGGAGCATAGGGCTGCCGCAGCTATTGTCGGGCGGGGAAATCGAGCACTCGACCGTCTCCATGATGCGGACCGCGGGATCGCCTTGATTGATGAAGGAGATGTGATCGCTGCCGCGGCCGGGGCGATCCTGTCGCAGTTCGATCTTTGGAGTCATCGTGGGGACGTAGGCGCCTCCCCAAGTGGCGACGTATCGCATCAAGCCGCGGGAAGGTGAAGTGTTGTCGGTCGTGCCGTCAGGATCCGTGGTGAACTGTTCGCGCGGAATGCCCGGCGAATAAAGGCGGAAGCGGAATAGATCGTCACCGAGTGTGGTTGTGTTGTTTCCGCCGGGAATGTCCGTGTTGAGCATGGCGACGACTTGCGGGTTGCTGAAATACTTTGTCAGGTTTGCGGCGATGGAGCCAGAGCCGAAAAGTCCCTGTTCCTCGCCGGAGAAGGACATGAAAACGATTGTGTTGTCAAATCGGCCTTGGCCAAGCACGCGGGCGACTTCCAGAACCACGCCGGTTTGCGCGCCTGCGTCGTTGCCGGCAGGGGCGAAGCTAGTCGAGTCGAACACATTGATGGTGCGCGAATCGTAGTGGCCGCCAACGATCACCAAACGCTCCGGATGTGTCTCGCCAAGTTTCCATGCGATCACGTTGAATGTGGGAGCGGTCGGGCAAGACGGGTGCACAAAGGGATCCCGTACTACCTGAACGCCCGGAATCGCGCTGTACTTGCTGAAAATGAATTCGCGGGCGGCAGTCACGCCTTGTCCAGGTGCAGGCGCATCTGAGCACGATTGGTGAGTGAAGGTATTGGCGAGCGTGTTGACTGTATTTTGAATCTGAGACGGGTCTATCTTGCTAATCATCGCGCTAATCTCCGGGTCCGTCCTGACGCCGTTGTTGCTACCAAATCCGACAAGGACGACGGTAAGACCGATGGTTAGCATCATTCCGCAGCCGATCAGAATTCGATTCATGTGGATTCTCCTCCGCAGATCCATCTTCGGTAGTTCGAGGTTGTAGTTTAGGCTGGGATACGAAGCAAACGGGATTACGGGAGAACGTCTCGCTGCGGGGTAAAGTACTCTTTTTCGGCAACTGCCGCAACTGATAAAAAATCAATGAGAGCGCATTGTCCACAGCCGAGGTGATCCCCTCGCGTCACAGACAAAGAAACTGGATCCATCGCTTGGCGCCTCAAATCCGAAACACCCACCGAAGCCTTATCGCCGGGTTCGCGCACCGATAGAATAAGAGTTGTATTCGCCGTCTGCGATCAAGGTGGCGTAAGAAAATTGCCCTGGATCGCGACGTGCTTGGAAATATTCAGGATGGTGGCTGACCGTTACGCACCACCCAAACTCAAGCGTTGATTTTCCGGGTGCCTGCCGCAGGCAGGGCCCATCTTTCGCGCCTTTGTTTCATGCGAAGGGTGGGTGTTCAGACGCGGCGTCGCACCAGTCGCCCCCCGGGCATCTACGCGCGCCACCAGCTTTTCAATTCCCCGCCGGGAAGTTGCCGTGCGCCGCGTGCGACAAACAAAAGCGCTCTCCGCCTGCGCTACCGTTCGAACCGGCACAGCCGGTTCTCAGGATGAATCGCGCTGCAGCGCGATTCAAAAAACCTGAACCGAACCTGTCCATGGCAACTCGTACAGGTGTGGGCCAGTTTTCGTACAGCTCGTACTGGTTCTGGACCTTTTCTGGACCTCGTCTGACCCACAGACCAGCTGTTTTCTCCGCGCATTCGCGCTACATTCGAACGGAAACCAAAATATGAAAAAGTTCACAGAATCATTTACCCTGAGAACCCGCCAGTGGCAGATCCGAAGGGCGTGCCCTGAGCCGATATCCTTCCGGTGCCGGTGCTTGCCGGCGTTCACCGCGCGAGCCTTTCCACTTTCGAATTTCGTATTTCCGCATGCGAGTTATGCATTATTAATCGCTAGTTGCCCAATTATTAGAAATCGGCGCAAATGATTGAAAATAAACAACCGCGACCCATTCTAATCGCTACTTTTTTCGGCGTTTTCGGCAGTTGCAGAAGTTTTTCGTGCGCCCCAGATGTGACGGTTACGGTGCCAACTTCCCGAACGCGATGGGCCGCGCGGCGATGATGGCGGAACCTTCTTTCACCGTGATGAACTGATTTGCGCTGATTTTGGAAAGCGAGTCTTTTTGCCCGCTCGGCCATACAATTTCAATGCTCACTGTCTTGCCCGCTTCCGGTTTTCCCAAACCAATCGTCAGCGGCAGCTCGCTCTGCGACGCGTAACTCGAACCCGTCTTCACCATGCGGAAGAGCCGCGCCCCCGCGCTAGTCGTCAGCGTGACTTTCGCGCCAATCCCGTCGCGATTCGAGCGCACGCCAACAAGCTTCACGCGCAGCATGTCATTCTGATTGCCGTTCTCGTTGCGCAGCAGCCGTGCCGCCCCATTGTTCGCGGTGATCACCAGGTCCAAATCGCCATCGTTGTCGTAATCAAGGTACGCTGCGCCGCGTCCAACCACCGGCTGTTGCAGCGCGGGCCCCACTTTCGCCGAGGCGTCTTCAAATTTCCGGTCGCCCTTGTTGTGGAACAAGATCGCCGGCTGCGCGTACTTCAGCGTCGGCTGCACCACGCTGATGTCGTCGGAGACGTGTCCGTTGGCGGCGAATATATCCAAGCGGCCATCCAGGTCGTAGTCGAAGAAGAAACAACCAAATGTGAGCGCTTGCAAAGACATCTGCCGAATCCCGGACGGCACATCTTCAACCACAAACAGTCCGGAGCCATCGTTGCGATAGAGCGACATGCTTTCATTCGTGAAATTTCCGATCACCAGGCTCTGCCAGCCCGTACCGTCGTAGTCTCCCGCATCAACGCCCATTCCGGCACGCACTCTGCCAGATTCGCTGAACGCCACGCCCACCTGCACCGCGACGTCTGTGAACGTGCCGTTGTGATTATTGTGGTAGAGCTTGTTCGGCTCGGTGTCGTTCGCGACGAAGAGATCCATCCAGCCGTCGTTGTCATAATCCAGCATCGCGACGCCCAGCGATTTGCTCGTAGCGTCGTGCAATCCGGCGCGCTTGGTCACGTTTTCAAACGTGCCGTCGCCCTTGTTGTGAAACAGCGTCGAGCTTTCGCCCTTGTACGTTTGCGGCGTGCAGTACGATTTATTTTTATTGTCGAGCGTGCAGTATTGGTCCTTCGCGATGGACCAATCAATGTAATGCGTTACGAACAAATCTAGTTTGCCGTCGTTGTCGTAGTCGAACCAGATGGCGCTGGTGCTAAATCCCGGGTCGGCGACTCCCGCTTTCGGCGTGACATCCGTGAATTTCCCGTTGCCCAGATTGTGGAACAGATGGTTCGACCCAACCGTCGTGATGTAGATGTCCTCGAAGCCGTCGTTGTCGTAGTCCGCCACCGCGCAGCCCAGGCCGTAGGATTCGATCGCGAGTCCGGCTTCGCGCGTCACGTCCGTAAACGTGCCGTCCTTATTATTGTGATACAGCGCAGGGTAGGATTTCGCGGCGCCTTTGTGTCCGGGCCAATCCATCGAATTGACGAACAGTATGTCCTGCCAGCCGTCGTTGTCGTAGTCGAGAACGCAGACCCCGCTCCCCATCGTTTCAGGGAGATACTTTTTGCCGAAGGCCCCGGAATTGTGTTTGAAGTGGATACCGGCCTGCTTGGTCACGTCCTGGAATTCGATCGGCCCGGCGGGGCGTGCTGGCGACGGCGCCGCTGCGGTATTGGAGGGCCTGGGGACATAGCTCATGCACAAAGTAGTGACGGCCAACAGCGCACAGCAAATCTTGCGGCGATCTTGCATCAATGCGTGATTTCCTTTCGTGAAACGATCCGTGATTTAAACCACGCTCGCGGCCGGCGTGCGGCGCGAATCCATCCACATCTCAAACAGCATCGCAGCGGGGCCTACGATGAAAAGCGCGTAGAAAGGCGCATAAACCACCTGGTCCAAGCGCAGGAGAAATTCCGCGAACGCCGCCAGAAAAACCACGACGCACTGTCCCTTTTTCGAGCGCACCGTCGTTTTCGGGTCTGTGATCATGAAAAAAATAAAAAGCTGATACATTGGCCCGGTCAGCGGCGCAATTTCCGACTGCCACGGACTGCCCGTGATGTGACTCCGCAGAAACGCGAAAGCGATGAACGATATTACGTAGATTCCGGTGATGTGGAAGCGCCGCAATCGCCAGATGATCAGCGATCCCAGCGCCCAGATCACCACCATCGGCAAAAGATAATTGCCCCATTGAATGCTCAACGTCGCCACCGACTCCGGCACAAGGAACAACATCGCCGAAATTCCGAAATTCGATGGGTTCCAGATGTGCCTCCCCTTCACGCGCAACACATATTTGGAGGTAATCGAAATCACGCTGCACAAAATGTACGGCCAGAACGCCGGAGAGCGCACCAGGATGCCCACGCTGATTCCAGTGATGTAGGCGCTAGCCACGTTGGGCCATCGCCCGAAAAACACGCGCCCGAGAACCAGATCAGCCAAAATACTGGCGACGATGGCGAGCGCAGTCTTCGGGTAGCTCTCGAGCATGCCGAACGAGAGGTGCCCACCGATCAAAATGCATGTGATGAAAATAGGCGCGACGTAGCGATTATCCAGTCTTAACCAGCGTTTCCACGGAGCGGCATCCGCAGCGCGCCCCGGCGGCGCGACTGGAGCGGTAGTCTGCTCGCTCACGCCGGTTCCTTAATCTTGAGGATTTGATTGACGGCGGGATTATCGATCGTTTGAATCTTGCCGGCCGGCCAGCGAATTACAGCTTTCTCAACACGCGGGTCCTTGCCCAAACCAAAATGCAGGCGCCGGTCGTTCTGCGCGGCGAATCCGCTGCCGCCGGAAACTTCTTGCTTTTGCTGCCGGCCATTCCAATAGAGAGTGACCTGCGCGCCGATCGCGCTACGATCGCTCGCCGTGCCTTCGAGCGCGAACTCAATCCACTTGTTTTCCGGCGTCACCGTATTCTTGTAAATCAGCAGCGGCCCTTTTTGGTTGGCGACGACGGCGTCCAAGACTCCGCGATTCCACAAGTCCACCAGCGCGACCGCGCGGCCATCGTACGTGTCCGTGACGCCGACCGCCTGCGCGACGTTTATGAATTTTCCAGCGCCGTCGTTCACCCACACCCTCTTCTGCTGGTATCCCGACAAACTGCGGCCTTCCATGGCGGGCCAATTCTTGGCGTCTATAATAATGATGCTGTTACCGCCGGCAATTTTCGAAAAGTCGTACCAGTAGCTGCGGCTGCGGTCCAAGGAAACGTAGCCGTTGGTGAGATACAGGTCCAGGGTGCCGTCGTTATTCAAATCGCCGAATTGCGCACCAAAACTCCAGCCGCCAAGCTCGACGCCGAGTTCGCGTGCCAGATTTTCAAACTTCAGCCCGTCGCCTGAGGTTCCTTCTTTCGGCATCCACAAATTATTTCCCTGAATCAACACTCCGTCTTCCGAAATGTTCGACACATAAACCGCGTAGCGGCCATCGTTGAGGACATCTCCGAACGCGGCATTCATTCCGCTCTTCGGCGAAAAGCCCACGCCGGTTTGCGCGCTCACGTCGTGAAAATGTTTACCGTCATTAAAATACAGTTCCGACACGCCGTAGTCATTGGCGATAAATAGATCGGGATGGCCGGTGCCGCGCAGGTCAGCCGCCGCAGACGCGAGCGCCCAGCGGCGGCTATTGATCCCGAGTTGCGCGCTGACTTCCTCGAACTTGCCGTTGCCAAGATTGTGGAAGAGATACTTGCGGCCGCCGTTTTTTGCGTACTCGAAACTGTCCGGCATGATCTGCGTGGTTTTCAAATGCCACAGGTCCACGTCTTCCGAATAATATCCGCCGATGAAATAATCGAGCAGCCCGTCGCCATCGTAATCGAACCACAGCGCAGTGTTGGCATTCACCCAAGGCGGAAGGCCGGCTTGTTCCGTCACGCGCGTGAAACCTTGACCGCCGTCGTTGTGAAATAACTCGGGCCGTCCCCACTTGATCAGCAGCAGATCTTCGTAACCGTCGTTGTCGTAATCGCCCCACACCGCGCCCATCGAAACGCCGGTTCCGGGTTGATTCACGTCCGCGATTCCCATTTCTTCGGCTACGTCTTTGAAAGTGCCATCGTGCAGATTGTGGTACAACGCGTTCTTGCTGCCTTCGCCGCTATTCGTCACGTAAATGTCCGGCCAGCCGTCGCGATCGAAATCGACAATGGAGACGGACGCGCCCATCGAAGCAACTTGCGGCATAATCGGCGCCAATTTAGGGTCGAGCGTCGGCGCACGGTGGACGAAGTTGACTCCGGCTGCGCGGGAAACCTCTTCGAAATAAAAACCGTGGCGGGCCAATGCTGTTTGCGCATCGAGCTTCGCTTTGTCGCCACCACGGCACGCGACCACCCACTTGACGAGCAGAGGCGAAGCCAACATCGCAACAAAAAGAATGCTGACGATAATCCGCGCCGTGCGATTTTGCTTCACCGGGGAGGATCGCTCCTCAACGCGTTCTGGAAAACTTCCGGCGTCATGTAGCGAGTGTGATAGTTCTGCCAGTCTTCGGGATGCTGGCGATAGGGCAATTCGTCCTCGAGGCTGCCGGGACGCGTGGTGTATTCTTGCTTCGCGTGGTAGGGAAGTGGCAGCACCGTTCTCGAAAAAGTGGAGTTGAAGTCGCCATCTTTGATCCAACCGTCGCCGATCACCACGTAATCGCGCAGCCAGCCGGCCGGCGGCGCAGGCTGCTCCGGGAAGCGCAACGACATTTCGTCGCCGGAATTTACAATCACATAGCGATCGTCAATCTGCGTCAGCAACTCGCGCACGTCGCCGTAGCGCGTGTAATAGCCGATCTGGTCGCGCCAACGTTGCTTCGTGCTCACCACGTTGTTGTAGTCCGGCACTTCGGGCGCGCCGGAATCCGGCCGGCTGATGTTGGAATAGCCGCGATAATGCAAGTCCGCGTAACTCGGTTCCAGCCGAACTGTTTTCAGTGGCGCGTCCGGCATGCCCTGCGCCCATTCGATGCAATCCCAGTAAATTTCCAGATTCGTGCGGATGCGGACACGGCGCGGCGTGCCGGGCCGGAAGACATCCGTAAGATTGAAGAGAACTGTCTTCTTTCGGCCGGCGGGAAAACCCAAATTCGATTGCGCGGTGACCCAGCCGCCGCGCCCATCGGGGACTTCAATGCTCATGCCCTGCGCGCGCCAGCGGTGACCTTGCGTGATCGCAACGTTCAGCCCCGACTCCGTATCGTGAATCGAGCCTTGCCCGATCAAGTACAGCGGACCGCTCTTGGGTGCATCGTCGCCCAGATCAACTTCCAGATAATGATCGCGCGTGATGCCTTGATACTGTCCTCGGCCGAAATCATCCAGGGCTTTTCCGTCGAGAGTATCAACAATAGCGGTGACGTCTCTTCCGGTGTCATCAGTCGCGCGCGAGATTTTGTGCGGCGTGGCAACGGTAGTGACGCCCAGTTTCGGCGGCGGAATCGAAAATCGTTCATCCACAAAAATTTCCGTTCCCACTGGATGATCTACGGTCATTAGCGCCAGATAATCGTAGTAATAAACCTCCCACAGCTCCGCCGTAATACGCAGGTCGTAATAGCCATCGTGCGGAACAAGTTGGTCGCGCCGAATTTTGTACCATTCACCAGTCGTCTCAACGCGCGCGGTGCCAATCGTATTGATGCGCAGGCCAATCGCCGAGCCCCACGGTACCGCATCCTTGATGAACTCCATGCCTTTGCCGTTGTAAGCGAAAAGGAACGGGCAAGAAGCCTTCAGCCGCTGTTCGGTCACGACCTCCGTGTCCGCCGCCACGCCGAACTCGGCGCGTACGGTGCCATTGGGCCACACGACGCGCACCACGTCGGTACTGGTTTGATTTCCTAATCCAAAATGTACTTGCGGCCCAGTGATCGGCTGCTTCTGCACCAACATTCCAGCGCGAATTTCAATTTCGCCGCCCACGCCAAATGGATTGATTCGCTGGTCGCCCACCGCCTGTTTTGCGTGGGGTCGCACCACTTGCCAATGATAATTCTTCGTTCCGTGATTGACGGCCTGCGATGGCTGCCCGTCGGGCGTAAGCGCGAGCAGATCGAGCCGGCCGTTACCGCCCAGATCCGCTGCGTCTGACATCAGCGCGGGCGCAGGTGCTTCCCCAAACGGATGGTCGAGCAAAACAAATTTGCCTTTGTCGTCGCCGAGCCAAATCAATGCTCCGAAGGCGTTGTGGCTTGCATCCAACGACGCCCCAGTCAGAAACAAATCCAACGCGCCATTGTTATCCAAGTCCGCGACGTGTAAGCGCACCTCGCCGCCGAGATAATCGGGAACGTTCGGGCCACTAGGAACGCGCGCGATCTCCGCAACATCCAGAACTTTTCCTTCGTGCTTGTTGGAAATTCGTACAATCGCGCCGCCGGCTTGCACCGCAAGCAGATCGAGGACACCATCATCGTCAACATCCGCGACGCTCAGAGCTTTGACCAGCGGAAAATTGGCGGGCAACGGCAGCTCCCGGAATTGAGCCTGGCGCTCGTTGTGAAAGACATGGAGATGCCCCGCGCCATCCACCAGCGCCGCGTCGGGGTTCCCGTCGCCGTCAAAATCCGCCCAGGCAAACGCGCGCAGCCCAGTTACGCCCGGAAACGGATGAATCGGCGTGAACGTGTCGTCGCCATTATTTCGTAAAACCAGCGGCAGACCTTCTTTCGCGCCCAGCACAATATCCAAATCGCCGTCCGCTTCGATATCCACCGCCCATGCACCGGTGTACGCGGCACCCGTGACAGCTTTCGGTAATTTTGTTTTCGCCGTCACGTCCGTAAACAATTTCGGATTTTCCTGACGCATCAGGCGCACGCCGTAGGCGCCCGCCAGCACAAGGTCGTTCTTAAAATCGTAATTGAAATCAATCGGCAAAATTCCTTCCGGCAACGGCGCGATGCCAGCAGCTCCGCCGGGGAAGGGAAATGTCGCACCGGAGGAAAGCTGCACTTCGTGGCCATTGGCTTCCACGACCACAGGAAGCCCAGCGCTGCTCAGCGACACAGCGCCAATCCATTTCCAGCGGTTCGCTCCCGGATTCGCGCCCGGATCCGCGACGGGCTGCGGCGTAAACGTTAGTGCCAGGTCTGCAGGCGCAGGAACGAACGCAGGCGATTCCATCCGCAGAAAATGAGTGAAAGGCTCGGCCTCTTCGCCGGCCGCCGCCTGCAGAACGGCGAGGCTTTCGCGGAACTCCGGAACGCGCATCAGTGTGTTGCGCAGAAATGTTGTGCGTGTGGCCGCCGAATGTATATCCGGACCAGACGCAGCCGCCTGCAAGGCCGCAAGCTGCTGCTGAACCTCCGGAGGCCACTGCGCAGCTCGCGAGCTAATCTGCGCGAGCGCGGATTTGAGCGTGGCAGCGTCACCGCGTTTCGCGGCGGCGCGCGCCAGTTCAAGCCAAGCCGCCAGATTGTCCGGCTGGGCCTTCAGAATATTCTGGATCAATGATTCACATTCGGCGTCGCTGCCCGGCCCGCCCTCGCGCTCGACTTCTTGCGCGAGCTGATATGCGGCGCGATAGTTTTGCGGATTGACCGCGACGGCCTTGCGCCAATTTGCAATCGCTTCTTTGGAATTGCCACGCGTGCTCTGCAGAATTCCCAGCAAATAATAAATTTGATCGTTCGTGTGGGCGAGCTCGCGCGCCCGGTCGTATCGTTGCGCGGCTGCGTCAAAATTCCGCTGACGAAACGCCAGCACTCCCCAGTTAGCCCACCCTGCTGGCTCGCCTGGCGCCAGCTGCGTCACCTGCGCGAGCTTGCTCTCAGCGGTGACGTCGTCGCCGATCTGCAGCGCCGCGAGGCCGGTGTAAAACGCGGACACAGCCTCGGCATATTCCTTGGAAGATTTGCCGGGCAACTTGCCGCCGGCACCGCATCCCGCGAAGGCCACAGCAATCGTACAGACACCGACGACCGCCGCCGCTCGAACGCGGAGCGAGAATCCCATGAACGCCGCGCTGGCATACAATCTATTCGCACGAACACAAATCTCGCGCTGCGTCCGAACCAGCGTGCAGAACATTTTCCGTGCAAGCAATTTAATCTGGTTGAGCATGAGCCTCACGCTTTTTGCAGCTGACTATTCCGGTACTTTCGCCGGCGCCTTATCACTTGAAACCAAAGGAATCCCACGCCCAGAAACGGCAGCGAAAACATCAGCAGGTCCCAGCGGCCCAGGCCAGGCGGCGTTACTTCCACGTCCGCCGTCGCCTCGCCATCGCCCTGGGCGCTCTTCACGATCAGCCGCACTTGCCACAACTCCTGCTGATCAAACTGGGCTTCGGTTCTGTATTGTACTTGCCCGCGCAGATTTTCCAGCTGCGTCGGGTAAATTGCTTCGGCCAGACGTCCCGTCACCGGCCGCACGCCAATTTCGATTTTCAAATCCGGAGGAATCGCGCCTCCCTGCGGCGGATCCACGATCACATAGAACAGTCCGGTACCTACATCCGGATGAGTCCATAGCGAAACAACCACCGGCCCCACGCGCTTATCGGAAACAATGGGAAACGGCGGCCCATTGTGCGCGCCGAGCGGGGAACTGGCAATCAACAGGAGCATCGCCACCGGCACGAGCCTTCGCCACACCGTTCTCGGCGGATTGGGAAAAATAATCATCGCTCCTATGCGCGATCTTGAAAAATTGCCACTCACTCTATCCTGCAAGAAATGTCCCGCGCATGTCCATCGGCTGAAACATCATCCACATCGCCGCAACCCACAAGACCACTGATACCGCCGCCCATGGCGCAAAAGCTCGCAACGGACGCTCCGCGCAATCGCTTTCCGCTAGTTGATGAATCACGAGCAGCGAACCCGCGAGGCCCAGCGCCAAAAAACCAACCTCCAGCGGCTGCACGGCCCGCATCGGAATTCCCAGCAAAGTCCAGCGCGGCGAGCCGAAAACGGTCCAGCCCAAACGCGCGAAGGCGCTCTGGGTCACAGGGACCACGGTGTACAGCCCCGTCAAAAAATGGAAGCTGTAATGCGCCAGCCACATTCCAAATCCCAGTGGCACCAATCCATACGTGTAACGCACCGCGAGCGGCACCAGCGCCCGTTGGCTACCTCCCCAAATCTGCGTGAGCCATGCAGCCAGTCCCAGCAATACCGCGGGCTCGAGCACAAGGAACATCGCAAATAGCATCCCCAACACCGGCGCCTTGCTGTTCACGTGCAAAATGCCGGCAAGCCAGCTTTCCAGCGCGTACACCGGGCTAACCATCCCAAACGCATTCAGCAGCGCGCCAAAGCTGAACACAATCGCCAGCGCCGCCAAATCGTTGCGCTGCGAAAAGCGGCCGATCCCCGAGCGCCGCGGGTCAACCATCAATTCGCTCGCAGGCACGCGGCTCAAGATTCCGATGTTGTCGTGCGGGCAAGCGTGCACGCAGTCCAGGCAGAAAGTGCAATCCATATTTCCCACTTTGAGCGGCTGGAACAAAGCCAATTCGCATCCTCGCTGGATCACCACCAGTTCCGGCCCGGGCGCGCGGCGTCCGCGGATGCAATCTTTCGTGCCGCAATCGTCGCACACGTCCAGATCGCGCACCTTCACTTCCAGCGGCGAAATCGTGGACGCCACGAAATTAAATTGCCCGATGGGGCAAACAAATTTGCAGAAAGACGCGTGCTTGAACAAGCCGTCCACCACAAGCACCGCCAGAAAATATGCCACGATCAGCGAAGCAGTCCACCACGGCGAAGACCACAGACTAAACTCTTCGTAGCAAAATAGAATCAGCGCGAACAGCCCGACAGAAAGCCACTTGTTGCGCAATTTCTGCGGCCAGTTCAGCCACGGATGAATAAATCGCCGCGCGATATTGCGCACCAGCATGAAGGGACAAGCCAGGCAGAAAAAATTTCCGGCGCACAGCAGCACCAGCACGAGCGCTCCGCGAAAATGCACCCAACTCAGCGTAGTCGCCAAATTTGTTGGCGCCAGCGACGGTCCCAGCAATCCATCCAGGATCATTGCGACGCTCACAATCAGTAGCGGAATCTGCAGCACCGTGCGCAGGTGACGCCAGTGAAACAAATGGCGCAACAGCGGCAGTCGCATCAAATCGAATGCAGGTGGCTCAGCGGCAATCGACGGGTTGTGCGTGGAGTTGGGCAACGTAGCCTAGTTCGCGGTGACCCCGGGAACGCTCACCTGGCGCTCCAGCTTGCGCCCGATGCGCAACGACGCGCAACGACGCCTCGGAATCAGGCCGCTTGCACTTTTGCCAATCACTTGTGCCAGGCGCAAGTGCACGCGTCTTGATTCGCTTCTTCCTCAGACGGAAACATGTGGTAGTACATTGCAATGACCATGGGGATGAACACAATCGAGTTGTAGAACAGATGCAGTTCCACACGCGGGACGAAGAATTGCAGCACGCTCATCGGCACGGGTCTGCCGAATAGATTATGATGCAAGGTTGCTTGGCCGATGAGCAGCAAATGCTCGATGTGATGCCAGAACTGAATCACCAGCGCCACCGTCCACCACGTACGCGCCTTGCCGCTGAAACCTTTGCGCAGCACCCAGATCCCGATCAACATCACCAATGCGTACACGTAGTGCAGCACTTCGGACTTGATCAGCCACGGGTACCACAGGCCCAGCAGGCCGTTGGCCTTCGGGCGCGGCCATCCCATCACATAAATCTGATACGCCTGGAGGAGGTGCTCAGCCCAGTGCGCCAGCACAATCGCCATGAAGATTTGCAGCGCGCGCTCGTGCCACACCGAGTTCAGCTTGTCGTAGAGGCTAGTGGTGCTGGTAGCTAAGTGAGCGCTCTGAATGCTTGGACTGGACACCGCCATATCCATGGCTCCCAAGAACTAAAGCTACACACAAAAAACCGCGCGTGCCGGACACTCGCATACCCACTAATCGCGTTCAATAATGGAATTATATTAGACGAGGGAACCCCGTCCCTCAACCGTCGAATTCCCACTTCGGGAAGAAGTGGCAGCGCTCCGTTTACCTCGGTGGACGGCAGGACTGCCGCCGCATCCAGCTGAAACTGCACCACATACGCAGGAGGGAGCTGCCTCGATTCATTCGGAGCTGTCGAGTCGTCAATTGGAGAAGCTGAGAATTCCGAGCGAGCATCGCGATTAAACCGCTTTGGACACGGCTCAGAACGCCGCAGCCGGCTCGGGAACCGGAATAGCATCTGGCGTAGTCTGCAGCTCTTGGCGTAATTCCGCGAGCGTCGTGAACGCACGCGAGCCTCCGCTCAGTCCCAGGCGGCGACTGACCTTCGCCGGATCATCTGAAGAACGCCACAATCCCATCAGGATTCTCAATTTTGAGTCTTGCGCGCGCAGCTTAGCGTAAAGCGAACGCGCATGAGGTATAGCAAATGGCGGAAGCGCCGATATGCAAACGACGTCCGGTTTCTCGTCGTTTACTTGTGCGAGCATTTCGGCGGAGGTGCCCAGCGAAACGCACTGGGCTTGATGCCCGGCGAATTCCAGAACTTGCGCCAGCATAATACCCACCATTTCGTCGGCTTCGTCTCGTGCCGGCAAGCACAATACCTTGCGCGACTGCACCGCGCGCGCCGAACCGGCGAGCGCTGATTCCGCGGCGTCTCTGGCTTCCAGAACCGTATTCGGTTCTTCGCTGCGCGGCTCGCAGAATTCGTCGATCAATTCCCGAGTGCTCTGGCCAATAAATTTCAGGTGTGCATCCTCGAGCCGGTTTTGATGGCGGTCTTGCTCCGCCAGGCTCAGCGCCGGGATCAGTACGGAATCGTAGAGCTCCTCCAACGTGTTTCCTTCCAGATAATTCTCCAGCACCTGCCGCGCCTCGTCATGATCCATCGCCAGAAGGCGCTGATAGAAACGAGAATCGGGCGTCAGCGGAGGCTCGTCACCCAATAGAATTTGCAGAAATCTCAGTCGGGGGACGTGCCGCCCGACGACCAGCAGGCAAACCGTCAAAGGGGTCGAGAGGACCAGTCCGATCGGACCCCAGATGGCCGTCCAGAAGATCGCTGCCACCAGGATCGCCAGCGAAGATATTCCCGTGTGAATTCCGTACAACAGCGGCTCGATCAGATTCGACACGATCAACTCGGTAAACACAAAAAGCCCCAGCACGATCAGCGGACGTGTCCAACCGTCAAATACGGCCAGGGAAAGCAACAGCGGCATAATTCCGCCGAGCGGCGGTCCGATGTAGGGAAGAAAACGAAGCGTGCCGATGATCACGCCCCACAGCAAAGCGCCAGGCAATCCGATGAAATGAAGACCCATGCCGATGAAAATTCCGTAGCAGGTGTTCACGACGAACTGCAAGAGCAAGTATCTGCTGACGCGGGCGCTGGCATCGTCAAGCGCCTGCGTTATCACATGCAGGTTCCCATCGCCTGCCAACGAAATCAGCCGATTCCGCAAGTCTTCCCGGCGAATGAGCATGAAAATTGTGAACACCAGCACAATCAGAGCACTGGCCAGTAGTTCCAGAACATCCTGCATTGATTCCAGCGGCAACACCGGTGAGCGGACGACCTCAACGGGTACGGGCCGCGGCTGCGGAATGGGCCGGATCAGCGTGGGCTGCGTAAGCGTCGGATCGCCAGAGTGAGTTGCAGTCGGAGTGGCGGCCAGATCCTTGCTGATTTCCGACATCGTCTGCGACGCGTTGTCTAGCGCGTGGTGGCTGGACCAATGCAGGGACGTCAGCTTCGTTCGAATATTCGCTCTATAGTTCGGGAGCTCATTCACTACTTGGGCGAACTGCTTCGCCACCGTCCAGCCCACGCCGCCGCACGTGCCAACAGTCAGCAATACCACCAACAGCGCCGACAGAATCCTCCCGAAATGTATGCGCTCCAGGACTTTTACAACAGGCGTGAGAATGAAAGTGAACAGCAGAGCCAGCGCGAAGGGAATCAGCACGATTCGCGCAAAATACAGCGTAACGATTGCCACCACCGTGGCAACCACGACGAGCAGATGAAACAAGTCTTTCGATGTGTTAGGCCGCGACACCATGGGGTGACCTGCTTCCTGCAGACTCACGCTCGGGTGAGCAGACCCATAAACAGAGAGATCACAAAAAGCACGACGAACAAGTAGAACAATAGCTTCGCGATTCCCGCAGCGGCCACCATGATTCCAGCGAAACCCAGCACCCCGGCGAGGAGCGCCACGACCAGGAATATCAAAGCCCACCGCAGCATAGTGCCTCCCACCGAAAATTCCAGGAACGCCGAAAACCCGGAGGTACCGGGCTTCCCCAGAAGAGTCGGCGACTTTCTCGCGCAGCGATAATAGAAGAGATTGGCGCAAGCGGCTGTGCACATTGGAACACTTTCCAAGGCTGTGTTTCGTTGCCTTGTATCGGGCATTTGGCCTACTTCCGGACGTGCAGTGAATGGAACCGGCATTACCAACAACAACCGCGCAGCAATTCAGCGCACGTTTTTCACGCGTTATTTGGCTTCAGATCAGCGCTGGCTTCCGATTCGGCGCGGGGAGATTGCGAGCAGTGCAGCTCGTTTTATGTCGATCGCCAAGGCGCATCCCAAGCGAGCCTAGTGGAGCGCGGGACGCCGAGTCGACACGCGCGAGGAATGCTGTGGCGGCCGGAACTCAATGGTGACGTCCTGTTGAGTTTGGACAGGCCTTTGGTTTACGAGAGTGGGCTCGTAACGCCACAGGCGAATGGCGCTCACCGCAGCGGGAAGAAGAGAGAGCGAGCCGCTCACGCGTTTTACGTCGAGCACTTGTCCGAGCTCTCCGATGGTGGTGCGGACCTTTACGGTTTCCGGCGATGCATGTCGATCCCCAGGCCTCGGATAGCTCGGCCAAACGAAGGAGACAAGCTTACCGGCCTGCAATCGAGCGGGTTCACGAGGCGGTACACTTCCGCGCTCAGGAGAGACAAAAACAGAGAGTTGGGAGCTAATCGCGAACGAAGACGAGGCGGCGATCGGTTTTTCCGGCAGAGTCAGCCGGAACGGTTTGCTGCCGTCACCCGGCCCAGTGAATAGGATTGTGGAAGGCGATGACACGTGCGGCGCCGCGCGCATCGCAGGCATTACCTTGCGTGGCGCGGTCCTTGGTGGCGCGCTACTCAGCGGGGCGACAGCCCTTGGCGAATGCGCGGGTTGTGAAACCGCAGGAGGCGGCGCATTTCGCGCGATTGTCCTGGTCGAACCCTTGCGCTCAGGACTTGCTTCGGGTTCATTGAAATCAGGAAACGATGGGGTCGCTACGGCTGCGGATGGCCCGGTCGGCGCCACGCTGGCATATGGATCTTCGGGTGGTGCATTGAGGGATTGGGTGACCGTGCTTTCTGAGTGCGATTCTGCCGTCGCCGGCGTGGGCGGATTCACTGCAGGCGTCACGGAGTTGTCTCCCACAGGTGGCGTGGCAGTTCGCGAAGTCTTTTCGCGTAGCTGATCAAGCAGTGCCTGTGAAGTGTGGTCAGTAGCGGGTAGTGATTTCTGCGTTTCCTGGGGGCGCGATCCGAGCGGGCTGCGTCCCGCTGTGAGCCACGCGGCTAAACTGATCACCGCAACCAAAAGTATGGCCGCGGCGACGCGTGGAACGGATAACTCGCGAACGTACGAGCGTGAAAAAGAGCTCGCGATGCGAGTCGCTGACGACTCGGCTTTGCCGAAGCGTGCATGCGGCGCGAAACCGGGAGCGAAAGCAGTGCTGCCTGCTGTTATCGAGAGATCTTCGACTAAGGATGACGGGTCAGCATCGCGAATCTCGGGCGTCACGACCTCAGACGGTCGAGACGCGGCGTGCGCGATCAGTTCAGGCGAGGAGGGTTGGTCTTGCTCAGGCACAACAGTCCACTTCGGCTCTGGTGGGAAGCTTTCGAGGGTTGCGGGGAGGAGGCTCTCGACAGGCGCCGGCGTTAAGCCTTCAAATTCCGCAGCTGGCTTTTCAGACGCGATCCAATTTGCAATTTGATTGCGGGTCTCGGCGGTGAGATCAACAAATCGGACCCCCACTTTGGTTTTCGATTCCGCCAGCCACACAACCTGCGCGGAGACTTTGATCCTTTGCTCCACGTTGGGCAATCGAAAACGAATGTGCGGGAGGTAGTCAGCTACTGCAAGCGGGTCGGTTGCGGCAACGGCCATGCCCGTCTCGCTTATATTGAGGACGATGCCACCATTGATATCATCGAGCACGGTGTACGCGCAGGAGGCAGGAGTGGCGCGGATCTGAAGGCGGCGGTCGCGCGTGGGATGAATCGCCTCAACCCACACCTTGCGTTCGGCCATGGGTGCGGCGGCTTCCGCTTTTGCCGGTACGTCCGCTCTCTGCTCCGCCTTATTCCGCTGCGCGGCTTCTATGAGTGTTGCTAGCTTGCCACCTGCCTTCGAGAGTGCGTCAAAGACATCCGAAACATTCTTAGGGTTGAACTGAAGCTGCCGAGCAGTCAGAGTGAGCCGGATGCTTTGGTCGATCTCGTTTCGCTGGCTGCTGGAAAGATAGTCCTGCAGGCCGGAATACAGTGCGCCGTTCTCGTAATTCCCCTTCCACTCGAGAGTGGACTGGAGGCGGCGATTGGCGTCCTTCTCCAATTCTTGTTCTTGCTGTTCTGCCGCGCCATCTTCGGCGAAGACCTCTGCTTGACCGTGCGGCAATGCCATGGTTATTTCTGTCAATCCACCGCGCAGTTCCTTTACCTTGTTGGACACTAACGACGTTTTGCGGCAGACCCACTCTCCGCGAGTCTTGTCGAATTCGATCGAGGCGCGATACTCATCGGTTTCATACTTGAATACTGGCAACGGCTTGAGCGGTGGCCAACGGCCGGCCAGAATTAATCTCATCTCGGCTTGTTGCACCGGCGACGTGAGTCCAGCAATGTTGGGCCTAGGGGAGGGCAGGTCCATGTCATCACCTCTTGCAGCCCCACTTCGATGTGGGAAGAACCCTTACTGATCAACTTCCTTTGATCGGTATGATAACGCTGCTGAGTGCAGCCAATGCTCAACCCGGTCCTGCAGGATTAGTTGCTTATATTCGTTCTAGCAGACCTCGTCCAGGTGATTTTCTTAGCCGCGAACAGGCGATGTGGACTGCAACCGACTGTCGCCTACGAGCTGCAGCATCGCCGGGCTATGTTATGGATTACAAAAGACATAAATCGAGTTGTGTCACGCATTTGCTGAGCGTCGGTTAGGGAGGGCTGGACGATGGTGCGAGGTTCCGAGCCAAATAACTCAATTGGGTTGAAAATTCCCTTCAGATCGAACGGCCTCTACTGGGAGCGTCGTGGTGGGTAACTTGCCGCTGGCTTCGGCTATGATAGATCCTCGATGCGTTCCGCGATTACCTTGCGGTTCTTCCATGCACGAACCGTGCGCCAGCGAACGGCTGCGCCTGTCGAATACGCTCCTCCGAACACGGCCTCCCAATCGGTGGCAAAATTCCCTTCGGCGTCCTGCGCGGTTGCAGTTACGCGAAACGATGCTATGGAAGCCAGCCCCATCTCGAGCAGCGTATGCATGGGTTCGAGCGCAGCTGCCATGCGCTGGAACACGGCAGCCCTTCCGTTCGATTCCACCGTGCCGAGCCACTGGACGATATCTTCGCTGTAGAAGCGGTCAAACAGTACCGAGAAAAGGGACTTCAAATCGAACATACCGGCAAGGAAGTCCTCTCGACTTAAATCCAGAATGGCCTGATTGAGCTCCGCTTCGCACGCTTCTGCGCCGAGACGCGCGGCGCTAAATCCCACGATTTCGGAATTGCGCCAGCGCTCGATCTCGTCAATTTGCTCGTTGAACCTTGTGACGCAGACTTCGGCGATGTAGGCATATTTCGCGTTAAATTCCGAGCCATCTGATCCGCTGTCGTCCACGCGACTGACGACTGCGGCACGCAGGAAGCCGAATTCAGCCAGAAGATTGCCGATGGAGTTATTTGCCGTGGCTTTTTCCGTTCCAGAAGCAGCCGGCGTGCGGCCGTCCCCATTCGCAAAGAGATTCATCGGTAAGCTCGGCAGGCGATCGGAAATTTCCATTAGGGCTACAAATTCCTTCGTCACAATCTCGGAAAGAAGATCCACTACCGAACCGGACCGCGTGGCTCCAGCCCGCTCACACTGCTCTTCACTCAAGCCGTGAAGCGCGTCCTCGAGGCGCTTCTTTCCTGTTTTTAGTTCGAGCGCCAAGTTTGATTTCTGAAATTGCTTAGGAGTCATTGCCTATCCTCTCGAGAAACTGACGAAATATTGCGATGTGGATCGCTTCGGCTGCGATCGCTGCAAGCCGCTGCGCTGTTTGAAGCGGCCAGTTATGCGCCTGGCCTCGCCAATGCGGCTTGTCCCAAGTGATAGGCAAGGTGCGCGGTTCTTCCGAGCAGCACGCCGAACCGATTCCGATGCGGTTCCCGCTCGAAATCCTCTACCGACACCGCAGTATGCCGCTGGGCCCAATCTGAGTCCGAGAAATTCGAGAAACCCTCCCAGAGCTTCTGATTGATTTCTTGCCATGCGGCTTTGAGGGATTGTTCTGAGACAGTCAGCGGAACGGACTTGTCAGGGTTCGAGATGAACATGGCGTCGAATTCGGGATGAAGTCTTTCTCCAATCCCGAGCAGTGATAAGAGCCGATCGTTCACCGCCGCCAGATGGCCCCAGAGATAGATGAGGCGGTTTTTTCCTGGAGCGACTTCCTGCTCCAGCTGTTTCCCTGACAGATCCCCGAACAATTTGTCCGCTAGCTCCACATTAGACTTCCACGCGCGCAACGCGGGGTCAATGAGCGCCTTCTCCGTAGTCATTCTTCACCTTCCGTTTATTTGAACGAATCGTGTGTCGTCAGCCGTGTTTCACCCGCCCTCTCGATTAGACCTGGGCCCTGCCGCCGTCAACGAACAGTTCGATACCTGTGACGAAACTGGAGTCATCCGAAGCGAGAAACAACGCGACCTTGGCAATTTCCTCGGGTTCGCCCATGCGTCCCATCGGGATGGTGGACACAATCCGCGCAATCACTTCTGGAAATTGCCGATTCACGAGCGGCGTATTGGTTGGACCGGGACTAACAACGTTGGACCGGATGCGACGATCCTTCAAATCTGTAGTCCAGGTTCGCACGAAAGAGCGGATGGCAGCCTTGCTCGCCGCGTAAACGCCGAAGCCGGCAGTGCCCTTAACACTTGCGACGGAGCCGTTGAGAATGATCGAGCCACCATCTTTCAGCAGCGGCAAGGCCTTTTGCACCGTGAAAAGCGTTCCCCTCACATTGATGTTGAACAGTTTGTCGAAATGTTCTTCGGTGACGGCGCCAAACGGAACAAATTCGCCGACGCCGGCGTTGGCGAAAACGATGTCGATTCGTCCCTTCACTTTAGAGACGGTTTCGTAAAGACGATCTAGGTCGGCCAGTTTGGCAATGTCTCCCTGAACGCCAGTAACGTTGCTGCCGATCGCTCTTACGGCCTCGTCGAGTTCCTTCTGTCGGCGGCCCGTGATGAAGACATAGGCGCCCTCTTCGACGAAAAGTTTTGCCGTAGCAAATCCAATTCCTTCTGTGCCGCCGGTGATGACGGCGGTTTTGCCTTCGAGCTTTTTGGTCATTGTCTTTCTCTCGCGCCATTCAGGAAAAAGAGCATCGTGACGGGCTCGGTGCCTTTGTTTCGCCATGCGTGGCGGGTACCGTTTTGTACGACCACGTCGCCGCGCTTCAAGTGCAGAGTCTCGGCGTCGTCCAGCTCGAGCCAAATCTCTCCGTCGTAGACGACTGAATAGTCCACGGTGTTTGTTTTGTGCATTGCAGGATCTTCTTTCTCAAAGTGATCGGCCAATCCTCGCAGGCGAACCAACGCTTCTTCTTGTGCGGCCTCGCCATCGAAAGACGGATCCGCGAAGACAGCGCCTGGCGGAAACGTCACGAAGTGCAGGCTCGTGCCGCCAGGCCCTGGAACGACGGAGTCGGGGTAGCTGTCAAACTTTTGCTGTTTGCCGAGATCCGGGGTCGTCGGGTTGACCCAGATGAGCGTGTGCTCGTAACCGGGAACAGTCTCGAACTCGTAGGCGGGCAACGTTTCGTCACTTTGAACGACGGCCTTCCCGTTTACATTTTCCGTGACGATGCGACGGCAAGTAGTCGGTTTCTTACTGCTCTTGGACAACTCTGGCTTCGTAGATGCTGTTCCATTCATGACTAGATCTCCGCTTCGCTAATTTTCGGAAACTGCTTTCCGAAATCTTCGCGTGCAGACGGCCGCAACCGGCACCACACGGGCGCCGAACCTAAGCCTGAGCGGCGGCAGGTTTGGCCTGATACGCAGGCGCAAAGATATCCTGCACAAATGTTTCAAACGACGTCGGTGTAGTGTTTTCCGGCGAACGTGGCTCCAGCGCAGCGAGGACTCCTGCGTTGATGGCCTGGAACATCTCGATGTACACCGCAGCTTTCTTCGACGGCATACCCATTTGCGTCAACGCCAGTTGCATCTGGTCGTACGGAATCTGCTGGTAACGCAGATCCGGTTTGCCAACGCCGCGCGCGATCGCCGCTGTAGCTTCCGTCATCGACAGGTCACGCTCGCCAAGTAGCTCGCGCGTTTGTTTGCCGGAAAAATCGAGGTCGAGAAGGCGCTGTGCGGCGTAGTCGCCGACGTCACGCGTAGCGATCATGGGCAGCTTCAGGTCGGGCAGCAGCGCATGTCCGAAAATACCCATGGCACGAATCACGCCGATCGCCGCCAGATTGTTCTCCATGAAATACGCCGCGCGCAGATGCAGAACGTTCACTCCGCTGATCGCGTTCAGTTTTTGCTCCGAGGAATGCAGCCCTGTAACGGGCCCGGTGCCTTTCGGGACATGCGCGCCGTAACTGCTCAAGTACACCGCATAACGCAGGCCGGAATCCTTCACGGCTTTCGCGATCGCGTCGCTCTCTCGTTCCTGGTCTTCCCGCGAGGTGATCGGCGGCAACAACAAGTATGCCGCGTGCGCCCCACCGAAGGCTTTCGTGAGCGCAGCCGCATCGCTGAACTCGGCCGTGAACGCTTCCGCGCCTTTGCGCACAAATCGCTGCAGTCGCTGCGCGTCGCGCCCTACCACACGCACCTGCGTGCCTTTCGAGAGCAGGGAATTGGCGACGATCGAGCCGGTGTTACCGCTCGCTCCCAAAATCACATACTTGGTATTCGAACCAGCGGTTGAACTCATGGCTACCACCTCCTTGATCTAACGAAGCGTTCTTCTTATATGCACAAAAAAGCAAGAAACGTCAGTGCCCCCTTGCGCGAATCTGCCTGATCAGGTCTGCCAGCGTTATTTTCTCGAGCGACTTCTCAAAACTCTTCTGAGTTTGCGAAAGCACCCCTGACATGGATTCCTTGAGGTTGCAACTGACCGGACACCTCTTTTCCACCGGATAGGAATGAACGGCAAACGCGGGAGGCGCCGCACTGGCACGGTATATGTCCAACAGCGTGATCTGCCGCGGCGGACGCGCGAGCGCGCTCGCTCCACTTTTTCCACGTGTGGTCAAGACCAAGCCCGCTTTTGAGAGTTTGGAGAGCGACTTTCGCACGAAGCTGGGGTCGGCGTTCACACTGCCGGCCAGTTTCGCCGAAGAGATGTCCTGGCCATGGAAGTAACCCAAGGCAGCCATGATGTGCGCGGCAACGGAAAATTGGACGCTCTTCACTGACATCGGGCGGCTCCTGCAATATGTGATGTTAAGAATCACATTTGGTTGCAGGCTTTCTTGCAGGAAGCTAAAACGCGAGCCGGGCGGGAATCCTTGGCAATTAACGGTCACCCGCATAGGTCGCGAATGTGCCGCCGAACATGGGCCGACCACTCTTTGATTGTTCTCGTGTGGCCTCGTCTTGGATCACATCCCAATGCTCGACCAGAACGCCGTCCTTGATGCGAACGATATCCGCCGCGATCCAGTTCACGGGAAGGCCGAAGTCCGAAAATCGCCCGTGCACAATCACAAAGTCTCTCTCAGCCACGATCGTTCCCGGCTCGTACTTCAACGTCGGTGGGATGCATTTGATGAGGTTGAACAGACCCTCACGACCAGGTGCGATATGAGCGCTGTGTTGAATGTAGTGAGGGGACCAGTAGCGCTCAGCCGCTGCGTAGTCCCGTTTGTTGAAGAGAGTGTCAAAGGCCTCGAGCACGAGTGTCTTGTTCTCTTCCTGTTTAGTCCGGCTCATTGAATTCGTCCTCCTGTGTAAAACCAATCCCTTCGTTCTCTCAAGGAGTCGATTCGCCATGCATCGCGCGCATGGAGGCAGTTGGAGTTAATGAGCCAGCTTTCCTCCATCCACCGGGATAGAAGAGCCAGTCATGTACGAGGCCTTCGCCGAACCCACAAAAGCGATCACCTGAGCGATCTCCTCCGGTGTGGCCAGACGCTTGAGGGGGACGGTGGTGACGAGCGCCGCCTTATTCGCGTCTGTGTTCGTGAAGCGCGTCAGCATGCCCGTATCCGTAGTGCCCACAGCGATCACGTTTACCCGGACTCCGGTCCCGGCGACTTCCAGCGCAGCGGACTTTGTCAGTCCCTCCACCGCATGTTTGCTGGCGACATATACCGACGCGCCGGCTGCGCCGACATGCCCATAGGTGGAAGAGATATTGACGATGCTTCCGCTCCCCTGTGGCAGCATCACCCGCAGTTCGTGCTTCATGCTTAACAGCACACCCAGTACGTTGGTATCAAACGTAGCCGCGTAACTCTCTGCGGTCTGTTCTGTTACCGGACCCCGCAATCCTTCCGTCCCGGCATTATTCACAGCAATATCCAAGCGACCAAAACGCGCGACAGTTTTGTCGATGAGTGCGCGTACATCATCGTCGTGTCGAACGTCGGTCTTTACGAATTCCGCTTCTGCACCAAGTTCGCGCAGTTCCTTCTCTAGCTTTTTGCCTTCCTGTTCGCGCCGGCCGGAGACCACGACGCGAGCGCCCTCTCTAGCGAACGCGAGCGCGGTGGCTCGACCGATGCCTGTCAGTGCGCCGGTAATCAAAACGACTGGTGAACTCATAGCACTACCTCCGTGGATCTCGACCCATGCCGGTTGAGCATAAGTGCGAAGCCCGCCAACCCATTTGCGGGCTCACGTCACTTCGTTAGATGGCAAAGACCGCTTCAGGTAGCGCACTTCGAGCATACTTTGTTAAGCTGGCAGCCATGCTTTATAAGCATGGGAGTGAGAATGGAACTACGACATCTCCGCTATTTCGTCGCGGTCGCCGAGGCAGGAAGTGTGACCGTGGCAGCGGCGCGAGAACTGCACACGTCACAACCATCGTTGAGCCGGCAGATTCGGGACCTCGAGAATGAGGTAGGGGCCAAACTGCTAACGCGCCGCGCTCGCGGCATCGAATTGACGCCGGCAGGTCGAGCCTTTCTCGATCACGCCCGCGCGGCGCTATCGCAAGTTGAAGCGGCAACCGAAGCTGCGCGCCGGGTCGCTCGTCCCGCCAAGCCATGCTTCGCGATGGGCTTTCTGACCGGGCACGAATTGACGTGGATGCCCGAAGCGTTGCGGATCTTGCGCGCCGAACTTCCCAATATCGACGTGATGATATCGAGTCAATATTCGCCTCTGCTTGCGGACGGCCTTTCGAAGGGCAAAATCGATGCAGCTTTTCTTCGGCGGGAGAAAGGCGTGCCAGGTTTGGCGTTCCGTCTTCTGGTGAAGGAGCCCCTCACAGTGATCTTGCCCAGCGACCATCGCCTCGCTGCCCTGAAGGCGATCAGTCCGAGGGATCTAGTGGACGAACCGTTCGTAATCGTGTCGGACACGGCTCCTGTGCTGCGTGGGGTGATCGACAATTATCTGAAGCGGTGCGGAATCAAGATCACGCCCGCGCACGAGGCGGACCATGTCACCATGGGGATGTCCTTAATAGCTTCGACGCGCGGGGTAGGGTTGTTACCCGCCTATGCGCAAAACTTTCTCCCTTCGTCTATCACTAGTCGTCCGCTGAAGGGAGAAGCGCCAACTGTCGAGCTGGTCCTCGGCTACAAGAAGTCGAATCAGTCTCCCATCCTGAAACTCTTGCTTTCGAGATTGGACGAGTTGGTCGCTCGTGTCTTGAAGTAGGCGCAGTAAGCGTTCGTGTGCAGAGCGGTTAGGTCAAAGGTCTGGCGACTCGCCTTCCGAAGTCTTGGCGAACTTCAGAAGATGAATGCCGATAGATTATCCCGCAGACTCATAATCCACGCCATAATTTCGACGTCAATAAGTCTACGGGCGTCCCATAATGTGCACGTGCGCGTAGGGCGTTCCCGCCCACATGATGTAGGCTCCCGTCGGTTTGTGAGTGGTCGGTAGACCGGTGGTTTTTGGATCGAAGGGCCACATGATCATCCAATGCGGCCCGATCGCGATGGGTTTGCTCGTAGTGTCGTACGGATCGGAGTCGCTGCGTTGGGTAGCTCCGGCGAGCATGTAGGTGATGCCCGGGATGGTATTGGTTGGCTTGGGTTTGTGTTCAGCGAAATCTCTGAACCATTGCATGGACGCTTCGTCCGCGCACATGGCCGGCTGTCCCGCTCCTGTGGGATCGCCTGGCATGCACGTAAATCCGTTCGTTCCGGCGAGCAGGACGGTCGTCTTACCTTGGCCATCCATTTCCGCTACTGTCGCAGCCTTGGCGACCTCCGGCGGCGCAGCTGCAAGCGCGCGGGCTATTTTTGACTGCGCAGACTCGTTGGAACTGGAAGCTGATGACTGCAGCTGGTGCATCTGCGCTGTAGCTCCGGAGCCATCTCCAGCGATCATCAGGACGACAAGCGTTGCTGCCGGGACGCCACAACTTGCTTTTGTGAACAACATAAGGAACTCCTCCCAAAGTTTTCTAAGTGATGCCAATCTAGTGGTTCGATGCAAATGCGACCGCTCGGTCGCATATTTTCTTGTTTATTCATCACGGCGACGTTCATCGAATGGCGAGCGTTGTTCATTTCGGATTCTTTTTAGCAACGACCCGTGGATGGTCAGCGGTCACCTCTGCGAGAATTGCTCGCGGCTGCCCGGTTTCGACCGACAGCCTCCGCGAAAAGGTGCAGGAATGAATTAGACTTTGCGACCAGACGCAAGAATTCTCATCGAATCGTTTGGATATATCAGGAGCGTCAATAATGCAGATTGGAGTCGACAGTTTCGCGGCAGCTATTTCTGATCCAGCGACGGGACTAACGCTCAGCCCGGTCGAGCGCATGCGCCATCTGCTTGAAGAGATCGAACTCGCCGACCGCGTCGGCCTGAATGTCTTCGGCATTGGCGAACATCACCGCGCGGAGTTCCTGGACTCCGCTCCCGTTGTGATCCTCTCCGCCGCGGCCGCGCGCACGGAAAAAATCCGTCTCACCAGCGCCGTCACGGTTCTGAGTGCGTCCGACCCCGTGCGTGTTTTTCAGGAGTTCGCCACCCTCGACCTCATCTCCCGCGGCCGCGCCGAGATTGTCGCCGGTCGCGGTTCCTTCATCGAGTCCTACCCGCTGTTCGGCCTGCGTCTGGAAGACTACGACTCGCTCTTCGCAGAAAAACTCGATCTTCTCCTAAAAATTCGCGCAAGCACGCAAGTGCACTGGTCCGGCAAACACCGCGCAGCCCTTACCGGCCAGGCAATCTACCCTCGCCCGCTGCAGGATCCGCTGCCGATATGGGTCGGCGTTGGCGGCACACCCGAATCTTTCGTTCGCGCAGGGATGCTCGGACTTCCTCTCATGGTCGCGATCATCGGCGGTGAACCAAGACGTTTCCGCCCACTCGTTGACCTCTACCGCGAGGCCGGACGCCGCGCCGGCCATTCGCCCGACCGCCTGACTGTCGGTCTTCATTCCGTTGGCTTTCTCGCAGACACCACTGACGAAGCCGCGGAAATTTTCTTTCCAGGCTACGCGCACACCTTTACCGAAATCGGCAAGGAACGCGGCTGGCCCCCAACTACCAGGGCACAATTCGACGCCGTGCGCGGACCCAGAGGTGCGCTGCTAATCGGTGACGCCGAGACTGTCGCAGAGAAAATATTGTATGTGAATGAGGCACTCGGTGGCATATCGCGCATTACGTTTCAAATGGGTGTCTCGACTCTGCCGCATCAGAAGATGTTGCGAGCTATCGAGATCCTGGGAACTCGTGTCGCGCCCATCGTGCGCAGAGAACTCGCGGCAAAACCCACGCGCGCCTGACGGCCGAACCGTGCGCAAGCGGATGGTTTTTCACGCAAAACGAAAAGGCCGGGCGCCTGGGCCCGGCCTTCATAAACCCCGCGCCCGAAGGTTGGGCCAAGACTAGATCACCAATCAGTTCGTCCCGATTGGTGTTGTCGCCGTCTTGATTGACCCTACGCCATTCAGCATAGTCAGGGCAGTCCGCCGCGCAGCGTGAGAATCAGAGAAATCTGCCGGCCCGACAATGTCTGCCCTGTCCGGCGATTCTGTTGCTTTCTCGGCTGCACGCGAAGTTGCAGCGCGGAAGACACCAGCAGCAATAGCAGCGCAAAGCTCAGTCAGGCCGAGCTGTTGAGATGCGTTGTTTTTCACTCTTCCCGTAATTTATGTTTCTTCTGATGTCACTATTATCTTGCGAGGACCGAGAGCTTCTCGCCCTCTCACACTCTTGCAAGTATCCAGACCGCGGTCGTAGGCTCCGAGGCAGTGCGCGAATGGTGGTCTTCCGAAGGATCAGAACGGCGAGCTAAATTTCGTCCGAGCGATTCGACAGCGATTAGTGCGCCGCTGCGGTCGCCCATGCCACTGCGGTCATTGCGGTTCGGGCAATTTCTCGTTCCATTTGATATTTTTCCCAACAGCTTCCTTCCTGTTCGGGGAAAGGTTCGGCGTGAAAATGAAGGTAGGCCGGATTTTGACGATTGGAACCAGGGTCGTAAATCTTTTGCCGCACCCATCGCTGTCCTGCTGCGATTGACGATTGGCACTGGTCGCAGAACTTGATGTCATAGGTGATCATGTTGCTTCTCCCTCCTCGCGGACGATCTCGACGGGGCAGGCCCTCCCTGGTTAACGGATCGTCGCCGGCCACAGCTGGCTGCCAAGGAAAGGCCGCGGCAAGCACGTGGTCGCGCTACCCACCGTTCGCTATGCGTTTGGCTTCGTGCCAGCCCTGGCGTTGGTTAATTCAGTGGCATGGAAGGTTCGCTCAGAGAGCCACCTGCCTTCCAATGATCGATCCCTGGCGGTACTCTCGCCGGAAAGTCGCTCCGCTGATTCTCCGCAGCCTCAATTCGCTGATGGCAAGATCAAGGCCACGGTTGCGCGTGTTTTGCGCTCATCGCGCGCTTACTTCACCACCACGGTGCCGGTCATCTTCGGGTGAACCGAGCAAAAGTACGTGTAGGTTCCCGGTTTCGTGAACGTGAAGGAAAACTTCTCATCCGTATCCATTACCTTGGACTTGAACGCCTTCGGATCATCCGCGCTGACAACGGTGTGCGGGATATCGTCGCGGTTGGTCCAGGTAACCGTCGATCCTGCAGTCACCGTCAACGTCACCGGTGTGAAACTGAAATTATCGATTTTCACGTCGCTAATTGCCGGCGGCGGAGCATTCGCCGCGACATCCGGCGAACCGCTAAACAGCAGCCCTAAGGCGACCATCACCAGCGTCGCCAAACCAAAAACCGACATCGTTCTCCTGATCTTCATTGGATCCTCTCTAAGTTTCTTCAGAATTGATTTCCGGCCCCGCGTGGGATGTTTCACGACCTATCCCGGCGTCGACTCAACACGCGCCGCCGCGTTTTTTAACTATGAGCGGCGCGGCGCGGGAATTGGAGGGTAACCGCGCCGCTCTTGGCCTTGCTCCGTCTTGCTATACCGCATTCCCGCGGCTTTTATTCCCGGCCAATCAACGCCGCTGCCACTTTTCCCTGATCAAAACGACCAGCAAGGGCCAGGAATAAATTCACGCCTTGGGCGGTCACTACAGATGAATAGCCCTGTCGCAGAGGAAGGTTGAAACGTGCTGGACTCGCAGGAGCAGGCGCGGTTCGAGACACTCGTCCTGCCCCATCTCGACGCCGCCCATAACCTCGCCCGCTGGCTTTTGCACGGAGGCGCCGACGCCGAAGACGCCGTACAAGAGGCGATGCTACGCGCCTATCGTTTCTTTAGTGGTTTTCGTGGCGGGGATGTGCGCGCATGGTTGCTGCAGATCGTACGCAACACCTGTTTCACCTGGTTGCAGAAGAATCGTCACGGGAAAGACACGGACGAGTTCGATGAAGAAGTACACGGGCCCCTAGGCCCCACGCCCGAAACCCTTGCTATTGCAGAGGATAGTCGCGGGCGCCTTACCCGGGCTCTAGAGTCGTTGCCTTCACGCTCGCGCGAGATAATCGTCCTCCGCGAGCTGGAAGGGTGTTCTTACAAGGAGATTGCCATCATTACTTCCATACCCATTGGCACGGTCATGTCCACGCTTTCCCGTGCTCGCCGACAGCTGCAACTGGCGCTGACCGGCCCCACCGACAAGGAGTCTATCCATGATCTGTGACCGCGCCGGCGCAGTTGTACACGGCTACTTCGATAACGAACTGGATGCCGCGGGCGCCGCGGAATTCGAACTCCATCTGGAACAGTGTCCCGAATGTGTAGACGCACTCGAGGATCTGGAATCTTTGCACGCGTCCATAGGCCTCGCGCAACTCTATGAGCGAGCGCCAGCGACGCTTCGCAAGAAAATCCTTGCCAGTCTCGGTCCTGCGCGCCCTGTGGCTGTCTTTCCATCGCGCACCGTCTGGCGTTGGCTCGCAGTCGCCGCAGCAATTCTTCTGGCTACTTATGCCAGCTGGCGAGTTACTTCCTTGGGCCACAGCGGCAGCTATGACACTGTGCTCGCCGCCGAGATCGTTGACGCCCATTTGCGTTCACTGCAGCCCGGGCATCTCACCGACGTCGTTTCCACCGACCAACACACCGTGAAGCCCTGGTTCGACGGCAAACTGGATTTCTCGCCTCCCGTCCAGGATTTTGGCGATCAAGGATTCCCGCTGCAGGGTGGCCGCATTGACGTCGTTCACGGGCGCTCCGTCGCCGCTCTGGTCTATGCCCGCCGCAAGCATTTCGTGAATGTCTTCATCTGGCCCACGGATGAGAAGGACCGGGCTCCGAGTTCCGGGTCACAACAAGGATATCAGTGGTTGGAGTGGCGCAAGGGAGGACTGGAATTCTGCGCCGTCTCCGACGCCGCACCTTCGGCCCTGGAACAGCTGCACAGTCTGCTCACAAGCAACTAGCGACGGCTAGCTGCGGCGCGGCTTCAAGCCCGCAAATCATCTCGCGACGCCGCACGCTTCACGAGTTTACGGTTGCACGCGCAGTTCTGAAGGTAAGATACCTCGCTTCAGCGAGGGAACCCGATACGACGCAAAAGGTCTTGAAAGCGCGGGTCCGAGCGGAGAGGATCGAAGCCCGGCCGTAGCAGGACCCCCGGATTAAATCGCTCCTCGTAACCGATTTCCAGCCAATGCATCGCCTGATCTTTATCGCCGACTGCTGTATAAACCACAGCAACCTCCGAAGCATCCGAATAACCGCTGTTCGAATGGTTCTTCAGATCGCCCAGCAACTTCACCGCTTCACTCGTCTTGCCGGACGCGGCGAAGGCGCGAGCCAGATTCGCAATGCATGTGGGACTGCCCCCGGAAAGCTCGACTGCTTTTTGTAGCTCCGCGATCGCTTCCCCATTCATGTGTTTTTGGAGGTATGCCTGGGCGAGTTGATTGTGTGCGAGCGCAAAGTTAGGATCCATCTCGATCGTCTTACGGCTCTGGCTTATCGATTCGTCATAGAAATGCGCGATGACCAGAAGCTCCGCCAAATCGGCGTTAATGATAAGCGAAAGCGGATCCAGGTTTTTCGCTTTTCTCATTTCCTCGATGGCTTCGTCATACCGACCCAATAGACTCAAATGCCAGGCATACCAATGGTGCGCGGTGGCATAACCGGGGTTCAATTCGATGGATCGCTGGAATTCCTTCCCGGCGGATTCCAAATCCCAGTCGAACGCATCGAAGCAGAATGCCAGCGAGTTATGGGCTTCGCTGAGCGTGCTGTCCAGTTCCAGCGCTTTGATGGCCGCTGCCTTGGCTTTGGGAAAAGCTTCCTTGGGCGTCATCACCGCGTACTGCCAATCCCCCAATAAGGCATAAGTATCGGCTAAACCGGAATAAGCCTGGGCGTAATTCGGGTCCTCGTCGATTGCCTGATTGAAATAAGCCAGGGCGACTTTCAAACTATCCGGTGTTCGCTTGTTCCAGAAGTAGCGGCCTTTCAGATAGGATTCGTAAGCTTCCGGATTCACAACCCTTGCAATCTTAAGCGCAGCTTGTTCTTGTGGATTCAGCTTGATTCGAATTTGATCCGCAATGGCTTGAGCCACCTGATTCTGCAGCGCCAGCGTATCCTTCAGTTCGCCCTCATAGCTCTGGGACCACAGGTGCTTGTCCGCAGTGGCGTCGATCAATTGCGCCGTGATGCGAACTCGGTCGCCAGAGCGTAGGACCGTTCCTTCCACGATGGCGTCCACGTCCAGCTCGCGAGCAATCTGCGGCAGGGGCTTGCGTGCGTGTTTGTACGCCATCACGGAGGTGCGCGAGATCACACGCAACGCGCTGATCTGGCCCAGGTCCGAAATCAACTCATCGGTCATCCCATCCGCGAAGTAATCCTGAGAGGCATCGTTCGAGAGGCTTTCCAACGGAAGGACAGCTAACGAGTGAACGGCAGAGGCCGGGTAGTTCCGGGAATGCAGCTTCCAACCAGTGAACAAAACTATTAGCGCGAGCAGTACGAACGCGGCTATCTTCCACGCGATGGACGCCACGCGATTTTTGGGCGCTGCGGGTATGACGGCGGGATCCGGGCGGTCGCGAGCTTCTGCCGCGGGGATAGGCGGGGGAGCAACGTCCGGGCTATGCCCAGGGGCCGAGTCGGCCGCTCTGACCTCCGCAAGAAAACGGTAGCCGCGCCGAGCAATGGTTTCCACAAAACGGGGACTCTCGGCCGAATCTCCCAGCGCTTCACGGATTTTGTTTACCGCTTTGTTGAGCCCGTGATCGAAATCCACGAAAGTGTCAGCGGGCCACAGCTTTTTCTGAAGTTCTTCGCGCGTCACGACCTGGCCAGGATGCTCCAGCAGCATCGCGAGGACCTGGAAGGGCTGTTCCTGCAACCGGACGCGGAGGCCATGTTTGCGCAATTCTCCGGCGCGAACATCCACCTCGAAAACTCCAAACCGGAGTCGCCCGTCGGGCTGCTGGTTTGCTTGCATGGCGAAGTGAGTCTCAGTCGGGGGGAGTGTACACCCTACGAGAGCTTTCGCGAAGGCGATAAGGGGAGACTTTCGCCTAAGCCCTGTATTTAGTGCCAGTTACTAAGGGACATCGATTCCAGTGATAAAGAACCGTGCGTCCATTGTCTCAATTATCGGTGCGCACCATAGTGAGCCCTGAAGCGCGCAGGAACGACGCCCTCCTGCGGGCTGGGAGGCTTCGATGCTTGAGCAGGGTCAACCTTCGAATTTTGAACAGGACGTCCTGCCGCATCTTGACGCTGCCTACAACCTGGCGCGTTGGCTGATGCGAAATGAACAGGACGCACAGGACATGGTCCAGGAGGCGTACTTGCGCGCTTTCCGTTTTTTCCCCGGCTTCCGTGGCGGCAATGCGCGTGCATGGCTCATGAAAATTGTCCGCAATACTTGTTTTACCTGGTTACATGCAAACCGCACGCTGCAAACCGCGACGGAATTTGACGACAACTTTTCACCGCCTGATTATCACGCACCCAATCCGGAAGAACTTTTGCTCCAAAACGACCGTGGCACTTTGTTGCACGCGGCGCTGGCAAATCTCCCGGCGAGTCTTCGCGAGGTCCTGATTCTGCGCGAGATCGAGGGGATGTCTTACCGGGAGATCGCGGATATCACCGGCGTGCCATTGGGCACCGTAATGTCGAGCTTATCGCGCGCGCGGGATCGTCTTCGCCTAACCCTCACAAGTGTCATCCATGGGAACAAGACCACAGGCTCACGGCGAACAGCAGCCACGAGTGCTTGGCCCGCGTGTCGAGAGTAAGGCCGTCTCAAGCGGCGGTCGCGCAATGCGCTCGAACCTGGTGAACCACATGTCGAACGATGTTCGACCGAGGGTCCTCGGTCCCGATTTACTCGAATGCGTTGCTTTGTTTTCCGAACGAGGAATTTTTGAGAATAAAACGAGCGGGCATGCGGTCTGAAAGGTTGGGCGAGTAATCCGGAAATATGAGTGCACTTTTTGTCTAAGCTTGTTTCAAAATTGTAAAAATTTTCGCCCGCAAATTAACACGAATTTGACAGCTCTGTGGCAAACAGCGACGGCAAACCAAATCACTATCGCTTCCGATCCGGATCGGGCTGTAGCGCCTGAACGCGTTCAGAATCGATTTCAAGACTAGGAGAATACACATGGAAAAATCGAGGACTGTCATTAAGCCGGGCACGAATCGACGTAAGTTTCTGCAGAACGGAATGTTTGCAGCAGGCGCAGCAACGATGGGCGCCGGCCTGTTGGGCGGCGGACTATCGGCGTTTGGCCAGGACCGCGAGGACAACGGCGGTCCGCCGATCTCAAAGGGCGATTTTGCGATTCTCCGGTTCCTCAGCGCCCTTGAACAGATTGAGGAAGATCTGTGGATCCAATACTCCGAACTCGGGGGAATTCAAGACAATGAAGTCTCGGGAGTCAACGGCGGGAATTCGTTGTACACGGCGGCCCTTACGATCCTCGATGGTGATATGGCTCAGTATATCCACGACAACACCGATGACGAGATCAGCCACCATCGCTTTCTGAACAACTACTTGGCTTCGAAAGGTCAGCAGAAGGTCGATCTCAGCCAGTTCGCGACGTTACCGAGCAGCAAGGCAGACGGAGCCCGGCAAATTGGGCGGCTCACAAACCTGATGCAGCTCACCGTTGACACCAGTTTCTGGTCGCGCTATCGCAGCATCACCAATCCCGATTTCGATCCGAACTCGCCCTTTGTTCAAGCAGTCCCGAGCTTGAATGTGGGGCGGCACACCGCCATACCGCGGTCCAATGCTGATACGAAGGGCAGCACCATCAGCGCCGACCCCAACAATAATCCCCAGAGCATCACCGCGCACCTGCAAGCGATCGCCTTCACCGCAGGATTTCACTTTGCGTTCATCGAGCAAGGTGGCAGCAGCCTCTACCCCACTTTGGCTCCGAAGGTGACAAACCTTGAAGTCCTGCGCATCTTGCTAAGCATCGGGCCAAGCGAAACCATGCATTTCCAAACTTGGCAAGACAAAGCCGGCAACGCGCTTCCATTGACCGACGTGGACAACGGACCGGGCGGAACGGGGGCCAGCGTGACGTTTTCCAATCTGGCTCAAGCGCAAGGCGAGACGAATCCGGAGTCGCTCAATGGCGATACGCTGCAGGCCAATCTCATCATGCCCGAGCCAACCCACTTCCTTGACGAAAAGCTCGGACCGGTCGCAATTGTTCGCCCAACCTCCACGATAAACGGCGGCGCTGTTGCCTCGTTTCAGAGCTTTGTGGATGACGGGCTTTTCGTTGGACAGAAGAGCCAATTCTTCGACTTAATGTTCGATCTGGCTAACGAAGCAGATCAAGCGAGGCGGCAATAGCCGAACCTGCTCGGACTTGGGTCTAAGATTATAGTTCGACGAGTCAGATCTGGCCTCGAATCGTGAGCAGCTACTCCGCTCGATTCGTGCCAAATGGCTGGAATGGACAGGGTTGCTCGAAGGCAAACGGCTTTGAATCTTGAGTCCGAGCGTTCTCGTGGCAACCCTGTCCAAAAATTTTCACGCAAGATCATGGCAGCCCATGGGGAAGCCGTGAAGATGCTCGCTCATTGAACCGGTAGTCACAACTCGTTAACGCGTCTCGCGGCCAGATTTTTTTCCGAAATTCCTCGCGAATACACCAGATAAACGCAAGTATTACGAAATCTTCGGCTCTCAGACCTGCAGCAAGGCGTCCGGCGCGCAGAATACGATCCAGGTCGCTCGGCTTCGATATCCCGTTAAATCTTTAGGGCTACCCGCTTCAAAATGAATCGACGCAAGCGGGTCGCGTGCAATTTCGCCAGCTTGTGTGCCCATCCCAATCGCCAAGTTTCTCGACCGGGAATCGGAGAGTCTGCCGCTCGGCAGATGATCAATGCGGCCCCCGCGGACCCTCGGGGAATAAAAGCCTTCCAGCTTCAGTCACCAATTATAGAAGCCCCTGAAATCCGCGGCCAGCCCATCATGGGCCGACGGAATCAGACAGGCGCGACTGATCCAGGAGGCGATAGAAAACCCATGCCGCCCTACAAAGTAAAGTTGAAGGCTCAAAAGTCTCTCTGTGCCGGTACGACTGCTTTTTATTTTGAGAAACCCGAAGATTTCGAATTCGAGGCGGGACAGTTTTTCAATTTTACTCTACTGAACCCGGACGAGACCGATCTGGAAGGCAACACTCGCGCTCTGTCCATCGCCAGCGCGCCGCACGAACGAAGTCTGATGGTGGCCATGCGTCTCCGCACCACTGCGTTCAAACGCACGCTCAATTCGTTGCCGCTTGGCACCGAGCTTCTTCTGCAGGGCCCCTTCGGCTGGATGACGTTGCCGCGGAACACGACGCGCCCCGCTGTCCTTTTGGCCGGCGGAATCGGCATCACACCGTTCCGCAGTCTCATCCGTAACGCCGCCGAATCGCTGTCCCCGCGCAAACTTCTCCTTTTTTATTCCGTTCGCGTCCCGGAGGAAGCTGCGTTCCTGGATGAACTGCAGGAGATGGAGCAGTACAACAGGCGCTTCAAATTCATCTGCACGGTAACGCAGCCGAAAAAATCGAGAATGGCGTGGCGCGGAGTAACGGGTCGAATCTCAATCGAGCTACTTTCCAAATGGATTCCGGATCTAAGCCTTCCGATCTACTACATCGCAGGTCCTCCGGCGATGGTGATTGGCGTGCGTCAAATGCTCATCGGCGCCGGGGTCGCCGAGGAAGACATTCGCGCTGAAGAATTCTACGGCTACGAGTAGTCTCAGGAGTTCAACTCATGGAGCTACAAACGAAATTCCGTCGGGCGAATTAGACCCGCAGTCGTTCCTGCCTGAAGTTTTCGATCGGATTGCGAACTATTCGCGAAATGCTCATGAATGAGTTGGAGACGTGATGAACGTTGATAAGAGTTTATTGGATTCGCGCACTGAATGGGACCTGCAAGACCTTCTAATCGATGTTGCGGCGGTCGTGGCAGCTACCGATCCCGGTCGAGCCAGGAACGCGAGCGACCTCACGGGTACGGAAACTGTCGCCGCTACGAATTCCGCGGCCACATGGCTCACGCGGTCGGCAGCGGGAATAAGCGGAGGAAGCCAGCGGTCTTAAGAGAGGAAGGCAGGTGAGGGTCGAAGCATGAGAGCGAACGTCGGTTTCGGCGCAGCAGAAGAAACGATTCTTCAGCAGCTATTTGAACAGAAAATTGCCGAGCCGCGCCACGCTGGACCGACAATTCACGTAAGTCTGACGATGCGCAGCGAAATCGAGGCAATTTCACCTCTTGTGGACCGACTCATGCCGTTGGTTAGGGCAGCTCACTGCGTTTCCGGAGACGACTGCGACGTCGAAGTGGCGCTTCGCGAAGCGCTGGCCAATGCCGTCCTTCACGGAAATAAACGCGACACTCGCAAGAAAGTTCACGTTTCCTGCCGCATTCGTCCTGCTAAAGGGTTATCGCTCGTAGTCCGGGACGAGGGAAATGGATTTGACCCGGCAAACATACCGAACGCGACCTCGGTTGATGGCGCAAATTCTGAAACTGGGCGAGGCATACGCTTGATGAGGCTATTTATGGACGCAGTCAGTTTCGCGGACGGCGGCCGCGAGGTCCGATTACAAAAGGGGTTAAATCGGCCGCCCGGTTCACCCACTGTGCCCGAATGAGCCTGCGAGATGGGGTAAGCAGATATTTTCGATGGGCCACTTCGGCTGAATCAGATGGAACCAAGTCGTTCAAGCAGGCATGGATCTCGGATATACCGGCTGGACCGGAAAGTTCTCGGCAGTATCTGGATATCGGAAGCGTGAAATGATCGCAAATGCGCTGTTTGTAGCGATGGCAATCCTGACGTTGCTTAGCATTTCGGGCTCAATGATTCATATTTTCAAGAACCTCGATCGCTGACCCGATTGCCGCCTGTCAGGAAATTAGCCATCGGATTTCGTATCAAGAGGTGACGTATGAGTATGCTCGCAAGAAACGAACTCGACGCTCAACCAGCCGCCGACGGGACGGCGAACCATTTGCAGCCTACTGACACATTCACGGGAAATCCTCCAACCGGCGACGAGATTCAATATCGAGCTAATACCATCCAGCGCGATTACGGCGGTCTATATGGGAATGACCTGGATGATTGGCTCCGCGCAGAGCGAGAACTGACAGAGGCGCACTACCTACGCGCGAGCGCCCAGGAGAAGAATCCATGATCCGGAACGATGCTTTTCCTGGCGGGCGATCGTGGCAATCGGTTGCCTCGGTCCCGTGCATAAACTCGTACTGCAAGAATGAATCGCCACATGAATTATTTGAGGAGGACTTATGGCACTGGAGCGACGCACGGCGCATGACCAAGCGACGCTGCACGGCGATCAGCAATTGGGTTGGGCGGGTCGGATTCGATCAATTTCCTTTGTAGAGATGGGGCGCAGTGCGGCCATCATCCTCAATGAAGCGCTGATTCTTGCATGTCAAATCTTCGGTCGCTGACGGGCCTTTGCCCTTCGACCCATACTTGGCCTTTTGGGCCAAGTCGGCGACGTTTCGAAGTGGACGCAAATTTGAACGACCAGGATTGAGTCAAAGCTTTTCTGGTGAGTAGCGGACTTCAGCCACGGCGTTCAAATGCGTGCGTGATTCCTGCGTAGGCTTTTCTTTTTCTATTCTGTTGGAGTTTCTGAAGTAGCAGCGTTGCGCCGCAAGATAGTCCGCGCCAGCTCGGCCGGCGGCGCTTGAATTTCGCCGCCGGCCAGTTGATGACTTCCATAGCTTCTAAGTTATTTCCCCACCACGACGTTGACTAGCTTGGCGATCGCAAGTTACTTGTCCTCCTGCTTCGGGTACTGGACTTGATAGCCTGTCGTTTCACCCGGCACCGTTCAGGCTTGTCGCTTCCGTGCAGACCGCCGCGGCCCTCGCGTTATTCCGCCATGCTCTTGATTTATTTCGTCACTCGAATCTGGGTTTGGGAATAAGCCGGCCTTGGACTTGGTTCCCAAACTGTGAGCTGTTCTGACCTAAGGAATGGTTTCGATGACTTATAGAAACCGCCACAGCGAGGAATTCTGATGAAATTTCTTCAGCGATACGCGCACAGGAAAACGAAAGTGCTTGGCTCACTGGCTCTTTGTGTGAGTGTTCTGATCATGTTGCCATCGCTATCACCAGCTGAAGCTCAAGCGAGCAAACAAACAGCTTCCGACCACACGAAACTTGTGACTGCGGACCAGGGAGTTGACTCGCTTCAGCAGTTAAGCACTTCCATGGAGCTGCTTTCGAAGCGTGTGAGCCCCAGTGTTGTGCAAATCTTTAGCACGGGCTACCGCCTGGAGGCGGACCCCGAACGCAACAACACCAGTTCGTTTTCCCGCCGAGAGGTTTCAGGTTCTGGGATCATCATTGCCTCCGATGGCTGGATCGTGACAAATGCCCATGTGGTGCAGGGCAGCCGCTCGATTCGAGTTCGACTTCATCAAGAAGACGATTTGTCCGCATCGCAAAACGGAAGGCCGCGCCACGTCTTGCGCGAAGCCAAGCTGGTATTGGCGGATCGCGATACTGACCTCGCGTTTCTCAAGGTTGACGCCACCGGCTTAGCATCGCTGGAATTGTCGGATTCTAGCGAGCTGAAACAAGGGCAATTGGTATTGGCGTTTGGCAGCCCGCTCGGTCTCGATAATTCCGTAACCATGGGCGTCGTAAGCTCGGTTGCCCGGCAACTGGATCCAGACAGTCCGACGATCTATATCCAGACCGACGCGGCCATCAATCCGGGCAACAGCGGTGGACCGTTGGTGGACACCGCCGGACACGTGGTCGGCGTTAACACCCTCATTCTTACGCAGTCGGGCGGTAACGAAGGAATCGGCCTCGCGATTCCTAGCAATGTCATCCGAAGCGTCTATAACCAAGTACGAAACGAAGGGCACGTTCATCATCACGGAATCGGCATGTCCGCCCGGAACATCACGCCCGCTTTGGCTTCGGGCCTCGGTCTGAGCCGGGAAGAGGGTGTCCTAATTGAAGACGTGATGCCGCAGGGTCCCGCTGAGGGCGCCGGTTTAATGCCCGGTGATGTTCTTGTGAGCGTGGATAAGAAGCCAGCTCAGAATATCCGCCAACTTGCGCTCAGCCTCTATTCCTATGCCGTGGGCGAGGATGCAAAACTAGAAATTCAGCGGGGCAAGCAGACGATCTTCTACGAGGTTCCGGTGGTTGAAAGGGAAGACATGCAGGGACGTCTTGCCGATCTGGTCACAAAGGAACAAGACAAGATTCCGGAACTTGGAATTCTGGCGCTGACCCTCGATGACAGGCTTTTGTCGATGCTTCCGCCGCTGCGCAATCAATTCGGAGTTGTCGTTGCCGCAAAAGAGTCAGAAGGAGCGTTCATAGGCGAAGGGCCGCTCCCGGGAGACGTAATCTATTCTGTGAACAGAACACCCGTAAGAAGTGTGGATTCGCTGCGCCTGGTGTTGGATGAACTCAAGCTTGCCGACACGCTCGTCCTGCAAGTGGAACGGCTCGGCAACCTCCACTATCTCGTTCTCGAAACCGAAAAATGAGCGAGATCATTCGGCATTTGTCGGTACATCTTTTGCGCGTAAAAAAGGCCGCGCCGCCGAGCTTCGTGAAACTCTCGAGCTTGCGCCCCGGTTCTCCATACCATTCCGACTATCCGGCGATGCGGAGTCCCGCGCGTTCAACAACATTCCGTTCATCGCTCCGGTGATATGGCCGTCTCTTCATCTGCCCGTGTTGACGCCACCCTGCCGTCAATTTGGCGGACGAATGTGCGCCATTGCCAGGGCCCACGGCGTGCTAGCTCAAGTAAATCGCCACGAATCGCCCGTCACAGGAGAATTAAAAGAAATATGGATTATCGGGAATAAAACGTCGCGGGAGGCGGTCTAGGAGAGATAGCAACCAATCCCGGGAGGTCCGGTTCCAATCCGTTCGGGCTGCAGTGCCCGACTCCAAGTCTCCATGATCCTAATTTTGACGGTGCCTGAATCAGTCCGAACAAGCCGCTGCAGTTTTTCCCGGGGATAACCGACCAGCGGCCGTTCTTCTTAACTTTGGATGGAGTACAAGCCCTGACGCTTAGTGACACTAAGGAAGGCCTCGTGACGAGCGATGTTTTGGTGATGGGAGGCGGAGCCACCGGCCAGCTAGCCGCCGCCTACCTGCGAATGCGCTTTCCGAACCTGAAGGTGGCCGTGGTTGAGGGCCCGCACAAGAACCGTCCAATCGTCGGAGAATCCTTCGTCGAAATCACTGTTGAGTTCCTTCTGGAACTTGGACTTGGTGCCCACCTCATTGAAAAGCATTTTCCGAAATACGGCCTCACCTATTATTTCAAGCCCGACATCGACAATCCTTCTGATCGTACTTACGTAGTGGACGAAGCTCCGACAGTGCCGCCGCTGCTCTCTTTCCAGGTGAACCGCTTTACACTTGATCGCGAGGTGCGCGAACGCAACCTGGCAAACGGCGTGCAATTGATCGACGGCACCGTAGCCGAAGTCAATCTTAACGAGCGCGACGGCTTGCACACGGTGACCGTGCAAGATCCGGCGCAGCAGAGATACGAAGTGCGCGCCCGCTGGTTGATCGACGCGACCGGGCGTAACCGCGTGCTCGCCAAGTTGTTGCAGCTTCACGAGCCGGTCAATGAGCAGAAGAACGTATTCTGGTTCCGCTTGACGAACTTCGATCCCGGAATTCTGGATCGTATTCACGCTGTCAAGAAGCAGAATCGCGCCTTCGTTCCTTGCTTCGCGACTCATCATTTCTTTGGAAAGGGTAATTGGATCTGGTGCATCCCCATGCGCTCGCCGGACAACTTGCCATTAATCAGCATCGGTATCACGTATCGCAAGGACATTTATCCGCATGGCGAGGTCCGCACGATGGAGCAGTTCCTGCGGTGCGTTGGACGTGAGCATGAGGTGATCGTCGAACTCGTGCGTAGCGGCACCGTCGCTGACACCAACTTCTACAGCTCCTACATGTGGGAATGCCGCCAGCGCTATTCACCCGATCGCTGGTACATCATCGGTGATGCGGGCGACACGGTTGATCCGCTATACAGTGTAGGGATGGCCTTATCCTCGGTGCAGATCCGGCAGATTGCGGCGATCATCGAAAGAGAGTCACACGGCTTCGACACTGCAGACTTCACGAAAGATCTCGATACCGCTATTACCATGCTTCAACGCGGCGTAACGCGAGATACAACTCAATTGTACGAATGCATGCAGGATGCCTACCAATGCCATCTCCGCGTCCATCTGGCCGTGACCGAAATTTTCCACCTCGCGCTCCCGTTGCTGATGAATGACTATTTCTGGGATCCGCTCGGAGTGAAAGTGATCAACCGTTTCCTCACACTCCGGTCATTGCAAGATGATATTAAAAGCTTCCAAGCCCTCATCCGCGAGGTTGGTTCCGATCCGAAGAACCGCGAGCTTAAGAACTTCATCAAAGTCCAGTCTGGCGCTACCATGAATAGCCAATTCTACGAGTACCACCGCGACGAGGACATTCCGCTATCTTTGGCCCGTATGCTGTTCAGCCTTGCACGCTTGCGGCTTGTTCTTCTAAGAAAGCTCGGCTGGCGAGGACTGATTCGCTTCAGCCAGCACCGATCGCTATTGAAAGATGTGGTCCGCGCTTCGGTTCTGTTGCTCTTCCGTGGCGCTAAATTGCGCGAAAGTAACCTGGTGCGTATGGCCGTGGGTATGCGCGAGGCTGGGGTCGCGGCCGAGAACGTCGCACCAGCTCCAACTCAACTTGAGAACGTATCGTCTTGATCGCGCCTGCGGCGCTCGTTAGGAAAACGACGGCTTCGTGCGCCGCACCACGATCCCGCCGTGCAATTTGACGAGGACCCTTTTCCACTGATTCTCGCTCTGCCAATTCAGAAGAAGTTGCGCTTCGAAACGACAGCAGGACTTTGCTGCGCCAGGAGCTGGAGAAGCTCCTGGCAAATTTTCGTGAAGTTCTAATTCTGCGCGAAATTGAGGGGAGACCCGACAGAGAAATCGCAGATTGCATAGCGCCGGTACGCCTGTCAGCTACCGCATTCCTTCAGAACCCGCCAATGGACGTCGCAGCCGTCGTAGATGCCACCGAAACCGATGGGGCCCGGAACGGGAACGTCCTGAGTGGACCGAATGTGGCGTCTCTACGATGCCTCCGCCCAGATGGCAGAAGTGGTCCACAGCCGGGAATAATCCGGGGAGACCGGCGGTCTTAAGAGATGAACGCAAGAAAGGACATAAGGAGAGAAAGATGAAAGTCGTTTCTGGGTCAATCGTACAAAAACAGGCGGCCGCCGTGGCTGCACTCCTCGCGTCCTTCGCGGTGATAACGCCCGGCGCCAGTGCGAAACATCGAGCGGCCAAGCCCGTCCCGCAACCGGCGTCTGTGATCGCGCACCTGGCGCTGCCCGGAGCCGCGGTGAGTCAATTGGACCTGCAGCAATACGGCAACAAACAATACTTGTACGTAGAGCGGGCTTCCAAGGAAGGTTTCGCGATCGTTGACGTCACGAAGCCGGACCAGCCAAACGTCATTAAACGCGAAGCGTGGCCGAACCAGGCATCCGCCGGAAAGCTGCAAATGGTCAATGCGCGACTGGCTCTGGCCGAAGCGCCCGACTCTGCGACGGCGGAAACCATTCCTTCTACCAAGACTCTAACGGTGCTCGATCTAAGCGATCCGGCGAATCCGCGGACGATCCTAACTTTCTCCGGCGTAACGAGCACTTTCGCCGATGACGCACGCAGCTTGGTTTACATCACGAACAGCGAGGGGCTGTGGATCTTGAAGCATCACTCAGAGCAAGAGCTGTCTTCAGAGCCTCATGCCTGCACCACCGAAGATGCCTCGAACGATGTGGCAAGCTGTCAGTAATGCATGATGGCGCGGACTGCGCCAGCCAGAAATCGAGCGGCGCGCAAGAAGGGTCTCGGCCTCGCTGAATGAAGCCGAGGCCCTTTACGTTTTTGGATTTTGACGTGCGCGGCAGGAGCGCTGCGCAAAAGGGAAGGGCTGCGGTGAAAGGGTTCCTCGGTACATGGGCGAGTTTTGGTGCGGACGTGAATCTCCTCGTCCAAATCGTGATGGGCATCGCACTGCTGGCCGGCTCCTTCCTGGCTCGGGCAAAACGCTACGCCGCGCATGGCGCTTGCCAAGCTGTGGTGCTGATCCTGAACCTTCCCATGATCGCTTTGGTGATGTGGCCGTCTCTCGACACGCGCGTGCTGCCGCGACTCCACAGGCATTTCGGGAAACCATACTACGCCATCGCCATGGCTCACGGTGTTCTGGGGGGGCTGGCCGAAGTTCTTGGGTTGTACATTCTCCTAGTCGCCGGCACCAACATCCTTCCCCATTCCTGGCGGTTTCAGCGCTGGAAGTTATGGATGCGCATCGAGTTGGGCCTTTGGTGGGTGGTCTTGCTCTCAGGCATCGGAACCTATTACATCTGGTACGCGGCGCCACGCTCGCACTGAATACACCCACTCCCGCTATGAATGGGTTTCACCGGAGTCGTTGCCCCCGGGAACCTTAAACAGGCGCACAGGAAAGCAATGCGCCGATATTTCATTGCTATCTCCTCTTTTCGGGCTCAATTAAAAGTAAACTCGTGGAATAAACACGAGAACGACGCGGTTTGGAAGAGTATGAAGGGTTCTAAGAAACGATCGGACCAGAACATTGATGCCGCGCTAGCTACCGGCCTCGGCGAAACGGAATTCTCGTCCATTGTTGCGGCGGGTGGCGGAAGTTACGTCGGCGTTTTGCAAGAGATTCCGAACAAGTTGGAATCGGTCATCCTGTTTAATTCGCCGCGCACCAGAACAACTCTGGGCATTCCGATTTCGCGATTAACCGTGGAAGCGGTGCGCGAGCACCTCGCTGAGTCCGATGCGGCATTCGCTGAGGCAGGCGCAAAATGACCAACGCAAGCGCCGCCGGCATCGTGCTCGAGTACCGATTCAGCGACTCTTTTTGCTTCCACCTCCGCTTGTCGGAATTGCTGGGTGCGGAGATGCCCAGACTGATCGAACGGCTGAAGACCTTTCACGGTGAAATTGTAAGCGTCTCCGAACCGAGATTCGCGGGCAAGGTCCGCTAAACGGCCCGAACCGGCCTTGCAGAATCTGTTTGGTCCATAGTTCGATCGTAGAGGTCATCAAGAACATATTCGATGCTGGTGCTGCTGCATCTCCTCGGAACTCGATCCAGGTAGTCTGCAAAGCATCGCCCGCCGCACAGAAAAAGCAAGAAAACAAGGAACCATCGGGAATAAAACGAGCCGGGCGGCGGTCTACCTTTCGAGGACCTAATAAATGACACCTCGAAAGACGCTTTCCATCCTTGGATTAATGCTTGCGCTCACCATCATGCTCCCGGTAGTGCACGCAGATGATTGGAGTCAGGCGACCCGGTTCACGTTCAGCCAGCCGGTCCAGATTCCCGGGCGAGTCCTACCGCCGGGGACCTATCGGTTCCAGCTGGCGGACGACGACAGTCGTCATCTGGTTCAGATCTTTCGCGACGATCGGACTCTCGTAGCGACTCTCTATTCGGCCCCCCGATTGCGAGATGGACGTAGCGCGGACGCTGCGATCACCCTGGCGAATCGCGGAGAGGCCCAACCTCAGGCGATCGTGGCTTGGTTCTTTGCCGGCGAAAAACAAGGCCACGAGCTCTTGTATCCGCGGCAAGAAAATCAAGCACCTGCGCGTGCCGCCCAAACAACTTTCATGACTGGAAAGTAGCTCCCCGGATTTCCGACCACAATTCTTCCACGGCGCCGCGGTGATACTGCCGAGCACTTGGGATCAATGGCCGCACGCTTTCGGGCAATCAGGAGGCTCCATGAATAAGCTTTTGTCGCGAACTTTGTTGTCCGGATTGGGCGTGATTGTCTTGTGGCCTGCGCCATTCTTCGCGCATCCCAGGCCTGCGTTGGCGTCCAATGACGGCGTTCAAGTCATAGAAGTCACCGCAAAAAAATATGAGTATTCGCTCAATCCTATTCATGTGAAGAGCGGATCGAAAATTCAGCTCAAGATCACCGCAGCTGACCATGACCACGGTTTTTCAATCTCCACTGTTCCCGACGGCCCCAATTCGAACGGCTCCGACGGCTTGATATTTGCTTCGCCCGAGGAGTGTTGGCAACTCAAGAAGGGCGAAACAACCACGATCGAATTCCTGGCGCAAACTCCCGGTACCTACTCATTTAAGTGCTGCCATGTCTGCGGCCTTGGGCATCGAGGCATGAAAGGCGAGCTCGTTGTAGATCGCTAGAGTGCCGCGTCGGCTTTTTCACAGGTTCGCGGACTCGATCGCATCAGGTTCGAATCATCAGAATTCGCAAACGCGAAGGTCAGGTAAGTATCAAGCCGGGAATGCGAGAAATGAATAGGACTTTCTATTGCGCTCTACTGTGGATTCTACTTTTCATGAATACTCGGTACTCCGATTGGCGTAAGCACACGAGCGCATCAGGCAGTCCGAACGAAAATGCTCAGCGAGCGCTCGCTGCGCAAACTGGCGAACCCTCAAACACGAATCCAGGCGCGCAGAACCTGGAGTCACCTGCTCGTGCGCTCATCGAACGCTGGTGTGCCGCATACAGCCGTCTTGATGAGAAGGCACTTGCGGCCTTGGAGTCGCCGAACATCGAAACCGTTGATCGTTTCGGGGAACTGCACCTAGCTACTCAACGCACCGACAAAGAGTATTTCTGGTCGGAAGGATTCGAGATGATTCGTCGCGAAGATTTTCACCCGCTATGCGACATCGAACAGGCCCGCTCGACCCGTCCCGATGTTGCGGTCGTTCATGCCCAAATTGCTTACCCCGGCGGAATCCCCTTGCAAGGCGGCGACTTCATCCCCGCATTTTCGGAAATCCACACGTTCGTCGTGTTGCGGGAGGAAACGATTTGGCGGATTGCGGTACACGATATTACCCGGCGTTCGCTTCAGTAAAATCATGCATCCTAAATTCCGGCTCCCCTGGCCACCTGTTCGCCACCCGGGGGCATCAGTAAGGTTCGTTCTAACTGTTTTGCTCCTGTACTTGACTCTCGCGACTCAGCCTGCGGCAGCACAAGCGGCGATCGATCAAGGGCCTGAAGCCAATCCCGGACGCCCCACTGTTTCGACTCCTGCAACAATCACGTCTGTGGGGTATCTGCAATTCGAGACGGGTTTCGTACCAGCGAATCACTCGCCGGAGTTTTCGTCGCTTTTCGGCCTGACCGAAGTGATGAAACTTTCGGTCGCACCTCGTTTGGAACTGATAGCTTCGGCTGAACCAGTAGCGCACTTCACAGCGGAAGGAAGAGCCGCGAACCGCGTGGCCGATATTTTCTTGGGTGCTCAGTTCGTGCTTCACCACGGGGAAGGCTCGAAGCCCACGCTCGCGGTAAACTATTTCCACCGTGCGTATGATGGCGGCGCTCCGGAGTTTGATTTCGGAAGTCCCACCAACTCACTTCTGCTGCTGGCAAGCGCGGACGTGAAGGGATTTCACTATGATGCGAACGCTTTTTTCACGGAATTGGAGCAAGGGCCGGTGCGTCGCGGCCAATTTGGGCAGTCACTGACGATTTCGCATCAGTTCTTGCGCCGCTTCACGCTGTCTGGCGAGTTGTGGCACTTCACGCAGCCATTCCTCAGGAGCAATGCCGTCGGAAATCTTTGGGCCGTCAGTTATTCGTTACGGAAAACGCTCGTCCTTGATGCAGGCTTCAATCACGGGCTAACAGGGACATCCACAAATCGGGAAACGTTCGTGGGGTTTACCTATTTGTTGCCGCACCGTCTTTGGAAGGCTCAATAGCCATTTAGGTTTCGATAGTGTCCAGTTTCCAGCCCGACCTCCCGCAATCGCGGTGAGCGGCCCCGGTAAATTTGAGCCACTCCGAAGTTTAGTTTCCGGCAAAATCTAGGACCTAGGGAAGGGAGATTTGCCGTGAAGCACAAGCGTTGCAACGTGGAGCAGATCGTGGCAGTTTTGAAGCAGGCAGAAGCGGGAGTTCCCTGGGCCGAATTGATTCGGCGGGTGGGAATTTCCGAACAGACTTTCTAGCGATGGAAGAAGCAATACGTGGGGCTAGAGGTCGATCAGGTTCGCCAACTTAAACAGCTCCAAGAAGAGAACGCTCGGCTGAAACAGCTGGTAGCCGATCTGACTCTCGACAAGGCGATGTTGCAGGATGTTCTATCAAAAAAATACT
>Ga0210407_10000316_pt1 | contig 58097 bp, 53 predicted proteins | sample IncBWC27MmetaG_FD_150860 | JGI IMG/M metagenome (GOLD analysis project Ga0210407, IMG submission 150860) | Forest soil microbial communities from Barre Woods Harvard Forest LTER site, Petersham, Massachusetts, United States - Inc-BW-C-27-M | ecosystem: Environmental > Terrestrial > Soil >...
ACTGGGAATCGCGGCGCCGTCGTCGGAAAGCTGCGTGTCGCTGAGCTGATAGATTTTGCCGGTCGCGCCACCGCCGCCAACACCCGGCACTCCTCCGCCCAGGGCGACGATTGCCGTGCCGTCGGAGCGCTCGATCAGTGCGCAAGAGTTCGCGGCAATGGTCCACGGCGACCACTTGCGCGTTTTGTCGGTGGCGGTCTTGCGGCCGGTGAAGGTTATGTTGATGGGCGGGCGCCCGATGATGTCTTCGGCGGAGTCCAGGTCGCGATAGTCCAGCATCAGAATTTTGTTTGGCGATGTGGCCGCGCCCATCGGCGCGCCGATAAAGATGCGCCGCTCCTTGGTGTCCACGGTGACCCAGAGCGTGTGGCCGTACTGCCAATTGATTTGGTTCCAGGTGGGCTGGATCTCCTGAGAAATTTTGACAGGCTCGCCGCCGCTGAAAAGATAGAGACCCGTGCGGTGCGCGATGACCACCCAATCCTCGCCGATGCCGACGCCATGCACCGAAGGCGTGCCCAGGCGATGCGAGACCTCGGCGATGGACCAGAGCGACGGTTCGTTTACTCCGTCGTCTTGCGTGACGTGTAGCGAATGCTCCTTTACGAAATAGAGCCGCTCGCGCAGCTTGAATGCGGCGCGGATAGCCTGGCCGTTGTCTTCCGCAATGGTGAAGAAGCCCTCGATGCCGTCGTAGCTTTCGGGATCTTCCACGCGGCTGGCGCGGACGAGCGACGGATTGATCGCCTGCTGCGTGGGAAAAATCTCGATGCAGTCGATGTAGAACTGGCCATTGGAATTGGGCGTGCCGTCGGCGTAGATGCGAAGAACGAGGTCGCTCGGGATGGTTCCGAGCGGCGTGGTGAGATCGGCGATGTATTCGACGTAGCTGGTGGTGAGCTGCGCGGCGGTCAGCTGAATGCCGGTGGTGTTGATGCCAGCGCTGGCGCTGAAGAGATGAATGTGCAGGGTACCTTGCGCGAGAGTTGAATTGCGCGCGCAGCGGGCACGGACGGAGTAGTCGGTGTTGGCTTGGATGCGCTGCGCGCCGAGAGCGTCGTGCACGGCGCTTTGGGTCATCAGACCGCGTGTGGGCGTGGTACCGTTGCCGACGATGGAATAAGCGGCGCCCCAGACGACGAAATTTTCCTCGTCGGTGCCGCCAGGAGCGAAAACGGGATCGGGTGTCCAGCCCAGTGGATAGTGCGGCAGCGAAGGTCCGGTGAAGCCGCCGTCGAAGCCGAGATTCAGCCAATTGTTGAGCTTGTTGCGTTCGCCCCACCAGAAGAGGCGCTCGGAATAGTCGGTCACCCCGGCGCAATCGCCGAGTTCGATCAATTTGAAGAGATCGTCGACGTTTGTGCCGGCGAGGAGAATGGCGTCGGAGAAATCAACGATCAGCGAGGTCGTGGTGTTGTCGCCGATGACCATGTTGCCGGTGAAGAGCGTTGTGCCGGCTCCGGTGTAGAAAAAGCTGGCACCCCCAGCACCCGTCAAACACAGAATGCGCCCGGTGACGTTGGATGGGCCGGTGGGAATGTTGGTGACCACGGCGCGCTTGCCGCCGCTGGCGATCCAACTGGTGGCGGGGCCTGGCGCCGTGAGATAGCCCTGGCGTGTTTGGAAAATTACGCAGACCTGATGGACGCCAGCGTTGACGCTGCCCGCAGCTGCGGCCGTGCCGCCACCGGAAGATGCGAGGCCTCCCGTCGGCGCGGTGAACGTGAAGTGCGTGGAATCGGGAACGGCTGTGACCGGGAACGTGCCGTTATAGTTGGTGACGCCAATGCCTGTGGTGGTGATGAGTTGGCCGACGACAAAACCATGTGCCGAGGTGGTTTGAATGGTGGCAGTGGCCGAGGCGGCGGTGCCGCCGCCGGAAGCCGCGAGGCCGGACGCGCCAGCGATGTAGGTGAACTGCGTGCTGGTGGGCACGGCGACAACAGGAAATGTGCCGTTGTAGCCGGAGACACCAACGCCCGCGATGCTTACCGACTGTCCGGCGGAGAGGCCGTGCGCGGAGGAAGTGGTGATGGTGACGAGAAAACCGTTTTCGGTGGCCCCGGTGGGACTCGCGGCGATGGTGACAGCCGGGGGTTGCGTTGCTCCGCTGGGACTGGCGACGACGGCGACGATGACGTTTTCATCGACGACTGTTGGTCCCGCACCGGGCCCGCCCTGGCTGACGCGGTCGAAATTCGTGTCGTCGTACTGGCGCGGCAAGTCGTTGCCATTTTTGCCGTCGCCGATGGCCAGATACTCTCTGGCGAAAAGCGTGGTGGAACTGGCGTAGGAGTTGGGCGCGAGCCCGGTGGCGATGCTGGAGAGCGTGCCGGGAGTGGATTCTTTGTAGAGCACGCCGTTGGCATCGAGCGCCATGGTGCGCAGCGTGGCGTTCAGCGTTTCGTAAGTCCTTACGTAATTTATCGTGGGATTGCCGCTGAGCGGGCCAAAAAGCGCCCGCAAACCGGGGCGCGTGGCGACGCCGCCGTTACTGTAGACAACATCCTGGCAATCGGGCGAAACGCCGTGCGGCAGGTCGGCGGGAGACATATCGCTCACCAGGCCGCCGAAGATTTCAATGGGTGCGTCAAATGATCCGGCTGTAGTCATTTCTTGTATCTCTACGTCACCTTGTGATATATAGTCGCCCGCAGGCGTGTTTCGGAGGGTGCTCCCAGTGGGGGTACTGGGCACGCTTGAGACGCGTTGAGGGTTGCTTTGCAGCCCCGGGAGTTCGAGTCTCCCACCCTCCGCACTGGCTCTCAACGCGGCAATTGACAAATAGGATATTTCTGCTAACCTGAACTTGCGTCTCAGGCGTGTCCAGTACACGTTTTTGGGCGGTGAGAAATCACCGCCCTTTTTGTTTTGTGTTACGCTGAAATTGCTTGGCAGGCGTGTCCGGCAACTTCAACTTTCTGGGGCGGCGAGATGATCGCCGCCCTTTTACTTTTGCCCCCGCCTGGTGTTTCGTCGGGCTTACTTCCCTGCTTCGACTGGCGGCTTCCCTGCCGCATCCTGGCTTCCGCGAGACTTTTTTTCGGCGGCGACCAATCCGTACTGCGCCGCTTTTTCGCGATCGAGGATGGCGCCGCAGGATTTGCAAACAGCTACGCCATGCTTGATGCGCTCCGCGCAAACGGGGCACTCGGCCAATGGCCGGGGATCGTAGAGCCAGGGTTTTTCCAGGCTCAGCTGCCGCGCGGCGCGGCGCTGGAGGTCGGTGATGAACATGGGATTCTTGGTGCGCTCCCATTCGAGATCGGCCTCGGCCACGAGTTTGCGCTGAAACTCTTCCAGCCGCTTGCGGGCATCGGCTAGTTCCGCTTCCGTCGGCGCCTGCCCCGCCGCAACAAAAACGCCATGAAAACTTCCTTCGCCGGAGTCGCCGTTGATCTCGCGGGCGATGTCTTCGGCGATTTCGCGCGCGGTGATGCGAATTTCCATGGTGCGCTTGTCGCCCAGGTCCACAACGCCATGGCAGCCGCGAACCGGGGTCACGGCGAACAATTCGCCGGGTTGTGGCGAGTGGATTTCCAGCGAGCCAAAGTACGTGCGCTGGCGCGGGGGCCACTTTTCCGTAGAAATGTTGATGATTGAAACGGATTCGGTTTCGTTTGCCAATGCGGTTGCCATCGAGACACACCCTTTCGCTTGAGAAAGTAAGGAGAACGGAAGTTTTTGAAAAGCTCCGACGACTGTTGAGCTTCGAGCGTGCTACTGCATTCTGTATTGCACGACGACGTTGGCGTCGGCGGGGCTGGTCGTGCAGCCTGCCGCGGCGGTCTGGACCAAAACCTGCAGCGCGGAGCCCGCGGCGTAATTTTGCGCGATGGCCCCGCTGTCGTTGGCCGCCGCGGAAATCGTGAGGTTCACCGGCGTCGTGCCGTCGGTAAACCGCACGACGGCGTTGGTCGCGCATCCGGCGGGCGCGGTCTTTGCCTGCACTTGAATGCGCGTCACGGTGACGGCTTTGTCCGTCGTCCAGGTGGCGCCGGTCCAGGTAGATGTCAGCGCTCCCGGCAAAAAGACGTTTTGCTCGGCGCGCGGGCTGGCTGTGAAAGTTTCCGAACCAAACCCTACGCCCGCGTTCATGTGCTGGACCTTGGTGTAGTCAGCTTCTACGTCCAGCTGGCCGATGGGGTGAAGCGCTCCGCCGCTCCAGTTATCCATCGTCGCTACGTTGCCGGCGATGTTTATGCCCGGCTGTCCGCTCGCGAGAGCACTGTCGGTGAACGTCAGAGCGGCCGCTCCACCATTTCGATAGCAGCTGATGGTCGTGCCTTGCACTTCCACGCGCAGAAGGTCGCCGACGGCCGCAATAACGCCCGTTGTCGATACGTTGGTCGCGGTCCCGGCAATCAATTTCCCGCAGAAAAGGGTGGTGGTGTCTTCCGCGGCGTAGTACGCGTTGTTCGTTCCGCTCGCGCGCACATATACTTCCGAAAAATCCGTGGTGCCGTTCAGGGCGGTGATGGTCGCTTGCGCGAACTGGTCCGGGGGAAACGCGGTTGCCGACCAATACGCTGAGTTGTTCGCCCCCGCAGTGCCTCCCTGTATCACGTTCGAGGCTACGCTCAGCGTGTTCTGCATGGTCGTCCAATTCGTGCCGATCGCTCCATTCGCGCGGTTGAAATTATCGTATCCGCTATTCAGATAGCTGGTGACCGGAATAAAGCCGTTCGCGTCGGCGAGGGTCTGCGTGCGATTCGCGGTGCTCGCGGTATTCAGAGTCGAAGCAAATCCTCCCCCGACAATCCTCATCGCGCTCGTCTGAAGCCCGTTCGGGCCCATCGACGACGAGCCCGCGGTGGTGCCCTGCGGGGGGCTTCCGCTGGGAAAATAGCCGCCATTATCCGTGAAGCTTGTGCCAACGACATTAAACCCCGCTGAGATGACTGCGCATACCGGGCCATTGGGTGTCGATCCGCGGCAGACGGTCGTAAACGCCTGGCCGGGCACAAGAGTCCACGTCACCAAGACCCCTTGGCTGCCATTGACCGTAATGGAGCTCGAAGGTGGTGACACGACGGTGACGTTTCCGTTCACGTCCACTGCGGAGACAAAGTAGTAGTAGGTCCCGGCAGAGGGACCAGCGGCCCCGCTGATGGAAACTGAGGGTGCGGCGGGCGTGCTCATGGCAACGTACGCCTGTCCATTCGCGCCAGAAAGCCCCAGAGGCATATTTACAAGAGCTTCGCTCATGCCCGCCCCAGCCTGAGAATGGTAGAGAAAGGTTCCGGCACCGATGCTGCTGCAGCCTTCCGAGCCGTTGTAGACTTCAACGCCACCCTGTGAACCCATCTCGAACAGCGGCCCTTGATTACAACCCGGATCGATGACGCGAAAATTGCTGACCGAGGTGGCGTTCGTCAGATCGATCAGGGGGGTCTCTGCGCCGCCCGTCGGGTCGGCATAAGAAGGCTTCTCGAAAACGACGCCGGAGACAATGTTGCTGCCGGTATTGAAACGCACACTGGGATAACGGCTGCTCTCGTTGAGCAACTCCTTGAAACTGAAATGACCTCCACCTCCGGCGAGCGGGACAACTCCCGCCGCATCGAACAACATCTCTCCCCCGGCGATGTAAGTCTTATCCGTGTAGAGGATCCCACCGAGTTGCTGACTGCTACTCCCCAAGCCTTGTTGCACGGTGTCTAGAAAGATCGGCGGGTATCCCCATCCAGAACCGCCGCCCACCGCGAAACTTCCGTAGCTCCAGTTAAACCCGAAGCCGCCGCCCATTCGGAAAGGCTGGCTGCCGGCATTGCCGCTCTGGTAGACGTTGTTGTACGTGATGTTGGTGACGTTGTTGCCGGTCGAATCCTGATCCTGCACGACACAGCTTTGGTACGGCTGGCTGCAGCTCAGGGCGAGATTGGTGAATGTCACACTCGATCCAGTGCCCGGGGTCAACAGGAAAAGGGGGAACGCGAATCCTTGAATGGTCGCGGTTACCGAAACCACGAAAGAAGGTTGGTTGCCTCTTGCGCCCTGACCGAGTCCTTCGACTTGAAATGTGTTCCTGCCCAAGATGGACTCGTTGACAAAGAGTTGTGCGCCAAGCAGCAGCCGCGTATTGGCGGGGCAACTTGTCATCTTTAGGGGGGAGTTGAAATTGTAGAGACTCCCTTGAGGATTAGAGCTCGGGAAGTATACCGTCCCGCCCTGACCGTTCATGTTAGCGCAGGCCAAGACCACGTTCGCGGCGTTGTCGTGGAGGACCGTAGCGCTTCCCACGGTCGCGCCGGCGTTTGCCGCGAGCGTCACGGTATTGCCTGCGATGTTGGTGATGGTGGTCTGCAAATAACCGTTGGTCGCGACAGACGGCGGATTGGGCGGAACGTAGGCAGGCAGGACAGAACCGCTTAAGCTGCCCGCGGCGCTGCCCCAATCGGTGAACGAGCCGTCCATGCCTTGCGTGACGCCCACCAGAACGTAGTTAGTGTTTGTTCCGCAGCTCGCGAGGCACCGATAGATGTACGATTTGATGGCCGCATAAGCTTGCATTGGCCACTGCACTAGATTTTTGGCCACCACTTGCGCCGTGTCGGAGACGGGGATGGCGCCTACCGAATTAGGAACTCCAGTTTGCAGAACCGTGAACGTTGTGCCAGTCGGAGTGGAGAAAATGGTGAACGCGCCTTCCACCGTTGTATCGCGCGCGCCCGAGCCGCTATAAGCGACGTTCACTTCCACGCCGCTTTGCAAATTGTGCGCCGCGCTGGTGGTGAACGTGACCAGTCCGGAAGTGCGCTGGTATTGCGCGATCGAAACGCTGTTGACTCCCAGGGTCGCCGCACCGGTGGTGGTTGTGAAATTCGCGCTAGCCGCGGACAGGCCACCGTTGGAATCCACGGCGACGACTTTGTAATTGTAGGTGGTCGATCCGTTCAAGATGCCTTGCGGCGTAACTTGCCCTGAAACGGGAGCCGCCAGCGTTGCGCTTGCTCCAATCGCGCAAGGGCTGCAATTCGCATGCGTGACGGGAAAGGTCCACTGCGAAGCCGAGCCGACGTTCGTGATGGTGAACGAGCCGTTAAATGCGCTGTCGGAGGAACCGGCGATGGTTCCAATCTGACCGGATGCGAACGAGATCCCTGTAGCAAGGATGGTGGCGACGTTACTGCTGACCGAAATGCTTGAGACTGGAACCGGTGCGCCTGGAACAAGAGCGAGAGAAGTCGGCCCCGCTGCGCCGATCGCGACGCCGTGTCCTACGGCGAAATCGCTGGTGCCTCCGGAGCAGGTGATCGTGCTGCTGCCACTGGTGGTGGCGCAGGCGATGGTGGGAGGCGTGGTGACCGGACTGGCGTAGCCGCCGTAGCGCGAGATGTCGAACCAGGGGTTCGGTCCTTTGTTGTGAAAGTCGGAATCGATATTCTGCGGCGCCGTGAAAGTGTTGGCGACGTTAGTTTGGGCGCCGGTGCCGGGACCCAGAGGGCCGATCTCCGTGCCGGTCTCATCTTTGTAGTACAGACGTTTGTCCGTCGTTTTTGTGTATAGGTTTACGGTGCCTGCGCCCGCCGCGCCAGGCGGGTTCGATTGATTGGAAAGATTGAGAGTGCCGCTGGCGAGGTTGCCGATGACGGTGGTGTTGCCGGTGACGCTGAGATTGCCGGCGAGACTCAAGGAGAAGGCGCTGACGGCGCCGGAAAAGGTTGGCGAAGTCGGATCGCTGGGAAGGATGACGTTGGGCAGTTGCTTGGTGGTGATGCCGGGGCCGGAGACTTCGATTTCATATTTGCCAGGGGCCGCGTAGAAGAAATAGTTGCCGATGCCGTCGGTGGTGGTGGGATTGGCGATGGCTTGCGTCAGCGCGGGATCGGAATAAAGTTGCGCGAGCGGCGTACAAGGCTGGCCGGTCGCGGGCATGACGCAGACGCGAATGGTGGCGCCCGCCAGCGGGATGCCGCGCGAATTGAAAACGATGTCGTCTTTGCGCGTGCCTTGCGCGTGTGCCGGCCTGACTGCCCCCGGCAGGACGTGCAGCACGAGCGCCACCAATGCCCAGAGAAAATCCATTGCTTTATTGCGCTGAAAGCGCGGTGGATTTTTTGATCGTATCATTTGTCTGCTCTTCGTCACTATGTGTGTGGAAACGCTGCGGCCTGTTACCATTGCAGCGGACAACGGCGCGAATAATTTGACTGTTACGTTCTATGAATCTTGTCGATCTCGCAAAACGGAGGTGAAGTCGAAGCGTCAATTTTTACTACGAAGTTCTCAAAAAAGCCCCGGCGGCCCAAAAGGCCCGTGACTGCCAAGTCGGGGGAGAATCCCGCCATTGTCTCGAAGGAATCACCGAACACCAGGATTTTGACCTTGTGGAAATACAACAAGCTCGTCGGACCGCCTGTTGCGCCTAGAAGATAGTCTTTCACGCCATCCTCTAAGCGACGAACACCGAGGGAATGACAGAGATCAGCATGAAACGTGCAAGCGTCCGCACCAGAGTCAATCCAGCAGACAATCGATCGGGTCGGTGGCGACTGCTTATAGCTGAGCCTCACGTTTAGGATAGGTGCCCAGAAGGACGTTTCATTAGGGAATGCCGGTCTACTCCCGAGGCTCGGCAAGACTTTGCAGTCAAACCTCAACGAAAAAGCACCAACATGGACCAGGATTTGGGGACCTTCATCACCACAGGATCAAACTCTCCGTTTGCTTCGGCTGTGGCCACGACGTCGTCGTACGACTTACCGTACGCAACGACACGCTCCTCGTTTGCAGAGAAAGCAACCCATCCGTCGGGCGGGGCAGCTTCAAGGGCTTTAATGCGATCTTCTGGACTCATTTGGCGACCCAAGAACATTATGCGCTTCTTGAGGTCGCCCGACAACGATGTGTTAATTCGCTAGCGACAACCACAGGGATCAGCCGTGGAGCGTGCATGCGAAGATCACTGTAGCTTGCGCGCGGTGATGGTGATTTGCACGATGTCGGTGGTGACGCTGGCGGGATAAGCGCCGGCGGTGACTTCCGTGCCTCCACCGCTGAAGGCTTTGAGTTTCCAATTGTTCAGCGCGGTTCCCTGCACGGGGACGTAATAGCCTGCGCCGCCGTTCTGACTGTCGGCGAAGACTTGAATGATCTGCGTGCTCGGCAGTTTGTCGGCGACGGTGGTGAAATCGAGCGTGTCGCCGCCGGTCGGGTAGTTGCCCGAAAAAGTGAGGGTCCCAATCGCGTAGAAAAGATTGCTTCCGGAGCCGTCTTCGTTGCTTGGCGGTAGACTGATCGTGATGGGCATGGCTGCTCCTTAGAAATTGAGGTAAAGGAAGTAGAGGAAGTTAAGGAAATAAAGGAACTGAGACGAAGCGCTCGATGCGGCGTCCGCAATACGCTGTCGCGTTCCGTCCTTTACCTCATTTACTTCGTCTATTTCCGACACTTCTTAGAACGGGGTATACCCGTTGCGCGCGGAAAACGGCCGGCGGCGGCGCGCGGATTGCTGCTCGCGGCGAACGGCGGCGCTGACGAGATCTTCGATGGCGTCGGCCGCCGCGTCGTCCCACCTTTCGGCAAGCGGGCTCCCGCGGGCCCAACCGGCGAGCGCCGCGGTGGCGTAGGCGATCGCTTCCTGGGCGTTGCGGATCAAAACCGGCGAAGTGGAATCCGTGAAATCCGGATAGGCTTTTAAATATCGCAAGCGAATTTGCGTGTCTTGCGTGGCGCCGAGGAAATAGATGCCGTCGGCGCGCCACTCCCACACGCTGAGTGTCACGTCTTGCACGCGCGAGGGGAGGCCGCCGTGCTGCGAGAGGTCCACCATCTCGAGGAAATCGTCGGTTGAGCCGTTGGGGCGCTCCCAGATTTTCACCGGCACCAGGAGGTCGGTGGGCAACTGGTTTGGCGGCGCAGTCGAGTCGGAAATGGAAACTTGCAGCGAAGTGTCCGTCTGCGTCACGGCCGTGACGACCAGCAGAACATCATCCTGAATGAAGCCGCCGCCGCCCGCATTGCCGAGCACGCGCTGGAGTTTGCGGTACGCCGAATTGGCGTAAGGCAGCAGCACCGTGTCGGTGAAGAGATTTCCCTGCGAGTCATTCAAAAGCGAGCGCACCAGCGCCGTGATTTGTCCCGCCGTGTTGTACGCGCTTGATCCAACGACTGGCATGGTTGTGTCCTTGAGAAAGCTGTTTCTGGACTGCTCGATGTTGCTTGTAGTGGCGCAGTCCGCCTGCGGCAGGCAAGCTGCGCAACTACAAACGCCGCTAGCCGAATTTATTCACTGGGGAGCGGCGATTTTTGCAAATAAGCCGCGACGCCGATGACCGCGTTAATGAGCGCGGCTGCGGCGCCGATACGCAGTGTCGCGCCAATGCCTGCTTGCAAATTGAAATGCTGCGGATCGATTCCCAGGGCCGCAAATCCTGTGAGGACTCCGCCGGCACCGCCGCTGATGGCCGCAGCTAGTAGGCCTTTCAGCCAGATCTCAAGACGTCTGATAGTCATCGCCGCGCCTTCTCGCCTGATAGTTGACCGGTGCCACTTCGCAGGCTAAGCTCTGAATTGACAGGGAGCTGTGCTGGGCTTCGGCCCGTCATATCTACACCGACTTTAGGGCGGCCGTTTGCCGCCCTTTCTTTTTTGCGCTAGGGCACGACGACGAACGGCTGCTTGTGAAACGCCGGGACGGAATCGTCCAGGACGTCGTAGGCCCATTGGTCGTACTGATTTTCTTGGCGTTGCTCGCGGTCGTAGAGCCGGCGCTTCCCTGCTGAATTCGGAAACTTGCGGGGCCACTCGATGGCGCGGGCGACGTGCTCCGCGATCGTGGGCGTGAGCTGGATAAATTCGCCACGCGCGCTTTCCAGCGTGAAGCAATGTTCGTATTCGCCGCGCACGGGGTACGGCCCCAGCGCGGGAATGCTCACGCCGTTTTCGCGTTCCATGGTTTGCGCGTACCACGCGCGCGGTGAACCGTACACCTCCGGCGGCACCCATTTTTCGATGTGCCAACGATTGACTGCCGGATATTTCGGCTCCTGCCGCAGCTCGACGACTTCGCGGAGCAGCGATCCCGATTGCGGATCATGCTCCGTAAACTTTCCGCCGATCCAGGCGAGGCGATTCCAACCCCACACGGCGCGGTAGTTTGCTTCGGCAAAACGGTTGCGCCCGCCGGCTAGTTCGAGACGATGCGTGACGCTTTCCGGAGTCTCATGCGTTTCGCGGAGGACTCGAATCATTTTGAGCTTGGGGAAAACTCCAACGTCTTGACTACAAATTTGTGTTCGCCACAGTCGAGGAGCAGATCGGTGATCTTCGCGATCTGCCCTTCGACGAGGGCGTCATGCTCGCGGACCGTCGAGTGACACTGCAACACGGTTCCTGTTTTCAGTTCCCCCGGACCAGAATCGAGTTGCACGCCGATATCTGGCGCGATCATGGGCCGGAGGATGGCCACATCGCGCTGATGGTCCACATAAACAAAACGAAACACCAGCCGGTCGTTCTTGCCACGGGCAGAAATTCCGCCACACAGCAAGAGGACGAGGCCGCTGATGAAGGTGCGTCGCATTGCCAGATGTGAGGACTGAGTTGAACGAAAGTTGGGAAGCAAAGGAGGTTAAGGAGGTAAATGAGGTAAAGGATTGACAGACCAAAAGCGCGCATCAAATGAAACCGCGGGGTGGCTGCCTTTCCTTTACCTCTTCTACTTCCTCTACCTCCTCTACGCCTGCTCTTTAGTAGCCGCTGGGCCGCGCCAGAGTATCGATGAAAGCGCCGGTGCGCGGCGAGTCATCCCATACTTGAAACGCGGTGTCGAAGTAAAAAATGTAGCTGGCGGCGAGTCCGCCGCTGGCGCCGTAAATCGGAAACACCGTGTTGCCATTGACTTCGTAGAAGTCGATGTCCTTGAGCACGGCGCGTCCCCAGTGCGACAGGTCGAGAAAATCCACGCGGGTCTGGTCGGCGTTGACGCTGGACTTGATCGGCACACCGCTCATGGTCTTGCGGCCGCTGAAGAGCAGGTCGAGATCATTCCCGTCTTTGGCGCCGCCTTCCTTGATGATTTGCGAAACGGTGATGCCGAGGTTTTCCCAGGCGTGTTCCTGCTCGACGGCCATGTAGGCGATGAGCTTGCCCAGGTGGTTGATGCCCAGCGATTTGCGAACCTTGTTGATGGCCAGGCGGACGTTGGACGGGGTGAGCGCGGCGTTGCCGGCATTGACGCGCGGCGTAGCCAGCTGAATCGGATACGTTGCGCGATTCAGGTTGAGCCACGTTCCGGTGGTCGCGTTGTTCTGGTGGTATTTGATACCGAACAAAGAGACCGGCTGCGCTCCGGTGAGGCCGTCGTGGACGATCACGTCGGTGGCAACGGTGCCTGTGGGCACGTTGTCCACGGTGATGGTCTGCGTGGTGATCGGGTCGGCCGTCAGAACCGTCGTGGTCACGCTGGCCGCGACGTTGCGGTTGGTGGTCAGCGTGGTGTCGTAAATCTGGATGGTCTGTCCTGGATAAACGAGCGCCGCGCCGCTGGGCACGGTCATGGTGAACGTGGATCCCGCGACCGAGTTGATCGTTCCGAGGACGCCGTTGCCCGCGGTCTGCATCAACTTGTCGAGGAACGACCGGAACTGCTTCATGCCGTTGGCGACTTCGCGCTTGGCGGCATTTTCGATGGCGCGTTCGCGGCCGTTGGTGGCGTATTCCACCAGCTTCGTGATTTCAATGGCGAAGCGGAAGAAGATCGGCGAGACCTGCGCGACGTCGTACGCCGTGCCGGAACCGCGGCCCAGGTCGCCGCCGTCGGCGTTGTACGACCCGGCTTTGCCTCCGGGATTGACCTGCAAGGGCAGGCGCATATTGCGGCTGGAAACTTTCTCGACGTCGCCGCGCTGCTGGATCATGGTGAGCAGAATATCGTCGCGTTCATAGAGCAGGGGCACTTTGTCGCGCACCTTCTCAAGCTGCAACGCGACGACGTTGGCGTTTGCTTGTGCTGGCATCTTGTTTTCTCCTTATGAGGTCTGCGTTCCGGTATGCCGCATCATCGCGGCATGGAATCGCAAGGCGTCTCTTGAGAAGGCGCCGGAAAATTGGTGGTGCGCTGTCAGGATTCTGTACTCTGAAAAATGAAAGGCCTGCCGGAATCCACCGGTCGCGCGTAACCTCGCGCTGTTACATATCGAGAATTTGTTCGTCGCTCAATTTGCCGTAGTCAAACCGGCCTGCTTTGCCGGTGACTCGACCTGAGTGAACGGTTTCTCCCGTTTGTTGAGAACGAGGATCTGCTGAAATCGGCGCCGAGGACGCGACTTCCCTTCTCGAAGAAGCCGCGTCGGCTCGGGCGCTCTTGCCGCGATGCGCGGCTAAGGTGGTATTCGTCCAATCGCTGAGTACGCGCCTGGCGGCGACGGGAACAAGTTGCTGCGCCCGGTCATTGATCAGGCGCACGACGTGCGCGCGCGTTTCGGCATCGAGGCGCCGGCCGGCAAGAACTTGCGCTACCTGTTCGCCGAGCTGGCGATCGCCCTGCAGCGACTTCTCGATATCCTGGCGAATGGTAGCCGCGAGCCGGCCCGTCAATGGCGCGTTTTCTGCCCGGCCGCCATTGGGCAGAGCTTGCTGCAGCCTTCGCTCGATCGCGCCGCCGACACTTTTTTCCAAGTCCTGATTCGCGGCTCTCTCGAATTCGGCGTACGCGGAAAGCTGCGCCTCATTCCCGGCGGCGGAGTCAGAGGCACGCACGCGGCTGTCCGCGCTGGAGCTCACCCCTTCCGGGGCGAGACTTTTCTGCTCGGTGCGCGCCGACGCATCCGGCGAAGGAACACCCTCGGGCCGGAAGGCCTGAGCTACAGACTTGCGTTCAGTTCCATGGCCCGCTTGCTCGAGCGCGCGCAAGCCTTCAAAGACCATTTCGCGAAACGCGGCGGGATCCTCGCGCATCATCATCACCGCGAGCTGCGCGCGCGACGCGCGGGCCTGCTCTGGCCCACTTCCCTGCGTGCCGAAGTAAGCACGATCGATGTCATCGAGCACGCGGGCGCGTTCGGCCGCGGCGCGCGCTTCTTCCGGCTTGGAAAACACCTCGCGGTAGGCCGCGGTTTCTTGCTGAGACTTCTGCACCCCATCCCAGAATTCGCGCACCGTCTCGCCGTTCCAGGGATCCTTCATTTGCGCGGCGAGCCAGGTCGGCGGCTCCGGGGTGGCAGATACAATCCGTGTGCCTTCCGCGGCCTTCGCGCCGGGTGCGGTTGTTGTTGCAGCGTTTTCATTCCGCGCGTCCTGGCGAACGGCTGCAGCGGGAGACGCGTGGCCGGCCTTTGCGGCGCCACCCCTTGCGGCGTCTTCGCCGGCCGCGGACTCCTCGCCGGGAATCTCAACATCTTGCGCTTCCGCCTCGATCTCCAAAATCTGCTCGTCCGTCAGTGCAAATAGATCGTGAAGCGCGCTTCCACCGTTGGCGCGCGGAGATTCCGTTGGAACCAAGACTGTGTCAGGTTGCGGCATCGTCGTTCCTTATTGTTGCGTTGGCTGCGGCTTGCCAATCTTCGGCGCGGTTGGTGGCAGCGCTACGGGAGGCAGCGCGGCTTGCGCCATGGCGCGGAGGTGCGCTTCCGCGTGGGCGCGCACGTTGGCGAAGCCCGCGGGATTGGTCATATGAGCGGCTTGGCCGGCGTCGGAGTTGGCCCAGCGCTTGCACTCCTCGAACTCCACGGCGTGATCGTCAAGCAATTGATCGATCGGCACGGACGGAAGCACTAGGGATTGTGGTGCGAGTGCCGTGTTGTGTGACCCGCCAGCCGTGGAAGAGGCGCCTGGCGTGGATGCGATGTCTTGGTTTTCACGGGACGCTGATCCTTGATCACGGGAGACGTTGGCAGAACCAACATGCGCGACTTCCGAGGGATGCAGCGAGACGACGATTGGGGCGCTGTCCAGCAGTTGCTGAATTTCGCGCAGTTGTTTGTTGCGCGAATCTTCACCGGGAATCACCATTTCGGTGAGGCCCAAAACATTTTTGATGTAGCCCAGGTTCGCCGGCTCGGTGAGCGCTTTCTGAATCACCGGATCGTTGACGCTGAACAACTGCTGAATGACACCGCGCTGCTGCGATTTCAAGCGTGGAAAAGTCTCGTCCGCCTCGGGATGCACGCAGATGTTGCCCTTCAAATCGGCGATGCGAATGGCGCGCGAATCAAACACGCCGCCGGGACCGAGGAGCGGGATTTCCGCGTCATCGGGGCGGTTTTTGCGGAAGCAGTCGACGGAGAGCAGCATCACATCGGCATAAAACTGTTTCGTGCGCCGCCACACCAGACCGAGGCGCCCCATCGCCTGATCGCGAGCCAGCGCGTAGCCGCTGGCGGTTTTCACGTCTTCCATGTTCCCGCCAAAAATCGCGGGAAAGAGGCCGGTCAAAAATTGCGCCACCGGACCGATCAGATCCTGCTGATGGCGAATCATGTCCGGCGGAACTTGCGCCGGCGCCGGCTGGAAGAATCCCGCCGAGAGCGGTTGGCCGGGCCGCGCGCGCGCCGGAAAATGCGCGGCAGGTTCGGCAATCTGATTGGCGAGCGCGTCGAAATCCAGCACTTGCGGATCGGCGTAGATCGGCGGAATGCCGTACTCGTAAGTTTCGGCCTGCATGTTGGAGAGAACGTTGTAGCGCTCCTGCACCTGCACCAGCGAATCGCCGACGCTGGGCCGGTTCTGGCCGTCGCCGGGAAGCGCGTGCAGCACGCGCCAGTGGTCGTCCATCGATTCGCTGCGCGATTCGCAATAGGCATCGCCGGCAAAGGCCACGTAGCAGCCGTCAGGAAAGAGTGTTAACAGTTCGCCGCGAACTTCCTGGTCTTCGATGGAGTAAAACGCCCAGGGACGGAGCCAGGTGCGGTCGAAGGTGATGAGGTTCATCAGCGCGTCGCCGGGATGAATCGATGGCAGACCCTGCTCGACGCTCAGCCGCGAAACGCGTGCGTAGACATCTTCGGCACCTTGCGACGGCGAGGTTTCAATCTTGTTCGCTGCGTGCGGATAAGCGGCCTTCAACTTTGCGCGGTGTACTTCCGCCTGCCATTGCAGGTACGGATATTCGTGCATTTCGTTGGCCCAGACGGGCGTGTTCAATTCAAGGCCGCCGGCGATGGAGATGACTTCCTGGCCATTGGGAACGCGGCGCGTTCCAACGATCCGCGGCACGGTGACGCGCTCGGCTTTGCGAAGGTGCTCATCCCCCATCTCCGCGCCGCACGATGAACACGACAATTCTCCAGTACGGGCTGGGCTTGCCCCGCCCTCTGAAGCCGCACCACCATCTTCAGTGGGCGACCCAAGGGTCGCCCCTACGCCCGAGGAATACTCAGAGGCCGCCGTCTCTTTGCCGCATGCTGGACATTTGTACGTATCTTCGCCGAGGGGAATCTCCAGCGCTTCCAGCACGGTCTCTTCATGAAAGCCAAATCGTTGGCCGTCGGCGACGTAGCGGACGTATGCGCCGAGCTTGCCATCGGTCCACAAGAAGTAGCCGATGGAGCTGAGCAATTGCTCGACCTGATTGTTCTGTTCGATCAGTGTGGCCACATCGCTGGCCGCGCGCGCCGCGGAAATGTCCTGAAGCGATTGCGTGGATTGCGGATAGAAGCGCACGCTTGGGACGTCCTGCGACAGCACGGCAATAAAGGACAGCCCGAATCCCTGATAAAAATTGGTGACGAATTGGTAGCGCGGCATCTCTTCGAGTTCGCGGTCGTCGCTGGAGCGGTTCTCGTACGGGAGATGCCAGTTCATGTCGTTGGGATTCCACCAGGCGTACTGCAAGCCCTGCCAGAAAAGCCGCGCCTGGCGGATGCGGCGGATTTCGTGGCGCCGCGCGGTGACGCCCTCTTCGCGGTATTGCCGCACCAGTTCGCGGAGGGCGTTCACCAGTTTGGGCTTCAGGTCATCGAGCCGCTCGTTGTTCGGCCCTAGAGAGACCGCCGCGGGTTGCGTGGCGGACTTTTGGCGGGTGATGCCGAGCAACTCGTCGTCTTCCGAGTCATATCGCGCGGAACCGGCCGGGGCTTCGTCTCCGCGCGCCGTGGAAATGGGGGTGACGGGCGACGGAGTGTAGTTGCCATCCGCGGGCGCGATGGTGCCGGGTGTGCCGGTCCAGGTCTCAACTGTGGGATACAGGTCCATGCAACTCTCTCTAAATGTACTCATGCGTTGTGTACGCATGGATAATTATGCTAGTGTTTCCCCGCTCGAACGTGTTTCGGGGAGTGCTCCCAGTGGGGGTACTGGACACGGCCGAGAACCGTGGAAGGCTGTCTGCAGCCCTAGGAGTTCAAGTCTCCCACTCCCCGCACCCTCTTCCACGGGGAAAATATTGACGAATGCGGTTCATAGCGTATACTTACATTGGTTCTCGGCGTGTCCAGTTTTAAGCTTGAGGCGGCTCTTCTAGGGGCCGCCTTTTCTTTTTGGGCGATGCACCGCGGGCACTAGTGACCCGCCATCGTCTCTGTTCCGATTGACCGCGCGGCTTCCGATTCGCGTCGTGTTTGGATTTGCTGCCACGAACGCTTGCGCAAACGAGGCAGCGGCTGTGGCTTCGGCGTTTCAGGAAAATCCAACGGTGGAAATCCCGCCGTGCCAAGCAGCGAATTCATCAGCGCGCGGTTCTCCGCGCGGAGCCGCTCCACTTCTGCTTCGAGCGATTCGACGTAACGCCTTCTCAGTATCCGCTGCAGAAAATCTCTCATATATAATGGAAGACAATCCGTCATACAATTTTCAGACAATATGTGGTACGCTTGAGGCGGAGTAAAAAGATGCCCGCCCGCGCAAATCGCCAAAAGATTTCCACCACCATCGCACCGGAGAACGCGGCCTATCTGAAATCCCTCTTAAAGCGAGGAAAAGCTGGCACGCTTTCCGAAGCCGTCGACAGATCCATTGCTCTTGCCCGCCGCGCCGACAATCGCCGCAGGCTCGAAGAGGCCACCGCGTCCTACTATAATTCCCTCTCGGGCGTGGCCCTTGAAGAAGATCGCACGCTCGAGAGAGCTCTGGGGCACGAAGCGTCGCAGGTCGATTTCGATGGCGAGTAATCGACATACGAAGCTGCCATCGGCTCGCCGGGGCGAGATTTGGACCGCATATCTTGGCGATCCCCAGCAGCGTCACTGGGTACTCGTGGTGTCAGTGGATCAGCGCAATCTGAGCGACAACGCGGAAACCGTTTTGATTGTGCCGTTTGCCTCGCGCATTGTTGAAATACCCACGACCTTGGTGTTCCAGCCGGGAGAAACCAGCCTGCCGGGTCCGTCCTGCCTTCGCGGGCATTTCATCACCACGCTATCCAAGCGACGGCTCATCGAGCGTCAGCCCAGGTCATTGTCCCAAACGCGCATGCGCCAAGTGTGTGCCATGATCCGCCGGTCGTTCGATCCAGACGCGCCCATGTGAATTTGCCCTTCCGCAGATACATCACCAACGCGAACGGCGCGGCAATTTCGCAGGCTTAAATTGTTTGCGCGCTTCGTTTTCGAGGCGCTGAAAATGAATGGCACGCGATGTCGGATCGGTTGCGGATACCTGCCGGGCGATCTGCTCGTCCAGCGGCATCCCGGTCACGAATCGAGAGGTGCTCCAAGTGCTATTAGGGGGCGGGGCTTGCCCCGCCCTGGGCGGCCCATAGGCGGCCCCAACACCGGCGAGCCTTCCGCCGGAGACCAGTCCGTAACGCGCGGCGTCCGCGGGATCGTCGCCGTCCATTTTCCGGATATCTTCGATACGCCGCTCATCGCGAATCAGCAGCGGCAAGCAATCGATGAGCTTTGCGCAATTCTCGGTGATGATCCACGAGTCGCTTTCCAATAATTGGTACATCAACTGCCAGCCGCCTACGCGGTCATCGTCCGCCGCGCTGGGCCGTGGCAAGCCGTTCGCCACCAGCACGTCGCCGAGTTGCTCGGCGATCGACGCTTCGGCGGTGCGATGCGCGAACGCATCCGGAGAAAGAAAGACGTCGCGGATGGCCTCGCGCCCGCTACGCTCGGCGATGGCTTGCGCCAGCATCCGCGGCGAGAGACCGTTCTGCACGAATTCGCGATAAGTGACGATCCGCGAGTCTTGCCCCGTCACCCGTGGTCCATGATCCGAGTAAGGTCCCGGTACAGCACTCTGGTAGTTTTCACGGAAGGCCGCGCCTGGCTCGCGGGGCGTTCCCGGCACCGCGCAATGCCAATAGACCGCGCTGGGATGCTGGAATCCCCAGTCGATGGAGATCCACCGCGGCCACCACCCTTCGAGCCGCATCTCCTCCGCCCGCGCGGTGTGACGCCCGAGATCGAAAATGTCGAAGTACTGCCCTGCGAAAACATTCCAGTCCCCATCGAGAAACGCGCGGCGCAAGTGCTCCGGCAGAGCCTCGAGAGTGCGGCGATATTGCGCGTCGTTCGCATAAATCGGATTGTCATCAATCCTTGCGCGAATAAACGCGTAGTCGCTGGGATCGTAAAGCTCCGGCCGCTCGAAGCCCGCAGGTGGAACGTGATCCACCCACAATGCCTTCACCCAGGCGTGCCCGATGTTTCCGGGGTTCGTTGCGCCCGCCATCGAACAAATGCTGCCGGGCACGGGGCACCGGTTTCGTGAGCTGAGAAACTGCCACTGCTTCAAAGTGAAATGCGTCAGCTCATCTATCCCGATGAAAAGAAACTCCGCGCCTTGGTATTGATAGACATCGTTTTCGTTGCGGCAATAGCCGAAACGCGTGGTCGATCCATTCGGCCACGTCACCAGATGCTTGGATTCGTTGTAATTCCTGTAAAGTTTTCGCGGCACGTCTCGCCGGAACTGCGCCAGTAGGGACGATTCCAGCTCCGGATAGGTCCGCCGGAGTAGCAACGTATCCGCGCCATCTACTTCATGCGCCTGCCAAATCGTTTCCCATAGCAGCGCTTTTGTTTTTCCCGGCCCTGCTGCCCCGCCAAACAGCCGGTACTTCGCAGGTGATCCATGGAATTGACGCTGCCGCGGAAAGGCATCGTAGCAATCCGCGAAACGTAGCGGACCGCCCTTGCCGGATCGGATCGTTCCTCCTCGACTTCCGCGGATTCCCATGGATTCAGAGCCGATCCCTTCCGGGGTTACGTCGAAGCCTTTTATGCCCCACGCAGCTTCTTTCCGACGTAAAACGCCACGCCCCCACCCAACAACGCTACTGCCGCTGGCCAGTGATGCAAGCTCAAAACGACGCCTGCCACCACCGCAGCAATTCCCGCCACTTGTGCGATCTCTCCAATGAAAACTGTCTTTGCGTTTGCAGCCATGCTTGTAATTGCCATATATTCTCCCCTCCTAGTTGCTTTCAGCGCGGTGGACGCGGAACTCCGGTCCAATCCACGGTGATGGATTCCTCGATCGTCGTCGTGTTTGTGCCAACCTTGCCGAATTTCATTTCCCGAACTTTGTCGAGCTCCGCTTTTGCAATTTTTTCGTCCGTGGACTGCAGTAACCTCGCGCTCAGTCCCACGAGATCGACCCGCGCCGCCACGGCATTCGCATACGAGGATCCATCCTGCATCGCCGCAAAATCTGTGGGCCCGGGTAGCGGAATAACCTGCAGCTCGTTTTGCGCTGCCCTTCCGCGGCTCCGTGGAGGCGGGGGCGGTGCCGCTCCTGCGCACGCATCGTGGTTCGAGCAGACCGCGGAGGAGTGCGCGGTCCCGGCATCGAAGGCTCCACTCGCGTCGTCAGTCGCAGCTTGCGTGTTACGCGTGGAAATCCCGCCCCCCTCCATGGAGGCCGGCCCGTGACCGTTGGCAGCTTTGCCGCCGCCATTTGCGCCGACTGGCGGGCAGTCGTCGCCTCCGCTGATGCGGCCGTTTGGACCAGCATGCCCGTTGGTTTTGGGTTGCCGATTTTTGCGTGTCACGTTTTTCTCCTACGCGGCGGCGGCATACTGGCGCCGCGCCCAGGAAATAATTCGGTCGTGCGGAAGATCCGCGAACTCGCAAACGAGCTTCAGTTCCGCCGCTTCAAAGGGGCTGTCGGCTCGCAAATACATACGCGCCTTCAGACAATTTGCGGATTCCCAGCCCTCTTGGTCGCTGCCATTCGGACCCGCTTCCGCATCTTCGTAGGCCTGCTCCAAAACCGCGCGCCAGAGCTTGCGTTCCCCTTCGGACATAGAACCTCACGGAGAAATGAAGACGATGAACTTCCGCTGAACCGTATGTAGAACGGCCCGCAGCAACGCTTCCGGCGAATCCGAAGCGTCTTTTACACCAGGATTTTTGCGGTTAGGCCGCTGCCACCCGTGGACGAATTGAACTTGATGCGCAGAAACTTGGATTGAACGTTGCTCACCGTCCGAGCCTCGCCTGTTGTCGCTGTCGTTGTATCAATCGTTTGGTATTCCGAATCGATGTCCGACATTGCGCCCTGCAAGACCAGACTTACGGCCGTTGGCGCGGTCCCAAAAATCGTTTGCCACCGCACGGCCGTGCCGCCATCTGGCAAACCTGTGAAGCTCGGCAGCGCGAACTGGCTGCCGGCCTGTGCGCTGCCGGGAAAAGTTTCGTTGTTAAAGCTGAAGCCCACGTCGCCAGAGAAAAGTGAACTCGGTGGAGTAACATTCTGATAGCTAGGCATCACGGCTCCTTGCGACCCGAGAAGAGGGCCTTCCGGCTTGGGTTTAAATTCCTGGACTTCACGTTTGGCTCGAACGAGACACGGATCAGCCGGCGTACATTGGCGGGCAGCCTTCGGCCAGTGCCAGTCGCCGCAAAATGTGTGAAACGGCGAGACTTAGTGAATCATCAGTGCTGTTCTTGGATCAGAAATGGAGAGGATAGTGGAGCACCAGAAAAGCTCCCTAAAAAGCAAAACGCCCCGGGGTTGCCGGGGCGTGCCTCTCTACGAAAATAAGTGTACCACATCCGCAATTATTGTCAAGCGAAATTTTCATTTTTCCTAAAGATTTTTTTAGCCCACTGTTTTCAAGCACTTCGGCGCGCGAACGAAGGCCGTTCGCTCTGATCTACTGATGGTAAACTTTCCGGCTGAAGGTCTTCCCCGCGCGACTCCCCTGACTTCTATCCCTTATCCTACGCTTTTTCCTTACAGGGCCGCTTTTCGGCAACTCCGTGCATGCGCGGGAGATATCAAGTCCCCAGGACGAGTCCACCGCCGCAGAGATTCAGCAAAAAGAAACAGTTGCCTCTGCTTTTCTACGCCAATTTGAGGGCCAAGAGTACGAAGTCGCTCCGCTGCGGAAGCCATGCCTGCGGACAAATATAATTTCCGCGCCGCCGAGCTCGACGCCAAGGAACCTCCATCCGATTGCGACAAGGGCGGCCCCAGCCGTGCGAAATCCCGCGCCGAGCTGCTCGGCTATCCCCACGATTCCTTTGCCGCCGTCAAACATTCTCTCGGCGCCATCAGTGCCAAGAACATGTTCGATCCCATCGAAGGCCCTTACGCTGGGCCGGCAACACGGCCGAATCTCGCGCCGGTCATCATTTGGCATGCCGCCGACCACTACGCCTGGATGACCGTTTACCTGCGGCTCAACGGCATCGTGCCACCCGCAAGCCGCGCCACTCCCCCGCCGCTGAGCGATAAATACTAGGCTCCAACGGCCGATTTCATCATTTGTACGTTTTCGTACAAATATTATGATTTGTACGTTTACGTACAAGAACAAATACTTGCACATTTTCGTACAAACAACTATTCTTGCTCAGGAGAGGAATCGAGCATGCCTTCCAAAACGCACGCCGTGTTGCTCGCGGACGTCCTGGGATCTCGGGCGAGAAAGGATATCCGCAGCCTGCTCGGCAAAAGACTCGCCGCCGCCTCGCAGCGTCATCTGCGCCAGGGGCTTATCAAGCTGCCCTATTCCATTACCGCAGGCGACGAGTTTCAAACCATCGCCGCCGCCCCGTCATCCATCCCGGCAATCATCCTGGATCTCCGCAGGGCCCTCCGCCCGCTGGCCCTCCGGATCGGAATCGGCTTCGGCCGGATTACCGACCGCATTCAGCCGCCCGTAAACCGCCTGGGAGGCGAAGCCTTTCAATCCGCACGCAAGTCCATCGACAGCATCAAAGCTCAGGGCCTCTTCAAATTCGAAGTTCTCACCGCGTTTGAGTCCGCCGACGGGCAGTTCAACGAAACCATAAATTTGATCTACGGGCTTCACGATACCCTGGTGCTCAAAATCACAGAAAAACAGTGGGAGACCATCGAACAGTTTCTTGACAGGCCTACCTTGGAGCGAACCGCCAGGCGCTTAAGACTCGACATCTCCACTGTTTCCAGAAATCTAAAACGGGGATACTATTGGCAGTTATCAGAAACAGTTAAAGTGGCCGAATCGTTAATCAAAAGCGTTTTCCGCTAGTTGTACGAATTTGTACAAATCCGGAGACTTGTACGAAATCATGCAAATCTACTTCAGGGCACTTCTCGCGATTTACCTGGCGCATCTATTGACGGACTTCGTCTTTCAGACGCACCGCCTCGTGGAACGAAAGCGCCGCAGAAAGCTTTCCGCATATGTGACGCACGGCCTCATCCACTACCTCGCAGCGGTCGCAATCACCGGTTTCGTCATACGCGGTTCGATTCTCTCACTGCGAACTCATCTGGTGCTTGTCGCGCTCGTGCTCGTTCATCTGCTGATCGACCTGTCAAAGATGGAGCTCACGCGAAGGCACCCCATCTTTGATGGCTCTGCAGCCTATGTGTCCGACCAGATTCTTCATCTGTTCACCATCCTTCTCTCGGCTTACCTGCTTCTCCCTGGGATGCGATTCGCGGAGTTGGCGGCCGCGCTGGGGAGCACCCGAAATATCCCCAACAAATTTCTTGCGGTGCCCGTGATATACGTCGCGGTCGTCTTCGGCGGCGGATATCTGATCCGCTTCTTGACCCGCTCCCTGGCGGAAGGCGTCAAGAGTCATTCGCCCGACCAAGCCAGCGCGCAGTTGCAAAACGCCGGCCTGTACATCGGCTGGCTCGAACGATTCCTGGTGGTCACTGCCCTGCTGCTGCAATCTCCCGCGACGGTGGGTCTGATCCTGACGGCAAAAGCCATCGCCCGCTATCCCGAGTTCAAGTCCGAGCGCTTCGCGGAATATTTTCTGATCGGGACACTTTTGAGCATCTCGTTTGCTCTCCTGGGCGGAGCGCTCCTGGCAAAACTCGTGTTCGGGCAGGTCCGATTCACAGGATGAAGAGCGCTGTGGCAAGGATTTCGCGCTGCACGTTGCCGCGCGCCGCTGCGCCTCTGCTAAAATCTCTGTGTGACCTCCCCAACAATTTCTCCCCGCCTCGCGCACATACAGCTCCACCCCATTAAGTCGCTCGACCCTATTGAAGTGATAGAAGCCCGCATCGGTCCGGGCGGCGGCCTTGAGCACGACCGTGCCTGGGCGCTCTTCACCGTCGATGGCCGCTGGCTCAACGCCAAACGCACCGCCGCCATGCACCTGATTCGCGCAGCGTATGCGCCGGACCTCAGCAGCGTCACGCTTGCTGTTCCCAGCGATCGCCGCAATATTCCCGCGCGTACGTTTGCATTTCCCACCGGCGCGGAAGATGCCGCCGAATGGTTCAGTGTCTATTTCGAGCAGCAAATCATCGTGCGTCACTCGCCAAATGGATTTCCCGACGATCCCATCGCCAACGGCCCCACGATAGTCTCCACCGCTTCGCTAGACGCTGTCTGTTCCTGGTTTCCGGACATCCATGTCGGTGAGGCGCGCTTGCGCTTTCGCACAACGCTGGAAATCAGCGGCGTCCCGGCTTTCTGGGAAGATCAGCTCTTCGGCGAAGAAGAACGCAGTGTTATCCGTTTTCGCATCGGCGAAGTGAACTTCGAGGGCAGCAATCCCTGCGCCCGCTGCCCCGTTCCTCCACGCAATCCGCATACGGGCGACGATTTGGTGGGCTTCCAAAAGCGTTTTGGCGAACTGCGCCGCGCACAGCTTCCGCCTTGGTCCCCGGTTGCGCGCTTCGATCACTTCTACCGTCTCTCCACAAACACCCGCGTCGCTTCCTCCGAACGCGGCAAAGTCCTGCAACTTGGCGACCTCCTCGTGCGCGCTTAGTTTCACTTTGCCAAAGCCCGTGAGACCAGTTACCGTTGGCCCCGGCGGCGTGAACCCCTATACTATCGCCCGCTCCTGGAGATTCGCGGCGCCCTATATCCAAAAAGTTTCCGGTAAGCCATATCAAGCCCTCAGCGCGCCAGCCCTTTGTCATCATCTGGATTTTCGCAAAGAGCTGAAAACTCCCGGCTTTACGTTTGTTCCCTTTCAGATCACTGCGGATGGACGTCTCGACGGATTTCTCGGCTGGTTTGAAGCGCAATTGTGTGAGGGTGTCTATTTTTCATGCGCTCCTTCGCAGCCGTCAAGCAGTTGGGGGCAGCTGTACTTCCCTGCGCTCGAACAGCACCAACTGCGCGCGGGCCAGAGAATTGTGCTTCAGCTTGATCCCAATACTGTCGATTTGGAGGCGCGATGGAAATACCGCGTCCAACTCGCCGAGACAAGCGACAATAACGCACCGTCAGAGTGACTCAGCTTCCGGGCTCGAAATACTTCCGCGGAGGAAACATTCCGCGGCGCAGAAACTCCGCGCCGCACCGGCGGCGGACCTGCTCCGACCACTGCACCCAGCTTCGCTCGCTTAAACCCAGAAAATGCCGCGCATTTTCGTATGGCGCCAAGCCCAAGTAGTACAGGCGAAAGAGCACCATGCGCGACGCCCAGTCCGGCCCAGCCAGCGCCTTCTGCCCCGCCAGCGCGAAGTCCGCCACCCATTCATTGAGCCGTGCGCGTACGTCCGGCCTCCATAAGAACTTTCCCGTGTCCTTCCAATTCAGCGCCGAAATTCCGCGCTTAGTTTCCAAAACCTCGCGTGCGCCGCGATACACTTCCCAGCACACGTCAAAGGCCAGTTCCGGTTTCGCGCCCATCGCTCCTCCGCCGCTACGACATTTTCCGCATGACCGAGTAACTAGGTTGTTCAAAAAACTTGGCTGCCATCCCATGCGTGCGGAACTCGGATCTCTGCATTCCGACGCAAACTTCACTTCTCAAATCCGTTGAGAAAGTTGTCAGTTGTCAGCTGTTCGATCTCCGTGAGGTTGGAAGGAGGAAGCAAGCAAAACCGCACGCATCTCCTTCAGTTACTCACAACTCCTCCAACTCAAAGTCTTGACGTCGGAGCACTGAGTTTGACGCCCGGAGACAGCCGCCAGGTCATCGAACCCTAAACCGCGAGGCCCGGAGCAGCAATTTGGAACTTGAGGTTCGCATTCGAACCTCTTCCTTCCTTTTTTTCTGACTGACAACTGAAAACTGAAAGCTGAAAGCGGCTCAACACGCTACCGGATGAAACACTGCCGCACTCATGCCGCGAACCACGGCCCGGGTCAAAATCCGCCGCCGGATCATCCGTCGCAGCTTGTACTCCCACACCACTCCAACTTCGCGCCGCATCACTTGATCCGCTTCCCGCCGCCGTTTCTCCAAAAGAAATCCGCCATATCGCGGCTTGCGCAAATTGCGAAGCTGCGCAGAGATGCTGGCCTCGCCGTACTGCGTCAGCGAGGCAAGCTCCTGAAGCGTTAGCCACGTCTCGCACTCCGCCGCGGACAGCATCACGTCGCAGAGCACCTCTCGCTGTGTCCGCGCCGGCTTTCTCCTTGCCTGTTTCTTTTTCTTCGTTCTCCGCATCTCCATTTCCTCCTTTCCTGTCGTTCATTTTTCCGGGACAGGAAACTCGTTCTGCGTCTCTTCGAACGCATCTGTACCTTCGGCTTCTTCTTCGTCCGGCTCAGTCCAAGCCAACCTATCCGGATCCTCGTAATCTCCCGCGCAGGCACTGCACGCACGCACCGCGGCTATGCCCGCTCGCTCCGCTATTCGGTTCGCCATGCTTTGTCCACCGCGGTCTCAGGCGTCTCGAAAATTCCCCGTTGCGCGCCAAAGATTTCCACAATTTTCCACAAACATTAACCTAAGTAGTATCCTTGACTATTCTTACTATAGTGTTACCTTGCAGTTCCTGTCCCCGCAGGAGGAAGTGGCCCGTGACCAGATACAGCACCCAGCCCCCTTGGGAATTTCTCTTGTCGGCTTCTCGCAACTCGCTGCAATCCTACGAACTCACTCGACTCAGCCACGCCTCCAATCTCCGCAAGGAAATTGGAACGCTGCTGGATCAATGGCTCGAGGAAAACGCCTCCGCAATGGTTGCTCGTTGGTTGATGCAACAGCGCGAACCCTCCGTTCACCCGGCGGAGGCGCAAGCCGCCGCCGACAGCCCCGGGCCGGCAAACGGCCATTGTGTGTCCGATAATTTTCTCGCGGAGCCGGCGGTCAAACCGCCTAGCAGCCGCGGCATTTTCTGAGGTCATGCCTGCTTTTCGGGGCCATTCATTAAATTCGCCGACGGGTGCGCCGCTCCAGTTCGTGCTGGGCGGTTGGCGTAAAAGTGTGCCCGATAGAATCCAGAGGTGTGCCAATGTCGCAGCGAACCGCGCGCACTCCCTGCGCCCTTCGCCTACTCGCGTTCCAACGCCAGCTTCATGCTCCATCGCCGCCACCGCCGCAATGCAATCAACATCGCGTTACGTTCTGGCTTCTTTATATGCGTTAGCAGACTCTGGGGTTTAGGGACGCAATCGTGCGCTTCGCACAGAGCGTGAGCACACTTCGACTTGTAGAAACAAAACTGTTGAATTATGTCTAGTTCGGACTAGCGGGTTGTCGGAGGAACTGCAGTCTGTTTTTCTAAAAGTTGCTCTTTGCGGTAGACCAGCGAATTGATGTCGTACGTCGCAAGCTCGAAGCCGTGGCCGTGCGTGATGGCGTCAGTTGGACATGCTTCCACGCAATAGCCGCAGAAAATACAACGAGAATAGTCGATGTTGTAAACACTCGCGTATCTCTCTCCCGCGGAAATCCGGCTGGCATCCGTATTCTCGGCAGCCTCGATGTAAATACAATTGGCGGGGCAAGCCGCGGCGCACAGGAAGCATCCCACGCACTTTTCGAGGCCACTCTCATCGCGATGCAAGACGTGTATGCCCCGATAGCGTGGCTGGAAATGTACCGGCTCGTAGGGATAGTTCTCCGTAACAGTCTTCCGAAACATATTTCGGAAGGTTACGCTGAAGCCCTTGACCAGCGCACCGAACGTCTCGCCTACTTCTCGAATGATAGATGGCATAGGACTAGAAGTTTAACAAACGCTTCTCCAGCGGGCAAACGACGTTAGGCGAAGAAGATCTAGTCTGCATTCCCCGAGCCCGGCGTGGCGCCTCGTATACTGCTAGATGTCGCTCCAGAATCGGCAGTCGACGCGGCACCCGTCAGCGCTTCGATAATCAACTTCCCGTGAAAACGCCCGTTCTCGATAAAAATCTCTCCCGTGTCACGTCCGCCGATTACAACTCCCGCAAGATGAATTCCCGGAACGTTGCTTTCAAGCGATTGCCCATTGAGCGTCGGTTTGCGCGTCACCCGATCGAGTTGCACGCCTAGGCTTTCGATGAATCGGTAGTCGGGATGGTAGCCCGTCAGCGCAAAAACATGCTTTGCGGGGATGCCTTGTTCGCCGCTCGGAGATTGCACGACCACTGCGTCATGCGTAAATTCCTTAACCGTCGTGTTCAGCAGGCCGGTAATCTGCCCGGCCTTCAGCCGATTCTCTATGTCCGGCTTGATCCAATATTTGATCGAGGGGCTAAGCTTCGCCCCACGATGTACTAGCGTGACATTCGCGCCGTTGCGATACAGTTCCAACGCTGCGATGGCAGCCGAGTTCTTCCCGCCGACCACCACTACATCCTGCCGCCAATAAGCGAAAGGATCGGTGTAATAGTGTTCGACGTGCGGGAGTGTTTCTCCGGGCACGCACATCTCATTCGGAAGATCGTAATACCCTGTCGCAATGACGATGCGTTTCGCGTGATACCGGGCCTCGACGCTGTCGGGCGAAACGGTCGCCACTTCAAAATTCCCCACGTGCCCGCTAACCGCCGTCACGCGCTCGTACATCCGAATCTCCAGCCCGTAATATTCCGCCGTATTCCGGTAATATTTCAGCGCTTCAACGCGCGTAGGCTTCTCCCCGAAACAGCTCATCGGCAAATCGCCAATCTCCAGCAATTCCGGCGTCGTAAAAAATGTCATGTTCAGCGGATAGTGGTACAACGAGTTGCAGAGGGTGCCTTTTTCCATCACCAGCGGACGCATGCCTGCGCGGGTTGCCTCAATCGCGCACGCCAGGCCCGTTGGCCCAGCCCCGATGCAAATAATATCGTAGGTTGACATCGCCAATGCAGTTTGACGAGAGTCGAATGGAATTGCAAATCAGTCTGTTTTCATTGGATTGCAGGGGAATCCAGGATTTCCGTCAATTCCTGCCGGAAAGCATTGAGTTCCTGCATCCGTTCGGACGTTACCGGAAGCTCCGTCTTCTTCCAAGCGAACACTTCTCCACTGCCGCGTTTCAGCCGCACGCTCAGGTTCCCATCAACGATGTACGAAGCTGGGGCAAGCAGTTTCAGACCACTGTGCAGTTCCGGCGCCAGCACCGCGGCACAATTGCCCCGCCGCATGCATAGTGCACTCTCGTAAGGTGGAATCGCAATGGGGCGAAATCCGGCTTCGAAAAGCCGTTCGATAATCTTCATTTGCTGCGGAGAAAGTTCAACCATGGGATGCAACGCCGTCAACGGGTTGATCTTGCAACTATGCTCTGCAATTACGCGGCCGTCGAATCCGCCGCTGCCGAAGAGCCCTCAAGTTGCGAAAGAATTTCCCGCAACGTGGTAATCAATTCATCCCTGGAAACGTGGCTCTTCTTAAATTGAATCCTGAATTTGAACGACTCACTTTGCGGTTCGAAGTGAAAAATAAAAGGCTGCGGCCGCTGCGGCCCGGCCTGTTCTTCCCGGCGTTCCCGCCGCGCTTCGTCGCGCGTCAGGCCGCCTTGCATGATGCGCTGAAGCATCTCCATCATCTTCTTCTCGGTGGGCTGACGCGCAATTTGCAGCAATAACGACTTGGAATTGATTCCCTGCTCGACGCACTTCTTTCTTAGCGACTCCGGAATATTGCGCAACGACAAAGTCTCGGTGACCGAAGACCGCGCCCGCCCAATTTTTTTCGCGATGTCTTCGTGCGTATACTCAAACTGCGTACTCAGTCGATGCAATCCATCCGCTTCTTCAAACGGCGTCAAATCCTTGCGCTGAATATTCTCAATCAGCCCGATTTCTAGCGTTTCCGCGTCGTCGGCCGTCTTCTCAATGCAAGGTACTTCGCGCAGCCCAGCCGCTCGCGAAGCATGATACCGCCGCTCGCCCGAAATAATGTAAAAGCAATCCTCCCGCGGCACAAACCGCACCAGCAGCGGCTCCAGCACGCCCTTCTCGCGGATGGACTCCGTCAACTCCCGCAAATCACCCAATGCTTTGCGCGGCTGATCCGGATTGGGGTGAATCCGGTCAACCGGAATCATCCTCCCGATGGTCGCTCCGCTATAACTTGTCAGCGATTCGACGTAGTGCGCGTCATGCCGCATCTTCAGCGTGACGGGTAACCCGATCCTCTTCGACACGTTGGATAACCTCCCCAGCGAGCTTCTTGTATTCGATCGCGCCAGGTGACTTCGGCGCGAACGTTAAAATAGTTTCTTTATAGGCTGGACTCTCTTCGAGGCGCACGTTCTTGCTGATCTTTGTTTTAAACAGCACTTCTCCAAACACCGAACGAATCTGCCCGTGCGTATCTCTCGAAATGTTTGTGCGCTTGTCGAAGAGTGTGATCACGACCCCCAACACTTTCAGGCCGGGGTTTGGCCGCGCGCGGATCCTCTCGTACGTCTCCAGCAAATCGTCGGTGCCCTCAATCGCAAAATACGCCGCCTGAATCGGCACCAACAAATGTGTGGACGCCACCAACGCATTGACGGTCAATATTCCCAACGACGGCGGGGTATCCAGTACCACATAGTCGTAATCCTTCAAAATCGGTGCCAGCGCATCTTTCAACTTAAACGGCGCGTCGAACTGCCCCGCCAATACCTGCTCCAGTTTCGCCAGAGCTAGGCGCCCTGGCCCAAGAAAAAGTAACGGATCTTTCGTCGGCTTGATCACCGACGTCATTTCCGTCTTGTGGTCACTCAAGACATCGAACATCGACACCGCGATTTCGCCCGAGTTATAAAACGCAATCGTGGAATTCGCCTGCGGATCCAAATCGATCAGCAGCGTTTTCTTGCCGCGGTTCGCCAGTGCCGCCGACAAGTTGATCGCCGTCGTCGTTTTTCCAACGCCGCCTTTTTGATTTGCAACCGTGATGATGGCAGTCATGCTTTTCTGCCTCCGCCCGCGCACGCAAAATCGAGCCGCCGCGGTCCGGCAACCGGGTTCCTATATATGGGTGCTGCCTCCAGAAAACCCCCAAGGCATAGGCTAACTCTACGTTCGCAACCGATTGAATGGCAAGGGAAAAGTGGAAAGAAAAACAAATCTACCGGTGGAAAACCTCTTACTGCTGGATGCCCGCCTTGCACCAAGAACGCCAGTTCCAAATTGGAAATCCCCCCCGCCAAAAATTCCACAACGTACGAGGAGTTAACCAGGCCCAAGCCCTTCGGATGATTTTCATCCCAATTTGCCACATCCCATTGCTCCCCTTACACTGAATCAACAACCGCGCCGCCATGATTCGACTATCGGTACTCCGCACTGAGCTTGGTCCCACCGTAAGACTCGCACTCCCGCTCGTCCTCGCAGAACTCGGCTGGATGAGCATGGCCATCGTAGACACCGTAATGGTCGGTCATCTCCCCAACAGCGCGACAGCCATGGGTGCCGTCAGCCTGGCCTCCAACATCTTTATGGTTCTCGCTCTGTTCGGCGGTGGCTTGCTTCTCGGTCTGGACACACTTGTCTCTCAAGCTTTCGGCGCGGGCCAGCGCGAAGACTGCCATCGTTCCCTCGTGAATAGCATTTATCTCAGCATCGCGCTTACGCCTCTCTTGGCCGCGCCGGTTTGGCTTTTGCCAGCGCTCCTGCGCCGGATGGGCGTCGAATCCGGCATCCTGGCGCTGACCATCCCCTACGCCAAAGCGCTCACGGTTGGCCTCTTTCCTTTACTGCTCTACTTCGCCGTTCGCCGCTGTCTGCAAGCCATGAACATGGTCAAGCCCGTCGCATTTGCACTGATCACCGCAAACATTGTCAACGCGCTCGCCAATTGGATTTTGATCTACGGCAAGTGGGGCGCGCCGGCGATGGGCGTCGTCGGTTCTGGCTGGTCCACAGCCTTTGCCCGCACCTATATGGCGGCGGTCCTTGTCGGCTACCTACTCTGGTACGACCACCGTCATCGCACCGAGTTGCTCAAAACTCCCGTGGATATAGATCTCCCTCGCATCCGCCGCCTCATCACCCTCGGCTTCCCCGCTGCACTGCAGTTCACTCTCGAAAGCGGCATCTTTGCACTCGTCACCGCGCTCATCGCTCGCCTCGGAGCCATCCCTCTGGCCAGCCACCAGATCGCGCTGAACACCGTCGCCTTCACCTACATGGTCCCATTAGGAATTGCTTCCGCCGCTGCCGTGCGTGTCGGCCAAGCCATTGGCAGAAAAGATCCCGAAGGCGCAGGCCACGCCGGCGGCACCGCCATTTTTGTCGGCGCAGCTTTCATGACCGCGGCCAGCGCAGGCCTCCTCATTTTCCCTCGCTGGATCGCGCGCATGTACACCCCGGACGAAACCGTCATCCACAGCACGATCTTGCTCTTAGCGGCGGGTGCAGCCTTTCAATTGTTCGATGGGATTCAAACCGTGGCCACCGGTGCTCTGCGCGGCGCAGGCGACACGCGTACTCCCATGCTCTGCCACTTTACCGCCTACTGGGTCATCGGCTTGCCACTGGGCGCCTGGCTCTGTTTCTGGCGTGGCTGGGGCGCCATCGGCCTCTGGGTCGGCCTAAGCCTCGCGCTCATCCTCATCGGCATCGTCTTGCTCTTCGCCTGGCGCCGCGCGGTTAAGCGTCTAATGCTTGCCGGCTGATATCAAATCCATTCTTGTCAATTGCACCAACGAGCAGGTTTGCTCTTTTCGTACTCCCCTTAACCGTAACATCATCCTTCCGCAAAGGAGATGACGCCGTCAGAAGCCTTCTCTTATTCTGGTGACAACGACGGGTTACCCAGAAAATCGGAGATGGCGGGGTCCGAAAACTTGCACGGAGGAGCTTCCCATGCCGCATCACAAGCGTTGGCTAGCCTGGTTCTGGACGTTGCCGTTGCTCCTCGCCCTGCCGCGCCAGCTTCACGCGGCGCAAGCGCCCGCCCTTCCGGCCGCGCCAGCCCGTGACGCAGACGATGATGCCGATGAAAAACCTCTGCCATTCTCAAATCTGAGCGTTCAGGTCTCTGAAAACGGCGACCTGCACGTCGCATTTTTGTCCTTCGGCGAATCCATCTCTCCGCAATCCGCAGAGACCGCCGTGGGAAACACTCTTGGCTGCAAAATCGCATCGGTCTCCCGCTTTCCACAGCTAGCCAATTCTTACCACTCCTTCGACGGCTCCTGCCATGTACAGCTTTCCGGGACAAGGTTTCTCCGCCAACTCCAAATCAATCTCGCCCCACTATTGGCCTACGCCCGCTCTCAAAATAGCCATCGCCTCTCCCTGACCTTCAACCTGCCCGACACGGAAATCTCAGAATCGCAGCCCCCGTCCAACCTGAATCCGTTTTTTAACACCAAGTTAGCGGCGAAGTACCGGCAACACGTCAGTCGAAATCGCGAATACTCGTGGACATTGGATTCACCTGTCCCCGCCGCCGTCTCCGTCTCTTTCGGATACAGCAAAAACTACGTCTTTCGCGCTGGCGCCTCCATTCTCGCAGTATTGCTCGCTCCTCTTTTTCTGGTTTTTTGGCTTGGCCGCAAAGCTCTCTCGGCTCAAACGCAGGACAAATCCGTCGTCTGGTTCAGCTACATGCGCTTCTTGCAGTGGACCCTTACCGGCACTCTCATCGGCTGGTGGATCGCCTCGGAGTCCGTCCACTTGCCCGCTCTATTGAAGTTTCTTTCCACCGCTGCCTGGTTACGGCACGCATGGGAATCGCCCGTGAGTCTGGCGATCGTGCAATGGATTCCCCCGGTGATTGTCTGGGTTCTTGGCTTCGCGCTCTCACATCCCGTTCAGGAAAAGCTTCGTGGTCTGACCTGGACCCGGCGAGAGATCTTTCTGCAGGGCGTCTTTTCCGTTTGCTCCGCGCTGCTCCCCGTCGCGATGTTCCTCACGGGGCTCGAGATGCTCGGCACTTCAAACTCCCGCTGGGCGGCCGTCTGCTTTCTCGCCGCGTTCTTCACATTCGTATTTGCCGGCCGCGCCCTTCGCAAAGTCATGGGCACGGAAGCACAAGCCCTCACCACCGGTGAATTGCGCGATCATGCCTTCGTCATGGCTCAACAGCTCGGCGCGAAACTTCAGCAGGTCTACGTCATTCCTTCCGGCAAAGGCCAAATGGCCAACGCGTTTGCACGCACCGGCAACACCATCGCTTTCACCGACTTTCTCCTCCAACGCATGTCGCGCCGTGAAGTGAACTACATTCTCGGCCACGAACTCACCCACATAAAGCTCGGGCATCCCGGGAAAATCGCCACCGCGCGCATACTCAGCATTTTTGGAGCAATTTTTATTCTCAGCTTTCTTACACCCTTTCTTTTCGAATCCCCCGTTCTGCGTTACGCAATTATCTTGGTGTTCGTAACCCTGGTTCCGCTCTTCTGGGCGCGCCGTTTCGAGTATGCCGCCGACGCGGGGGCCGTGGCCGCCACCGGTGATCCACAAGCCGCCATCTCCGCGCTCTTCAAACTCTCCAGCCTGAACATGATGCCGTTTCACTGGAGCAATTGGAGCGAGAAATGGCTCACCCATCCTTCGTCCTTGCGACGCGCACAAGCCATCGCCCACAAGGCCGGCATCCCCATCGAGCAAATCACTGAAATCGCCCGGAGTAGTGTCGCACCCGCCGATCATTACTCGCTGCCTCCAACCGTGGCGCTCGGCGTGAAAGTCCTCTCTTCGCAACGAAAACAAAGCGCCGCCCTGCGCGTCACTTTCGGTTTGCTTGCCGCCATCATCTTTACGCCGGCCGTCTTTGCTCTGCTCGCAGGCCACTTTGCTCGCCGCACGCCGCTTCACGAACTTCTCTACCTCGCCGGCTTGCCCGCGACCCTCTTTGCCTATCTTCTATTCGCCAATTTCGGTCCGCCGATGGGGCTTCTTAGTATTGTCGCCGCCCTGAAACAAAAACTCGCTGCTCAGAACATCCTATCCGACGCGTGGGCCGGAATTCCCGTCGGCTTCGCGCCCGCGGCTGCCCCAAGACTGTATGAATTGAATGCCAACTGGGACATCGGCTGCCTTTTCCTTCGCTCGGACCGTTTATGTTACTGGGGCGAGGAAACCCAATTCGCCTTGCGCCGCGATCAGATCACTTCGATTGTTCTCGCGCCAGGATTACCCGGTCTTCTGCGTCCTTCCCGTATATTCCTCGCTTGGAAAGACTCCCAAACCGGCGTCACCGGCGCTTTGAACTGGGGATGCATCGAAGGGAAATCCACACTCGGGCTACGCCGCAAGACCTCCGACCTGGCCGCGAGGCTTCACCTTTGGTGGAAAAGCTCGGGCGATGCCCGCCAATTGCCCGCCCCGCTGGCCGCTCTAGGACTCCCAAGCATCGGCGCCGTAACCGGAGTCAACCCGCGAGCCAACTGGAAGCCGGGCAAAATTATTAAGGAACTCATCTGGACCGCCGCCTTTGCCATTGTCGGCGCAATGCTCTGCAGCTTGCCTTTCCATTTGTTGGCGTATCTCTTATCCGTCCCAATGGCAGCTGCGGGTCTGCCTGCGACAATTCGTTCCCCTGGCGCCGGCTGGTACGTTGTCGCCATTGCAGTGCTGATGCGCTCCATCGCGCTGTTTCAAGTTCTGCGACACAAAGATGTTCCAGTTGTCGAAGCTTCGCAAGTACCGCTGTCGTCCACGGCTGCGTCTTCGCCCGTTTCTGGGGAGGAACAACTCAAGCCCGGGCAAGAGCCCACTTTGGTGAAGTAGCAATGCGTGTGTCGGATTCCGCCGGAAAGGACTACATCTTGTAGCGGCCGAGGTCGTCATCCGAAAGACCTTCCAGCCAGGTTCGCAGTTGCTCGTTGGTATTCCGCTCGGAGAGAGCGGTAGACACTTTCGAATTCTTCAAGACCTGCTCGTCTACAAAAATCGGGCAATCCATCCGCAACGCCAAAGCCAGTGCATCGCTTGGACGCGAATCGATGGTCATCATCTGCCCGTCGCGTTCCACCCAGATCAGCGCAAAAAAAGTGTCGTCTTTCAAATCATTCACCACGATCTTTTGCACCCGCACTTCCAGCCCGAGAAAAACGTTCTTCAACAGGTCGTGCGTCATCGGCCGCGGTGTCTGCACTTTTTCAATTTCCAGCGCGATAGCGTTCGCTTCGTACACACCCACCCAGATCGGCAAAATCGCCTGCCCCTGCACATCCTTCAAAACTACGATCGGCATGTTTGTGACGGGGTCCATCATGAGGCCTCGTATCTTCATCTCCACTTCCATTAAGGCCTCCCGATGCTCGGATTCAATCGCGAATCACGCAACGTGCTCGCCTGCTAGGCAATTCGAATTCGAACTCGTCACCAAAACCTGCACGTAGGTTCCCAGAAGCGCCGCCTCTTGGGAAGTGAAATTTATAACTTTGTGGGACGCCGCGTAGCCAGACCAATGGTTCTCCCGCCGCGACTTGCTCCCCACCAGCACTTCAAACGTCCGTCCCACCAGCGCCGCGTTCGCCAACGTTTGAATTTCACCCTGCTTCTTCTGCAACGCCGCCAGCCGCCGGCTCTTTTCTTGTTCCGGAATGGTATCTTTCATTGCCAGTGACGGGGTATTGGGGCGGGGCGAATACTTAAACGCAAAAATGTTGTCGTACTTTACCTCATCGAGCAGACTCAGCGTCTCGTCGAAGTCCTCATCCGTCTCGCCTGGAAATCCCACAATAATGTCCGACGTGATGCTGATCGGCCGCTTCGCCCCGCGAATCAGCGCAATCTTCTCAAGATACTCTTCCCGGATGTACGTCCGTTGCATCGCGCGCAAAACCCGCGTCGAACCCGATTGCACCGGTAAATGCACGTGCTCGCAGAGCTTCGGCTCAGCATCGATCGCCTCAACAATGTCCTTCGAAAAATCGCGTGGATGTGAGGTCGTAAACCTTACCCGGCGTATCCCCGCAACTTCCGCCACCGCCAGCAGCAATTCCGAAAAACGCATCTTCCGCGATGTCGGGTCCGCATAGGAGTTCACCGTCTGCCCCAGCAACTGCACCTCGGTATAACCCGTCTCAGCCAGTTGCCGCACCTCTCTCAAGATCGAATCGCTTCCCCGGCTCCGCTCCGGCCCGCGCGTGAATGGCACCACGCAATACGAACACGCCTTGTCGCAACCCTCAATTATCGTCAAATACGCTCGCCAAGGATTGTCCCGCCGCGTCACCAGCGTCTCGAACGTCTCATCTGTGTCGTTGTCGAGCCCCGTCACGCGGTGATTCCCTGCCTCCAGTTGCTCCAGCATTTCCGGCAGCTTCCGGTAACTCGCCGACCCGCACACCAGGCTCACCCACGGCGCGCGCTTGAATATGTCCTCGCCTTCCTGCTGCGCAACACAACCCAGCACGCCGATAATTTTTGCTTCATCCTGTTTATCCCGGAATTCACCCAGCCGCGAGAAAACTTTCTGCGCCGCCTTTTCTCGAATACTGCAGGTGTTGTAAAGGATCATCGAGGCCGCTTCCGGTGTCTCCACCTGCCGGTAGCCTCTCGACACCAGCAGCCCCGCCACTTTTTCCGAATCGTGGTCGTTCATCTGGCAGCCAAAGGTCTCGAGGAAAAACGTGCCGCGACTAAGGCCTGGCGCGCGCAAAATGGCCGGTTCCTCGCTGGCAACCCCCTGCCCCATCAATGATTCCAACCCAATGTCAAACAATTTGCTCATGTTCAAAGTGCAGTTTATCACAGCTAGCTGGTGCCCACGGGCGGCAACTCTGTCAATACGAAGGACGCTGTACGCACGAAACTCCGTTGAAAAAACAGCACGTTGGCGCGACGTTTCGTTGCTTCCACTCCATGCGTGTGCTACGTTTCTGAAGTTGACGAAAAATTGTTCGTACTGAGGGAGAACATCATTTTCCTGTTTTCAACCGTTTTTCTAGCCGATCTCGGCAGCATCCTTTCTCAAACCGGCTGGGTCGCCCGTGGCGTCCTTCTTCTTCTCCTTATTTTTTCCATCGTCTCCTGGGCCATGATTTTCCAAAAGCTCGGTCTCTTCGGCAAAATCCGCCGGGACAGCAACCAATTTCTCCGCATTTTCCGCGCCACCCGCGGCGTTGCGAATCCCCAGGCGCTGGCAGCCGCCGGCTCGCCCTTTGCCAATGTCTACGCCGCCGGTTTCCGCGAACTGCAAAGCCAGGTTGGCTCGGGAAACCCTCAGCCCGCCGGCAAACTCAAGAGCCTGCAAGCCATCTCCGTCAGCATGCAGCTCGCTGCCGCTGACGAAGTCCGCCGTGTGGAAAAAGGCATGTCCTGGCTCGCCACCACCGGCTCGGTCTCGCCATTCATTGGCCTCTTCGGTACGGTTTGGGGCATCATCGACGCCTTTTCCGGATTGGGCAGCGCCGGTTCCGCCAGCTTGCGCGCCGTTGCGCCCGGCATTTCCGAAGCCCTATTCACCACCGCCGCAGGCTTGGCCGCCGCCATTCCCGCGGTCATTTTTTACAACCAGTTTTTGCAGAACATTCGCGATCTCGGCCAGCGGCTCGATGTCTTCGCTCTCGAAGTCGCCGCCCAGATCGAAAAAGCTTTTAACTGAGCTCGTCCGGCGCCGCCGCCGTATAATAAAACCATGCCGCAACTCACCAAAGGCACGCAGTCTTCGCTCTCCGAGATCAACATGGTCCCCTTTGTGGACGTGGTTCTCGTGCTGCTGATCATTTTCATGATCACCGCCCCCATCCTGCAGTCCGGCATCGAAGTCGACGTCCCCAAAACGAAAACCGTCAAGGAAATTACCGAGCAGCGCCTCGTTGTAACCGTGGACAAAGCCCAGCGCGTCTATCTCGGCAACGATCCAGTCAACATCCATCAACTCCCCGCAAAAATTAAATCTCAACTGAAACACCCCGGCGACGCCGTCTTCCTTCGTTGCGACGAAACCGTTCCCTTCGGTGTCTTCGCCACCGTCATCGACGAACTCCGCCAGTCCAGTATCTCCAACATCAGCATCGTCACCGAGCCCATCACCAGCCGCGCCCGCACCCAGTAGCCATGACCACCATCGTCTCCACCGCCGCCGACGATTTCGCCCTCAAAAAATTCCTCGTGTGGTCCCTCTCGCTGCACGCCGCACTGGCCATTGCTCTAACCATCTCCGCTTTTGTCCATTGGCACGGCGAGCAATGGTCTGGCACCGGTAGCTTCGGCGACGCCACAAAAGTGAGTCTCGTCCCAAGTAGCGGGATCCCCATGCCTCAGCCCACGACCCCCACCGAGAGCAAAACCGTCGATCCTACGATGAGCGTCAACAAAGAAGAATTGGTCAAGCCTCCGGAACCTAAGACCGACGCCACCCCCATCCAAAAATTTAAAGTGGAAAAGCCCCTCCCGCCAACCCACAAATCCAAAACGTTCGAAGACAAAACGCCAACTCCCCCCAACGCCGTTCCCGGCCACGGCGGGGCTCCGAAACTTCCCACCGGCATCGGCGATACAGCCGGAGCCTCCTCCGGTGGCGTGGCCATGGGCGGCCAAGCCGGCGGCGACTTCGCAACACGTTACGGCTGGTACATCGCGGCTGCGATCCGCCGTGTCCAGCCCAATTGGGACCTACTTTCCATTGACGCTTCCGTGCGGAATAGCCAAACGCTTCATTGCGAGATCACCTTCGCAATTCAGCGCGACGGAAGCGTCAAGAATGTACGAGTTTCGCGCTCCAGCGGAAACCTTTCTTGGGACAACGCGGGAATCCGCGCCATCCTGGCTTCTAGCCCGTTCGCGCCTCTTCCGACGGATTGGCAAGCGCCGGACGTTACCGTCTATTGGGACTTCCCGGATTCGGTCAAGCCAAGATGAAAATTTGAATCACGGTCGTGTCAAATACCCACGTAACACGGAGGATTTCGTGAACGGCTTTCTTGATCGATCGCGTATCGCGGTTGGACTCTTATTCCTTTCGATGTTGGCTCCAGTTTCGTTCGCCCAAACCGAAGGCTGGTTCCGCGCAGCCACCAGACTCGGCGACACCAACCAACCTCGCGTCGCCGTCGCCGACTTCGCCCCACGCAACGATCCGGCCAAGAATCACTCCACCCTTTTCACCCAAGTCGTCCGCGACGACCTCCAATTCTGCGGCATCCTCGAACTCGTCAGTCCCAGCTTCTATCCTCAGCAGCAGCCTTCAGCACCCTCCGAACTGCGCAATCTCTCCTGGACCGATCCTCCCGTCAACTCCAACATGGTCGCCTTCGGCAATCTCTCCGAAATCGGCGCCGAAGTCGCCATCCAAGCCTGGCTTTACGACGTCCGCAATCCCTCTTCGCAGGCCGTCGTCGGCAAAATCTATCGCGGCGCCCCCACCGACGCCCAAGTCCGCAAATTCGCCCACCAATTCGCCGACGAAATCATCAGCAAACTCTCCGGCGGCCTCCCCGGCGTAGCCTCCACACAAATTGCTTTCGTCAGCTCGCGCACCGGCACCAAAGAAATCTGGGTCATGGACTATGACGGCGCCAATCAGCGCCCCCTCACCTCCTTAAAATCCATCTCCCTAACTCCGCGCTGGTCCCCCGACTCCTCGCGCATCGCCTTCACCTGCTTCGCCCCCGCCAACGGCGTCGTCAGCCCCCAAATCTGCATGTACTCCGTCGACTCCGGCAAAACCATCTCGTTCCCCCGTTTCCGCGGCACCAACAGCTCCCCCGCCTGGTCGCCCGATGGCTCTCAACTCGTCTTTTCCTCCTCCATGCCAGGCACTCCCGAGATCTACGTCACCGACTCCAACGGCAGCCATCCCAAGCGCCTCACGTTCTCCAACGCTGCCAGCACTTCCCCCGCCTGCAATCCCAACACCCGCCAAAGCATCGCCTTCGTCAGTGACCGTGGCGGCGTCCCCAAGCTTTATCTGATGAACGCCGACGGCACGAGCATCCAGGAACTCGATCTCCCCGATAAGGGCTACCTCATTGATCCCTCGTGGTCCCCCAACGGCTCGTTGCTCGCCTTCAGTTGGCGGCGCCCCACCGGCAATTACGACATCTACATCATGGATCCCGCCACCCTCAAAATTATCGAGATCACCCGCGATGCCGGCCGCAACGAGCGCCCCAGCTGGGCTCCCGATGGCCGCCACATCGTATTTGAATCCACCCGCTCCGGCACGCGCCAAATTTGGACCATGCTCGCCGATGGCACTCAGCCCCATCAATTGACCGCCACCGGCCACAACGAGTCGCCTAACTGGTCAACTCACTGATATTTTTTGCTCAAACTCTGTGTACGATGTATAATATATCGTGATACGAGATATCTCCCGAACCCAGCCCGCTGGTGGTACGATGTTCTCTCTGGTGGGACGAACACGGGAATTCAACAGTCGAGGAGGATACGAATGATTCCGGCTTCACGAACTCTGTACCGCGCTTGCCTGTCGGTGGCGCTTCTGGCAACTGTTTTTACTATTGGTTGCACCAGGAAACCAATCACGCAGCCGCCCGTCACAACGCCAACGCCAGCGCCGCCCGCTCGTCCAACCGTCACGCTCCAGGCTAGCCCGACTTCCATCAACAAAGGTGATTCCACCACGCTGAGCTGGAATTCCACCGACGCCACTTCACTCACCATCGCCCCCGGCGTTGGCACCGTGACCGCCCAAGGCTCCACTCAGGTCACCCCGTCCGACTCCACCACTTACACCATCACCGCCACCGGCCCCGGCGGCTCCGCCGATGCCAGCGCCCGCGTCACTGTGGCAGCCCCTCCGCCGACGCCTCCGGCCGCGCACGAAGACTCCTTGGATGAACTCTTCCTCAAGGAAGTCCGCGACGCCTACTTCGACCTCGACAAATCGGAGATCCGCGCCGACGCCCGCGAAGCCCTCGGTCACGACGCCGAGTTCCTCCGCAGCTACCCGCAAATCAAAGTCACCATCGAAGGCCATTGCGACGAACGCGGCTCCACCGAATACAACCTGGCTCTCGGCGACCGCCGTGCCGCTGCCGTCAAGCAATATCTCGTCTCCCTGGGCATCTCCGCCGACCGCCTCAGCACCGTCAGCTTCGGCAAAGAGAAGCCCTTCTGCATGGAAAGCAACGAGTCCTGCTGGCAGCAGAACCGCCGCGGCCACTTCGTAAAGGCCAACTAATTGGAACGCAACATTGGCGAAGGTGCTGCCAATGTTGCGTTCCGTTTTGAACTCGCACTTGTGATAACTGTTTGTGAACCCAAAGAGCCGCGTGCCCGGGCAAGCTCTTGCTCCCACGCGGCTCTCCTTTTACAGTGAACTCTTCTTTCCCGGCCTGTATGATTTATCGGTAGCCCTTTTAGGAGGATTTTTCATGCGTATCCGCAATATCGCTGCATTCGGCGCCGCGCTTCTCGCTGGCGCCATCGGCGGCAGCCTCATCGGCCCGCGCCCCGCACTCGCTGTCGCTCGCGAAATCATCGAGCTTCAGCACGACGTCACCACTTTGCTCCAGGGTCAAAAAGATCTCTCCACCCAAATGACCCAGGATCACACCGTCATGAAGACGCTCGTCGAACAGTCCGGCGACAACGTCAACAAACTCGGCGCCACCATGGGCTCGCTCCAGAAGTCCGTCCAGGACGTCCAGGCCAATTCCGGCGCCCGCCTCGACACCATGTCCACCCAGGTCCAGGGCCTCTCCGACAATCTCGAGGAAATCAAATCCCGCCTCGGCAAACTCAATCAGCAACTCGTCGACCTGCAGAACACCGTGCAAAGCATCGACTCCAAAATTTCCGGCGGCGCTCCCGTCAACAACAGCGGCGCTTCACCCAACCCTGGCGTCGCCAACTCCTCCGCCCCCACCGGCTCCTCGCCAATCTCTTCCTCCCCCGCAGCCGCCGGCCCCGCCCCTTCCGCAGACACTCTCTATTCCAACGGCCTCCGTGACATCACCAGCGGCAAATACGATCTCGCCAATTCCGAATTCCGTGACTACCTGAAGTTTTACAGCGAAACCGACCTCGCTTCCAACGCCCAGTTCTACCTCGGCGAAATCGCCTACCAGCAAAAGCAATACTCCGCCGCCGTCGCCGAATACGACAAGGTCCTCACCAACTATCCCAAAAGTTTCAAGCTCGCTCCCGCACGCCTCAAAAAAGGCATGGCCCTCATCGAACTCAATCAAAAACCCGCCGGCGTCCGCGAACTCCGCGAAGTCGTCAAGCGCTACCCCGGCACCGAAGAAGACCGCCGCGCCCGCGCCAAACTCAAAGACCTCGGCGTCGCCATCACCGCCACCGCCCACTAATCCCGTACCCGCGGATCTTTGGGTCCGTCCGCTTGCTTCTGTTTTTTCTTCCGTTTTTTTCTATCCTCTTCCCCGTTCCATTCTCCCAGCTTTTTACTTCCGCTCTCCACCAGCACGCGTCCAAATCTCATAGGTCTATCCGCGGTCGGACGCTTAGTACGGAACAAACGCAATCCGTCTTGCGTATTTCCAGGGGATCCATATGTCAGGAGACCCGCATTGAACCGTCGCGTAATCTTCGTTCCTTTAGCCCTAGCTCTCTCCCTTGTTCCCAACGCTTTCGCAAACCGCCGCGAGTCATCCGGATCGCATGCAGCAAGTCGTTCAGAACTACGTCGATAACAAGAGTTTTATGGGCACGGTGCTTGTCGCAGAAAAGGACCATGTCTTACTCAGCCAGGGATATGGCTACGCTGATCTTGAGTGGACCATCGCGAATAACCATTCACCGTCAGCCTCTTCATCTACACCAGAAGTTCGGTGATGCTCCGCCACCCGCATTCCATAGGTCTGTCCTATGCAAGAGATAGTACGCATATATTAGACCTATGAGTTCCGCCGCATTAACATCTTCAAGCCTGAGGACGGCCACACCGGCGCTAACGCTGAAATCGTGTTGCTTCTTCAGTCCGACCTTCACTGAGGAGATTTATGAATCTTTTACGACGCAGAACTATTTGGCTCTTGCCCGCCATTCTTAGCTTGGGATTGGCATTCCACGTGGCTCACGCCCAGGAGCAAGGCAAGACCAGCTACATGAAGTTGGATATCACCGAACCTTTCGCCTCCATCATGGCTCGCATGACCGCGGCAAGACCTGCCATTGAAAAGCGCCAGTCCGATTTACTCGGGGACCGCTACGACCTCAGCAATCGTCCCGCGCGCGGCGTTCTCATGGAGCGCGATAAGCCCCTCCAGGAAGGCGTCCGCGTCAAGCTTCCCGAAGGCATGACTTGGGACAAACTCGCCTCTCTTTCCCCCGACGAAATCCGCGACAAAAACTTGTTTCCCAAGGGTTTCTATCCCCTCCCCCACCCCAACCATCCCGAAGGCGGCATGCTCTTCCCTCACTATGAAATCGACCAGATCAAAAAACTCGACGGGCGCGACATCTCCCGTTTCGATCTCGGTTTCGATCTTCCCGACCACTTCATGCCCGCTTTTCCTCCGGCCATTTATCTCACCACCCGCCCCGACCTCGGTGACGTTTCCCAGGGCAAGCTCGTGGCCCTCAACAATTACTACGAACTCTTCAATGGCATCCTCAACCCTAAGCAACTCGAAGGTCTTCGCCTTCTCGTGACCCCCTTCCCCCAGCAGCAATTCAACGCCACCGAAGATCGCCGTTCGGAAAAGCCCTCCACCGGCGTAGCCTGTTTCGATTGCCACGCCAATGGCAACACCAACGGCTCCACTCATCTTGTCGGCGATATTCGCCCTCAGGAATTCCGCCATCGCATTGAGACTCCGTCTCTCCGCGGCGTCAATATTCAGCGCCTTTTTGGTTCGCAACGCGCCCTCAAGACCGTCGAGGACTTCACCGAGTTCGAGCAGCGCGCCGCCTATTTCGATGGCGACCCCACCGCCGCCGTCAAAAAAGGCGCCAACATTCTCGAGCGCGGCAGCCAGGTCCACGACATGGCCGAATTTGAGGAACTTCTCGACTTCCCACCCGCTCCCAAACTCGATATCTACGGCAAGCTCGACCCCAAGAAAGCCACCGCCGCCGAATTACACGGCCAGGAAATTTTCTTCGGCAAAGGCATGTGCGCTACCTGCCACACCGGCGCCTATTACACCGACAACCTCATGCACAACCTTCAGGCCGAACGCTTTTATAAACCCGTCATGATCAATGGCATGATGGCCACCGCGGACGGTCCCATTAAGACTTTCCCTCTGCGCGGCATCAAGTCCACCCCGCCATATATGCATGACGGCCGGCTCCTCACCCTCGACGACACCGTGGAATACTTCAACGTAATCCTCGCCATCAAACTCACACCGCAAGAAAAGAAGGACCTCGTGGCGTTTATGCGCACGCTCTAGCCCGCATCCGACGCACACGCATCGTGCTCCAACAAACTTGGGTGCCCTTCGCTCTCTTCGAACGGCACCCATCTTTATTTCGCCACCAAATGCACCTCCGGGTCCGCCCCGCACCCACCGTGTGCCATCCCAGCGCAGGGAACCCAGGGACGAACGTTTCCCATAATTTCGTTTCCATGAATTCTATAATTGTCGCGATAGTCCCGGCTCTCCTCAGCTTTCGATTCTGTGAAAGTTTTCAGGTTCACTTGAAACAGCGCTCACACGGATGTCATCTGACATTCACAATGGAACTCTAAGCTCAACCCAACTAAAAGTGCGGAGCATCAGGCTCACTTCCTAAAAAGCAGTTGCTCGGCAGACGCTGGAAATCGTGGCGTTGGCGGAAGGATGGGTGTGCGCAAACAGTTGAGGGCGCGACTCGCACCAATATTTGTCTATCTGGAGGAACAGGTTATGTATAAGAAATTCGTTTGGGCGTTCATTCTACTGTTTTTATTTTATTTTGCGCTGCCGACAACCGCCGAGGCACAGGCGGGAAAAGGCACCGTGGCGGGAACCGTGAAGGATTCTGCGAATTCGCCGCTGACCGGTGCCATCGTATCGCTCTTGCCGCTCGGCAGGAAGGCGGTATCGGACGATCAGGGACAATACCGGTTTGCCGATGTGCCTGCGGGAGAGTACACACTCAGCGTGTCCTACGTGGGGCTTGCCGTATCTAACACAGCGGTCCAGGTGGAAGGAGCGAAGACGGTGACCGCCGATGCCACGCTTCAGGTGGCTTCGCAGGTTGATCAAGTGGTGGTGACGGCGGAACGCATACAGGGCGAGGCGGAGGCGATCAACATCGAACGCGCCTCTGACAACATCGTGCAGGTGCTGCCTTCGAGAGTAATTACGAGCTTGCCCAACACGAACATCGCCGATGCAGTCGGAAGGCTGCCGAGCGTGTCTCTGGAGCGCGACGAAGGCGAAGGTAAGTACGTCCAAATCCGCGGGACGGAACCTCGCTTGAGCAGCGTTACGATCAACGGAGTGAACGTCCCGTCGCCCGAGACCACGGTGCGGAACATCAAGCTGGACGTCGTCCCATCGGATCTGGTCGAGCGCATTGAAGTGTTTAAGACCCTCTCGGCGGACCAGGACGCGGACGGCATCGGCGGAACCGTGAACCTGGTGACCAGAAGCCCTCAAGAAAAGCCCACCTATACCTTGGGAGCCACAAGCGGATACAACCCCATTCAAAACGGGTACTGGCGTGGCGGCGTGAACGGAACGTTTGGACAGCGCTTTGGCGTGCAGAAAAAACTCGGGTTTTTGTTGAGTGGAACGTTTGACAAGACCAACCGTGGCATCGACGACCTCGAACCGGTAGAAACTCCCACGACGTTTAACGGCAAGAATCTGGCATATACATCCACGGCAGATTTGCGCTCCTACAATTACTACCGTTCGCGGTACGGCTTTGCCGGAGGCGTTGATTACAATCTGAAGCAAGGATCGAGCATCTATTTGAAGGGATTGTATTCCGATTTCCACGACTATGGAGATACCTGGGTTTACACGCCCACGGCCGGCAGCAACATCAAGTCGGTGAGCCCCGACGGGACGCAATTTACTTTTTTCAATTGTACGGAGTCGAATGCCCCGGCTGGGTGCACGCCCGGATCGATGGTCTACCGGCATTACATCCGCCGCCCCGACCAGCAAATTTTCAGCATTTCTGCGGGCGGCCGGCACGATCTCGGATCCAACCTGCTCACCTATGAATTTGCGGGGTCGCGTTCGCATAACATTGGCGGGCAGGATTTCCCCACCACCAACTTCAACGGCCCGGCTGCCGTGGACCTGGGCGTAAGCACGAGTAACCCGTTCCGTCCGAAATTTTCTGTGCTCGATGGAACGAATGTCTACGATCCCACGCAGTATCAATTGACGAAGACGATTTTCCCGAAATACCACGCGACGCAAGTCAACTTCCAGGGCGCCACCGCCCTGTCTCACCGTTACAGCTTGCACTCGCACTTCGGCACCGTGGAAATCGGATTGAAAGTCCGCGATTCGCATTCGACACAAAATGAAGACGATCAGTTGTACAACTTCAACTCCGGAGCGCCCATCACCCTGGCTGCCGTCCAGGGGACGTTCACAAACCCGACCTACTACGACGGTTCTTTTCCGCTCAACGGGATGAACTACGGACCTACGTCGAGCTACAACAAGATTTACCAGGCCATCCTCGGAAATTTGGGCCAGTTTAGCCTTAACCCGGTAGCGGGCCTTACCAAGTCGGCTGAGGCGTTTTTCGACGCCGAGGAGCGCGTCTCCGCGGGATACATTCAAAATGCCATTAACATCGGAAAATTCCGGGTCCAAACCGGCGTGCGCTTTGACGGGGCCAGCACTAGTTTCTTGACCAATCAGGTGCTCCTGACCGATCCCAACAATCCCACGATCACCCCCGTGCGCCAGAGCTCGGGCTACTTCAACGTGCTGCCCAGCGTCCAGGTCCAGTATTTGCTTCAAGCCAACACCAATCTTCGAGCCAACTTCAGCCAGGGTATCGCACGCCCCAATATTGGCGACCTTGTGCCCACAACCATTGTCGATCCCAACGCCAGTCCAAAGGGCATTTCCATCGGCAATCCTAACCTGAAGCCCACCAAGGCCAACAACTATGACCTGGTCATTGAACACTTCTTCCAGCCACTGGGAATTCTGCAAGCCGGATTCTTCTACAAACAACTTTCCGACCCCATCTATTCCACCGCTCAGACACTCGGACCAACGGCCGGTAATCCCCCGGGAAGCCTCGCGGGTTACTTGGAGACGCAATCCATCAACGGCCCCAGTGCGCACATCACGGGATTCGAGGCCGCTTGGGAACAGCGCTTCTCGTTCCTTCCGGGGATGCTCAGCGGCTTGGGAGTTGCGGCCAACTACAGCTACACCACTTCGCAAGCAACTTTTCCCGCTGGTTTCTCTGCAGGCAGAACCGACCACCCCGCTTTGCAGCGGCAAGCCCCCAACAACTGGAACTTGGGCATGACCTACGACAAGTCGCGTTTCTCCATGCGCTTCGCCGTTAGCCACAATGACACCAGCATTTTCCAATACGCCTATCAACAGAACGGACAGCAGAACGATCCGATTTTCGGTTTGAAGGGTCCCACCGGTGACATCTACCTCTATGCCCACACCCAGTTCGACATTCAGGGTAGTTACCGAATTCATAAAGGACTCCAGTTTGTTGCCTCCGGTTTGAACCTGAGCAACGAGGTCTTCGGCTTCTACCAGGGCAGCCCCATCTATCCGATTCAGCGGGAGTACTACAAACCCACCATATCGTTCGGGGTCCGCTGGACCTCTTCCCTGGAATAACCAATGAACCAAAACTGAGTGAAAGGAAGCCCACGTCTTGAAAAAGGCGTGGGCTTTTTTATTTAGAATCCGGGAAACCTGTCTGATAGGATTGGCGAACCGGGGGGGCGTATCGAATGAAGCGCAGCTGGAATCCGCGCACCTGGCTAGGCTTTGTCCTTTGCCTGGCGGCCTTGGTCAGCTATCCCACCTTTTTCGCACGTTATCCCATCACGCGTGACTTCCCGTGGGCCACTCTGCTCCTGATGGCTCTGGCGCTGTACCTGGTGGCCAGCGGCGCCCTGCGCGCCTTTCGCCGCCCCGACGCCTACCGCGGAAAGATCTTCGGCAGCATACTCGGAGTTCTCTCCGTGGCGATCGTGGGCCTCTTTCTCTTCGGCATTTTTCATCTCACCAGAATGCTTCCCGCATCCCACGGCGCTCCGCAGGTCGGCCAGCTTGCACCGGATTTCACCCTCCCCGATTCGCAGGGCGAAAACGTCACGCTTTCCAATCTCCTGCAATCGCCCTTCCCCACCGATGGCGCCGCAGGCGCGGCCTCCGGCAAAACCGCCGCCGTCGTACTTATCTTCTATCGCGGCTACTGGTGACCCTTCTGCAACTCCGAGTTGCGGAGTTTCCAGGAGCGTCTGCCCGACTTCAACGCCCGCAAGATTCGCGTCATCGCCATTAGTGTCGATACCCCGCAGGAGTCCCAGCATCTTCGGCAATCCGCAGGCTATACCTTTCCCATTCTTTCCGACTCCCAGGACAACGTGATTGGCCGCTGGGACCTCGTCCACGCGCACGGTCGTCAGGACGGCGCCGACATTTCCCGCCCCGCCGAATTTCTCATCGACTCCGCCGGCATCGTCCGCTGGGCCAATCTCACCGAAGACCTCCGCGTCCGGGCTCGCCCCGAGCAAGTCCTGCACGCCTTCGATACCGCCACCATCTCCAACCGCTAACCAATCACGTTACGCGCCACAACTACACTTCGTCAGCCCGGCGTTCGGAAGCCGGCGGAAACCTGTGGAGACATGCCATGTTTCCTGCGATATTGTTTTCACCGCTTTCATACTTTTGGTGAACGTTCAGTCTGCCCCCTCTTTTGAACGTTAGAGAACTCGTGATGATTTGTTGCGTTTTTCATAATAAGCGCCCACGACGAAATTCGCATTGGTCCCGCTGGTTCGCCCTATGCAGAATAGGGAGCGCCATGGAATCACCCTTCTAACCGTGTCCCAAATTGAACAGACCTATCTCGGTCTCGATGTAATGCTAGGGGCTTCACATGAAGAACCCGCGGAAACGATTCTGGGAGACCATCTTAGCTAACGTCAAGATCGAAATGGCGATACTGCCAACACCCGAATCCGTGCGGCATGCAATTTCCCTCCAGAATCGGAGGCCCAATCAACTCATGAGCTCTAACATAGAGGCCCCACCCAAAATTTCATTCGATTTAAGCGGAGTAGTCACACTGAATCAAAGCTTCGCAACAGCAGGAACTATTTTCTCTCAAGGCGAGATTGCCGAGACGCTCATGTATATTCAAAAAGGCCGCGTAAAGCTCTCCGGGACCTCCAAGAATGACAAAGAGACCATTGTCGCCATTCTGGGGCCGGGCGAATTTCTTGGTGAAGTGTGCCTCGGGAGTCAGAACTTTCGTATGAGGACCGCCACCGCGATTGCACCCACGACTCTACAAGTCATTGAAAGAAACGAGATGATCCGGGCGCTCCGCGCCGACCATGCGCTCTCTTACTGCTTCCTGTCTTATCTGCTTTCGCGCAATAGTCGGCTTGAGGAGGATTTGATCGACCAAGTTTCTCACAGCTGCGAGCGGCGGCTCGCCCGCGCTCTTCTGCTGCTCGCGGGGAAGGGTAATCGGCGCGAGCTTCACAGATTTACCGGAATATCGCAAGAGACCCTTGCAACGATGATCGGCACCTCACGCCCGCGCGTGAACTTCTTTCTGAATAAGTTCAGGATGCTTGGCCTTATCAAATACCATGGCCCTCTCGATGCAAACGGCGGGATACACGTCAACACCTCCCGGTTAGCTCAGGCTTTCTTCGGATAGCGTTCAGCTCGCGCGCCTTGGGGGTCTGAGAGCTTTAAACGCAGCTCTAACATCCATCCTTGAACGGTAGTTGTTTCGGATGAACTCCAGCGTCACGCAGGATTTGGCCTGCGAGTGATTTGGCTAGCCGGGATTCGTTGTGGCTCTTGGGTGCTCGGCACAGACATGAGATGCGAACTCCTTGTCGAGCTGCTGTCCGAAGTTCGTCTTCATCTCCTCAATGGAATTGCCAACGAGCGGCCATGTAGGGTTGAACGCCCATGCGCATTCGCTGCAAGCCCAGCGTTGAACATTCGCTCCCTCGGTCCAAACCAGTTTGCGTGGCATCGGCTCCTTTGACGCGGTTGGTTTTTTTTGAAAAACTATGCAGCATTGGTTTTCGACAGCGCCACGACGACAAAAGCGCTCTTTCCCTTGCCTTGAGCGAGTTTCTGCTTGAGTCACCGCTTTTGAACGCAAATCAAAACTGAAGCGAATGCAAAGGTCTGAAGATTACCGATAGCAAGGAACTGCTGTCTGTGGGGTATCCAACATTGGCAGGAATTTTTATCTCAGTCCGAGGTCGTTCTCGAACTGTCGAATGACACCGTAACACTCACAGCCTGAGCTCTGGAGTTTGCCGCGATTCACAATCTTCACCGCGCCTCCGGGTCGGTGAGGCGTCGTTTTTCACTCCGGCATCGGAACGAAGCCCACTCCAATCGGAGACTCACGGTTGCCTGGACGCGCCGTCAGTTCCGATCGCTTTTTTTGCCTTGCTCTTTTGTCTTGAAGTACTTCGGTCGATGGATGATTTGGCCGTCTGTGAACTCGTAGACGACCCGGCCTTTTGACACTTTGGCTGCGAGAATTTCACGGCGCACCCGCTGTTGAGGTTGGACCCGGTGAATAGGCTTTGCTAATCTCGACTAGCAATACGGTATTGACAACACGTCTAAAACTGTCTATATATACCTGCGTGACTAATCTCTGTAGTTGATTACTCACCCCCCAGCCGAGCCTCAGCCCGAGGCAATAGACGTTTTTCCGGACAGACCAATCTAACGGCGTTCCTTATGAGCCTTCAAGTAAGAATTGTCTGCCAGTCTTCCGCTTCCCGCCGCGAGATCGAGATTGTGCTTCCATCTGGCGAACAACCCGAAACAATCTCACCTCCGCGATGCTCCTGCGGCTCAGAGATGAAACGCGTCTATTCGAAGCCTGTCCTTCGGGAACTCTCTAACGAAGTTATCCTGCGCCTCGACGATACGGTGCCGCCACAACGGGCGGGCAAAGCTCCCGACTGCTCCGAATGCGAACTTTAGTTTTTGCGGTTCTCATCGGGCCGGAATTAATACAGATGGTGGGGGGACTATCCATGAAAAGAGTATCAACGTTCTTTGAGATCATCTTATCCGCAACCCTATTGTTCCTTGGACTCTATCTGTTGTACGGGGGAAGCTCAAACAAATCGGTAAGTGAGCCCGCAATGCTGATCGGCGGCGCCGTGTGCATTACACTGAGCGCCATGACTTTGGTCTCCGCCGTCAGGTCCATCCTTTGGCATCGGCGTATGCTCCGACGCTCGACTTCCATTGGCAACTGACGCTACGGCGCTGCCGCGATTCGAATCTCAGCCATGCTATTTCGAACCCTGGGAAACCTGAGAAACTCGGGCACGCTCCGAGCGAACGTTCACCTGGATCATGGAAGCCATGGAGACGAAATGATAGAAAACGTCCCGTCAGGAACGTGTGAAGAAATTGGAGCGCGGATGATGAGTAGTGTGTAGACTGCGCTCATGACGAACGAACCTGCCGCAGTTCCTCGCCTGGTTTCGATTAATCGGCAACAACTTGTTTTGCGAAGCATGGACGTCGAGAAGCTGGTGGACGAAGACCACTGCGTCCGGGCGATCTGGGAACTGGCGGGGCGCCTGGATTTGCGCCGCTATCACGAGCAGATTGCTGAGGTCGAAGGAAGCGCCGGGCGCGAACACACCGATCCGCGGTTGCTGATCAGTTTGTGGTTGTACGCCTACGGACGGGGCATTAGTTCGGCGCGCGAACTGGCGCGGCAGTGCGAGTATGAGCCGGGTTGCCAGTGGTTGTGCGGATTGCAGCCGGTGAGCCATCGCACACTATCGGGGTTTCGGTCGGAGAACAAGGCCGGCCTCGATGACCTGTTCGCGCAAGTGCTGGGGATGCTGAGCGCGGAGGGCCTGATCACCCTGGAACGAGTGACGCTAGACGGAACCAAGAGTAAAGCGAACGCCAGCGGCAACACTTTTCGCGGCCGGGAGAAGATCGCCGCGCATCTGGAGGCAGCACGCGAGCAGGTGCGGCTTCTGAACGAGGAAGCAGAGAACGAAGAGAAGTTGGCGGCACGGCGATCCGCGGCCCGGCGGCGTGCCGTGCGGCAACGGGCGAGCCGGTTGGAAGCAGCGTGGCGCGAGGTCGAACGACTGCAACAGGAAAAGCGGCACGATCGTAAGGATTTCGTGGCGCGGGCCTCGACGACGGACCCGCAAGCGCACGTGATGAGGAACGGCGAAGGTGGCACGGTGCCGAGCTACAACGTGCACGTGGTCACCGATACCAAACACGGCCTGGTCGTGAACGTGGAAGCCACGACCGACGCGATTGATTATCGCCAGCTGGATGCAGCGCTGCAACGCTGCGAGGAAAAGGTTGGCCAACTGCCACAGCAGATTGTCGCTGACGGCTGAAGGCCACGATGGAAGCTACGTGGGTGTGCTTGAGCTACAACTTAACGCGATGGTTCGCTCTGCGGCGCGGGTTGCACCCAACAGCGGTTTCAACGTGAGACTTGCACCATGATGGAATCATAGAAAAACGAAACAAAAACGGCGGAAGAATCGGGGAAACGACGTGCCTAATCACCAGAACGTGGCAATCCATCGCTAAGCCAATTTCTTCACACGTTCCTGTCCCCCGGTTCCCAAAACCAGTGCATCGAGCCCGTGGATTCCAGACCCACCAGCACCGGCTTTGGCAAAGCCGCGTAAAACTCCCGCACCTGCTCGCCTTCATGCGACAACTGCTTCTCGACCAGTTCTCCCGTCTGATCATCCAGCATGGCTATGGTCTGTTGCCGTGTGTGCAAATCCACGCCTATAATCTTCATCTCGGCCTCCTTCGTTCCGAGCAATCTGTGGTTAGAGCACCAACATTTTACCCGGCTCGCTGTGAGGCCGACTTCGTTATGCCATCAGACGGGACGTTTACCGCGATTATAAAAGCCATGGAGTAAACATGATAAAAAACGTCCCGTCTGTCCCCAGGTTTCGAACAATGTTCTACGGTTTTGTATTGGGGCTGCGCAAGTTGTGAAGCTTTTGGTGTATGGGGTTGCTCGGCTGAGACCAAAGCGTACAGTTCGTTATACGCTCGATCTCGTTATAGCGATTATGGGATTTCTCTCCGCTTTGGAATACACCCACGACGTTAACGTAGTTCAGGTCGAGTTTCTCGCGGTCAGCCCACATCTGCTTGTTGACTTCGATACCCACGGCATTCAAGAGAATTCCATTATCGTAGTCTTCCTTGTGCAAGTACAACATGTCTCCGTCCGGTCGGTCGAGGCCAAGGAAGGCTGTAACGGAAATGACTTTGCCGTCGTATTTAGCAGGGTTGGCGATGAGTTCGATGAAACTGACTGCGTGGGGCGGCTCCGACTGGCCTTGAGCTATATTCAGAACTGGAAGGAGGATGCTGAGAACTAGCGTCAGGCGCCTGCATATTCGACCCATGGTTGTTCCTCTCTATACGAGATTTGCCGTTAACGTTCAAACTACGGCTTAATGACAAGTATTCGGTGTTATCGAATTCGTTGGACCCAGGAGGACACACTCGGTCCAAGTCACCGGGTTGAAGACCAAAACCTGACCAGGAATGCCGGCCGGGGCAAGAACACCCCAGAATGGCCTCTGAAGTGTACTATTCATGTTGCTGTACGCGGGTGGCACAGCTTAAATTGTAAGCAGTTTTGGGTGGCCTACGCTTTGCGCATTTGTTTTTCGCAAAGCGTGGGTATTTCGCTTCGTCTTGACTGCCCCACCGTTAACTCCGACTTCTCCACCATCCAACCCTCCATTCCCGCGTTTCCCTGCAAATCACTTAACCAGTCGACACCCGCGTGCTATTCTTTCGCGTGTATCCTAACCCACATCCTGGCCCGCTCTTCTCCGCGAACGTAGTTTACCCCGCCTGCTCCGACCTTGTCGGAGACCGGGTCGGGGCAAACCTCCGCTCGCGCCGTATACACCACCCTCCCCGACCTTGTGGAGGGACGGAAAACCCGGAAACCCGCCCACCCTTAACTTCCTTAGATGCAACACTTACAAGCCACTTCACAAGTGTTGCATCTAAAGAACTTACGGAATCCTTAAATCCTTTAAATGCAACACTTACAAAAAACCGGGGGGTGGGTCTCCGCCTCAACCATACCCATTCCCAGTTTGGAACCCTCCTCTGCCAACTCCTAGCCGCGCTTCTCTCCCTCGCCATCGCGGTTCCGGCGTTCGCTTCCACCTACGACGCCGTTGGCAACCGCACGCAGAAAGTGTCGACGCCGCGGGAGTTTCCGAGCGGACTCAGCAATTACAACGCGAACGACCAACTCACCACGGATGCCGGAGTTTACCCTGAGCGGAGCCGAAGGGACGCGGATGGCAACACCGTCGGCTCGGGCGCCAACACGGGCACGACCGGCTACGTCTATGACTTCGAGAATCGCCTGATCCAGCAGGGCGGCATCAGCATCGTCTATGACGGCAACGGCAACCGTAGGCAGAAGACGGTTGCGGGCGTCACGACCATCTACTGGGTGGCGGAGCAGAACCCCACGGGCTACGCGCAAGTCACACAGGAGGAAGCGTCAAACGGAGCGCCGCTGGAACAGTACGTCTACGGGCTGGAGCAGATCGCGCGGCTGCAGGTGAACGGGACGCCGCCCACGGTCTACTACGTGTATGACGGGCACGGCTCGGTGCGCGCGCTGACGGATCAAACCGGCGCGGTCACCGACACCTACGACTACGACGCCTTCGGCAACCTGATCCACTCCACCGGCACCACACCCAACAACTACCTCTTCGCCGGCGAACAGTTCGACCCCGACCTCAACCTCTACTACAACCGCGCTCGCTACCTCAACACCAGCACTGGCAGGTTCTGGTCTATGGATACAGATGAAGGCGATGACGAATCGCCTATTTCCCTACACAAGTATCTGTATGCTTCCGCCGAGCCGGTGAATCGAGTTGACCCGAGTGGTAATGAGTCGGCTGCCCAGGCAATAGGAACCGCCAACTTCTCGCTGCAATTAGACTTGCGGACCGCTTTTGAAATAGTAAAGACGGGAGCGAAGGTATTGGCGTTGGCGTGCACGGTTGCGGTCGGAATTGCTGCCGTCGCAGGCGGAGGAGCCTGCGGGATTAACTTCAACGAAATGCGGGTCCAGTTGCAAGTGAAGAAGATAAACGTCTTTTCTCTGCCGGTGCGTGCACCTGAATATCCCGGAGTCACTGTGCTACAAGTCTCGACCGCGTTGTTGGGAATTTACACGGCTATATACGCGGAGCAACTTGTGGAAGACAAGCTTTTTCCGAAAAATGCACCTGGTGCTGAATTTGGTTTATTTGGGGCTGTCATTCGTACAGGCCAAAAACTAATTCAAATACAGCGAGCAGGAGGAGTAGTCCAGGGAGGTAATGTTACCCGCGAGGAGTTTGATGTCAGAGGGCGCACTTACCGAGTAGACGTCGAGAACCTTCGCGGAGACAACCTAAGGTTCTTTGGAATTCCAGGACTTCAGGATTAGAGGTCGTCCAGAGATGACTCAATCGGCAGTGAGGATTATGCTCGATATTGTTACAAACGGGGACTTACACCTTGTGGAGCGACGGAGTGCACTTAAGGATTTGACGCTCGCAATGGAGAAGAATTCAGACTCCGCAGATTCACTCAGTACGTATAAGGAACTTTTGCCCCAATCGTTGCTGGATTTAGAGCTGACTGAAACTGAACAGTCAGAAATCGTCCAGCTTCTGTGTGAACAGATTGAACGTGAACCCATGGGGTCCGGGCTTTTAACTGAACTACTATGGGCAGTAGGAAAGTCAAGTGCCCGTGTTTCTACGAATGCCTTCCCTTGCGTCCTGGGATGCGCTCTGGAAAGGCCACTATCAGGGGCCGAACTTCGGCAGGCAATTCTCTCACTAGAGGATCTTAGCTACACGGCGGACAATAGTGAGTTAGTCGCTCAGCTACCGCGTCTCAATCAGCTAAGGTCCAAAGTCGTTGCCTCCGGCAATGAGGCTAGTTTGGAGGCAATCGACAGCTATTTCACAAAGTTGGCGGCCCGGAAACTACCTGGGCTTTGACACGGGAGCCGATGTGAGCAGGGCGGGTAGCGCCCGGAAGAGCCATGCCTGCGGCATGGGGAGGGGTGGTGTCGCGGTAGGGACGGTCATTGCTGACCGCCCCCCGCACGGATCCGTACGAGCGGATTTCCCGCATACGGCTCTTGCCTTAGGTGGTGACGCGCAAGCGTTGCAAGGGATACGGATGGCAGATATGGGCCGGAGGCAGCCAGTGGCGGATGAGCCGTGTCATTCGTTCCCACGAGACGCGTCCCTTCTGGCTTCGTCGCCGAAGCACGTGGTGCCAGGACTTGCCCACGGTGAAGCGAAAGTGAGCGAGAGCGTACCGATTGCCCGGCACTCCGTAGTACCGGATGTGTCCGCCCACCACAGCTTTCAGCCACTTGCCGACTTCAGGAATCGGTTCGTGCATGCGTCGCCGCAGTTCGGTTTTGACCGCTTGCAGCTTGGCTTGCAGCCGTTTTCGGATGGTCTGCCGCAACACGGTAAACCTATTCTTGCTCGCTCTCCCGGCAGGTGGCCGCCAGGTTCTTCGTGCAGCGACCTTCGGTGGGCGGCTGGCAGGCCCTTAACCGCCAGGCAAGCATCGGG